>Ga0307505_10000263_pt1 | contig 62742 bp, 53 predicted proteins | sample 23_S_MG_FD_202183 | JGI IMG/M metagenome (GOLD analysis project Ga0307505, IMG submission 202183) | Soil microbial communities from Populus trichocarpa stands in riparian zone in the Pacific Northwest, United States - 23_S | ecosystem: Environmental > Terrestrial > Soil > Riparian zone > Trees... | reverse complement strand
TGAGGCGCCGCCCTTCCTACTTGAGCGATGCGGAAAGCGAGGCGAGGAATGCGAGTACCGGGATCCACGCGCAGGGCCGCTGCGGCGCTGGGCCTGTTGGCGCTCTCGGCCTGCGCCACGGTTCCGCGAGAGACCGCGCCGCAGCCCGAGGCCGTCCAGATCCTCGCCCTCAACGACTTTCACGGCAACCTCGAAGTCCCCGCCGGCACCACCCTTTACATGGCCGGCGGCGAGGAGCGGCGCGAGACGCTCGGCGGCGCGGCACGCCTCGGTGCGACGCTGGCGCGGCTGCGCGAGGGGCAGGATAACACCGTCACCGTCGCCGCCGGGGACCTCATCGGGGGCAGCCCGCTCGTCTCGGCCTACTTCCTCGACGAGCCGGCGATCATGGCGCTCAACCGCATGGGGCTTGAGCTGGCGGCAGTCGGCAACCACGAGTTCGACAAGGGCACCGCCGAACTCGGGCGCATGCAGAACGGCGGCTGCGAAGCGCATACCCCGCGCCAGCCTTGCCGCCTCGACAACCCGTTCGAGGGCGCGCGCTTCACCTATCTCGCGGCCAATGTCGTGGCCGAGGAGACCGGCGGGACGCTGTTCCCAGGCATCGCGATCCGGGAGTTCGGCGGCGCCCGGATCGGTTTCATCGGCATGACCCTGAAGGACACGGCTCAGCTGGTCTCGCCCGCCGGCACCGCGGGATACGACTTCGCCGACGAGGCCGAGACCGCCAACGCGCTCGCCGCCGAGCTGACCGGGCAGGGCGCCGATGCCGTGGTGGTCCTGCTGCACCAGGGCGGCGACGTCGATCCGTTCTACAACCAGGATGCCTGCCCGGGCCTCGGCGGCGACATCATGCCGGTGCTGGCGCGGCTCGATCCGGCGATCCGCCTCGTCGTCTCCGGGCACACGCACAAGGCCTATGTCTGCGAGGTACCCGCCGCCGATGGTTCGACCCGCCTGCTCACCAGCGCCGGGCGCTACGGCTATTTTGTGACCGACATCCGCATGACGGTCGACCCGGCGACCGACCGGGTGACATCGCTCGGCGCGGTCAACCGCCCGGTCGTGGCCGCCGCGGGCGAGCAGCCGGACATCGCCTCGCTGGTCGGCCGCTACGCGGCCAGCACCGCCGAAGTCGCCGAGCGCGTGGTCGGCCGGATCGACGGCCCGCTGGACTCGGTGGAGGGGCAGATCGACAGCCCGCTCGCCCGGCTCGTCGCCGACGCCCAGCTCGCCTGGGCGCGCGACCCGGAGCGCGGCGGAGCGGAGATCGCGTTCATCAACTCGGGCGGCGTGCGGACCGCCTTCCGCCCCGCAACGGACGGCTCGGTGACTTACGGCCAGATCTTCGCGCTCCAGCCGTTCGGCAACACGGTCGAGGTTCTCGAGCTGACCGGCGCGCAGATCAGGGCGCTGATCGAGCAGCAGTTCGCGGCCGACGGCAGCGGGTCTTTCCGGCAATCGTTCCTGATCCCTTCGGCCGGGTACGCATACGTCATCGACCGGGCGGCGCCCGATGGGCAGCATGTCGTAGCAATGACCCTACACGGTCAGCCGATCGAACCGGGCCGGACGTACCGGGTCGCGGTCAACAACTTCCTCGCCCAGGGGGGCGACGGCTTCACCGTGCTGACCCAAGGCCGCTTCGTCGCGGGCGGCGGCAACGATCTGGACGCGCTGGAGGCGTTCATCGCGGACGGCGCAAGCGCCAGCGCCGCAGGCCGCGTGACGGAACGCGAATAGAACAGGCGGGCACGGTTTCCCGCACCCGCCTGCCCGCTCTCGCGCCGCTTACTCGCCGAACGTGATCGCACCGTTCAGCAGCAAGGACGCGTCCGCTGCGCTCACTTCGACCGCCGGCATGCGCCCGGCCGCCGCCACGACCGACTGACCCAGCTCGGGGCTGTCGAACCGCGACCAGTCGGCGCCCGCCGTCAGCGCCGGGTCGGCCGAGAAGATGGCGAGGCCCGAGGCCTGGGCGGAGCCGGTGGCGCTGGCGTCGATCACGTTCATCGTCACCCCGGCGTGGACGCCGTTGGCGCCGTAGAGCGCGCCGCTGACGTTGACGAGGCACGTGCCCGAACAGGCTCCGCCGCTCGCCGTGACCGTGTTGCTGGTGCTGGTGAACGCACCGCTGAAGGTCGGGCCCGCGGCTCCGAGCGTCAGGCTGACTTCGCTCGCGGAGGGATTGGCCGCGCCGCCAGTGGTGGCGACGGCCCAGCTGCGGCCGCCCACGGCCATTTCCATGTTGTAGCCGACCTTGCTGACGGTGCCGAACTGGATCGCCAGGTCGCCGGTCACCGTGCCGGGCGCCGAGCCCTGGTCGTCCGTTGCCGCGGTCGAGGCGATCAGCGCGTAGTCGACCTTGCCGCTCGCCGGCACGCTGGTCGGCGGAGTGCCGGTCATCAGGTGGTAGCCGCCGTTCGCGCCCACCGCGGTCGTGCCGGCGAAGATGCCGGTGGTGACGACGTTGCCGTTGGTCCAGCGCGCCCAGGCCAGGTCGGTCAGGTCGCCCGCCTCGACGATCTGGCCGGTGGTGGTGACGTTGCCCACCGCCGACTGCACACCGGTGATCTTGCCGCCCTCCAGCGTCGCGCTGCCGCCGAAGCCAAGCGCCAGCGAACCGTTGGTGAAGGTATAGAAGACCTGCGGATTGCGCGTGCCGGTGAAGTCGCTGGTGATGTCGCCGCCGCCCGTTCCGCCCGTCCCGCCGTCGCCGTCGGAGCCGCCGGTGCGGGCCGGGCCCGCAGCGAAGATCGCCGTGCCGCCGAAGCCGGATCCGGCCGAGCGGAACGCGCTGTAGTTGATGCCGACGGTATCGGTGTCGCCGCCGGTGAAGTTGCCCGACACCGAGAACGTGCACGAGCTGGTGCCGCAGTTGCCCGTGCCGTCGTTGCCGTTGAAGCTGAATGTGAAGAATCCAGGTGTCGCAGCGAACAGGTTCATCGTCGTTTCGGTGCTGCCGGCGTCGGCCATGCCGCCGGTCGTGCTGAAGCCGTAAGTCAGGCTGGGCATGACGATCTGCCCTTCCATCGCGACTTTGACCGTGGGGCCGAACAGCAGCGCCATGTCGGCCGAGAACGTGCCCGGCGCCATCGAGCCGTCGGCGATCGTCGGTTGGGTGGCGGCGATCAGGTAGTAGTCGATCCGGCCGTTCGTAGGCATGACGAAGTCGGCCGTGATCGGCCGGGTCAGCAGGTAATGCGTACCCTGATTGGCGTTGAGGATGAAGGCGTTGGCGCCCGTCGTCGTGCCGTTGGTCCAGCGACCGATCAGTGCATCGGCATTGCCGTAGATGTCGGTGATCGTGGCCGAGCCGTTGGTGCGAGTCGGACTGCCGCCCGGCTGGCGGGTGTAGCTGGTGAGGCCGCCGCTGCCGTTGAGCGAGTAGGGATTGGTAGTGAAGCCCGTCTCGCCGAAGAGCCCGGTATTGGCCCCGATCCTTCCGGCGATGGTGATTCCGATCCCGGCGGTCGAGGGGTTGAAGCCACCGCTGTAACCGGTGAGCAAGGCCGGAATCTCGGTATTGCCGCCGCCGCCGCCGCCGCCGTCGCCGCTTCCGGGCATCGTGCCGATCAGCGCCAGCTCGGTGCCGGTCGTGCCGAACACCGCGGTGCCGTTGACGTAGGAACGCCCGCCGCTCGACTGGTCGTCGATGTGATACTGGAAGCCGGCGTTGGCCGCACCGGGGCCGAACAGGCCGCCGAAGACCTGTACGTTACAGTAGCCCGAGCAGGCGTTGCCGGCGATGCCGCTCTTCGCCAGGTCGAGGTTCTGGAAATTCATGTTTCCGCCGACCGCCAGTCCGCCGGTCGCCGCGCCCGCCGCGCCGCCAGGGGTCTGCGCGCGCCAGCCGCGGGTGCCGACGTGCACGTCGAAATTGAGGCCCACGCGCGGCACGGCGCCGAACGCCACAGCGAGATCGCCGCTGAACGCGCCGATCTCTCCGGCGGCGGCGAACACGTTGGTCGGAGCGGTGCCGCCGATCAGCTTGTAGTCGACCGTGCCCGTTGTCGGGAGCTGGGTCGCGGGGACTCCAAGCAGCAGGTGGACGTTGTTGTTGGTGATGCCGCCCGCCGACGCCGCACGCTCGTAGCGCGTCCAGGCGACGTTGCCGCCGGCGCGGCCGTGCTCGCGAAGCGTATTGTTAGAATAGTCGAAGGTGACTGTGGAGCCCGGCGACAGCTGCAAGGCCGCGCTGACGATCTGCCCGTCATCCTCGACGTCGGCGGTTGTCGCGATGGCGATCTGGCCGCCTTCGTTGCTGAAGATCCAGGCGTTGGCTCCGGCCAGCAGCGTCGCGGGCTGGTTGTTGGCGGGCAGTTCCGCGAAGGTGTCGGGATCGGCCCCGCTCTGCAGATAGGCGAGGTAGCCGAGCACGAAAGTGAGCTGCTCGGCGTTGAGCTCGGCCGAGAGCACGCCGGCACCGCTGAGCGCTTCGAGGTAAGCGAGGATCTGCGCCTGGGTCAGCAAGGTGTAGCCGGAAGGCAGTCCGCCTCCCGCCAGGTAGGCGTAATAGGCTTCGAGCGCGGCCAGCCAGTCGGCATAGACCGGCAGGCCGGCGAAGTTGGCCGGGTTCCCGCCCGCGGCGACGAAAGCGTAATAGGAGGTGAAGAAGTCCGACAGGTCGCCGAACTGGGCATTGAAGCCGCCCGCCGCGGCGAGCGCCGCCAGGTAGGCCTCGATCTGGGCCTGGGTGAGCGCGGTGTAGCCCGTGGGCAGTCCACCGCCCGCGAGATAGGCGTAGTACGCCTCGAGCGCGGCGACGTAGCCGGCATAGACCGGCAGGCCGGCGAAGGTGTCGGTGCTTCCGCCGCCGGCGAGCCATGCGAAGTAGGCCTCGAGCAGGCCGGCGTTGCCGCCGAGCAGCGCCCCGAGCTGGCCCGAGCGCGACAGCGCGTCGATGTATTGCGCCAGCGTTTGGAGGTTGATCGCGGTGTACCCGCTCGGCAGCCCGCCGCCGGCCAGGAACGCGGCGTAGGCGTTGAGCGCGTCGGCGAAGCCGGGCAGGTTTAGCACCGGAAGCCCGGTGTACACGTCGGGATCGCCGCCGCCCGCGAGGTAAGCGAAGTACCCGGCGTAGAATCCGGCGAGATCGTCGAGGAACGCGCCGCTGGCGCCCGCGCCTTGCAGCGCGGCGAGGTAGGCCGCGATCTGCTGCTGCGTTAGCGGCTCGTAAGCGCTCGGCTGACCGCCCTGGAGGAGGAATTCGTAGTACGCGGCGAGCTGGTCGGCATAGCCGGAGAACAGGTTGGCGTTGAGGCCGGCAAAGCCATCGATCGCGCCGCCGCCCTGCAGGTGGGCGAGGTATGCGGCGTAGAACTGTGCTTGAGAGCCGAGAATCTCGTCGAACAGCCCGGTCGACTGGAGCGCTTCGAGGTAGGCGCGCAGCATCGCGGCATCGAGCGCGGTGTAGCCGCTCGGCAGGTTGCCGGCGGCGAGGAAGTCGAAATAGGCGCCGAGCGCGGTGCGGTACTGGCCGGTGAAGGCGAGCCCGCCGTTGGCGAGGTAGGCGTCGAGCAGCGCGCGGTCGGCTGCCGTGAGTTGGGCGGACAGGCCGCTCTGCGACAGGAACGCGATGTAGGCCGCGAGCGTCTGCTGGCTCGCGCCCTGGAACGCCAGCGGGTCGCCGCCGCCGCGCAGGAACGCGAAGTAGGCGGTGACGAGGTCGGTGTAGGACCGCACGAACAGGTCGGCATTGCCTCCGCCTGAAAGGAACGCGAGATAGGCGTCGACAAGCGCGCGGTTCTGCCCCGAGAGGGCGCCGAAGCCGCTGGTCCGACCGGTGTAGCCGAGGAAGGCGTTGAGGTCGGCCACCGCCGCGCCCTGGAACGAAGACGGAAGCGCGCCGGCGCGCAACAGGTCGAGGTACTGCACCAATATCCCGGCGTAGGCGCTCAGGAAGCTCGCCCCCGAACCGCCGCCTGCGAGGTAGCCGAGGTAAGTTCGGATGATGTCCGGCTGCGCGCCCGGAAAGGCCTGCCCGCCGTAGGCGTTCTGCAGCTGCGCCGCGTAGCTGAGCAGCGCGGCGAGATCGCCGGTCGGGAAAGTCGCGAGGTCCGGATTGGCGGCGGACGCTTCGACGCGCCGCGCGGCCGCCAGGATGTCGCCAGAGGCGCCGGCCGCGGCCAGCGCATCGCCGAGTGATACCGGCAGGCCATTCTCGGCCGCCGCGAGCGGACCGCCTTGCTCCATGTCGGCGACCTGCGGCGCGATCCCGGTGCCGCCCGGCACGCCCTGCGTGCCGTTCGATACCACCTGCCGCACCCGTTCGTCGCCCGCCGACCACAGCTCGCCGGCATCGAACGTGCGGGCATCGCCGCCGCGCGCGATGGCGATCCCCCCTGTCAAGGCATGCCCGCGCGACCTGCCGTCCACGGCCACGCTGAAGATGCCCGCCGCGCCGCCGCCGACGCGGCCCTCGACGCCGTCGGGCATCCGCACCACTGTCACCGCTCCGTCGGCGCCCGCAACGGTCACGGTGCCGGCATAGAGATCGACGGACCCATCCGAATTGATACGATAATCGGCGCTGTCGACGAACGACGCGATGGCCCCGGAATCGAGCCGGACCTGGGTCAGGCCGCTCGCTTGGCTGGTCCGCTCTCCAGCCTCGATCTCGAGCTCCCGGTCGGTGGAGAACACGATCTGGTGCGCCGCCGCCGGAGTGGCGATGGCAAGCGCCGAGGCGGACAGCAGCAGCGCCTGCAGCGGATGGGCGGGGCGAAATTCGATGCGGCTCATTGTCAGGATCTCCCGTGCAGGGCTCAGTATTCGAAGCGGAGGCCGGCCGAGACGGTCCAGCGGTCGTAATCGTAAAGCGCGATGTTGCTCCAGTTGCGGGTGTAGGTGCCGCGCGGAACGAGGAAGAGACCGTCGAACAGCCTCACTTTGAGCCCGGCCTGGAAGTCGAGCCGCTCGTCGTTGCGCTCGACCAGGAACAGCGCGTCGGGCGCGTCGTAGCGGCGCAAGTCGAACGCCGCCCCGGCGACCACCGCGATCCGGGCGGTCAGCGGAACCTCGGTCCCGATGCTCGCTGTCGCGAAGGTGTTGGAGTAGGCATCGCCGGCCGCGCGCCGCGTCTCCTCGCGTCCGCCGCTGATGTTGGCGGACAGCACCCTGGTTACGTACCCGACCGCGAGCGCATAGCGGTCGGAATCGAGCAGCGGCTGACCATTGAAGTCGAGCCGGTTGTACTGCGCGGCAAAGGTGAGCGCCCGTCCGCGCGGCAACAGCCGGGTATACTGCGCTACTGCGCCGAGGGAGCTGCGGTAAGCGTCGCCGCCGAGCCAGAACTGCTGCGCCTGCGCCGAGAGCGAGAGGACGTCGCGGTTGGCGAACGTGTGCGCATACCCGGCGGTGCCCGTCAGGCTGGCGGTATCGAACGCGTCATTGTCGAAATTATCGCGCCAGTTGCCCAGGACCGAGCCGAACAGCCGGTCCTGCCGTCCGATCGCCGTGACGCCCGACACGCCGCCCGCAAGCTCGTAGAACTCGTCGTCCTGCGCGCGGGCTCCGGCGCCGAGCGTGCCAGGGCCGAGGAAAGCGAACAGAGGGATCGTCACGGTCGTGAGGTCGGTCGCGCTGTTGATATTGCTGTCGTGGCCGCCGCGCGCGTCGAGGAAGCCGGAGACGTTGCTGCCGCCCCCGGTGATCGCGGTATCGAACTGGCGGACGAAACCGGTGAAGCGCTGGCGAACGGGATCGGGCAGGCTCGGATCGTCGACGACGGTCGCGAACTGCTCGCGCGCGGTGTCGACGTCGCCGGCGAGAGCATAGGCCCGGGCCAGCTCGGCGCGTGCCTGGGCGTTGCCGGGCTGCATTGCCAGTACTCGCTGCAGCGCGATGATCGCCTCGCCGTAGCGTCCGCTGTCGAGCGCGGCGATGCCGAGCGCATAGTCGAACGCAGGGTCGCCGGCGCGGTCGTCCGCCTGCGGAGCCAGCGTGCGGTACGTCTGTTCGGCCTGGACCTGGTCCTGCTGCGCCGCGGCCGGCAACGCCGTGGCCAACGGCACCGAAACGGCCAGGGCAGCCGCGAACCTTCGGCTCGACGCGAAAAACGACATGCGGAAATCCCCCCGATCACAGCTCTTTGCTGTAATGCGGAGTATCGCGGATCAGTCGGGCGGTCCGCTGACAATGCCCGTTCTGGGTGTGACAGTCGCTGTTAGGAATCGCGGTTCGCGCGGGGCGGGCGCCTAACCGACCACGAGGAAATAGCGCACTGCCCTATCGCCCGGGTTGACGATCCTGATCCGGTACCGGCCTGTGAACAGCGGTACCCACTGGCAGTGGTTCGGATTACCTTCCTTGCCGCAAACGGCCTCGTCGCCGCGGTCCTGTACCTCGAGCCGCAACCGGGCTCCGCTCGGCGCCGACAGGGCCACCGAGGCACGTGTGCCGGACAGGAACACCTGCTCGAGCTGCTCGCTGCGCCCCGCCGGGAGTTGACCGCTGCGGTAGCCCGGCCCGAGCGAGCGGCCGCGCATCGGCGGCGTCTGGCTTATCGACTGGCGCCACAAGGCGAGTTCCGACCCGTCCCCTTCGAGCGGCCTGCCGCCTAGGGCGTCGTAGCGCCGCAAGGCGTCCGCGAGGCCGGCGTTGTCACCGCTGGAAAAAGCCGCGTCCGCGTCGACCAGCGCTATCGCCAGCCGTTCGCTGTCGCTGAGGTCTGCGGCGATGGCGATCGGCGTAACTCCGTGCGCCTCGTCGGTCGTCGCCGCGCAGCCCGCCAGCGCGGCGCACGACAGCGCGGACAACGCGCTCCACATTCGTGACCCAGCCCTCACAGCGAACCCCTCGACACGACGAAGCATGCCCCTTCCGGCGTATCCTCCAACCGTATCGCAAGACCATGGCGCTCGGCAATCGCCGTCGCCAGCGCGAGACCGAGTCCCGCCCCGTGGCTTTCCCCGCCCGCGCCGCTGCCCCGGTGGAAGCGACGGAACACGGCCTCACGCTCCTGCGGAGGAATTCCGGGACCGTCGTCGCGCACGGTCAGCACCGGACCGGGAGCCAACTCAAGCGTCACCGAGCCGCCGGGCGGCACGTACTTGAACGCATTGTCGAGCAGGTTGGTGATCATCCGGGTGAGCTGTGTCTGCTCCCCCTCGATCGTCACGCCGCGTCCCACGTTGCAGGTGAAGGCATGACCCGATTCTTCGGCGCTCGCCGAATAGAGTTCGCCGATGCGCAGCACGAGCGTACTGAGATCGACCGGTGCCAGCCCATGCCTGTCGCCGCTACGCGCTTTGCTGGCGGCTATGTCGAGCAGCGATTCGAGCATGCTGACGAGGCGCCGGATGTCGTCGCGAGCTTCCAGCAGCCTTTCGGTCGCGGCTTCGCCCGGGTCCGCCTTGAGCGCCTTAACCAGCTTGGTATCGAGATGCATCAGCGGCGTGCGAATCTCGTGTGCCACCTGGTCGGAGGTTTCGCGATAGGCTTCGACGAGCCTTTTCTGACGCGTGAGCGCGGCCCCGCTGTGGCGGGTCAACTCGTCGATCTCGTCCTCCGCCCCTTCCGCGGCAAGGTCTTCGAGGCGACCGTCCTCGGGATCGCGGAAGGCCTGGTTGATGCGTCCGATCCGCCGCGAAAGCCGCCGCGCCGCCATACGTCCGAGGAACCCGACGGCGATGACAAGCGCGGCCCCGCCGCCGAGGAATACGAAACCGACCCGCCAAAGCAGCGTCGTGTCGTCGCCGCGCTCACGCAGTACGACCAGCCTCAGGTCGGGACCCAGCTGAGTGGCACGGGCCCACGCCGAAGTACCGTCCGGCAAAGTTACCTCGCCGGCTTGCGAAAGCCGTGCATTGAGACCCGGCCACTCGGTCAAGTCGCCGGCGATGCGGCTCCCGTCCCGGCGCGCAAGCATGTAGCGCGCGCCGTTTCCGTCGCTGGGCACGAGCGCAAGTCGATCGGCGATGCGGCGCGCGAGTTCCTGCTCGCCGCCGCTTGCGTGGATGTCGACGAGGCCGGCGAGGTCGACATCGACCGCTCGTGCGAGGGCATCGCGACCGGTCCGATCAATCGTGGCGTGCGTGAGCAGCCAAAGCGCCGCCACCAGGACCACCGAGAGCGCCGTCGCCATGATGACGATGCGCGAAAAGATCGATCCGCCGCCCGGAATGACTACCTCCCGTCGAGCAGTCGATAGCCCGAGCCCCAGATCGTTTCGAGTGCGGGCTTGTCGAATCCTTCCTCCAACTTCCGCCGCAGTCGGCCGACGTTCACGTCGACCACGTTGGTCTGCGGATCGAAGTTCATCTGCCAGACGTCGCGCAGCAGCATCTCGCGCGTCACGATCTCGCCGCCGTTCTCGATGAAGTAGCGAAACAGCGCAAATTCCTTCGGGCTGAGTGGCAGGTGGCGGTTTTCGCGGAAGGCGGTCCGCGCCTTTACGTGGCATTCGAAAGCACCGTAGATGATCACCGCGCTGTGCTCACGGCCCGAAGAGCGGCGGTACAACGCCCGCAGGCGTGCGACCAGCTCTTCGGTTTCGAAGGGCTTTGCCATGTAGTCGTCGGCCCCGGCGTCGAGCCCTTCGGCACGGTCGGCACTCCGCCCCAGGGCGGACAGCAACAGCACCGGTGTGCCCACTCCGCTTTCGCGGAGCCGCCGCAGGATCGTAAGACCGTCGATATCGGGCAGCATACGGTCGAGGATGACGACGTCGAACTCGTCCATCCCCGCCCGCAGCAGTCCACCTCCTCCGGTGCTTTCCCAGGTCACGCTGTCGCCGTTGGCTTCTGCAAGCTGGATGATCTCGGCCGCTGAGCGGGCGTCGTCCTCGACACAAAGGATTCTCAGACCCGTCGTCGGCAAGCTGGCACCTCCCACACCGGAACCGTTGCCACCATGAGGTGCCATTGCATCGGTCCCGGCGCAAGGCGATGCCATCAGTTCAGGTCCTCGACCGAAACCCAGCCGGTCGTTCCGAAGTTGTCCGCGACCTCGACGAACAGTCCTTCGCGCTTGCCGGTCGGGTTGACCGTCGCTCCGGCGCGCAGCATCCGCAGGGAATCGGCCTCGACCAGCGGGTCCGCGAGCATCGCGGTTTCCACGGCGACCGTCGCCTCGTTGGACCCGGTGGGCTGCTGCGCGGGCATCAGCGCGGCGAGCCCCGGTCCCTGTGCGGCCAGCGTGTTGAACGCCTTGACGAACGCCTCGACCAGCAGCTTGCCGTTCTTGTTGCCGGCATAGCCCGAACTGACCGCTGTCTGCTGCCAGCCGCCGCCGCCGCCGAAGGTGATCGTGGTCTGACGGGCATCGCCCGAGCCGAGCGCCAGGGTTTGCCCGGTCGCTGGACTGAGAAGCCTGATCCCGGCGGCAACGGTCTTCTTCTTGCCGCCGAGACCGCCGAACATTCCGAGCACCGCGCCGCCCATCGGGACGCTGGACAGGATCGAACCCGCCGCGCCCGAGCGCACCAGGCCCTCGACTGCGGCGCTGCGGGCCATCGCCATGCCCTGGTCGACCTCTTCCTTGTCGCCGGCGATGACGTTCATCAGGAAATCGGCCGGCCGGCCGCTTGCCGCATTGTGCGGCGTGAAGCAACCCGACTGGACCGCCAGCGAATTGATCAGGTCGCGCGGCGAGCCCAGGCCGTATTCGGCCCAGCCTTGGGTGTCGCCGTCGACCACGGCGATCGAGCCGTAGCTTTGGTCGCAACCGTCGAGCGTGACCTGTTCCCTTTCCCTTGCCGAAGCGGGTGATGCGGCGATGGCCATCGCGGACGCGCCCGCGAGGATGACGAGACGAGCTTTCATTGGGCTTCTCCCCCTTTGAGTGCTCGTACGGATTACCAGCCGGCACGGAATGGCATCCAACCACTTCCCCGGTCAGAAGTGTGAAGATCACCGTTAGGATTCCGCGTGCGGCCGTTCGGCGGAGCAGGCGCCCCGCCGAGCGTGCCCTGGCGCTTGTGTTAGCACCCCTCGCTCACTACCAGTTTCGCAAGTGCAGCAATCGGGGGTATGAATGGTCGGTCCGAGTGACGGCAAGCGCGCGCTCATCACCGGGGTGACCGGTCAGGACGGCGCTTATCTTGCGCAATTTCTGCTCGACAGCGGCTACGAGGTGCACGGCATCAAGCGCCGCTCGTCATCGTTCAACACCGGACGCATAGAGGACATATACCAGGACCCGCACGACCCCCATCAACGGTTCGTGCTCCACTACGGCGACTTGACCGACTCCACCAACCTGATCCGCATCGTCCAGGAAGTGCAGCCGACCGAGATCTACAACCTGGCGGCGCAGAGCCATGTCGCGGTCAGCTTCGAGACGCCCGAGTATACCGCCAACGCCGACGCGATCGGCACATTGCGGCTGCTCGAGGCGATCCGCATTCTCAGGCTCGAGAGCAAGGCGCGGTTCTACCAGGCATCGACCAGCGAAATGTTCGGCCTGGTCCAGGAAGTGCCGCAGCGCGAGACCACGCCGTTCTATCCCCGCTCGCCATACGGCGTGGCCAAGCTCTATGCATACTGGATCGTGGTCAACTACCGCGAGGCGTACGGCATCCATGCTTCCAACGGCATTCTGTTCAATCACGAAAGCCCGCTGCGCGGCGAGACTTTCGTGACCCGCAAGATCACCCGCGCGGCGGCAGCCATCGCTCTGGGCCGGCAGGACAAGCTGTACCTCGGCAACCTCGATGCCAAGCGCGACTGGGGCCACGCGAAGGAATATGTCCGCGGCATGTGGCTGATGCTGCAGCAGGACGAGCCCGACGACTACGTGCTCGCCACGGGCGAGACCACTCAGGTGCGCGAATTCGTGCGCTGGGCGTTCGAGGATGCCGGCATTCCCATCGAGTTTCGAGGAGAGGGCGTCGACGAAAAGGGGGTCTCGCTGGAAGACGGCCGGATATTGGTCGAGGTCGACCCGCGCTATTTCCGGCCCACCGAAGTGGACTTGCTGATCGGTGATCCGGGCAAGGCGCATCAAAAGCTCGGATGGCGCCACGAAACCAGCGTGCGCGAACTCGCCCGCGAAATGGTGGCGGCGGACATGCAGGTCATGCGCGACGCGCCGATCGACAAGGACGGCTGATGCCTCTGCCCTATCCGCTTGCCGGTAAACGGATTTACGTTGCCGGTCACAAGGGCATGGTCGGAGCGGCACTCGCAAGGCGCCTGAGGCGCGAGGATTGCGAGGTTCTTACCGCCGCTCGCTCGGTGGACCTGCGCGAGCAGGCGGCGGTGCGTGCCTGGTTTGCGGCCAATCGTCCGGACGCCGTCATCGCCGCCGCCGCCAAGGTCGGCGGCATACTCGCCAACGACACCTATCCGGCGGATTTCCTCTACGACAACCTGATGATCGAGGCGAACCTGATCGAGGCGGCGCGGCAGTCCGCGGTGGAGAAGCTGCTGTTCCTCGGTTCCTCCTGCATTTATCCGAAGATGGCGCCACAGCCGATCCGCGAGGAGGCCCTGCTCACCGGTCCGCTCGAGCCGACCAACGAATGGTACGCGATCGCCAAGATTGCCGGAATCAAGCTGTGCCAGGCGTACCGCCGGCAGCATGGATGCGACTTCATCAGCGCGATGCCGACCAACCTTTACGGTCCGGGAGACAACTACGATCTCAGCGGCAGCCATGTCCTGCCGGCGCTTATCCGCAAGGCGCACGAGGCACGGGAAGCCGGCGCCAAGGCGATCGAGATCTGGGGCACCGGCACTCCGCGGCGCGAGTTCCTCCATGTCGACGATCTCGCCGACGCCTGCGTCTTCCTGCTCGAGCACTATTCCGACGAAGAGCACGTCAACGTCGGGTCGGGGACGGACCTCACGATCGCCGAACTCGCCCGGCTGGTGTGCGAGGTGGTCGGTTTCGAAGGAAGCATCTCGACGGACCCGAGCAAGCCCGACGGCACTCCGCGAAAGCTGATGAGCGGCGACAAGATCGCCGCATTGGGCTGGCAGCCCGCGATCGATCTGAGGCAGGGGATCGAGCAGGCCTACGGCGAGTTTCTCGCCGGCAACGTCAAGCGGCGCTAGCTCGCCGTGGACGAGGGCACGAGAGCTTCCAGCGGCGCGCAACCCCCGGACCGTGACCCGAAGGGCGACGGGACCCCCTGGTCCGCCCTCCGGAGCGGCGTCGCCGGCCTGATTCGTACGGGCGGACTGCGCCTGGCGTTTGCGAGCAACTTCACCAGCCACGCGTTGGCGGTGCTGGCCTCGCTGGCCACTTTTCGATTGATGATCGTCCTGACCGATATGCCGACGACCGGCCTGTGGGCCATGATACTCGGCTTCGCGGTGACGGCCGGCGTCGCGGAAATGGGGCTGGGTCTCAACCTGATCCGGTTCGTGGCCGCGCACGAAAGCCCTTCCCGCCGCCTGCTCCTGAGGTTGAGCGCGGTGGGCGCGATCATGTGCATGATTCCCGCTGCTTTGCTGGGATTGCTCGCGGCCTGGCCCATCTATTGGTTCGCCGTGACGCGCCCGGACCTGCCGGTCAGTGCGAGCGCCGTAGCGGTGCTGACCGTCTCGGCACTCGCCGTGACTTTCGTCAACACCGCGATATCGATATTTTCTGGTCTCGCTGAAGGTCTGGGCCGGGTCGCGCTGCGCAGCGCCGCAATGCTGCTCTACAACGTAGTCACGCTGGCCTTGATATGGCCCGCCCTTTGGTTGTTCGGTCCGGTCGGCATCGGGCTGGCGAACCTTGCCGGCGTATCGACGCAGCTCGGATTGGTCGTGGCAGTCCTGCTCGTGACCGCGCGCAAACTGCCTCGCACGGCCGACGATGCGACGGTCTCATCTCTGCTTCGCACACTCCTCGGCAGCACGATGCAGAATTTCGGGATCGTTCTGGCACGTCTCACTTTCGATCCGGTGGCACGCTTCTATGTCGCGCTTGGGGGATCGCTGACGGTCCAGGCCTGGTTCGAGCTTGCCGTGCGGGTTTCCAACCAGGTTCGGCAGGTCGTTCAAGTCAGCTTGCAGCCGCTCGTCTTTATCGGCGCGTCGGACCACGCTTCGATGGCCGAACGCTTCGAGCGGCCGCACTCGATTACCGTCCGCTTGTCCGCAACGATGCTTCTGTCTCTGGCCTGCATTTCGCCGCTCATTTCCGCCGTTGTGCTGGGTCAGATCGTGCCAGGATTCATCATCTACCTCCTGATCATGGGGGTCGGCGGGGCCGTCTACATGATCGGTGTGTCCGGTCAGAACGCGCTTGCCGCGCTGGGCCGATTCGACGTTCTTCTCAAGCTCTGGGTATTCGCGGCAGCGCTCAACGTCGCGCTCGGCGGTCTCGCGCTGCTCGCGGGAGGCGGACCGTTCGCGGGAGCGGGGGGCCTGGCGGCAGCCTTCGCCATAACAGGCATTCTGCTGGCGCGGCAACACGCCCGCATCGCCGCCCGGTCGCTTCGATCACGTTTCGACGGCCTTTGGCCGCTTCTCGTGATGGGTACGGCGACGGGGGCCGGGCTGGCACTGGCCGCCGCCAGACTACCGGTCACGACAGTCGTCGCGCTGTCCGCCGCGTCGTGTCTTCTACTGATCGTGCCCGGGTGGAGGCTGGGCAGGATGTTCCTGAGGCGAGATATTTGACAATCCGTCACAATGGTTGATTTTTTTCTTTCCTACATAGAAAGTTACTTATAGCTGGATTCGGGTCTTCTTCCACGAACGAGGCCCGCATGTCCAGCAAGTATCCTATTTCACCCCCCGCAGCCTACGTCACTCCTGCCGCAATCGGTTATGCCGATTCCGTCGGCGATCTCGCGCTCGTCGCCGAGGACGCGCCGCTCCCCGTTGCCGTTCGGCGAGCGTCTTCTCCGGCGCCCATGGCGGGTGAGACGAGCCAGCCGGTCCTCGCGGGACCGTTCGGCCCGGTCCCGGACGTGCCCATCCACCTCCAGCTTGGCGGCGAATGGACCGGACAGGTCGTCCTTCAACGCTCGACCGACGGCGGCGCCACCCGGAACGGTCTGACCGCGGCCGGCCTGCCGTGGGCACGCTTCTCGGCAAACGCGAACGAGGTCGTCTGGCAAGAAGGGGAGCAGGGTGCATCTCTGTTCCTCGATATCTCAGTGACCTCGGGCACGCTCAGCTACAGGTTGTCGCAATGAGCGGGCTCGATTTCACCGCGCGCGCATTGGCGAGGCTGTCGCTCGAGGATGTCGCCGGCTTGACGCGCAGAATGGGTGACGGTCAGCCGCTCTACGCCGCGCATTTCAGCCTCGCCGCCGACGGCGTCACCGACGACAGCGAGGCTCTGCTCGCCGCTCTGGCGGCACTGAAGACGAGGGTCGCCCAGTTCGACGGCTACCGGGAAGGCATGGCCGAACTGGTGCTGCCGGCCGGCGTCATTCGCGTCACCCAGTCGGGCATCTTCTCGAGTATCGCGTCCATTGTTCGCGGTGGGTACAAGCTTCGAGGGCAGGGAGCCGAGAGCACGGTGCTGTGGCTCGACCCCGCCGGGACCGGGACCGAAAAGTGGTTCTACGACAACGGCCCAAGCGCGTGCATGTCCTTTGCGGTGTTCGAGGACATCTGTTTCTCCGGGGGGACGGACTGGCACGTCGGCAGTCCTGTAACCAACATGGGCCTGACGCTTTCCAATCTCGACCCGCGGATCAAGGGTTTCAGGTTCACCGGGCCGGGAACGGAGGATGGGCACACGTTCACCCGGTGCAAGTTCCAGTGGCTGGAACAGGTCGCGGAATGGGCCGGGTCCAACAACGCCGATACCACCCGCTTTACCGGCTGTCATTTCGTCAAGAACAAGCACCAGTTTCTTATCAGCAACCCGCAATCGATGTCGATCCTCGACCTCGGCGGGTACACAGTCAATTATGGCACATACCTCAAGTATGGCGCACTCGGCGGCGGCAACTTCAACAAGATCGGCGGTGCGGTCATCCAGCTGGAGGACGAGTTGCTGACATCGGACGTCTTCGTCCTCGACACGTCGGCGGGCGGGCCGGCGGGTTCCAACGCCCCCCTGCTGTTCAGCGGCATTCGCTTCGAAATGCGCGGAAGCCATGGCAGGCTCGCCAAAATGACCGCCGACTTGGCGTGCTACGCGAAGTTCGACACTTGCTCGCTGGCCAATTCCGGCACCGTCGACAAGGATATCATCGAGCTGGGCGGCTCTCAGAGAGCATTGCTCGATGGCTGTCAGGTACACGACCAAAGTACCGGCGCTTCCAAGTTCAAAATCACCTCGACGGTGCGCAAAGGGCTCAATCCGCATCTGGTGTTCACGAGATGCTTCCTGCCCTCCGCAATCCACGACAACATCGTCTGGAACGGCGGCCTTGGGCGGCTGACCATCGACGAGCTGTGCGCGCAGAACACCGTCGGCGCGGGGCAGATGGTCGTCGAGGCCATCGCCTGCGACATCCTCGGCACTGTGGTGTCCAACTCAGTGTCCAACCGCACGCAGACACGGTTCACCGCGCCGGTCGCCAACAACGCGGCGACCAACGCGACCGGCGAATACGTCATCACCCTGCCGCCCTACAGCGAGATCGTCGAGGTCTGGGCGAAGGTCGAGCCGAACGGCAGCACGGCTGCAACGGTGCAGATCCACATCGGCAACGACGACAAGAGCCTTACCTACGCCACCAGCGCGGCGGCGCCGTTCAGCGGCGGTCTGATCGCGCACGCGGCAGGCATCTTCAAGAACGCGGGAACGGTTGCGACCAACCGCAAGGTCCGGATCTGGCTTTCCAACGGAGCGGGCGGCACGCCGTCCACTTCGATCAATACGGCGCAGGTGCCGATGCGGTCGGGCGTGGTGTGGCAATGACCGCTGCCCGCGCCGGTCGGCCAAGGCTGGCCTCGGTGCAACTATCCAGGACCGCTGATGGGCGGCGCGCCCAAGGGCGCGCCGCGTTCGGAAGGAAGCCGTCAGGCCGCGGCCGGCGCGCTGCCCAGGGCCCTTACCGCATCGACGAAGCGGCTGGAGTCGCCGCGCGGAGCGCTCGCCCGGGCGGCGGCGGACATGCTCCTCCAGAGCGCTTCGTCGGTGCCGACTCGGGTCATGGCCGCGTGCAGTTCGTCTTCGGAATGCGCATCGATGACGATTCCATTTTCCCCGTCGTCCAACAGGACGTCGACAGCACCGCATTGGCTCGAGATGATCGTCGGGAGGGAGTTGGCGAAAGCTTCGTTGACCACGAGCCCGAATTGCTCGGACGTGCTGGGCAACAGCAGCACCAGCGAGCGGCGCATGGCCTCGCTCACTCGCACGCTGTCGACATGGCCGCGAAAGTCGACCAGATCGGCGATACCAAGTTCGGCCGCCAGCGCCTCGAGGTCCTCGCGCAGCGGTCCGTCACCAAGAATCTCCAGTCTGCGGCCGTCCGTCTGCTCACGGGAATAACGCGCGAACGCGCGTAGCGAGTTCGGGACGTTCTTTTTCGGGATGAGCCTTGCGACGATCAGAAATGGGCGATCGGTGAAGGCCGGCGCTTTCGTGAGCGGCTCGCCTTGCGAGGCCATCCTGGCCACGTCGAGCGTGTCGTAGCCGACCAGCGCCTTTTCGCGGTCCATGCCCAGGCTAGCCAGGTAATCGCGTGAACGCTCGCTGCCGACGATCGAGCCGAGATATGGCAGCATCAGCAGGCGCTTCACCTTCTCGCGCCAGGCGACGCGCGGATAGTCGTCGTATTTCGACGAGATCATCGAGAAGACGCGGTGCCCACGCAGCCGCAGCCAGATCGAGGCGAGGAACACACCGGGATACTCGTAGTGGCAGAAATAGCAGTCGCCCGCGCCGCTTTCACGCACCGCGCGTACGAGCTTGCGCGCCAGGCCGAGCGTCGAAATGTCTTCCTCCGATCGCGCCAGAGTCACCATCGGATAGGGCGGCGACGCCGAATCCTCCCAGTCATAGATGCTCGACCGGCCGAACAGCTGGATCGCTACGGCCGGAATGCCCGCCGCGGGAAGGGCTCGCACCCGGTCGTGATGATAGGGGCCGAAGTTCTCCCACATGACTGCAATCGGCCTGGCGCCGGCATCCGCCTTCATGAATTCCCCCCGAAATTGGACGCAGTGCGAATCGCCCCCGCGACGATAGAGATTGCACCAAATCGGGGGAAGCGTTTCCCGCCCTCCGGAGCGTGTGTCATGCCGTCATCTCCAGCGCGGTTCTTTCGAAGCGATCGACGACCGCGTTCCTGGTCCAGCGCTGCTCGGCCCGCAGGCGCGCGGCGGCGCCGAACGATCGGCTTCGGGCCGGGTCGTCGATCAGTGCCGCGATCGCATCGGCGAATGGACCGGGCTCGCCCGGCGCGGTTGCGAGGCCGCAGCCCTCGATCTCGGCATGGATGCCGGTGCCCGGCGCCGCGGTGGCGACGACGGGTCGGCCCGACGCCAGTATGTTGGCGAGCTTGGAAGGCAGGACCAGGTCCGCCGCCTCGGCGATTTGCGGCAGGAGGTGGACCGCGGCGAGCGCCAGCAGGTCGGCGAGGCGTTCCAGAGGTTGAAGCGGGCGAAGCTGGACGTTGGACAGGTCGGCTGCGAGTTCGGCCAGGTGCGCGCGGTTCGGACCTTCGCCGCAGATCACGAACACGATGTCCTCACGGTGGCGCAGCCGGCGCGCGGCTTCGATCACGATCTCGATGCCCTGCTTGCGCGCGATGTTCCCCGAATAAAGCGCCACGTGCCGTTCGCCGAGCTGCCATTCGCCTCTGTACGCGGAGCCGTCGCCCGCGCCTGCCGCAGCGAGCGTGCTCCAGTTGCGCAGCTCAAACACCGCGTCCTTCGGCACACCCTTTTCGCGGAGGCGGGCGCACATTTGCGGGCTTATCGAGGAAACGCGGTCGGCCGGAAGCAGCAAGCGCCGCTCCAACGCAAGCGCGGCGCGCTCCGCTGCGCGCGAACGGCCCAGAATGCCGGTAGCGAACATCGCGTCCGCCTCGAAGTCCTGCAGGTGAACCCACAGCGGAGCGCCGGCAGCGCGGGCGGCCCGGCGTGCCACGGGGACGGCGAACAGCGCCGGCGCGACGGTCAGCACCAGGTCGCAGCCCTGCCTGGCCGCGGCCAGCAGCGGCGCGCGCGCCGCCCGAGCGAAGGTCAGGTAGTGTCTCAGGCGCCGGGCGAACGACGGTTCGGCGGGAATGTAATGCGGCACCCGGATCACGCCGACGCCGTTCTCGAGCCGTTCGGCTTCGTGAGCCGGCTGGTCGGGATATGGCCGCCATTGCGGATAATAGGGTTGGCCGGCGACGACCGTCACGCTGTGCCCCCGCGCGGCCATGCCTTCGGCCAGCCCGGCACTGAATGGCCCTATCCCGACCGGCTCCGGAGCATAGTTGAGCCCGAGGATGAGGAGCTTCATTCGGTTGTCGATCGTCCCGCCTGCATTTCGCACCTGCGAAAGAGCATCAACCTACCAGCGGTGTCAATTAATTCGCGCGCTGGACACGCCGGGCAAGATTAGGTCTTTTCAGGCCGCCCCCGCCGCCTATCATTGTCCGGAACACCGGAGGCTGGGTGGAAGGCGGGGGAGGGCATGAAGGCAGAAACGCTTTGCAGCGGCACCGTACGCGCGGTCCTGGCTGCGGCGGCGCTGACACTGGCGCTCCCGGTGCAGGCGCAGGGATTCGACGCGCGGATCGCGCAGCTGACCGAGCGGGTGGAGCGGCTAGAGGGCGCGCGCGCGGTCAGGAAGCTGCAACGGGCCTTCGGATTTTATGTCGACCGCGGGCTGTGGGGCGAGGCGGCGGACCTGTTCACCGAGGATGGCGCGATCGAGATCGGCATCGACGGAGTCTATGCCGGGAAGGAGCGGATTCGCGAATACCTGAGGCGCCTCCACGGTGGGCAGGAAGGCCTGATCTACGGCCAGCTCAACGAATGGGTCACGCTGCAGCCGGCGATCTCTGTCGCTGCGGACGGAACGAGCGCGACCGCGCGCTGGCGCGACCTCGGCATGCTCGGGCAATACAAGCGGCACGCCGAGTGGCGCGACGGGATCTACGAAAACAGCTACGTGCGCGAAGACGGCGTGTGGAAGATCAGGTCGCTCCGTCTCTACGTCAATTTCGTCGCGCCGTACGAACGCGGCTGGGCGCGGCTCCGCGGCAACGAAGGACTGGTGCCGAGCGAGGCCTCGCGGACCTTTCCGCCCGATCGCGGACCGACCGGAAGCCATGCCCCGTTTCCGGCGGTGCAGGTGCCCGAGTTCCAGGCCCGGCACCCGGTGACGGGCCGGCCCGTCGGGGGAGGGAGCCGATGAGCCGCCGTCGCCTGATCTGCGCTGCCGCGCTGTCGCTTTGTGCGGCCGTCGTCCCGCTTTGTGCGCAAGCTCAATCGGCCGAATCGCGGCTCGCCGCCTATCGCGAGCGGGTCGAGCGGCTTGAGGACCAGGATGCGATCGAGAATCTCCAGGCCTATTTCGGCTACTATTTCGACAAGGGCCTGTGGGACGACGTCGCCGACCTTTTCGCGGCCGACGGCAGCTTCGAATACGGCCAGCGTGGGGTCTATCTGGGCCAGGACCGCATCCGCCGCGCGCTGCTGCTGTTCGGACCCGAGAGGCTCGCGCCCGGCCGGCTCAACAATCACATGCAGCTGCAGTCGATCATCACCGTCGCACCCGACGGCCGCACGGCCGCCGCGCGTTGGCAGGGCATGATCATGCTCGGCGAAAGCGGCGCCAACGGCGTGTGGGGCGTGGGCCAGTACGAGAACGCCTATGTGAAGGAGCGCGGCACCTGGAAGATCAGCAAGCTGCATTTCTACGTGCAGGCGATTGCCGACTACGACCTCGGCTTTGCGCGCGCCGCGTATCGCATGGAGGGGCCGAGTGCCCTGTTCCCGCCTGACAGGCCGCCGACCGAGGTCTATCGTACGTTCCCCAACGCCTACACTCCCCCGTTCAGCTACTTTCACCCGGTCACCGGCCAACCGCTGACCGATGTCAAGCAGCCGGCCGACGACGTCGCAAGGCCTGAACGATGATCCGCCCGCTCTTCGCCGCGGCGCTGCTTGCCGCCACCGCCACGCCGGCTTTCGCCCAGACTGCGGAGGAACGGCTCGACGCGCTCGATGCGCGCATCACCCGCCTCGAGGATCTGAACGCGATCGAGCGGCTTCAGAAGGCCTACGGTTACTTCGTCGACGAAAGCCAGTGGACCCGGCTGTCGGAGCTGTTCTCGGAGGATGCCACGCTCGAGATCGGCGGCAAGGGCTTGTTCCTTGGGCGCCACCGCGTGCTCGAATACATGCAGACCGCGTTCGGGCCCGACGGCGCCAAGGATGGCGTGCTTGCGCAGCACATGCAGTTCCAGCCAGTCGCCGACATCTCGGCCGATGGACGGACCGGCTGGGTCCGCAGCCGCGCGTTCGTGATGAGCAACGCCGGCTGGGGCCTGCCGCTTTACGAGAACGCCTACGAGAAAGGCGAGGACGGGATCTGGCGGATCAGCCGCCTCTCGGGTCCGTTCACGATGTACACCAACTGGGAAGGCTGGGGGAGGAACGCGCTCAACAACACCTGGCCCGACAAGTTCGACCCGCCGCCGGACCTGCCGCCGACCACGGTCTATCTGACCTACCCGGCCTACTACATCGTGCCGTTCCACTATCCGAACCCGGTCACCGGCAAGCCTTTTGCGCCCGACCGGGCCGAGGTCGGCGCCTATCATCGGCCTCCCGGGACGGCGGAGCAGGCGGCATCGCTGCAGGTCGGCCGCCTCGCCGACGGCACCCAGCCGATCGCCGAGCCGCCGAGGGACTGATGAAGCATCCAGGCCGCATTTCCGCGCTGCTCGGCGCTCTGTTCCTGCTCGTGGCCTGTGCCCCAACCAGCCGCAATGTCGTCTGGGACGGCGCTCTCCCGATCGACCCGCTCGAAAGACCGGCGGCCGCAGACTGGCCGAGCGACGGGCGCGATTATTCAGCGCAGCGCTTCAGTCCGCTGAACCAGATCGACCAGTCAAACGTCGGCCAGCTCGGCCTCGCCTGGTTCGACGAGCTCGACACCTATCGCGGGGTCGAGGCGACGCCGATCCACGCCGACGGGGTGCTCTACAACATCCTCCCGTTCAACGTGACGATCGCCTACGACGCGCGTACCGGCGAACGGCTGTGGACCTACGACCCCGAGGTTCCGCGCGAGAACGCGCGCTATGCCTGCTGCGAGCCGGTCAGCCGCGGCCTCGCGATGTGGGACGACAAGATAATCATCGCCACGCTCGACGGCCGGCTGATCGCCTTGAACAAGGCCAGCGGCCAGCCGGTCTGGACCACGCAGGTGTTCGAGCGCGACTTCCCCTACTCGATCACCGGCGCACCGCGGGTGTTCGACGGCAGAGTGGTGGTCGGTCAGTCGGGCGGCGATTTCGGCGTGCGCGGTTTCGCCGCCGCTTATGACGCTGAGACCGGCGAGAAGCTGTGGAAGTTCTTCCTCACCCCCGGCGACCCTGCGAAGGGCCCGGACGGCGAAGCGTCGGATTCGATCATGGGCATGATCCGCGCCACCTGGTTCGGCGACAAGTACTGGGAGCTCGGCGGCGGTGCCAACCCGTGGGACGCGATCGCTTACGACCCGGAACTCGAGCTGGTCTACGTCGGCACCGGCAACGCCAGCCCGCATTCGCGCTACTACCGCTCGGAAAACCAGGGCGACAACCTGTTCGTCTGCTCGATCGTCGCGCTACACGCCGTGACCGGCGAATACGCGTGGCACTACCAGATGAACCCGGGCGAGGAGTGGGACTGGACCTGCACCCAGTCGATGATCAGCGCCGACCTCGTGATCGACGGCGAGCCGCGCAAGGTGCTGATGCAGGCGCCCAAGAACGGGTTCTTCTACGTGCTCGACCGCGAGACAGGCGAGTTCATCAGCGCCGCCGCGCACGTGACGCAGAACTGGAACGAGGGCTTCGAGGCGAACGGTCGGCCGATCACCAGCGAGGCGGTACGTTACAGCTTCGATCCGGCGCTGGTCATGCCGGGGCCGGGCGGGGCGCACAACTGGTTCCCGATGGCCTACAGCCCGCGCACCGGCCTGGCCTATTTTCCGGCCTACCAGTCCGGCTTCGTCTACGCGCTGGCGCCCAACTGGACGCCGCAGCCGATGCGATCGAACAGCGGCTGGGGCGGCTACACCGGCGAGGCGGCGGCCAAGCGCCCCCCGCTGCAGACCCAGGCCAACGCGATCGAGAAGGCCTGGCTGACCGCGTGGGATCCCGTCAGGCAGCGGGCGGCCTGGCAGGTAGAGCTGCCGCGCCACGGCAACGGCGGAGTGTTCGTGACCGCCAGCGATCTCGTGTTCGAAGGCACCACCAAACAGACTTTCGCCGCGTTCGACGCGCGCACGGGCCGGGTGCTGTGGGAATATCCGACCCAGAGCGCCCCGGTCGCGGGCGGCATCACCTACATGGTCGACGGAGTGCAGTACGTCGCGATCAATGCGGGATGGGGCGGCGGAGCGGCGCAGATCGAGCAGTCGACCGGCACCGAGCTGCCGCGGGCCAAGGCAAGGCTGCTGGTGTTCAGGCTGGGCGGGACGGCGCAGTTGCCGCCGCTCGAGGCGACCGCCGCGGTGCCGCCTCCGCCGCCGCTTCGCGCCAGCGAGGCGGCCGTCGCCCGCGGCGCGCAACTGTTCGCCGACACCTGCGCGGTGTGCCACGGGCGCGAGGCGATCGGCGGGGTGAAGGACCTGCGCCACATGACCGCCGACACGCACGGCAAGTTCAACGACATCGTGCTGCGCGGCCTCTACCTCGACAAAGGGATGGCGAGCTTCGCGGACCTGATCGACCAGGAAGAGGCAGACGCGATCCACGCCTACCTGATCGCTCGCGCCAACGAGGACTGGGGTCGCAGCGAGTAGAGTCCCCCTCCCGCAAGCGGGAGGGGAGGCTTAATCGTTCCCGGCGCGCGGCGGCAATCCGGCATCGAGCCGTTCGGAGAGCAGGCCGAGGAAGCCGTTGAGTTCGTCGATCCTGTCCGCCGGCAATCCGTCGAGCAGGCGGTCGCGCATTTCGTCGGCGATGACGAAGATGTCGGCCAGCACCCGTTCGCCTTCGCTGGTCAGGCGCAGCTGCTTGGTGCGGCGGTCGCCCGGGTCTGGCAGGCGCTCGACCAGACCGTCGGCCTCGAGCGTGTCGAGCATCCGGGTCATCGTCGGGCCTTCGATCCTGAGGCGCTTGGCGATGTCGACCTGCGGGCTGAGCGCGGGCGAGTTCATGATGGCCGCGAGCGCTTCCATTCGCGCGCTGCTCTGCCCGACGATCCGCAGCCGCTCGTCGAGCAGCGAGCGCCAGCGCCGCGCGACCAGCACCAGGTTGATGGTCAGGCGGATGTCGCGCGTCGTACCGCCGCGGCGATAGATCTCGAAATTCGATTCGGGCGCCGCGGCCCGTTTGCGTTCGGCCTGTTCGCCGCTCATCACTCCCCCGTAATCCTGCAGCCGGGTGCTCTCGATCCGCGATGCGGGAAGATGGGTCCGGCAGGGACGCTCCGTTCCGAAGGTAAGCGGGCGGTGGCGGCGCTTGTCAAGATTTGCGACAAATTGCGCGGCGGCGCGGCCTTTGCAGGCGCGCCCGCTTGGTCTACTGTCGCTTGACTTTGTCCGGCGCCCAACCGGCGGCGCGGTCTCGAGGAGGAATTCATGGCCTATCGGGTCGAAATCAACGGCGAGGTGCGCGAGCTCGACGTGCCGCAGGACATGCCGCTGCTGTGGGCGCTCAGGAACGAGCTCGGCATGGTCGGCACCAAGTTCGGCTGCGGCATGGGGCTGTGCGGGGCCTGCACCGTGCATGTCGACGGCGTCGCCCAGCGTTCGTGCTCGACCTCGGTCAGCTCGCTCGCCGGCAAGAAGGTCACCACCATCGAAGCCCTCGCCGAAAGCCCGGTTGGGCGCGCGCTGCAGCAGGCCTGGGTCGACGAGGACGTGATGCAGTGCGGCTATTGCCAGGCCGGTCAGCTGATGAACGCCAGCGCGCTGCTGGCCCGCAACCCGAAGCCCAGTTCGAGCCAGATCGAATCCGCGATGGCCGGCAACATCTGCCGCTGCGCCTGCTACACCCGCATCCATGACGCGATCGCCCAGGTGGCGGAGAAGGGGACGGCCAATGTCTGAGTCCATGACCCTCAGCCGCCGCACGCTGCTCAAGGCCGGCGCGCTCGCCGGCGGCGGCCTGATGCTGACCGCCACGATGCCGATGATCGCCAGGGCCGCCACGGCGGCCGGCGCGGATGAAGCCACGCTGAGCGCCTACGTTTCGATCGCCGCCGACAACACCGTCACCATCGTCGGCAAGAACCCCGAGATCGGCCAGGGCATCAAGACCATGCTGCCGATGCTGATCGCCGACGAGATGGACGCCGACTGGGACCAGGTGCGCATCACCCAGGCCGATTTCGATCCGCAGAAATACGGCTTCCAGTTCGCCGGCGGCAGCTTCGCGACGCCGATGAACTGGATGCCGATGCGCCAGGTCGGCGCGGCGGCGCGCGAGATGCTCCTCGCCGCCGCGGCGCAGCGCTGGGGCGTTCCGGCGGCCTCGCTGCGGACCGACAAGGGCAAGGTGCTCGATGCGTCCGGCCGCTCGCTGACCTATGGCGATCTCGCGGCCGACGCGGCGACGATGGCGGTGCCCGATCCGGCCAAGGTCACGCTCAAGGACCCCAAGGACTTCCACATCATCGGCCGCTCGATCAGCGGCGTCGACAGCCCGCGCATCGTCCGCGGCGAGCCGATCTTCGGCGTCGACACGCAGCTGCCGGGAATGAAGTACGCCGCTTATGAGCGCGCGCCGACGTTCGGCGCCCGGCTCGTCTCGGCCGATCTCGACGCGGTCAAGGCCCTTCCCGGCATCGACGATGCCTTCATCCTCAAGGGCGACAACCCCGAGCACGTCGTCGACGGCGTGGCCATCATCGCGAGCAACTGGTGGACCGCCAACAAGGCGCGCGAGAAGCTTGCCGTGCAATGGGACACCGGCGAATACGCCGGCCACAGCACCGCCGGCTACGACGCACGCGCGGCCCAGCTGCTCGCCGGCGCGCCGCAGAGCGAGCTCGGCAAGGAAGGCGACGTCGAGGCGGCGTTCGCTTCGGCCGCCAAGACGATCGAGTCCGACTACGCCTACCCGTTCCTCGCCCATGCCGCGATGGAGCCGATGAACTGCACCGCGCTGGCGCACCAGGACGGACGGATCGAGCTGTGGGCGCCGACGCAGAACCCGCAGTCGGGAGCGCAGGGCATCGCCCAGCATCTCGGCATCGGCCAGGACAAGATCGCCATCCATATCACCCGCATGGGCGGCGGTTTCGGCCGGCGGCTGACCAACGACTACATGGTCCAGTCGGCGGCGATCGCGGCCAAGGTGCCCGGCACCCCGGTTCAGCTGATCTGGAGCCGCGAGGACGACCTGCGCAGCGACTTCTACCGCCCCGCGGGCTGGCACCGGATGCGCGCCGCGATCGGCGCCGACGGCAAGCTGGCCGGCCTCGACAACCACTTCGTCACTTTCGCCAAGGGCGGGCGCGTGCCGATGGAAGCCTCGATGACCGCGGATGAGTTCCCGGCCAAGTTCGTCGACAATGTCCGTCTCGGCCAGTCCACCATCGAGACCCGCGTCCCGACCGGCGCCTTGCGCGCGCCGCGTTCGAACGCGCTTTCGTTCGTTTACCAGTCGTTCCTCGACGAAGTGGCGCACGCCATGGGCAAGGACCTGCCGGTGCTGATGCTCGAGCTTCTCGGCGACCGCGAGGATTTCCCGGCGGTGCAGGGCTTCGGCGGGATGAATCCGGGCTTCAGCCCGGCGCGCGCCAGGGGCGTGATCGAGAAGGCGATGGCGATGTCGAACTGGGCCGGCGCTTCGCCCGACGGGCGGGCCAAGGGCTTCGGGTTCTACTACAGCCATCTCGGTTACTTCGCCGAAGTGGTAGAGGCGAGCCTGGGCAGCCGCAACGCGATCGAGGTCCATAGCGTGTGGGCCGCGGGCGACGTCGGCAGCCACATCATCAACCCGTTCGGCGCGCTCAACCAGGTCGAAGGCTCGATCATCGACGGGCTCGGGCAGGCGGTGGAGCTGGCGGTGGAGATCGAGAACGGCGGCGCCAGGCCGGGCAACTTCCACGAATACCAGATCCCGCGCATGCCGATGACGCCGGCGATCCAGGTCGAGTTCGTCACGACCGACAACGCTCCGACCGGCATGGGCGAGCCGGCGCTGCCGCCGGTGATCCCGGCGCTGACCAACGCGCTGTTCAAGCTGACCGGCAAGCGGGTGCGCAAGCTGCCGATCGACGTCAGCCAGTTCGCGTAAGGCCACGCCAGGGTCTGACGCTCCTTCGGGTTGTAAGCGCCGTGGCCTTCCGGGCGTTTTAGCCGCGATTTGAGCGGTTTGGAGACTACGAACGGCGGCCCGAGCGTGGCTTTTCATTTTGCGAAAGCCACGCTCGGCCGTGGCCTTTGCAAGCAGGGCCAGCGTCGCGACAAGGTCGATGAGGGACAGCGAAGCGAACATTGCGCCGAACCGTCTGGCAGGCCAAGAGCGTGTAGGAAAATGGTTTCTTGCAGATCCTCCCGCCCGAGGAATTCGATCCGATCTCGACGCGACAAATCCTCCCCGAGCTTGTCTCGGGGAGGGGACCATGCGAAGCATGGTGGAGGGGGATAGAGACGCATGTTCAAGGACATAGCGCCAAAAGCCAAGCCCGGCGGCGTACAACGCGCGCGCAAGCAGCGTCGGGCAATGACTTTGCCGGAGGTCCTCCTCTGGCAACGGTTGCGCCAGCGGCCGCATGGGCTCAAGTTTCGCCGCCAGCATGAAACCGGCGACTACGTGCTGGACTTTTATTGCAGCGATGCGCGCCTGGCTGTCGAGGTGGATGGCTTGGTCCACAACAATGCGGAACAGGCGCAGCATGACAGTCGGCGAAGCTTGGCTGGAAAACCATGGCATCCAGACGCTACGCGTTCCGGCACGCGACGTGCTGGCCGACGTGGTGGAAGCCGCTGAAGCCATCGTCCGGCACGCCCGGTGCCGCTTGCCCCTCCACCACCCGGCTGCGCCGGGCGGTCCCCCTCCCCGAGACAAGCTCGGGGAGGATTGAGCGCCTACTCCCAGCCGGTCGGTGTCATGTACGGCACGACGATGCCCATGGCCTCGATCTCGTGCATCTGGCCGCCCCAGACCTTGTAGATGTGGATCGCCGGCATATCGAAGCCGGCGCCGGTCGAGGCGCGGATCACGCGGTATTCCTGGCCGGGCACGCCGATCAGGCGATAGCGCTCTTCCTTCATGTCGTGGTGGAAATGGCTATGGCCCCAGACGAGGCCGGTAACCGGATCGGCGATCTCGACGCGGCGGTTGGCGATCTCGTCGATGTACTCCCACATGTTGGTGTCCATCTGCGCCCGGCAGCCGAGCCCGCCGAGATAGGCGAAGGCCGGATCAGTCTGCCCGTTGCCGCCCGGCGTCGTGCGGACCATCGGATTGCGCGAGGTCTGGAAGCCGTTCTCGCGCCGCTCGCAGTCGTCGGAATAAGGGGTCAGCGCCCCGTTGTTCATGTCGAGCGAATCGTAATAGCTCTTGCCGATGTAGATCAGCCGGCCGCGTGAATCGGCGTACTCCTCGGTCACCGGCCGCAGCAGTGCGGGACGCGGGGCCTGGAGGTTGGCGAGCTGGCCGGGGCTGAGGTTGCCGGCGACCATGTGCTCCGCCTCGACGATCCGCCCCCTTTCGCGCTTGAGGCGGATGCCGACCAGCGCCGGCTGGCCCTCGACCTCCATCATCGCCAGCAGGCCGACCTGCTGGCTGACCGGGTCGGGAACGTGGATCTGGTAGGCGGTAGGTCCGCCGGTCGCGGTGCGCCACAGGCCTTCGCCGCGGCCGATCTTCTTGACGTTCTCGACCGTGACGACGTTCGGCGCGAGCGGCACCCGCGACGGGTCGTGCGCGACGAGCGCGGCGGCATAAGCGTTTGCCATGTCGATCAGGCAGGCGCGATCGCAATCGCTCGCCTGGGCCTGCGCCGTAGCTGGCAGTGCCAGCGCGAACGCGGCGGCGAAAAGCAGCTTGATCCTCATCTCGGCAGTCCCCTTTCCCTGTGCCCGGTCGCTTCGCCCGCCGGGTTCGCCGCGGATTATGGAGCAGCCGCGCGCGCGGGCAAGCAGGAATAGCCCTCTCCCCTTCAGGGGACAGGGTTGGGAGGGGGGAAGGTCAATCCCGCCGCAGCCAGCTCCGTCCCCCTCCCCCTTCCCTCAAGGGGAGGGGGAGTGTGGCCTTCGCCGCAAAGCGGGCTATGACGGTGCGAACGAATATACCCCGGGGGGATGACGATGACTGGCAGGATCCCGAAACTGGCGCTGCGCGGATGGCTCGGCGGAGCGGCGCTGGCCGCGGTGATGGCGGCGGCGCCGGCCGCGGCGGCCGAGTGCGGCGATCTGGCGCAAATGACCCTACCGGGCGGCCGCGTCACTTCGGCCGCGCTGGTCGCGCCGGGCGCGTTCCAGCAGCCGGGCCTGCCGGGCAACCTGCCGCCGGGCGTGGCCAACGCCGCCTACCGCGACCTGCCCCCATTCTGCCGCGTGCAGGCGACGCTGACGCCGACGAGCGACAGCGACATCAAGGTCGAGGTCTGGCTCCCGTCGGCCGGCTGGAACGGCAAGTTCGTCGGCATCGGCAACGGCATCTGGGCCGGACAATTGAGCTACTCGCAGCTGGCCGATCCGCTGTCGCGTGGCTACGCGGTGGCGACCACCGACACCGGCCACACCGGCAGCGGGCTGACCGCCGACTGGGCCATCGGGCACCCGGAGAAGCTCGTCGATTTCGGCCACCGCGCGGTGCACGAGATGGTCCTGACCGCCAAGCGCTCGATCGAGGCGTTCTATGGCAGCGGGCCGCAGAAATCGTACTGGAACTCGTGCTCCACGGGCGGGCGGCAGGGGCTGATGGCCGCCTACCGCTACCCCGAGGATTTCGACGCGATCAGCGCGATGGCCCCGGCCAATCCGATGACCGACCTGATGACCCAGTCGATGTGGGCCGGCTGGCAGCCCAACCGCGCGCCCGGCGCGATGGTCCCGGTGCCCAAGATGGCCGCGGTGTACCGTGCGGCGGTCGCGCAGTGCGACAGGCTCGACGGGCTCGAGGACGGGATCATCGGGAGGCCGGATGCGTGCGGCTTCGATCCGGCGACGATCCAGTGCACCGCGGGGGACAGCGACCAGTGCCTGACCGCGCCGCAGGTCGAAACGGTCCGCGCCATCTATCGCGGCCCTCCCGGCCTGCCCGGCTGGCCGGTCGGCAGCGAAATGCAGCTCGCCGCGCTGACCCAGGGCCCGCAGCCGTTTCCGGTGGCGCTGACCTATTTCACCATGCTGGCCTTCGCCGACCGGCCCGGCTGGGACTGGAAGACCTTCGACTACACCGCCGACGCGGCGGCCGCGCGCGCCTATGGCGCCGACATCCTCGACGTGCCGTCGACCGGCCTCGCCGCGTTCTTCGGGCGCGGCGGCAAGTTGCTGATGAGCCACGGCTGGACCGACGGGCTGATCCCGGCGACCAACGCGTTGCGCTTCCACGACGGCCTTATGCCGACGCTCGGCCCGGCGCAGGCGGCCGACCAGTACCGCCTGTTCATGGTGCCGGGGATGGACCACTGCAGCGGCGGCGAAGGCACGAGCAGCTTCGACACGCTCGGCGCGCTCGATGCGTGGGCGACCACCGGCACCGCGCCGAACCGCATCCTTGCCTCGCGGCCGACCGCCGCCGGCGGCCCTCCCGGGGCGCCCGCCGGCCCGCCGCGCGAGGCGATGGAGCGGCCGCTGTGCCCGTGGCCGCAATACGCCCGCTACGACGGGTCGGGCGATCCGAAGGTGGCCGCGAGCTTCGCCTGCACGGCGCCCGGCGCGGGGATCGGCGAGAGGGGCTGACGCTGGCGGAAGCTGCGCGAACCGCCGCCTGGGCCGACGATCGCTCCGCCCTGCGCGCGGCCTGCGAGCCGGGCGTCGGGCTGTGCACGGTGGTCGGCATCGAGGGCAGCTTCTCGCGCCGTCTGGGCGCGCAGCTGGCGGTGCATCCCGGCGGCGCGATCACCGGCAGCCTCGCCGACGGGTGCCTCGAGAAGCAGCTCGCCAGCGAGGTCGCGGCGGCGAGCGGGCCGGTGGTCAAGCGCTTCGGCGCTGGTAGCGAGCTGATCGACTTCCGCCTGCCGTGCGGCAGCGGGCTCGACGTGCTGATCGATCCGGAGCCGGACAGGGAAGCCTGCCACGCGGCCGCCACGCACCTGGACGTTCGCGAGGTGGCGACGTTGCGGCTGCCATGCGGCAAGCTTCCCGAACGACGCTACATCCCCGCGCTGCGGCTGCAGCTGTTCGGCGAGGGGCCGGAGCTCGACGCGCTGGTGGCGCTGGCCGGAGCGGCCGGGATCGATGCCGTGGCGTGCGGCAAGGACGCGCTTTCGCTCGGCGGGGAACCGTCCGGGCTGACGGCCGATCCCTGGACCGCGCTGGTGCTGCTGTTCCACGACCACGAATGGGAGCGGGCGATCCTCGACTGGGCGCTCGAGACGCCCGCGTTCTACATCGGCGCCCAGGGCGGGTTCGAAGCGCGGCGCATGCGGATCGAGCGGCTCGCCGGGCGAGGCGTGCCTCCGGTGCAGCAGGGCCGCATCCGCTCGCCCGTGGGCGTGATCGCCCGCAGCCGCGAGCCGGGCGTGCTCGCGCTGTCGGTGCTGGCCGAGATCGTCGGCGAGTACGAAGCGCTCCACCCGCATGGCTGAGCCGCTCGTCGCCGTGCTCGCGGCGGGCCGGGGCACGCGGTTCGGCGGCGGCAAGCTCGAGGCGGTCTGCGCGGGCAAGCCGCTCGGGCGATGGGTGCTCGACGCCGTGGCGGCGGCGGGGTTGGCGCGCGGCCTGATCGTGACCGGGCCGGAGGGCGCGAGCTTCGCCGAGGGGTGGACCCGCGTGATCAATCCGGCGCCCGACGCGGGCCTCGGCTCGTCGCTGGCATTGGCAGCGCGGTTCGCGGCGGCGCGGGGCGAGGGGGCGATGCTGGTGCTGCTCGCCGACATGCCGCTGGTGACGGCCGCCTACCTGCGCGAGCTTGCCGCCGCACCCGCGCCAACCGCGACGCGGCACGCCGACGGGCGGCCCGGCGTTCCCGCGCTGCTCGATGCCGCGCTGATCGGGCTGGCGGCCTGTCTGACCGGCGACCGCGGGGCGGGGCCTCTGCTGGGGCAGGCCGCGCTGCTCGATCCCCCGCCCGAGATGCTGCGCGACGTGGATACGGCGCAGGATCTGGCGGAGGTGGAGCGGGCGTTGCTGGCTTAGCCCTCTCCCCTTCAGGGGAGAGGGTTGGGCAGGGGAACGGGTACGTGCGCCGCCGCCTCCTCTCAACTTCGGCTGGCGAGCAAGCTCGCAAGCCTTCGTATCTCTCCCCTGAAGGGGAGAGAGCGATCAGCCCGCCCGCACCGTCACCGGCTCCCCTGCACGCCTGACGGCGATCCGCTCGATCAGCCCGCCGCGCAGGGTGTAGGTCACGATCACCCGCACCTCGATGCAGTCGCCCTTGGCCAGCGGCCCGACCACGAAGTCCGGCGCATCGGCGATGGCGGTGAATCGGCTGGTGGTATCGCTCACGATCTCCCGCTCGCTCGCCTCGATGCCATGCACGGTCAGGCTCTCGCGCACGCGCTTGAACATCGCGGTGTAGAAGTCGGCGATCGCCTGCTTGCCCCGCATCGGCGGCACCGAGCCTAGCAGCAGCTCGACATCGTCGGTGTAGAACCGCGTGTAGCGCTCGGGGTCGCCGGCCGAGAATGCGGCGGTGTAGGCGCCGTAGGCCGCCACCTGGCTCGGGTGCGGGCCGAGTGGCGGGAGCTTGGTCACGCCTTTCTCGGGCGGCCAGACCATCGTCTTTAGCCGCCAGACCTGTCCTGCCTTGTTGAGGATGTAGTGGGCGAGGAACTTCACGGTGATCGAATCGCCGGGGAACAGGTGCTGGAACGGGAAGTCCTCGCGCTCTTTCGTGGCGTGGAAGTCCATGTCGATCTCGGCGAACAGGTCGCGGCCCTGCTGGACCCAGGCGACGATGCGCGGGCATTCGCGTACCCCGTCGTGCGCCCAGGCGAGGAAGCGGCGCATCCCTGCGCGCCCTTCGAACGTGCCGCTGCCGCTTTCCATCGCGCAGTCCTCGGCGAACCAGCGTTCGACCAGGCCTTCGTCGTCCCCGGTGAGGAAATCGGCGATGTAGGCTTCGTAATCGAAGGTCATTCGAGCTCCAGTATCACCGCGTCCGCCGCCAGGCTCGCGCCGACTTCGGCGTCGATCGCCTTCACCACGCCCGCCTTGGCGCTGCGCAGGATGTTCTCCATCTTCATCGCCTCGATGGTGGCGAGCGGCTGGCCGGGCTCGACCTTGTCGCCGACCGCCACGTTGAGCGCCACCAGCAGCCCCGGCATCGGGCTGAGCAGGAAGCGCGACAGGTCGGGCGACGCCTTCTCGATCATGTGCGCCGCGAGCGGGGCAAGGCGCGCGGGCATGGCGCGCGCGCGATGCTTGCGGCCGTGGGTGGTGAACAGCCAGTCGAGGCCGCGGCGCTCGACCATCAGGCCAAGCGTCTGGCCGTCGCCGCTGGCGGTCGCGGTGCGCATCCCCGGCATCCAGTCGCAGGTGCCTTCGATACGATGCTGGTCGACCATCGCGTGGCCTTCGCCGAGCGTCACTTCGTAGTCGACCGCTCGTCCTGAGCTTGTCGAAGGAGCGATCCGCACGGTCCACTCGCATGGCACCGGCGGCGGGCCGTCGAGCTGGCCCGAGGTCTGGCGCGCGCGGCCCATCCGGGTAAAGGCCATGCCCGCGGCGATCGCGGCGATCGCGCGCCGCCGGTCTTCGTCGGCGGGCGCGCCTTCGAAGCCCTCGGGGTATTCCTCGGCGATGAAGCCGGTGGTCAGCTCGCCGGAGCGGAAGCGCGGGTGCTGCATCAAGGCGCTGAGGAAGTCGAGGTTGTGGCCCGGCCCCTCGATCTCGAACCGGTCGAGCGCGGCGACCTGAAGGTCGGCGGCCTCGTCGCGAGTCGGCGCCCAGGTGATCAGCTTGGCGATCATCGGGTCGTAGAACATCGACACCTCGCCGCCCTCGGCCACGCCGTCGTCGACTCTTATCTCCCCTCCCGCTTGCGGGAGGGGCCGGGGGAGGGCTTGTCCCTCAGCCCCCGGCAGGCCCTCCCCTGACCCCTCCCGCAAGCGGGAGGGGGAAGGCGGCCGATACCGCTCCAGCCGCCCCGTGCTCGGCAAAAACCCTCGGTACGGATCCTCTGCGTAAACCCGCGTCTCGATGGCCCAGCCGTTCACGTCGATATCCGCTTGCGCGAACCCCAACTTCTCCCCCGCCGCGACGCGGATCATCTGCTCGACCAGGTCGATGCCGGTGATCGCCTCGGTCACCGGATGCTCGACCTGCAGGCGGGTGTTCATCTCGAGGAAGTAGAAGCTCTCGCCGGTCGGGTCCTTGCCACTGACGATCAGCTCGACCGTGCCCGCCGAATAGTACCCGACCGCCCGGGCAAGCGCGACCGCCTGCTCGCCCATCCGTGCGCGCATCGCCGGGGTGACGAACGGCGAGGGCGCTTCCTCGACCACCTTCTGGTGACGCCGCTGGATCGAGCACTCGCGCTCGCCCAAGTGGACGAGGGTGCCGTGCTCGTCGCCGAGCAGCTGGATCTCGATGTGGCGCGGGTCCTCGATGAACTTCTCGATGAACACCCGGTCGTTGCCGAACGAGGCGAGCCCCTCGCGCCTGGTCGCCTCGAACCCTTCGCGCACGTCGGCCTCGGACCAGGCGAGCCGCATCCCCTTGCCGCCGCCCCCGGCGCTGGCCTTCATCATCACCGGGTAGCCGATCTCGCCCGCGATCTTCACCGCGTGCCCGGTATCGGCGATCTCGCCGACGAAGCCCGGAACGACGTTGACCCCCGCCGCGAGCGCCAGCTTCTTGCTCTCGATCTTGTCGCCCATCGCCGCGATCGCGCTCGCGGGCGGCCCGATGAAGGCGATCCCCTCGGCCTCGAGCGCTTCGACGAAGCTCGCCCGCTCGGACAGGAACCCGTACCCAGGATGCACCGCTTCGGCCCCGGTCACCTTGCACGCCGCGATGATCTTGTCGGCCCGCAGATAGCTCTCGGCCGCGGGCGAAGGTCCGATATGCACCGCCTCGTCGGCCAGCTTCACATGCGGCGAGCGCGCATCGGCATCCGAATAAACCGCGACCGTCGCGATCCCCATCCGCCGCGCGGTGCGGATGACGCGGCAGGCGATCTCCCCGCGGTTGGCGATGAGGATCTTGGTGAACACCTATCGCCCCCCTGACTCGTCACCCTGAACTTGTTTCAGGGTCCATCGCGCCGCACGAACGGACGGAGCAGGACGAGACATGGATGCTGAAACAAGTTCAGCATGACGAGTGAGCAAGGGGGTCACTCGGCCGCCATCCGCATCGGCTCCTCGCCCGCCAGGGGCACCAGCCCCAGCTTGGCGAACAGCGCCCCGTCCGCGTCATCGCCCGCATTCGGCGTGGTCAGCAGCTTGTCGCCGGTGAAGATCGAGTTCGCGCCGGCGAGGAAGCACAGCGCCTGCGTCGCCTCGCTCATGCTCTCGCGGCCGGCGGAAAGGCGGACCATCGAGCGCGGCATGGTGATCCGCGCCGCCGCCACCGTGCGGACGAACTCGATGTCGTCGATCTTCGCCAGCGGCGTGTCGGCCAGCATGTCGCCGAGCACTGTGCCCCTGACCGGCACCAGCGCGTTGACCGGCACGCTCTCGGGATGCCGCGGCAGCGTGGCGAGGGTATGGACGAATCCGACGCGGTCCGCGCGCGTCTCGCCCATGCCGACGATCCCGCCGCTGCACACCGCGATCCCCGCCGTGCGAACATGGTCCAGCGTGTCGAGCCGGTCTTGGAAGCTGCGCGTGGTGATGACGCGCGCGTAGTATTCGGGGCTGCTGTCGATGTTGTGGTTGTAGTAGTCGAGCCCGGCCTCGGCGAGCTGCCCGGCCTGGCGCGGCGTCAGCATGCCGAGCGTCATGCAGGTTTCGAGCCCCATCGCCCGCACGCCGCGCACGATCTCGACCACCGCCGGCATGTCGCGGTCCTTGGGATTGCGCCACGCGGCGCCCATGCAGAACCGCTGGCTCCCCGCATCCTTGGCATGCGCCGCGCGCTGCAGCACTTCCTGCACGTCGAGCAGCTTGGTCGCCTCGACGCCGCTGTCGGCCGAAACCGACTGCGCGCAATAGCCGCAATCCTCCGGGCACCCGCCGGTCTTGATCGACAACAGCGTGCAGAGCTGCACCTCGCCCGCGCGGTGGTGCGCGCGGTGGACCTCGGCGGCACGGAACACGAGCTCGGCGAACGGCAGTTCGAAGAGCGCGGCGATCTCCTCGCGGGTCCAGTCCACCCGCACTTCGTCATGCTGAACTTGTTTCAGCATCCATCTCTCCCCTGAATCTGCCGGTCGTGGAGCGAAATGGACCCTGAAACAAGTTCAGGGTGACGGGGATGAGTGGGAGTGGCGAAGCTCACTCCGCCGCCTCCTTCATCTCTTCGCCCGGCGGTGGCATGTTGTGGCCGAGCAGGCGCAGCAAGTCCGCCGCGCATTCGACCACGTTCGAGCCGGGGCCGTAGATGCCCTGCACGCCGGCCTCGCGCAGAAAGTCGTAGTCCTGCGGCGGGATCACCCCGCCGACGACGACCTTGATGTCGGCGCGGCCGGCATCGCGCAAGTGGCCGATCAGCTCGGGGACCAGCGTCTTGTGCCCGGCGGCGAGCGAGCTGGCGCCGACCGCGTCGACCTCGCGCTCGAGGGCCAGCGCGGCGGCTTCCGCGGGGGTCTGGAACAGCGGCCCGGGGATCACCGCGAAGCCCATGTCGGTGAAAGCGCTGGCGATCACGTTGGCGCCGCGGTCGTGCCCGTCCTGGCCCATCTTGGCGACCAGCAGGCGGGGCGGGCGGCCGAGCCGGCGGGAAACCGCCTCGACGCCCGCGACGACCTGGGCATAGCGTGGATCGCCGGCGTAGGAGCTGGAATAAACGCCGCGCACCGGAACGGGCGTCGTTCCATAGCGTCCGAAGACAACCTCAAGGGCACTTGAGATTTCCCCGAGGGTGGCGTCGGCGCGGGCGGCTTCGATCGCGAGAGAGAGGAGATTAGCCCTCTCCCCTTCAGGGGGGAGGGTTGGGGGGGGGGGCTGTCCGGATTGTGCGGCGGTGTTGCATTCCCCGCCCCCAACCCCCTCCCCTGAAGGGGAGGGGGCTTTTCGAGCCGCCTCCGTCAGAGCGTCAAGAGCCGCCTGGCAACGCGCCTCGTCCCGCCCCGCCCGCACTTTGGCCAGCCGCGCCACCTGGCCTTCGCGCACCCGGTGGTTGTCGACCTCGAGCGTGTCGATCTTCGAATGCACGTCGAGCGGGTACTTGTTGACCCCGACGATCACGTCCTCGCCGCGATCGACGCGGGCCTGCCGCGCGGCGGCGGCTTCCTCGATCAGCCGTTTGGGCATCCCGCTCGCCACCGCAGCCGTCATCCCGCCCAGCGCATCGACTTCGGCGATCAGCCGGCTCGCTTCCTCGACCAGCGTGGCGGTAAGGGATTCCACGTAGTAGCTGCCGCCGAGCGGATCGATCACCCTGGTGATCCCGCTCTCCTCGGCCAGCACCAGTTGCGTATTGCGGGCGATGCGTGCCGAGAAGTCGGTCGGCAGCGCCAGCGCTTCGTCGAGCGCGTTGGTGTGCAGGCTCTGCGTCCCTCCGAGCACCGCCGCGAGCGCTTCGATCGTGGTGCGGATGACGTTGTTGTACGGATCCTGCTCCTGCAGGCTGACGCCGCTGGTCTGGCAGTGCGTGCGCAGCATCTTGGAGCGTTCGTCCTGCGCGCCCAGTTCGTCCATCATCTGGGCCCACAGCACCCGCGCCGCGCGCAGCTTGGCGACCTCCATGAACAGGTTCATGCCGATGCCGAAGAAGAAGCTGAGCTGCGGCGCGAAGGCGTCGAGATCGAGCCCGGCGGCCATCGCGCGCCGCGCATATTCCTTGCCGTCGGCGATGGTGAAGGCGAGCTCCTGCACCGCCGTCGCCCCGGCCTCGTGCATGTGGTAGCCCGAGATCGAGATCGAGTTGAACCTCGGCATCTCGGCCGCGCAGTAGGCGATGATGTCCGAAACGATCCGCATGCTCGGCTCGGGCGGATAGATGTAGGTGTTGCGGACCATGAACTCCTTGAGGATGTCGTTCTGGATGGTCCCGGCGAGCTTGTCGCGGCTCACGCCCTGGCGCTCCGCGGCGACGATGTAGAACGCCAGCACCGGCAGCACCGCGCCGTTCATGGTCATCGAGACGCTCATCTCATCGAGCGGAATCCCGTCGAACAGGATCTCCATGTCGCGCACGGTGTCGATCGCCACGCCCGCCTTGCCGACATCGCCGACCACGCGCGGATGGTCGCTGTCGTAGCCGCGGTGCGTGGCGAGATCGAACGCCACCGACAGGCCCTTCTGTCCGCCCGCGAGGTTGCGGCGGTAGAACGCGTTCGATTCCTCGGCCGTCGAGAAGCCCGCGTACTGCCGGATTGTCCACGGGCGACCGGTGTACATCGAGGCATAGGGCCCGCGCGCGAACGGCGCGAAGCCGGGGAGGCCGGGATCGGAGGCCGCGTCCTCGGCGGTATAGAGCGGCTGGATCGCGAACCCCTCGGGCACGTGCCAAGCCGCGTCGCGGCCTTTGAGCTCCCTGGCGGCCTTGTCCTGCCAGTCCTTCTTGCCAGGCGCGGTCACGCCCACCGCCCTCCAAACCCGTCACCCTGAACTCGTTTCAGGGTCCATCCCTCGGCACTTCCTGAAGCCATCGGTTCTGAACGCGACCCAACCGCGAGGCGGGTGTTCATCTGCGTGCTCCGGGATGCTCGGCGCGATGGACCCTGAAACGAGTTCAGGGTGACAATGAAGGGGAGGGTGGCGCTATTCATGCGCCGGTGCTTCCATGATCTCCGTCAGCACGCCATCCATGTCCTTCGGGTGGACGAAAAACACCGGCGTGCCGTGCGCGCCGATGCGGGTGGGGGTGAGCACGCGCTTGCCGAGGGTCTCGAACTCGGCACGGGCGGCGACGATGTCGGGGACTTCGAACGCCAGGTGGTGCTGGCCGCCGAGCGGATTGCGCGCAAGGAAGGCCGTGATCGGCGAGCTCTCGTCCAGCGGCGCCAGCAGCTCAACCTGCGTTCCGCCGCCGGGCGTATCGACGAAGCACACCCGCACGCCTTGCGCGGGCATGTCGAACGGCTCGGTGATCGCGGCCGCGCCCATGACGTCGCGCCAGAAGGCGATGGCGGCGTCGATGTCGGGCGTCGCCACGCCCACATGGTTGAGGCGGCCTAGTTTCATCCGCGACCTCTAGACCAAGGCGACCCCGGTCAGCAAATCCGCAACGCTGTCGAGGACGAGGTGCGGCGCGCGTTCCGGCGGCTGCGCCTCCCATTGCGCGCGGCTGGTCGAGCCGCTCGCCACCGCGATGCCGATCGCGCCGCCGGCGCGGGCCATCTGCATTTCGGCGACCGCGTCGTCGCCGACCACGCCGACGTCGCTCTCGGCCACGCGCAGTGCCTCGGCGATGAGCGTCAGCGCGAGCGCGCTCGGCTTGCCGCACGGCTCGGGCTCCGCCCCCGTGACGCGGGCCACCGCGCCGTTGATCGCGCACGAATAGCCGAACGAGCGGCCGTCCCTGGTGGCGAAGTACGGCACGTCGGAAGCGGTCAGGAACGCCGCGCCATCGAGCACGCGCGCGCACGCGGCGTGGATATGGTCCATCGTGCAGCCGGGGTGCCAGGCGACATAGGCTGCGTCCGCCGTGTTCGCCTCGGCCGACCCGGGCAGGCAGCACGGCACGCCCATTTCCTCGAGCGCATCGACCACGCCTTGCGTGCCGAGCACCAGCACCCGGGCATAGCCGCGCTCGGCCATCGCCTTGCCGGCCACCGAATTGGGCGTGAACAGCCGCTCGTCGCGGATCGGCAGGCCGATCGCGCGCAGGCGCGGGGCCTGGACCGAGGCGGGGTAGGCGCTGCCGTTGGTCATCGCGATCCATGGGATGCCGCGCTGGTCGAGCGCCGCCAGCGCCTCCGCCGCGCCCGGGATCGCGGTGTAGCCGCCGAGCTTGCGGTCGCTGAGGATCAGCGTCCCGTCGAGGTCGAACATGAAGCCTTTGGGCTTGCGGGGGAGCGAAGGGGGCGGAATTTCGGTCATGATTGGCCTTGTCAGAGTTTCCCCACTCTCATCCCTAGTCGTCACCCTGAACTTGTTTCAGGGTCCATCTCTCGTCCTGCACCGTCCGGCATGGGGCGCGATGGATCCTGAAACAAGTTCAGGATGACGAAAGAAGGGAAGGATATCGTCGTCCTAAAGCGCCTCACGCGGCTATCTCCAGCCTGAAACCCGGCTTCTCGACGCTGACCTGCGTCACGTCGGTTCGCCGCAGCACCTCGCGCAACAGGTTCATCACCGGCACCTTCGCGGGATCGTAGTGGCGTTCGGCCGGCCCGGCGGCCTTCATCGCGTCGACCAGATTCGCCGGCATCGTCGCGCGCAGCAGAAATTCCTCGTCGGACAGGGTCTTGCCGATCCGCTTCCGCAGGTCCGAAAGCTCGGCCATGCCCGGCTCGGCCTGCAGCTCCCTGGTGCGCGGATTGGCCATGATCCGGTCCATCACCTCGGCGTCGATCGGCACGTTCGGCCGGCCGAAGCGGCCGATCGCGTAGCGGATCATCTCGTCGGGCATCACCGCGTAGCGCTCCTTGCCGGTGACGTTCATCACCGCCTGGGTCTGCAGCATCTGCGCGAACGGGGTCATCACGATCGGCCAGCCGAGTTCCTCGCGCACGCGGCCCATCTCCTCGATCACCGCGCCTTCGAGCTCGGGCACGCCGTGGTCGGCGAGGTGGCGGCGCATCGTCCCGACCATGCCGCCGGGAAGCTGGTGGCGCAGGTAGGCGGCGTCGAACGCCATCGGGTGGCCGGTCGGCAGCCCCTCGGCCTCGGCGAGCGCGGTGAAGTACCGCGCGACTTCGGCGACCGCCTCGTCGTCGATGTCCACCGTATGACCGAGCGCGCGCAGGTTGGCGATCATCCGCTGGATCGGCGGGTTGCTGGTGCCGTCGGCGGCTCCGCCGCTGGCACATTGCACTGCCGCCACACCCAGCTCGGCGGCTTCGAGGCAGGCCGGTTCGGCGAGGCCGATGGTGCAGTGGTTGTGCAGCTCGAGCGGCTTGTCGCCGATCTCGGCAAGGATCGCGGGAATCAGGGTCTGCGCCCGCTTGGGGGTCAGCAGCCCGCCGGGATCCTTGATGTAGAGCGATTCGATGTCCGGGCTGGCCGCCATGATGCGCGCTGCCTCAGCGTAGTGGGCGTCGCCGTGGATCGGGCTGATCGTGTAGACGAGTGCCCCGATGACCTGATCGCCCCCACTGCGCTTGACCAATCTGGCGACTTCGACGTTGGACACCGCGTCGTTCATCGGGTCCGCCAGCGCGAAGCGGCGGATGCCGTTGGTGGCGAGCGTGCGGAATGCGAGCTCCATGAACTCGGGGCTGGCGGTTTCCCAGGCGATGAAGCGGAAGCCGGTCGAGAGGAACTGCAGCGGCGTGTTGCGGCAGATCTCCGCCATGCCGCGGATCCGCTCCCACGGGTCCTCCTGCTTGTATCGCACCGCCACGCCCATGTGGGTCGAGGTGGTGAAGTCGATCGCGCGATAGCCGGCGCGCTCCATCACCGGCGCGATGGTCAGCGTGCTGGCGGTGGTCACCCCGAGCGCGCCCCACAGGCACTGGTTGCCGTCGCGCAGGGAGGTTTCGACGATCTGGAGGTTGGCCATCTCAGCTCCCAGCCATTCCAAATTCGTCATGCTGAACTTGTTTCAGCATCCATTCCTCCGCCCGCGACGACGGTGCGTGACGAGTCATGGACCCTGAAACAAGTTCAGGGTGACGAAGAAAAGTGAGGGTGCGCCTCATCTCAACCCTCTCTCCTGACACGAACCAGCGGCTGGCCTTCGTCGACCGCCGCGCCGTCCACGGCGAGGATCGCGACCACCGTGCCGGCCACGCCCGCGCGGACCGAATTCATCAACTTCATCACCTCGATGATGCCGATCACGCTGTCCTCGGTGACCTTGTCGCCGACCGCGACGAACGGCGGCTCGCCGGGCCGGGGCGCGGCGTAGAAGTTGCCGAGCAGCGGCGCGGGCACGTCGATTTCGCCGACATGCGGATCGCGCGCTTCCTGGCCGATTCGTGGCGAGGGCGCGGGTGGCGCGGACCGCGCCTCGGGCGCCGGAGCCGCTTCCTCCTCTGCCTCGTCGCGTGGCGACCAGCCGCTATCGCGGCGAATCTTCAGCCGGAAGTCGCCAACCTGGAGATCGAGCGAGGAGAAGTGACTTTCGTCGAGCAGCCTGGCGATTTCGGCGATGTCCTTCGCCGTCAGGCTCACTTGCGCCCTCCGAAGATGTTCATCACGTGGGCGAGAGGGTTGGCGGCCACGGGGGCGACCGGCGCGGCGTCCCGGGCCGACCACACGGTTTCCGGGCGCGATTGCAGCAGAAAGACCTGGCCGTCCTCGTCGAGCGCCCACTCGATGTCCTGCGGCTTGCCGTAGTGCCGTTCGACCTTCCGCCCGACCTCGCGCAGCGCCATGAGCTGGTCGTCGGTCAAACACGGCTGCGTTGCGATCGCCGCCTCGTTGGCGACCTCGTGGATGCCGCCGCCCTCGGCCGGGACCTGCCGCGCGTGCTTGTCGGAGATGTCTCGCACCGAGATCTCGCCGGTGATCTTGCCGAGCACCCAGCGGTCGGGCGTGACCTCGCCCGAGACCACCGCGCTGCCGAGGCCCCAGGCGCCTTCGACGGTGATGACCGACTTGTCGCCGGTCGTGGGCGAGCGGGTGAACATCACCCCCGCGCACATCGCGTCGACCATCCGCTGCACCACCACCGCCATCGCCACGCTCTCTTCGGGGAAGTCGTGCTTGCGGCGATAGGTCATGGACTCGACCGAATAGAGGCTGCCCCAGCACTCGCGCACTTTGGTCACCATCTGGTCGGCGCCGAGCACCCACAGGAAGGTATCCTGCAGGCCGGCGAAGCTCGCGTCCTCGGCGTCCTCGGTGGTGGCGGACGAGCGCACCGCGACCGGCTCGCCGTTCGGGGAGAGCTCGGCGTGGGCGGCGCGGATCGCCTGCTCGACCTCGGCGGGCATCGGCTCCTCGATCACCCGGCGGCGCAGTTCTTCGGACAGCTTCGTGGCCGCGCCGAGATCGTTCGGATCGAGCGCCGCGACTTTCGCGCGCACCGGCTCGCGCGCCTCGAGCGCCGCGAGGAACAGCTCGAACCCGTGCGTGGTCACCACGAAGCCAGGCGGCACCGCGATGCCCGCGCGGGTCAGCTCGCCGAGCGAGCCGCCCTTGCCGCCGACGGTCGGCCTGTCGGCAATGCCGACGTCCGCGAACCAGGCGACGGGGGTCACCCGATCCTCCCCGGCACGGGGAGGGGGACCAGCCGCAGGCTGGTGGAGGGGGCTCGCGGCAAGCGCTGCGCCACGAGGAGGGGCCCCTCCACCACGCGCTGCGCGCGCGGTCCCCCTCCCCGTGCCGGGGAGGATCTGGTCACGCCAACCCCCATCACGCCTCTTCCAGAGCCGGCTCGTCCTCGAGGATCGTCACCGTCCCCCGACCCCCGTCGACGCGGATGCGCTGGCCGTCCTTGATCTTCGTCGTCGCCGAACCCGTCCCGACCACCGCCGGCAGCCCGTACTCGCGCGCGACGATGGCCATGTGGCTCATCGACCCGCCGATGTCGGAGACCGCGGCACCGATCTTCTGGAAGATCGGCGACCAGGTTGGGTTGGTCACCTGGCAGACGAGGATGTCGCCCTGCCGGATGCGGCCGATCTCGGCGACCGACTTGACCACGCGCGCGGTGCCTTCGACCACGCCCGAGCAGGCGGCGAAGCCCTTGAGCTCGTTGGGGTCGCCTTCCGAGCCTTCGTTGAGCCAGGAATCGAGGTTCTCGCGGGTGATGCCCCACAGCATCACGATCGCCGGATCGTCGATGACGTCGGGTACGGCGCCGAGCGCGGGCGAAGTCGAATGCTTGGCCCACTCGGCGATCGCCGCCTTGCGTTCCGCGACAATGGCCGGCCAGTAATCGGGCCCACGGGCGGGTGCGCCGATCCCCCAGCTCAGCATCAGGTCGATGATCGCGCTCTCCACTTCGTATTGCGTGAGGTGGAAGATATCCTCTTCCTTGCCCTCGGCCCCGAAGAAGCCTTTCTCGGCCAGCAGCGCGCCGAACTCCCTGATCTTGTTGAAGAACAAGTTGGTGTACCAGTGCTCGCAGTAGAACTTGTGCCCCTCGACATAGGGGAACACGCGGTGCGCGAGGCCGATCAGCTGGTCGTAGGTTGCGCGGTCCTCGTCGGTATCGAGCAGCTCGCGGTAGTCGCTGACCAGCTGGTTGCGCTCCTCGATCAGTTGCGCGGTCGGCCGCTCGATATTGGTGCCGGCCTTGATCTTCTCGATATAGCCGGGAAGCGCGGCGAACGGCAGCGAGAGGTCGTCCTGCCAGCTGCGGTGGTAGTGGTAGAAACCGTCGCCGCTGCTGACGTTGAACCACGGGTTGCGGCTGGTCTCCAGTTCGCCGAGCCATTCCTTGCCGCTGTTGCCGACCGCGTCGAGGTCGGCCAGCACCTGGTCGATGTCCATCTCGTCGGTGAAGTGCCGGTCGACGCCCAATTCGACCGCGCGGCGGGCGAGGCGCTTCACTTCCTCGTCGGGGCGGAAGATCTCGGCTTCCATGCCCGCGACCATCCGGCTGATCGCCTGGTCGCTGATCTCGGGGAAGGCCTTCTTGCAGAAGTCGAAGAAGGTCATGTAGGCGCCGTAGCCGAGCAGCAGGAACTCGAAGTGGTGGTGCCACATCCGGTGGTAGCCCTCGACCTGGCGTTGGTAGATGTCGAGCAGCGCGTGGTTGCTGGCGACGCCCTTGCCGGTGTGGGTCGTTTCGATCGGCTCGTAGTCGGGCAGGTGCGGCCTGGGCAGCGCCTGCGCATCCGCGATCAGCGCCTTCATCTTGACCTTCCACTGGTCGTAAAGCCGCTCCCAATGCTCGTAGTAGTAGAAGGCGCGCTGCTGGAACTCGCCGACGCGCTCCTCGATCTCGGCCGGATCGGTCACCGCGACGCCGCCGATATAGACCCGCCCGTTGATCACCCGGTGCTCGATGCCCTTGGCGGTCGGGAGCACGTGGACCCGTGTGTTGAACGCGCCGAGCGCGACATAGGCCGCCTCGGCGGTGATCATGTCGAAATGATGCATCGGCTCGGGGAAGTGCATCGAGTTGTAGAACCAGAACTTGCCGTCGTCCTCGGGCACGAACTGGGTGTAGTACGGGTACGCGGCCTGCGCGCCCTCGGTGCCGGGCACGACCTTGAGGTCGCTGGGCAGGGGGAAAGACTTGGCTTCGGTCATCGGGGCAACCTCTCGTAGGGGACGCGCCCGTTCTCTCGACCCATCTCTCGTGAGTCCCTGCGAAGGCAGGGACCTCGTGCAGCCAGGCGCGGTGCTTGCGGCCTGAGGTCCCTGCCTTCGCAGGGACTCACATCAGAGACAGCCCGGGACGGGCTTCATCCTAGGCTTGCAGGTCTACGCCCCCGCCGCAACCGAATGTGAGGATTCCCGCGCATGAGAGGTAGGATTATTGCGCAGGGGAGTCATTCGAGTTTGCTACTGCTCGGAACTCGTCAGCGGCAGCCTCGCGGCGAGTTGCACAGGTGTCTCGATCACAACTCCGTATGATTGGGCAAGCCAAAGCCGATTGTCGGCGTCGAAGATTGATGCACCGTCAGCGCTCCGTCCCGAGTCTTCGGAGCACAAAACGTCGCATCCAAAGCCGATGTGGGCGGCCACCAGATCACCATCAGACCATTCACCTACAGCACGTTCAATCTGCTTAGCCTCGATATCGTCTCTCGGTTTGTCTAACAGGGAAGTCCAATGGCCATCTACATCTTCGCGCTTCAGGATACTCTCTCCGAGACGTTTAGCTACAGCTATACCGACACCTCGTTCCTCAATTTCACGCACCGCACTACCGAAGCGTTCAACATGGTCATGCCCGAAGCCTTGCACCATTACGTTCGGTCGGTTTAGCATCTCGGGCCGAGCTTGACCGAGCCTTGGGGCCGGTAAGAAGAGGAAGCCGATGTCCAGTGCTTTCTCCAACCAACGGCTGAAGCCTTGCGGAATGCCCGGGTGTGTGTCGTAGCGGGCCCCGATAGTCATCCGAACCCGGATTGTTCCTTCGGAACCAGTCGTATCCTCCTCAAATCGGATGTCGAGACGACTGGAGGAAAGAACCGCGCCGCGATCCTTCCGTCGTATTCCTTCGAGCGTAGCGAGTGTCGCGCTAAAGAAGGGGACGACCCTTCCATCAGAGATCGCCTCTCTTATCTCGACTAGCGACGCGTGATTTACATCTTTGGAAAAGAAATCTGGGTCCGTCACCCGCCGATACGTGTTGCTATCGAAGGTGACTTTCATCTTGTCGCCGACCCCCCTCGCCACTCGCTCGGCGTCCGGCCAAACCGCTTCCGGAACGCCCGCGCAAAGTACCCCGGGTCGAGGAACCCGCACCGGAACGCGATCTCGCCCACGCTCAGGCCGCCCGCCCGCGGATCGCTCAGCATGTCGCTCGCCCGGTCCAGCCGCGTGGCGGTGAGTTCCTGGACGAAGCTGGTGCCGCTGCCGGCGAGGAGTTGCTGGAGGTAGCGCCGGGAGATGCCGAGCTCGGCCGCCAGGCCCTCGGGCGAGAGGTCGGGGTCGGCGAAGTCGGTCTCGATCCGGCGCAGGATGCGGCGGGCGAGTTGGCCGCGGTGGCGGCTTTCGCCGGGCGCCTCGTGGAAGCCGGTGGCGAGCGTCAGTAGCGTGCCGACCTGCTCGGCGATCATCGGGCGGGGGAGGGGGGTCTTGTCGATCCCCTCGGCCATCGTCTCGAGCAAGGAACCGAGCGGCGCGCCCCAGTTTTCCCTCGCGCTCACCGGCCGCCCGAGCAGCGCGCCGGGATCGGGCAGGTAGCGGTCGAGCCAGCCGAGCGGCATCATCAGGTCGAGCGCCTCGTGCGCGGTCGCCATCTCCATCTGGTAGAAGCGCGTGTTGTCGAGCAGCACGAACTCGCCCGGCCGCACGGTGAAGCGCTTGCCGCCCATCCGCGTCCCGAGCGCGCCGTGGCGGGCGTAGACGAGCTGGATCGAGGGCGTCGCCTTGCCCGATCCGCTGCCGTTGTGGACCACCCGCTGCGCCGGCGCCTCCAGCCGCAGCAGCCTGAGCTGGCCGACGCCGTGGCTGCTCCACCTTGCGGCGAACGCCTCGGTATCGAACACGCACACGTCGATCGGCGCGATCGTGCTGGCGGCCCAGTCCTGCCACTGCCGCACCGCCTCGGGCCGGGCGAGGCCGGCGGAGGTCCAGCTCATGTCGTCGGAGGGGAGGGCGGGTTGCATGAGGACAGACTAACCGCAGCGGAGAAGCGCAACAACTCCCCTCCCGCTTGCGGGAGGGGCCGGGGGAGGGCGTGTCATGCGGGTGGGCAGAAAACAGGCCCTCCCCTAACCCCTCCCGCAAGCGGGAGGGGGATTGCCGGACTGCTCCGAGCCGCTAGTCTCCGCGCCGCGCAAACGGGAGAGGGTGATGGGTCGTGGTTGGCTGGCATTGGCTGCACTAGCGCTCGCGGTGCCTGCGTTTGCCCAGGACTCCCCCGGCCCGATCGCGGTCCACGGCAACATCCAGACGTTCGAGATCGCCCCCGTGCTGCTCGCCGCCGCCGCCGAGCACTACCCGGGCGAGGCCACGGTCAGGATGGGCGGTATCCCCAACCTCGTCGGCGAGCCGATCGTGCCCGGATTCGGCGAGGAGGGCGTGGCCGACGTCGCCACCCATGCCGAGACCCAGGCGCTGCGCTATTCGGTGCGGCATCCGAACCTGCGCATCATCCTCAACGTCACCGAAGGGCTCTACCGCATCGTCGCGCGCAAGTCGGCGGGGATCGAAAGCGTCGCCGACCTCCGGGGCAAGCGCGTCGCCACCATCGCGCAGACCAGCTCGGGCTATTTCCTCCACCGCATGCTGGCGGAAGCCGGGCTCAGCTTCGACGACATCGTGGCGGTGCCGATCACCCCGCTCTCCGGGATGACCGAAGCGCTGCGCAAGGGCGAGGTCGACGCCGTGGTGATCTGGGAGCCGGAGAGCGAGAACTCCGCGCAGGTCCTGGGGGCCGACCTGGTCGAGTTCCACGGCGACCGGGTCTACTCGGAGAAGTTCAACCTCAACACCACCGCCGAGAACCTCGCCGACCCGGCCGCGCGCGCCAGGATCGTCCGCTTCGTTCGCGCGGTGATCGACGCCGCCGCCGAGTTGAACCACGACCCGGCCGAGGCCAAGCGGCTGGTCGCCGAAGCGGGCGGGTTCTCGGAACGGGACGTCGAGGACAGCTGGAAGCACCACCGCTTCAACGCCGCGATCCTGCCCGAGATGCTCGATGTGCTCGAGCTGGAGGAGCAATGGCTGGCCGCGCGGGACAGCCGTCCCGCCCGGAGCCGGGCGCAGCTCGCGACGCTGATCGACACGAGCGTCCATGCCGAGGCGATGGCGCTGGACATCGGTCGATGATCGTCCGCTTCGTCCAGGTGCTCCTTGACCCCCTCCCCCTCGAGGGGGAGGGTTGGGGTGGGAGTGCCCGGCCCCGATGGCGGGCACGGGCGCCCGCGGGGCTCTCCCCCGACCCCAACCCCTGGCCGCTGGGGAGGGGATTTCCATGGCTGGTCCTTCTTGTCGCGCTGCTGCTCGCGCCCGCTGCGCAGGCGCAGGATCTCGCCCGCGAGACCGCGCAAGTCGAGGACTTGCGCTCGATCCGCGAGATCAAGCGGCTGCAGGCGCTGTGGGGGCATTATGCTCTCGCGGGGGATTGGCGGGGCATGGCCGGGCTCGCCGTCGAAGGGACTGTGCTGGCCGATGGACTGCGCGAGTATCGCGGCCGGGCCGGTGTCGCGGAATGGCTGCGCGAGACCGAAGGCCGCGGCGTGGACGGGATGCCCGCCGGGCGCCTCAACCTGCGTCTCTACATCAGCCCGGTGATCACCCTGGCCGCGGATGGCCAGAGAGCCACCGGGCGATGGCACGAGGTCGCGCTGACCGGCGAGAACGGGGCGTCCGCCGATTGGCTCGGCGTGACTCACGTGATCGAGTACAGCAAGACGCCCGAAGGCTGGCGCATCGCCGGCTCGCGCCCCTACGAGCACTTCGCCGGGCCGTACGATGGGGGCTGGAGCCACCAGGCCGAGACATTGCAGCGCGCGCCTTACCACTACACGCCCGACGAGGCGGGAAGGCTGCTGCCCGATCGCCTCGCCGCCCAGCCCGCGAGCCGCGAGGCGCTCGACCGCGAAGCCACGCTGCTGCTCGAGCAGAGCCGCGCGCAGAACGTGTTCAACGCCTACGGCTACTATCTCGACCGCGGGATGTACGACGACATCGCCGACCTGTTCGCGCCCGACGCGGTGATCGAGGTGGCGGGGCAGGGGACCTGGCGCGGGCCCGAAGGCGTGCGCAAGTATCTCGGCCGCTTCGGCGCGCCGGGCCTCGACGCCGGGGAGCTGAACGACCGGCCGCTGCTGATGCCGCTCGCCAGCATCTCGGCCGACGGCGCCTCGGCGCTGGTCCGCGCGGTCGAGCTGGGCATGACCGGGCAGCACGAGGGCGAGGGGTTCTGGTCGGCCGGCATCCAGAGCGCGCTGCTCCGCCGGAGCGCGGACGGCGTCTGGCGCATCGCCGTGCTCCACTTCAGCCCGCTGATGCGCGCGGATTACGAGAAAGGCTGGGCCGATCCGCTGTCGGCGGCGCTGCCGATCGGCGAGAGCCTGTGGCCGGATGGACGGACCGAGCTGCCCGACGTTTCCTATCCCGGCCATGCCATGACGCTGCAGCCGTTCGGCACTGATCTGATGATGCCCGCGCGCGGGGCGGGGCAGGTCGAGCCGGTTCCTCATGCCCTCGCGCTGGCCGAAGCCTTCGACGGCGCGGAGAACGTCTCCAACGCCTACGGCTACTACATCGACCAGTTCGCCTGGCGTGATACGGCGGCGGTATTCTCGCGCGACGGGTGGAAGGAGCTCTCCTACATTGGCACATTCGTCGGCAAGGACCGCGTGCTCGGCTCGCTCATCCAGCGATACGGCGAAGGCGGGCCGAACGACGCGTTCCAGGCAATCCACCAGAAGACCCAGCCTTACGTCACCGTGCTCGGTGACGGCGAGCGGGCGCACATCCGCACGCGGCTGATGCAGTTCAACAGCTCCTCGACCGGGCCGGGATCGTGGATCGGCGGCATCTACGAGAACCAGGTGGTCAAGGAAGACGGCGTCTGGCGCATCCACGGGATGGACCTCGATTACGTCTGGCTGGCCGACTACGCCACCGGCTGGACCGGCATCGATCCGCAGGCCGGCAGGCGCTTTGCCCCGACGGCGGAGCAGCTCGCGGCCTTCGGGCCCGATGCCTCATTGCGCGGAGAGCCTTTCGCGCCTTACCCGCGCATAGCGCCGATGGGATTCCATTTCGCCAACCCGGTCAGCGGCCGCGAGCCCGAGCTGCGGCTGACATGGTCGGATGGCCATCGGCACGATCCTGAGCCGCAGTGAGCCAGGCCGCCCGGATTCCGGAGAGCGGATGAAGAGAAGTCTTCGTCCTTCTGGCGCCCCGGCGACATATCTTGCCACTCTTGCGATAGCGCGCCGCCGCTCTCAGCGGTAACTTCGCCTCATTGTCGGGAGGAGGCGCACCATGGACTGCAAGATCGGCTACGTGATCGTCGGCGTGAAGTCGTTCGAAACCGCGATTCCATTCTACCGCGACGTGCTCGGCTTCGAGCTCCTGTTCTGTGAACCCGAGTTTCACTTCGCCTCGTTCCGGGTGGGATCCATGCGCTTCAGTCTCGCCGAGGGGGCCGAAGAGACGCACGGCGCAGGCGGCCGCAACACCGGCATCGGCTTCGAAGTTGCCGACGTCGACGCCGCCCATGCCGAGCTTGCTGCCAATGGCGTGCATTTCACCATGGGGCCGGGCAAAATGCCGTGGGGCGGATACATGGCGATGTTCGCCGATCCCGACGGCAACGTCTTCTATCTCGACCAGGCGCAGTGACCGCGCGCCGGGCCCATGACAATAGCGATCCGCTGCCTGGCGGCGACATATTACGGGGGCTACCACATCGCGCCGCACGAGCACGTATGGGCGCAGCTGATCTACGCCGGATCGGGCGTGATGCGCGTGGGTGCGGGCGGCATGTTGTGGATCATCCCCCCGGCGCGGGCGGTGTGGGTGCCCGCTGGAGCGCGGCACGAAATCCACGGGCTCGGCGATTTCGCGATGCGTACTCTATACTTTCCTGCGGGGATGGTCGCGCACCTGCCGGGCGCATGCTGTGCCATCGACGTGGTCCCGCTGCTGCGTGAGCTGGTGCTGGAAACTGTCGCGCGGTGCCCGATCGACGAGCGCGACGAAGCCGGCATGCGGCTCGCGCAAGTGACCGCCGACGGCATTGCCAGAGCCCGGACCCTGCCGCTCAATTTGCCGCTGCCGCGCGATGCGCGGGCACTGCGCGTGGCGGATCGGTTGCAGGCAAATCCGGCGTCGCAGGTGGAGCTCGTGGCGCTGGCGCGCCAGGTCGGAGCCAGTCAGCGCACGATCCAGCGCCTGTTTCTGGCGGAGACCGGCCTGCCGTTCAGCCAGTGGCGCCAGCGATTGCGGTTGCTTCACGGCGCGACACTGCTCGGCGAAGGCAAGTCCGTGACCGAGGCCGGACTGGAGACGGGCTACGCCGGCACGAGCGCGTTCATCGCCGCGTTCCGCAAGCATTTCGGTTTCACGCCTTCGCGGCTCGGCCACCGCTCGTAAGCGCTTGTCCGGCCCCGCCCAGTCGCTAGTCTCCCGCCGCGAAGGGAGAGCAGTCTTGAACACCAAAGTCCGCCTGATCGCCACCGAGGAAGCCTGGTCGATGCCCGAGGTCGCCGCCGAGCTGAAAAAGATCGCCAATTCGCCGACGCAGAGCCTCGACAAGCTGCTGGTCAAGGGCATCTACGACGCGCCGACCGACACCACCGGCTACGGCAAGCTCGATTTCCTCTCCGGCCTGCTCGACGCCGAGCAGGAGAGGCTGCGGCAGATGGACGAGTACGGGGTCGACATGCACCTGATGGCGCTGACCGCGCCGGGCGTGCAGATGTTCGACGCCGACACCGCGCACGAGCTGGCCACGCTCGCCAACGACCGGCTCGCCGCGCTGTGCCGCAAGTACCCGACCCGCTTCGCCGGCCTCGCCAGCTTCGCCCCGCACAGCCCGAAGCGCGCGGCGAAGGAGATGGAGCGCTGCGTCCACGAGCACGGCCTCAACGGCTTCATGGTCAACAGCCACACCCACGGCGAATACCTCGACGATCCGAAGTTCTGGCCGATCCTCGAGGCGGCAGAGGCGCTCGACCGGTGCATCTACATCCACCCGCGCGCCGCCTCGGACACCCTCAAGGGGCCGCTACAGGACTACGGGATGGACAGCGCGATGTGGGGCTACGGGGTCGAGGTGGGCACCCATGCGGTGCGGATGATGGCGGGAGGGGTGTTCGACCACTTCCCGAAGCTCAAGATCTGCATCGGCCACATGGGCGAAGCGGTGCCGTTCTGGCTTTGGCGGATCAACTTCATGAACAGCCGCGCCCAGGTGGTCGGCCGGGCGAAGAAGACGAACCGCTCGATGGCAGAGTACTTCCAGGACAACTTCGTCGTCACCAACAGCGGCGTCGAGGACCCGCTGGCGGTGCGCTACACCATCGACAAGCTCGGAGTGGAGAACGTGCTGTGGGCGATCGACTACCCGTACCAGCCGATGGAGCCGGCGGTGCGGTTCATCGAGGAGTTCGAATGCACCGACGAGGAACGCCACGCCCTGTCCCACGGCAACGCCGAGCGGGTGTTCCACATCGCGCCGGAATAGGCTTGGCGCTTCGTCCGGGGGGAATGGCATGACGCTCACCGATTTTGGGATCATCGCGGAGATCGTCAGCGCATTCGCGGTCGTCATGACGCTGGCCTACCTTGCCCTCCAGGTCAGCCACGCCAACAAGCTCGCGCGGATGCAGACGCGCGAGCGCATGGTGCAGATGACTGCCGAGGAGCTGAAGATCCAGATCGAAGTTCCGGAGCTGGCCTTGCTCTTGATCAAGCCCGCGCCGCTGGAAGCCGCGGAGGCCAACATGGTCTACACTTTACTGGTCCTCGCCATGCGGCATCGCGAATGGGAGTGGTATCAGGCGGCAAATGGAGCGATCGGCAAGAACGATGCCGAGCAGGTGAAGCGCGACTGTCTCGAAGTGGCCAGCCTGTGGCTGGCTTACCCGCGAGCGCGCAAGTTCTGGGACACGACTGGCCGGTTCGGGTTCAATCCTCAATTCGTCGCCGAGATCGACGCCCAGCTCGAACGGAGCCAGGCGACCCCATGGGTTGAAAACGCCATCGCGAACGAGGCGGCGCTGGCAGAAGACGCCAGGCAGCGGGCTGAAGAGGAAAAGAGGCCTGACAAAGCTGCCACGCGCAGCACTTCCAGGGCCAGGAAATGAACGAAACCCCACTTGCCGGCATTCGAGTAGTCGAGCTCGCGCGCATCCTTGCCGGTGCTCGCCGATCTCGGCGCCGAGGTGGTCAAGGTCGAGAGCCCCGAGGGCGACGACACGCGGCGCTGGGGGCCGCCGTTCGTCGACAACGCCGACGGCACGAAGGACGCCGCCTACTTCCATGCCACCAACCGCGGCAAGCGCTCGGTCACGGCCGATTTCCGCACCGAGGAAGGCAAGGCGATGGTCCGCGAGCTGGTGCGCGATGCCGACGTGCTGATCGAGAACTTCAAGTGCGGCGGCCTCGCCCGCTACGGCCTCGACTACGAAAGCCTGCGCGAGGCGAACCCGCGCCTGGTCTATTGCTCGATCACCGGCTTCGGGCAGGACGGGCCTTACGCGCACCGCCCGGGCTACGATTTCATCATCCAGGGCATGAGCGGGATCATGGACCTGTCGGGCGAGTCGGACGGTCCGCCGACCAAGATCGGCGTCGCCTATGCCGACATCATGACCGGGCTCTACGCGGTGATCGGCATCCAGGCCGCGCTGCGCCAGCGCGAGACGACCGGGCGCGGGCAGTTCATCGACCTGGCGCTGCTCGACACCATGGTCGGCACGCTCGCCAACCAGGCGATGAACTACCTGGTCTCGGGCGAAGTGCCGCACCGCATCGGCATGAGCCATCCCAACATCATGCCCTACAACGGCTTTCCGACCGCCGACGGCTGGATCATCGTGGCGATCGGCAACGACGCGCAGTTCGAGCGGTTCTCCGACATGATCGACCTGCCCGCCAATCCGCAATGGGCGACCAACGCCGGGCGCGTCGCCGATCGTGCCGCGCTGACCCACGCGATATCGGCGCAGACCCGCGACTGGGAGCGCGACGCGCTGCTCGCCGATCTCGAGGAGCAGGGCATTCCCGCCGGTCCGATCAACACCGTCGCCCAGGCGCTCGACGACCCGCAGATCGCCGCGCGCGGCATGGTGCTCGACCTTGGGGGCGGGCTGAAGGGCCTGCGCACGCCGATCCGCTTTTCCGAGGCCGAGCTGGTGCTGGGAAAGAGGTCGCCCAAGCTCGGAGACAGCGAATGAGCCGCACCCGCCACCTGGTCGATCCGCAGATCATAGAGATGCTCGACATGCCGAGCCTCGACCTGACCGCCGAGACCTTGCCCGAGATCCGCGCCAACCCGCTGTTCACCGGCGAGCTGGTGCCGCCGCCGCCGTTCCCGGTCAGCGAGGCCTTCGCTCCGGTTGCGGGAGCTCCGGACGTGCGGCTGGTGGTGATGAACCCCCCGAGCGGGCGGACGGACAGGGGGGCCGTGCTGCACCTCCACGGAGGCGGGATGGTCGTCGGCACCGCCGACCGCGCGGTGGCCGACAAGCCGCACCTCGCGCTCGAGCACGATTGCGTGGTCGTCTCCGCCGACTACCGCCTCGCGCCCGAGCACCCGTTTCCCGCACCGCAGGAGGACAACTACGCCGCGCTGCTGTGGTTGGCGGCAAATGCCCCGGCGCTGGGCGTCGATCCGGCGAAGATCGTCGTGATGGGTGAAAGCGCCGGCGGCGGCCTCGCCGCGAGCGTCGCCCTGATGGGTCGCGACCGGGGCGGTCCGAAACTTGCCGGGCAGGTGCTGGTCTACCCGATGCTCGACTGGCGCACCGGCGGGCCCGACTGCCCTTACGCCAACCGCCACACCGGCGAATGGATCTGGACCCGCGACAAGAACCGCTTCGGCTGGGATGCCTTGCGCGGCGCCTACGAACCGGTGGACGGGCGCAAGGGCTGGTTCTCCCCCGCGCTCGCGGAGGATCTCGCCGGTCTGCCGCCCGCCTACATCGCCACCGGCGCGCTCGACCTGTTCCTCGACGAAGACCTCGATTACGCCCGCCGCCTGATCGACAGCGGGGTCCGGACGGAGCTGCACGTCTACCCGGGCGCGATCCACGCGTTCGAGATGGTGCCGGACACGGGCCTCGCCGAGCAGGCGGCGATGGACTTGCGGCGTGGACTTGCGCGATTGCTGGCCTGAGGGGACGTTCATCGCAGGTCTTCTTCCGTCGCGGCGTGTATCGCCCCGCGCAGTTTGTCGCAGTTCCGGTTGCGCGTGTATTCCTTCCAACCCTCTGGAATCGGGCGTTAAAGCGGCGATCCCGGCCCGTATTCGTCCCCGACACTTTCCGACAATTTGCTCCACGCGTGGCATCCCCTTGCGACAAGCGGGGCGCACAAGGCCATCACGCCTTCAAGGCGCCCCCAGACGAAGGATCAGTTCCATGAAGACCATTGCCATGAAGGCGCTCGCCGCCGCTTCGCTTGCCCTTCTCGCGGTCGCTCCGGCCGCCGCCGAGGAAATCCGCGCCACCGTCCATTTCGGCGATCTCGACGTCGCCTCTGCGACCGGCGCCGAAGCGCTCAACGCCCGCCTGCTCGGCACGATCAAGACCGTGTGCGAACGTCCCGACATCCGCGACCTCAAGGCCGTGACCGCGTGGGAGGCCTGCAAGGACTCGGCGATGTCGAGCGCGCTCGAGCAGCTCGCCGCCCGGGGCGCCGCGCTCGGCTGAGCCGGTACTGACGAACTTCCAGCAGAGCGGCCGTCGGGCAACCGGCGGCCGTTTTGCGTCGGCCGGCCCTCAGGCCGCGCCGATGCGCTGGAGCTTGGCGGACAGGGTGGCGTCGTCGAACGGCTTGGTGACGAAGCCGTCGGCGCCGGCGGCGATGCCGCGGCCGACGATCGCCGGCTCGTTCTCGGTGGTGCAGAACACCACCTTGGGATGCTGGCCGCCCGGCTGGGCGCGCAGCGCGGTGATGAATTCGATCCCGGTCATCACCGGCATGTTCCAGTCGAGCAGGATGAGGTCGGGCATCCCGGACCCGCAGCGGGCGAGCGCTTCCTGGCCGTTTTCGGCCTCGAGCGCGGTGAAGCCGAGGCTCTGCACCACGCGCCGCGACACGGCGCGCATGACGCGCGAATCGTCGACGATCAGGCAGCTGCGGCCGGCGCCTTCGACCGGCGCGGCCGGAGCGGCAGCGGCCACCGCCGCCGGCTGCGCGTTCGCCGCCGGCGTTTCGGGCCGCGCGCCTCCCGGGGGAGGCGTGGTACGTTTGATCAGGCCCTGAATGGGTACACCTCCTGCACGCCGAAGCCGTTGGCGTTCGCCGCCGACGGAGTGGCCTGCTGCAAGGGCTGGGCGACCGGGCGCGGGCCGGCCAGCGGCGACGGCTCCAGCTCCGGCACCGGCTCGACCCCCTGCGGCGCGGGCGTCAGCCGGACATGGAGATAGGGCACCCAGACGTCGCCGTACTCGGCTTTCTGGTACCACAGGTCGACCACATCGTAGGACGCCCAGAACCCGTCCGGGCCCTGCAGGCGGATCCCTTCGCCGATGCGCGGAACCGCGGCAAAACGCAGGCGCTCCTGGCTTTGATGGGTCTCGTTCTGGACTTCGATCTCGATCAAGACTCAAGCACCTCTCGAACCTGAACTGGCACACTAGAAGCAAATCCTTGCCGAATCCCCAACGCGCGCGTCGGTTGCCGATTTGCCATTTGCCCATAGTTCGATAGCCTTGCGCGGCCCGACGGTTCGACTCGTGGGAGGGGTCAGGATGCGCATCTGGATCGCGGCGCTTGCGCTGCTGCTGACGCCCGCCGCGGCGCGGGCCGATTGGTTCGAATCGTCGAGCGCGCACTTCGTCGTATACGCCGAGGGCAGCGAGCGCGACGTGCGCAGGTTCTCGGAACAGCTCGAACGGTTCCACGCCGCGATGGCGATCGTCACCGGGCTGGAGACCGAGCCGCCGAGCCCGTCGAACCGGGTCACCGTGTTCATGGTCCGCAACCAGCGCCAGATCGAACGACTCGCCGGCGGGCGCAACATCGGCGGCTTCTACATTCCCCGCGCCGGTGGGTCGGTGGCGTTCGTGCCGCGGGTCGAGGCGCGCAGCGGCCAGCCCGACTACTCGATGATCGCGCTGCTGCACGAATATGCGCACCACTTCCTGCTTTCCAACAGCCGGTTCCCGAGCCCGCGCTGGTTCGGCGAAGGCGGGGCGGAGTTCTTCGCTTCGGCGGAGTTCACCAGCGAAGGCGGGGTGAGCGTCGGCATGCCGGCGATGCATCGCGGCTGGGAACTGGCGCTCGCCCGCAACGTCAAGGCGGACGAGCTGGTCGACACCGAGGCGTCCGAGAAGCGCTCGCGCGGCAACAGCTACGACGCGTTCTATGGCAAGAGCTGGCTGCTCTATCACTATCTCGTGTTCACGCCGGAACGCCGCGGCCAGCTCAATGCCTACCTGCGCGCCATGGCGGAGGGCAGGACTTCGCGCCAGGCGGCCGAGGACGTGTTCGGCGATCTCGACCGGCTCGAGCGCGAGCTGCAGCGCTATCTCGACCAGCGCACGATGCTGTCGATGCGCTTCCGGCCCGACCAGCTCGAGATCGCGCCCATTACGCTGCGTCGGGTCAGCGAGGGCGAGGCGGCGATGATGCCGGTGCGGGTCCGCTCGCGGCGCGGCGTCACCCGCGAAGAGGCGCTCGAACTTCTCGGCGATGCGCGCAAGGTCGCTGCCCGTTTCCCTCGCGACGCCGCCGTCCTCGCCGCGCTGGCCGAAGCCGAATTCGACGCCGGCAACGATGCCGAAGCGATCGCCGCCGCCGACGGCGCGCTCGCGCTCGATGCCGCCCAGGTCAACGCCTACGTGCAGAAGGGCTTTGCGCTGTTTCGCCGTGCGGCCGCGACAGATGGCGAGGAGCGGCGGGGGGCCTATCGCCAGGCGGTCGAGCCGTTCGTCGCGCTCAACCAGCTCGAGAACGACCACCCGTTGCCGCTGGTCTATTATTTCCGCAGCTTCGCCGAGAGCGGCGCGCGGCCGCCCGAGCAGGCCGTGCTCGGGCTGGTGCGCGCGACCGAGCTGGCGCCGTTCGACCTCGGCCTGCGGATCAACCTCGCGGCTTATCAGATCGAAACGGACGATCGGTCGGCGGCGCGCGCCAACCTCGTGCCGGTGGCCTACAATCCGCACGGCGGCCCGATGGCCGAAGCGGCGCGCCAGGTGGTCGAACGGATCGACGCCGGCGGCGAGACGCCGGTCGCCGAGCTCATGGCGCTGTTGCGGCCCGCGCCTTCCGAGGCGGTGTCCCCGCCCGAGGCGGGCAGCGGCGCGGCCCGCTGACCTTCAGGTCGGCGCCCGCACGATCGCGCCGTTGTCGTCGGCCTGCGGCGAGGGCATCGTGCCGAGGTTGACGCTGAGCGTGTGGATCGCGCGCAGCTTGCCGTCGACGTAGCGGAAGGTGTGGCTGTCGGGCATGCCGGTGGCCGAGTTGCCGAACCGGCAGTAGACGTTGATCACGCCCATCTCCTCGTCGATCAGGTAGTCGCGGTTGACGATGTAGAGCACCCCGGCCGGCATGCCGATCTCGCACGATGCGTTCGGGTCGTTGTCGCGGTTGGTGTAGGCGCCGCCTTCGAGCCGCGCGCACGGAATGCCCCACGGGATGTCGGTGAACTTGTCGGCGAACCCGTCGAGATAGGCGTTGGCGCCGCGGATCATCTCCGCCGGCCGCGTGCGCTGGTAGGCGTGGACCGGGCTCCAGTCCTCCATCTTGGTGTACTTGTCGAAGGCGTTGGCGTTGAACAGCCAATCGCCCTCGTCGGTCACCAGGCTGTCGACGCGGATGATCTTGCCCTCGTGCATGTAGAGCCGGGTGCCGATCACGTAGGGGTGGCCGCCTTGGGTGACGATGACCTCGGTGAAGGTCTTGCAGCGCTTGCCGTCGTGGAAGCTCATCGCGTTGGCGATGGGGAGCGCGGTGTTCCATAGCCCGGCGCCGCGCTCGATCGTGATCATGTTCTCGAGGAAGCGCGCGTTGTCGGCCAGCGGCAGGCCGGAGATGTCGCCGCGGCGCTGTGCCTCGACATAGGCGGCGGTGGCGGCCTTGAGCTCGTCGCGGGTGCAGGTCGGCCGGTCGGGCTGCGGAGCGTATGGGCTCGGCGGCGGCGCGCCCTGGCCCAGCGCGGGGGTGGCTACGCAGGCCAGCAGGCCGGCGAGAAACAGCTTGCGGATCATCTCATTCCCTCTCGAATTCGGCCTCAGCGAACGTCGTGGATCTCTTCGCTGCGGCACTGTTCGTAAGTGCTCCAGCCCGAGCAGACCCCGTAGGGCCCGCGGATGAAGATCGCCTCGATGCGGCGGATCTGGTTGTTCTCGATCCTGAACAGCTCGCCGAGCTCCCAGGTCCAGTTGATGTTGCGGTGGTCGAAGGCGGCGAAGGCGAAGACGATCCCGCGCTCGCGGTCGACCGCGACGAAGCGGCGGTCGCGGATGCCGGAGACGACGTTGCGCAGCCCGGTCTCGTACTGGCCCTTGCAGGTCATCACCGGGTTTCCGGTGCGGCCGAGCGTGCCCGGGGGGCCGGCGCTGATCATGCCGTTCTCGTAGCGCAGGCAGTCGTCGGTGAACGGGTAGTACCCCTGGCCGTCGTTGCGCTGCATGCCGGTGAAGTACTGGTTGGCGACCGCGATCAGGTCGGCGCGGCTCATCCGCTCGGCCTCGGGCACCGCGGTCAGGTACATCGGGTGCGGCGCGCCCATCGCCTCGACCGCCGCGCCGGTGGCGGGGAACGGGCTGGTGCTCGGCGCATTGGCCGCGGCGCCGAGCGGCCGCTCGGGCCGGGCGGCGATCTGCTCTATCTCGGTGATCTTTCCGTCCACGATCCTCAGCCGCAGCGACAGGCCGACCGGCTCCACCGGCCTCGCCGGGCCGGTGGCCGAGCTGGTCGCCTGCTCCATCACCGTGCCGAGGAAGGCGACCTGCTGGGTCTCGATGTCGGGCACGTAGAACTTGTAGCCGCCGGGGGCGGTGGTGGTCGCCCACAGCCCTTCGTTGCCGAGCGGCAGCTGCACGCCGTTCTCGGTGAAGCGCGCGGTCGGCGCGAACAGCTCGGGGTCGACTACCCCGTCGGCCATCGCCTGGAGGTAGCGGTCGACGAACCGCTCGAGGCATTCGCGCTGGCATTCCCGCTCGGGCAGCGGCACCCCGCCGGGCTGGGCGGCGGCCGGCGCCGCGAAGCTCAGGGCCAACACGGCCAGCCCCGCGCGAATCGAATTCCTCATCAGTCCCTCTCCCCGATTCTTTCGCGGCATCTAATCAGCCTTGCGGCCTCTCCGCCAGTCGCCATGTTCCCGCCGCGCGTAAGAAGCCGCGCCCGCGCGCGACTAAGGTGCTACACGAGCTACGGGAGATCGACATGGCAGAGTGCCCCAAATGCCGCGGCGGGATGACGCAGGGCTTCGTCTACCTTCCCGATACCGGGGGGCGGGTGAAGTGGGTCGACGGCGAGCCGGGCTTCTGGAGCGCGCTCAAGTCCGGCTTCAGCCGCAAGGCCAGCGAGATGAAGTCGCATCGCTGCAGCCAGTGCGGCTTCATCGAGTTCTACGCCGACACCAGCGTCAGGCCGGTCAAGACCCTGGCCACCATCGAAAGCGAGAACGAGCAGCTGCGCCGCCTGGTCACCCGGCTGCAGGACCGTGTAGGGACGCTCGAGACGATCGCCACCGATCCCGCCGAGCGCACCGCGCGCGAGATCGAGGCGCTGCGCGCGCTGCCGCCGGCGGAGGGCGGCGACGGGGATTAGGGCTGCACGATTCCCGGCGCGACCGGCCATCCGCCGAGGTCGAGCTCCGGCGGGAACAGGCGGATGTACGCCTCGACCATGTGGATCTGCTCGTCGTAGACCTTGAACATCTCCCACGCGGTCAGCCGGTCCGAGCCTTCCCCGCCGCGCACGTTCCACGACAGCCGCATCATCACGATCCCCATGCGTTCGTCGACCACCACGTCGCGCACCGTGACCCGGCCGAGCTGCCGGAAGATCGCCAGCGACTGGTTGCCGATCTCGGCGCAGCCGGGAATGAACGTGCACTCCGGCCCCGCCATCAGCATGCCGTTCTCGAGCCGAAAGGCCTCGGGCGCGAACGGCGTGCCGACCGCATTGAAGGTCTCGGCATTGCTGAGCCCGCGCGGGTAATGCATGGCGATCTCGACAGCCCGCT
>Ga0307505_10000262_pt1 | contig 62879 bp, 54 predicted proteins | sample 23_S_MG_FD_202183 | JGI IMG/M metagenome (GOLD analysis project Ga0307505, IMG submission 202183) | Soil microbial communities from Populus trichocarpa stands in riparian zone in the Pacific Northwest, United States - 23_S | ecosystem: Environmental > Terrestrial > Soil > Riparian zone > Trees... | reverse complement strand
CCCGATGCCTGGGGTCTGCTACTCGGCGCTCCGGCGCTTACCGAGGCGGGACTTGCACCCGCTGGAGACGGGCAGCGTGAAGGAGCTGACCCGCTTACTCGGTCTTCTCCTTCTTCACGACGCACCATGGCGGATATCTTACGGCGGACGGTGGATGCGGACTGTCGGCGGGGGTTGGTAGCGAACTGTCGAGGGAGGTTGGTGGTTCTGTTGCGGACCATCGGTTCGGCCTCCGGGCATCATGACCCGTGCGATACGCCAGATCGCTGTTCACCGCAGCGTTTGTCGCAGGTGTCGCAGTCGCAGGAGCCACGAGATCGACTGGGTTCCGGAACCAGACTTGGGCTTCGAAGAGTCCGTCAAAGCGACTGTGTCGCGGTGGCGGTTTACGGCCGCACGACTTCGCGACGTCCCGGTTGCCTCCGAGTATGTCGGAACGCTGCGCTTCACGCTGAATCTCCCGGGACGGGCGATGCTGTCAGGCCGAACCGGCTGAGGCTCCACATCTACGTCACACCGGGCATGCAACCGGCGCCGGTGGCCCTCGGAAGCGTGATGGACGTCGAGGCAAGCAGTAGGAATAACACTCGACTCGACGCGTCACTGTTGACGCGCATGAAAGCATCGCACAGTGGACTGAGCGACCCGTGCACGACGAAGCCTGCCGGCTGCTGGCTCGTGGCGCGACGACGGCACAGCCAAACCAGCCGCCGATCAAACTGCCGTAAGTGCTGGAACGGGTCGAAGCGATCTACTCCGGCGATCCACTCAACGCCGGCAGGACGGCGCAGGTCGTCTTCCAAGGCCGAAGCCCAGGGCTACCCGGTGCGATTGAACGTTCATTCACTTCGTCGTTCACGCTCAAGTAGCCACGGGTACTGCGAGCGAGTCGGTCAGCCGCGATGGCGGCGAGTTGCTGAACCACCAGCCTCCATCGACAGTCCGTTACCAACCCCCACCTGCCCGAGGTTGAGCGGACACTCAGCCAGCAGACCTATGCGGGTAGAGCCGTGACTTCCGGCCGTGCGCGCGGGGGCCGCGGCCACCACTGAAACAACAGCGTCATGGACGCCACGATGACGCCAGCGGCCGCGCCCAGGCTGCTCCACAATAGGCGCACCGGCTCGATCGGCCGTTCCGGCAGGCGCGCCCCCTCGAGGATACGGAACTGCTGGCCGACCCCGTATCGCTCCATGGTCTGGCCCGTACGAGCAACCTGGGCGCTCTCGAAGAGCGACCGGTACTGGTCGCGAATCACCTGGTGCTCGACCTCCAAGACAGCCAGGGACCGAGAGCCCGTGCCTTCGCGACGCGACCGGTCGAGCTCAGCCGACGCGGCGGCCAGGCGCTTGCCCGTTTCCTCGAGCTGTGACTGCACCGCCAGGTTGGTCTGGTCGAACAATCGCTCGGCGTCCTCCACGTTCTCCTGCACGAAAAGCGACCCGAGTCGCTCGGCCACGCGCATCGCGGTCTTGGGGTCCGCCGCTTGATACGCCACTGAGAACCACGCGCCCCTCTCGCCGCTTGCCACGATGTTCAGCGAGATGTCCTGTCGCATGCGCATGATCGCGCCCTCCGACACCTGACCCTCGCCCCTGTTGAGGTTCAAGTCCCGGATGATGCGCTCCAATCGCAGGCGGCTCAATACCTGCATCGAGATGACATTGAGTCGTTCACTCAGACGCGGTCTCAAGTCGGTGGGCATCAGGTGCGGGGGCACCTCAGACGCCATTACGAGCACCGACGTCGCGGCACGATAAATGGGTGGCGAGAAGTACGACGCGCCCAAACCGGCGCCTGCGCCCAGCGGCACCAACGCCAACAGCCAAAGCCGCGACAAGCGACTGGACGAGCCATCGGAGCGAGGGACCTGCATATCGGATCCTCCTGACTGAACGGCGAGGGGCGGAATGTTCGTCTGGGTGCTGGCCGCGCGAACGATCGAAAGGAGCAGCAGACTGACCACGCCGGCCACCATCGTGCCCGTCGAGTCGACGAGCGGCTGCGTGCGAAGTGCCTGGACCGCCACATGGGCCGCGCTCGCGGCGGCCACGCTCAGCGGCGCGTCGACGAGCGCGCGGATGCCGATCCGCCCTGAACGACCCGTCCAGGCGTCGCGCAGCGCCAGAACCACCATCGCCGTCAGCGCCGGCGTCAGGGTGCCGAGTACGCCGTCCATCGTCTGCAGCACGCCCGGCGCAACACGCCCGTACGCGCTCAGGAAGCCGCCGTACACGGCGCCGCCCTGAAGGCACGCCAGTCCAGGCGACGTCGTTCGGCGCACCTGCCCCCAGACGGCGAATGGCACACTGCGCAAGGCATCCCACACGTATCGCCCGGTGGTGGCGTTGCGCTCGTAGAGATCCCCCAGCACGTGCTCGCGGCACCGCGGAGGCAAGAGCCGCGCGACGACGCGTTCCGCTAGCGGATGCGGGCCGGTTTCCACGTCCGACCTCCCCAGGCCTGGCTCAGGACGGTGTGCAGGCGGTGGACGCTCTCGGCCGACTCGCGAAGCGCGCGCTCGCCCAGCGCCTGCAGCTCGTAGCAGCGCTTGGCGCGCCCGCCGCGCTCCCGCGTGGGTGCCGACAACCACGACCGAACGAAGCCCTTGTCCTCCAACCGGTCGAGCGTCACGTAGACGGCACCAAGCGACGCCGACCTCGGCGCCGAGAGTTCATCCACCTGTGCATGGATGCGCACGCCGTACGCGTCCTCGCGCAGGCTCAACACGGCGGTCAGCACGATTTGCTCGAACTGCCCGAGGGATTGGCCTCTTCCCATTTGGCCAACACCGTATGACAAAGTCGTGCATCCGTCAAGTCATCGAGGGCACGCGCGATCCGAGACCACCAACCTCCACCGACAGTCCCCTCCGCAATACGCCCACGGACTCGTGCGGGAAATCCTGCTGCAGCTGCTCCTCGATGGTCAGGTCCGGATTCAGGATGTCGGGGGCCGCAGGGGCCACGCACGCGTCGGTGCGTAGTCGGCTGGTACCTCGAGCACGTTGTCGAGCCGCGCGCCGTAGTCGGCCGTCGGCATCTCGACGCGCCCCGTACGCTCGGCCTGGTAGGCGCGACCCGCCTTCAATCGCCGCCACGCGACGTCGAACGGCACGTCCTTGCTCACGCGACCTGCCGTCTCGGCCGCCCCTTGCGACGGGGCCTGCACGAACGCGTCGAGGTGGTCTGCACCGGCGGAAACCACCGGCGACTGTGGGCAACGGGCCGGAAGCGCACGGAGCGAATCGATCGCTTGGCGAAGAGCCGCGAACCACAGAGTTCCCGCACTGCCGGCCTCCTGGTCTACGAGCCAGGCGTGAATCGCGGCAACGTCTGACTTTGCTTGGTCGGTGAGCTCAACGTGGAAGTCCATGCTTCCGCGCGAACTCATCGAGGAACGTGTCGGCCGGCTCCGTGCGGCCGGCCCTCACGTCGTCCAGGCCACGACGCATGCCCTCAACCGCTTCCTCGTAGTCACGGCGTTCCCAATCGAGGTATTCGGCCAGGCGCCGGTCACCGGTCGCCGGTCGCCAGTCTCCGGTCTTCAGTCTCCGGCTCCGGGCTCCGGGTTGGTCGGGAGGCGGGTCGCCCCGCTCAGCCGTCCCGCAGTACTCGGGCCGGATCGATCCGTGACGCACGGAAGGCAGGGAGCCAACCCGCGATCGCGCCGACCGCCGTCAGCGTGACGGCCGCACTCACCAGTGTCACCGCGTCGCGCGGCTGGAGGTCGTACAGGAGGCTCGCGATGAATCGTGATGACCACCAGCTCACAGCCGTGCCAATGATCACGCCCAGCGCGACGAGCACGAAGACTCGCGCGAGCACGAGCCGAACGACGCCCGTCGGCTCGGCCCCAAGTGCCATCCGAATGCCGATTTCGGCACGTCGTCTGGTGACCGCATACGACGTGACGCCATACAGACCAAGACCCGCGAGCAGCAGGGCCAGCGTGCCGAAGAACCCCGTGACCAGTGCGACCAGGCGCTCCTGCGTGAGCGAGGCATCGACCCGATCCTGCAGCGGTCGGAACGTAAACGTGAGGCCGCATAGGCTTCGAATCGCAGATCGAGCGTCTGCATCGCATTGGGCGCACGGCCGGCAATCTGAAAGATGAGGTTGGTCCCGCCGGGGAGGCTCTCCGGCATCGCCATCGTGGCCGGCGTGGCGGCGCCGTAGTGGTTTCTGAGCCGACGGCCGGCTCCGGCTCTAGGAAGCGCAACCCCTCGCGATCGGCGAGCGCACCTGGCCGCGGCGAGCACGTTCGACGAACGGATGGAACCAACGACCAGCGGCGAAGCGGTTGGGCGTGAGCCCGCTGAATTCCTTGAATTCCGCGATCCAGTGAGATTGATCGGTATAGCCCAGTGCGAGCGCGGCGTGAGCCCAACCCACCGCCTCGCGAGAGCCCGCGTAGGCGAGACCCGATTGAAATCGGGCCAGCCTCGCATAGAGCTTGGGCGTCACGCCCACGCGCTCTCGAAACAGACGAGTCAGGTACTGGCGGGAGATCCCGGCTTCGTGGGCCAACTGCTCCACTGTGACCTGACCTGCACTCTGCTCGATCGAGGTGGCAAGGCCCGCCACATCCACTGATGCGTTCGGGCGGCCTTGCTCTCGAAGACGCTCCATCAGCAGCGATTCCAGCGCGTCGATGCGCGCCCCCTCACTTACCTCCGCCAGGCGGGCAGCAACGTCCGCCGTGGCTGGGCCCCACATGTCCTCGACACGAACGGCGCGATCGGTGAGTTCATGAACGGGGACGCTCGTGAAGGCGGCGAGCCCTCCCGCGCGGAAGTAGGCGCCGACCATCCTTGGCCTCTCGACGCCCGACGAATCCGTGTGGGTCACCGCACCGACGACGTAGCCAGTACATCCCGCAGGAGCGCCGCGCCATCGACCATCCGCATGGCAGACTTCGCCGAGGGTGAATGTCAAGCAGGCGTGACCGTCCGCCAGTATTGGAGGGCAGGTGGTCTCCCCGCCGAAGGCCAGGAATTCACTGGTTCGCGGCCGCGTCGGCCGACCGTCTTCGGCACCGGGAATGAACGAGAAGACGGCACGGATGTACGGCTGCAGCGCCGCTTGGGGTGTGAACTCGCGATAGACGGCCAATGCCGACTCCATCGAGCGGAGTATGTTCCAATTCTCCTATCCGCGCACACACCCGACCGGGCAGACTCGCAAGTCTGTGGAGGCGGTGATGCCGAGATGGGCTCTTGTGATCGTGCTCGCGAGTGGGGTGTCCCTTGTGTCGGCCTGCGACGCATCTGTCGGGACCTCCTCCCAGATCACCGAGGAGGAATCGCGCGTCCGAGAGGTATTGGACAGGTACCTCAGGTCGATCGACACCGCGGACGTCGCGCTGGCATCCGAGGTGTGGGCACACAGCCCGACGGTCGAGGCCGTGACGCCGTTCGGCCGGTTCAAGGGCTGGGACACGGTACGGAACGGGCTCTACATCGACTTCCTCCAGAAGCTGTTCAGTGAACGGCGCCTCACGGCAAGCGACGTCTCGGTGCGGGTCACCGGCGACGCCGCGTGGGCCGTGTTCGACTGGTCGTTCGCGGCGAAGCGAGCGGATGGCCAGCCCTTCGTGTCGAGTGGCTGGGAGAGCCACGTGTACCAGCGAGTGAACGGCCGATGGGCCATTGTGCAGCTCCATTACTCGGCGCCGGTCCAGCCTCAGTAGCACGCTGGGCTTCCGAGCCCGGTCCCGTTTCTTGCACGATGGGTCACATCGGCGGAGGCGATGATTGACGCATGACGCCTGAGCCACGCATCAGTGTGGTCTTCAACGGCGACTGTGACGCGGCGTTTGCCGTGTACCAGGAGTGCCTGGGCGGCACGGGGAGGTTCGCCACCGCGTCGTAGCCGCGATCCCCGAGCACACATCCGGAACCACCAACCGCCATCGACAGTTCCCTACCAACCCCCATCGACAGTCCGCTACCAACCTCCACCGACAGTCCGCACCAACTTCACAGATGCACCCCAGGGGCTTCGTGCCCCGTCCTCTCGACGTATTCGACATACGTGCCCGGATACACGTGCGGTGTGCGGTCGGTGCCGGTCTCGCCCCCGACCTCGAGCACCCGCGTGCCCAGCGCGCGCAGGAACGACCGGTCGTGGGACACGAACAGCATGGTGCCCTCGAACCCGCGGAGCGCCTCGATCAGCATCTCCTTCGTGAAGAGGTCCAGGTGGTTGGTGGGCTCGTCGAGCACCAGGAAGTTCGGCGGGTACAGAAGCAGCCGCGCCAGCGCCAGCCTGGTCTTTTCGCCGCCGGACAACGACCGCACCTTCTTGTCCACCTCGTCGCCCGAGAACTGGAACGCCCCCGCCAGGGTCCGCAACACGCCCACGGACTCGTGCGGGAAGTCCTGCTGGAGCTGCTCCTCGATGGTCAGGTCCGGATTCAGGATGTCCAGGGCCTGCTGGGCGAAGTAGCCCATCTTGACGCTCGCGCCGATGGTCACCTCGCCCTCGTCGGGCGCGGACGCGCCGGCCACCATCTTGAGCAGCGTGGACTTGCCCGCCCCGTTCTTGCCCATCACGCACCAGCGCTCGCCGCGGCGCAGCGTCAGGGACAACTGGTCGTAGACCACCCGCTTGCCGTAGGCCTTCGAGATCGCCTGCACGACGGCCACCTGATCGCCAGACCGCGGTGGCTGCCGGAAATCGAACGCCACCACCCGGCGTTTCTTCGGCAGCTCGATCTTCTCGATCTTGTCGAGCGCCTTCACGCGGCTCTGCACCTGCGCGGCCTTGGCCGCGTGCGCGGCGAACCGCTCGATGAACCGCTGTTCCTTCGCCAGCATGGCCTGCTGCCGCGCGTAGGCCGCTTCGCGGTTGGTCTCGCGAATGGCGCGCTCCCGCTCGTAGAAATCGTAATTGCCCGAATAGGCGGTGATCTCGCCGTCGTCGATCTCGGCGATGCGCGACACCACACGGTTCATGAACGAGCGGTCGTGCGACGTCATCAACAGGGCGCCGGGGAACGACGCCAGAAAGCCCTCCAGCCAGATGATCGACTCGATGTCCAGGTGGTTGGTCGGCTCGTCCATCAGCAACACGTCCGGCCGGCCCAGGAGCACGCGGGCCATGGCGACGCGCATCTTCCACCCGCCCGACAGCGCGCCTACGTCGCCGTCGATGCGGTCGTCGTCGAAGCCGAGGCCGTGGAGCACTTCTCGCGCCTGGGCCTCCAGGCCGTACCCGCCGAGGTGGTCGTATTCCTCCTGCACGGCCCCGAACCGGTCCAGGATGCGATCCATCTGGTCGGCCCTGGCGGGATCGGCCATGGCGTGCTGCAGTTCCTCGAGCTCGTGGTGCAGCGTCCCCACGCGGCCGCTGCCGGCGATCGCCTCGTCGAGCACGGACCGGCCGGTCATCTCCTCGACGTCCTGCCGGAAGTAGCCCACGGTCATCCGCTTGGGCAGCGTGACCTCGCCGTCGTCGGGCGCCTCCTCCCCCACGATCATCCGGAAGAGCGTGGTCTTGCCCGCACCGTTGGGGCCCACGAGCCCTACCTTCTCACCAGCGTTCAGCTGAAACGAGGCGTCGACGAAGAGCACCTGACGGCCGTACTGCTTGCTGATGCGCGAGAACGCGATCACAGGTACAACTCACCGCGGCCGACAAGCACCGCCTCGCCGCCGACGCGAACACCGGTGATGGCGTCAGGGGCACCGTCGATAGCGATATGGAGCCGGCTACTGCGTCCCATCGCCACGCCCTGCAAGCTCAGCATCGAGCCGGCCGCCTCGGCGCTCACCAGCCCGTGCTGCACGAGGTAGCAGCCCAGCGGTCCGGTGGCGCCGCCCGTGGCCGGGTCCTCGACGATCCCGAACTCCGGCGCGAACATCCGGCTGTAGGCGGTGGCCTCGCCGCCCTTTGGCAGAACGGTGAACAGGAAGACCGCCAGGCGCTCGCCCAGCAGGGCAGACAAGCGTTTGAACGCCGCCGTGTCGCTGACGGCCCGGTCCACGGCCTCGCGGTCGCGGATCGGCACCAAGAGCACGGGAAACCCGCACGACACCGTCTGCACGGGGAGGCCCGGCACCAGGTCGGCGGCGCCAAGTCCCAACGTGGAAGCCACGAGCGCGCGATCGTCCAGGACGGGGCCGAATTGCGGTAGGCCCTGCGTCATCCACGCGAAGGCTAGCTTGGAGTCGCGCCACTCGAGGTCCACGGGCGTCGGGCCGACGTTGAGCCCGAAGACCACTCGCGGCTGCCCCGGGGCCAGCACGCCCGTGTGCGCCAGGCAGAAGGTGCTGCCAATCGTCGGGTGGCCCGCCATCGGCATCTCCTGCGTGGGCGTGAAGATGCGCATGCGCACGTCCGTCCCCGGCGACTCGGCCGGCAGGATGAAGGTGCTCTCGGCGAAGTTCATCTCCCGGGTGAGCCGCTGCATCGTGGCCGTGTCCAGGCCACGGGCGTCGGTGAAGACGGCCAGCTGGTTGCCGAGGAAACGCTCCCCCGTGAAGACGTCCCAGTGCAGATAGGACTGCGTCATGGCAGGCGCCTCAGCCGGCGACCCACCGCCAGCCCCAGGTGATACGCGCCCTCCTGCTGCATCCACACGTGACGGGCGTGGTTGTCGGCGAGCTCGACGATGAGCATGCGCGTGGCCTCGGGCAGCGCCGCCGCGATCTGCTCGACCAGTTGCTCCTGCCGCTGAATGTCGACGGGCGCGAAGACCTCGTCTTCGTGGACGGCCGCCAGGAGCACCTCGTACTCGGCCTCGCACTGCTCTTCGGCGTCCGAGAACGACGGCAGATGACGAATCGAGCCGTCCTGTGACAGCCGGGCGGCGCACTGCTCCGCCAGGGCAAAGAGCTCTTCGGATGTGGGCATTTAGGTACTTTACACAGGTCTCCAGTCTCCAGTCGCCAGTCTTCGGGCCTTCTGAGCGGAACTGCTGTAATGCAGTGCGGAACCTGCAGAACTGGAGACCGGAGACCGGAGACTGAGTCTCCTCTACGAGCGGGCCACGTTTTTCAGGCCCGCGGACCGTTCGGCGGCCTCCCGAACCAGCACCCCCATCTTCGGATGCGATGGCTCGAGGTGGACGGCCACGCCCTGCGCGCGCAGTTCCTCGGACGTCGTGGGGCCGATCGAGGCCACGACCGCACGGGACAGGGCGTTGCGGACGACGTCGCCCACGGCCATTCGATCGGCTACCTGGAGCAGGTGCACGACCTGGGTGCCCGTCGTGAAGAGCACCACGTCGACGCCACCATCGGCCAACGCTCGGCAGGCGTCCTCGAGAGGGCCCAGGTCTTCCGGCAGGGCCCACTGGTAGACCGGCACCGGCGTCACCAGGGCACCTCGCGCCTCGAGGGCTGCGATGAACTCGGGATTGGCCGTGCCGTACTCCTGCACGGCCACGCGTTGTCCAGCCAGCGGCGCCTCGGCGGCCCGCAGGTCGATGCCCGCCAGCAGCTCGCGCCACGTGTTGGGTTCCCCGGCTATCACCCACGGCTCCAGGCCCAGCTCGCGAATGACCGCGAGGGGCTTGGGCCCGCGTACGGCCACCTTCACCCGGCCCAACGAGGCCACGAAGGGCGCGCCGGTGCCGTGGGCCTGCTCGACCACGTTCAGGAGCACGCGGGTCCCGACGCCGGTCAGCAGCACGACGACGTCGAAGGCCCCCGCGACGAGGGCTTCGGCGAAAGCCACCGCCTGGATGTTGGATTCGAGTGGCACCTCGCGCATCGACGGCGCGACGCGCGGCTGCCCCCCATGGGCAACGATGAGGGCCGCCATCTCCTTCGCCCGGCGACTCTCGAGCGAGAGAACCCGAAGGCCACCAAAGCTGGGCGGAGGCATCGCTCCCGATTGTAGTGGGGCCCGCGGCGATGTGGCTACGTGCCCCCGGTCGAACCGGGGTCGGGCGCCGCTCTGACTCGGCGCCCAACCCCGCTGCCAACCCCGCTGGCGCAGGCAACCCGTGACCACCCCACCACGCTGGAATACGCGTGGCGGGGGCCCCGGGGAGCTAGGCTCCCCCGCGCGTGGAACCTTCAGCGTGGAGGTAGGCTTCCTCGCCGTGCATCGTGATGTCGAGACCCACGCTCTCGTCGTTGTCGGTCGCCCGCAGCGGCAGCACGAGACCGATGACCTTCAGCAGCACGAACGTGCCCACGCCGCTGTAGACGGCCGCAGCCAGGATCGCGACCGCCTGGATGCCCAACTGGCCGGGGTTGCCATACAAGAGGCCGTCGCCCACGCCGTTGAGGGCCTTGTCCGCGAAGACGCCGGTCAGCAGCGCCCCCACCGTCCCGCCCACGCCGTGCGCGGCCACCACGTCCAACGAGTCGTCGACCGACGTCTTCACGCGGATGATCAGCGCGAAGTAGCTGGGCACCGCCGCGATGCCCCCCAGGAGCACCGCGTTCATCGGGCTGATCAACCCGGCGGCGGGCGTGATGGCGACGAGGCCGACCACGATCGCCGTAGCCGCGCCGACCGCGGTGGCCTTGCCCAGCCGCATGAAGTCCAGCAGCGCCCACACCGTCAGCGTGGCGGCGGGGGCGAGCATCGTGGTGACGAACGCCAGGCCGGCGATCTCGTTGGCCGCCAGCGCGCTGCCCGCGTTGAAGCCGAACCAGCCGAACCAGAGCATCCCGGAACCCAGCAGGACGAACGGGACGTTGTGGGGAATCAGCGAGGACGAGGGGTAGTCCTTGCGTTTGCCCAGCACGACGGCCGCCACGAGCGCGGCGACGGCCGCGTTCAGGTGCACCACGGTGCCGCCCGCGAAGTCCAGGGCCCCCATCTGCGCCAGCCACCCGCCGCCCCACACCCAGTGGGCGATCGGGCTGTACACCGTGAGCGACCACAGCGAGATGAACACGATGTAGGCCGGAAAACGCATGCGCTCCACGACGGCGCCCGAGATCAGCGCGGCGGTGATGATCGCGAAGGTCCCCTGGAACGCCATGAACAGCGCGTGCGGAATCGAGCCCTTGGCCTCCAGGCCCACACCCGCGAGGAAGGCGTTCGACATGTCACCGAGCCAGGCGTTCCCTTCGGAGAGCGCCAACGAGTAGCCGAGGAACGTCCACACCATCGCGACGAATCCGAGCGAGATGAAGCTCATCATCATCGTGTTCAGGGCGTTCTTCGACCGAACCAGCCCGCCATAGAAGAAGGCAAGCGCTGGCGTCATGAGCAGCACCAGTGCTGCGGCAACCAACATCCATGCGGTATCGGCCTGATTCATTACTCACCTCGAGATTCGCGTGACGCTCCAGCGCGTACGGCCGCGCAACCTCGACTAGAGCAAGCGGGGTGCCACGAAGGCGGCCATATTTCCTAACGTTTTATGGATCGGACTTTTCACAATACGACGTTTAAGTCTGATCGACGTGGTGAAGGCCACATGGATGTATGCGCGAGGAGTCATCCGAGGGGCCCAGCGAATGCGTCGTCCCGTCCGTGGTCCGCCGCTCGACATTTTTGTACGAGAGTGAACAGTGACGACCAGGAATGTCGAGATCGGTCCCCGCGCTACCCCGCGGCCGCCATCAGACCGCGTAATGACGGGTCGATCGGCGGCCCCGGCGCGTGCACCGGGTCGTCCTGGCTCCAGGGTTCGCGGCACGGACGCCGCTGTTCGTAGAGCCGGAGATTGCGGGTCATGCGCCGCACGTCCCACTCCAGCCCGGCCCTGCGGGCCGCGGCCAGCACGTCGCGCTGTACGCTGACTGCCTGCGTGTAGTCCCCGGTTTCCGCCAGGCCCATGGCGAAGGTCTCGCCGAGCGATGTGGTCCTTTCGGGAGTCGTGGCCATCAACTGCTGCACCAGGGCCAGCCCTTGGCTCCCGCTGCGCGCGCCGTCGTCCGGCGCCGCCACCAGCAGGCGCGCCAGGGTGTGCTTCAGATCCACCAGGTCCGGCCGTGACGCCACGGACTCTTCGAACCAGGATCTGGCATCCCGGTAACGCCGCACCCGCACCAGGGCCATCCCATACCCGAGGCGGGCTTCGGTCGACGTCGGGTTGATGCGCAGCGCCTCCTGGTACTGCGCCATGGATTCGTTCAGGCGTCCCGCCCGTCGCAGCGCATCGGCCAGGGCCACGACCGCTTCCACGTAGTTGGGGTTGTAGGACGCGGCAGCGGTCAAATGCTCGATGGCTTTGGGCCCCAGGCCAGCCGATGCCATCAGGACGCCGAGGCTGTAATGCGCTTTCGCAGCCGTTTCGTCCCGACCGGTCTTGGGCGCCAGACGCACTGTCTCCTTGAACAGTTCCACGGCCCCCGGCAGATCGCCACTCATGAACAGCGCGGTGCCCAGCTTGTGCCGCAGAGATCGGCCGAGCCCGGTGCTTCCGTCGGCAATCGACACGCCCTGACGAAAGAAATCGGCGGCGGCCGTGAAGTCCCGCGCCTCCAGCGCTCGCACGCCACGAAGCTCGAACGACAGACCGCTTTGCAGCGCCAGGTCCAACTCCAGTCGCACGGGGTCCGGGACCAGCACCTCGGTATTGCGCCACTGCCGCAGTTGCGCCTCCGCGCGTGCCGTGTCGCCGAGGCCGCGGTAGGCCATCGCCAGCGGCGAATGAAGGCTCCTGGCCGACGGATCGACGCGCAGGGCCTCTTCCAGGACGCTCGCGGCGCCGGCAAAGTCTCTTCGGGCCAGGGCCGTCTGGCCCAGTCCGAGGAGCGCGGCAATCGTCCCGGGCGCCGCCGCCCGGGCCCTGGCAAAGAGCGGCTCGGCCTTCTCGGCTTGTCCCTGGTCCAGGTACATCCGCCCGAGCCAGATGAGGCCCGCGACGTCATTGGGCGACAACTCCAGCACGCGGGCCAGCTCCGCCACGGCCTTCGCCGGCTCGCCCCGACTCTTGTGGAGGTGCGACAGGAGATAGGGCCACTTCGCGTCGGAGGGGGCCAGGTCTTGCGCGTTCAAGTAGGCGGGTTCAGCGGCCTCGTAGAACTCCGACGCGTGCAGCAGGACGGCCACGCCGCCAAAGGCCGAGGCCTTCTCGGCGTCGGTGGCTCCAGGTCGCGCCAGCGCCTCCTGGAGCGCGGCATCCCGTTCCCGGATCTGTGCTCGCACGGAGCCATCTACGCGGGCCAGGTCGGGCAACACCACCGGACGAAGTGCCGACCGGCCCGAGAGTTGAACGGCCTGGTCGGGTGCTTGAGTCGAGCCGCCGCACGACCACGCCAGCAGGGCCGCGCACGCAAGCGCTGCCAGGCGAGCGGACTGAACCGTCACCGCGCCGCCCCGGCGGGCACTACGGCTTGCCCGCCGCCTTGAGCCAAGGTGCTCCACTGGCTGGTTGGCACCGATGCCCACTCCTCGCTGGAGCCGTCGGGCCACTGCACCAGGACGCGCACGGCGGCTGGGCCGGTGGGGCCAAGGCCCACCAACACGCGCGGGTCGTTGGCGGAGGCATAGCTGCCGTCGGCGCGCACCCGGCGCCACAGCGTGCGTCCGTCGGCGGCCACGATCCCGACGCGCGCGCCCAGCATGTCGCGCTTGACGTCGCGCCCGACCAGCCGGATTCCCACCCAGCGGTTCGTGGTGCCGACGGTGTTGAGGAGCAGCTTGGCCCGACCAGCCGCCACGCCGACGACCACGTCCTCATCGCCATCGTTGTCGATGTCGCCAAACGCGGCACCGCGGCTCACGCTTTCTCCCTGGAATACCGCCCCGGCCTTCGGAGACACGTCCTCGAACCGGCCGTTGCCGAGGTTGCGGTACAGCAGGTCCTTCATCTTGAGCGGAAACGGATCCTTGGCCCTGGCCTGCGCCTCGATGATCGACACGCTGCCGTTGACGGCCAGCAGGTCCAGCCAGCCGTCGTTGTCGTAGTCGAACCACGCCGTCCCGAACCCGGTCTTGGCCAGGCTGGGCGGCCCCAGCCCGGACGGCCCCTTGCGATCCTCGAACACCCCGCCGCCCGTGTTCACGTAGATGATGTTCATCTGCGCGAGCCAGTTGGTGATGAAGATGTCCTCGTCGCCGTCGTTGTCGAAGTCGCCGGCGTCGATGCCCATGCTGGCCTCGGCGTTGCCGCTGCCGTTGACGGCCGCGCCCGCCAGCAGTGCCGTATCGCTGAAGGTCCCGTTCTTCTGGTTGATCCACAACTGGTTGGCCACACCGTCGTTGCCCACGTAGATGTCCAGCCAGCCGTCCCCATCGAAATCGGCGGTCGATACCCCCAGGGCCGGACCAAACGCCCCGCCCCGGAGCGCGGCGCGCGTGACGTCCACGAAGGTGCCATCGCCGCGATTCCGGTACAGCCGGGACGGCTGGGCCCGGTAGCTGTTCGGCGGACAGTAGTCGTTCTGCCCCGTGACGGCCAGGCAGTCGATGTCGCCCTCGACCCGGTACAGCAGGTAGTTGCCGACGAAGAGATCGAGGGCACCGTCCCGGTCGAAGTCCACGAAGGCCGCCGACACGCCCCACCCGCCGGGATTGCCCGCGCCGGACTTCGCCGTCACGTCGGTGAAGGTGCCGTTGCCGTTGTTGTGCAGCAATGTCGATCCGCTCAGGCTCGTACGATACAGGTCCACGAACCCGTCGTTGTCGTAGTCCCCGGCCGCCACGCCCATGCCGTAGGTGCGAATGTCGATGCCGCTGGCCTCGGTGACGTCGGTGAACCGCAGCGTGCGCGTACCGTCCGGCGCAACCGTCAGATCGTTGCGGAACAGCCGATCGGAAAGCGGGCTCTCGGGCTTGAACACCGCGTCGGCCATGGTCTTGCCCACACCCAGGAGCTGCCCTTGCACGAGGTAGACGTCCAGGTCGCCGTCGTTGTCGTAGTCGAACAGGCCGACACCGGGTCCCATGATCTCCGGGTAGTAGCGTTCCCCGGTCATCCCGTTGAAGTGCACGAAGTCCAGCCCGGTCTCGCGGGCGCTTTCCACGAACCAATCAGCAGTGGGGACGGCGCTCGGCGCGGGCTCCGGCGCCGAGGGCCCGCAGGACGCCACGCTCAGCAGGAGACCGAGGCTCGTGGAAGGGAGGAGAAAACGTCCGACCGCTGGCACAATCACAGATCTTATGCGGTCTCCGGTCTCCGGTCTCCGGTCTGCGGTCTGCGGTCTCCGGTTAACAGAACTGATGCAGGTATCGTGGTGATTCCTTGCAGGTCTAGCCATCTAGACCACGCTGGAGCCCCGTAATCGGGAGCTAGTCGTTCGCAGCTTGTTCACGCCAAGCCCAGGGCCAGCCTGGACCGCGGGCGGCGAATTATCGGCTCGTGTTCAGAGGCTGGACCGGCTCCTCCGCGCCTGACACCCTGGGCCGTCGCGGACTCCACGGCACGGGCGGATTCCTACCGTCCACTCGAAGCGGAGCATTGCCTCGCACTTCCTCCCACGACGAGAGCTGAAGGAACGTTACTTGCCAGACTCCTTGAGTCGGAATGGCTGGCCGTCCTCACTGTGAGAAACGGTCGCCTGACCGAGGATTCGCAATGAGTGTTCTGTCAACACCCAGCTCGAGCTGCTCGAAGTCACCGGAACTATGAAACTGAGGCACCTCGACGAAGCGCCCGGACTGGGATCGCCTTCTCAACTCACGCACGGCCTCGTCGTGGCTGCCAACCACTTCGAGATCCAGCCCTTCCGAGTGCGGCACCCAAGTGATCGCAACAGGCGAGTGACCTGCCTGCCCGCGCCGACTTGTGCCACGACAGCCGTGTGTGACGTCCCAACGAGAGGGTCTATTGGATGCTGAGAGAAGGTCTTGACCGACACCGGCGACACGTTCCCCAAGTCGGACACGAGTTGGTACACAAGAAAACGGGCCCCGGTTTCCCGGGGCCCGTTTCGTTCGTACCTTGTCCCCTGGTCTCGACTGAAGACCGGAGACTGAAGACCGATCTCTACCAGTCCACCGTCGCGTTGAAGCGCACGAACCGCGGGTTCATGATCGACGTCGGGCGCATCCACGCCGCGCCGAGGTTGCTGGCGCCGGCCGTACCGAAGACCTGGTTGAACGCGGTGCCGTAGTTGGCGTTGAACGCGTTGTAGAGGTCGATGCCCACGTTGGCGCGCGTCCGGCCGAAGCGAACGATCTTCGACACCCGCATGTCCACCGTGTTGAGACGCTCGGGAAAGACCTGCCCCGGGAGCGCCATGTTGAGGGTGACGTTCTGCGCGTTGCCCGCCAGCGGCCGGCCCAGCACGGGCTGCACGATGGCGTTCGGCACGATCAGGTTGGCGTTCGAGGATGCGCCGCTCGAGGCCGGATCGTTGGTGGCCGCGATATTCGGCTGCGACCGGAAGATGCCGCTGACCTGCACGTCGATCTTCGGCACGACGTAGTTGGCCAGACCGCGCCACGCCGCCAGCCACGGCTCGCTGACTTTGCAGGATGCGATCTGCTGGCTCGCGCCGGCGACGACGAGCAACTCGGGCAGGGCCGAGTAGATCTGGCACTGGTCGCGGTAGCCCGCACCGGTCGTGAAGCCGCCCTGCAGCGTCAGGCCGCCGTTGGTCCGCGCGTTCACGGTCAGCTCGACGCCCTGCCAATACATGGACACGTCGCCGTAGTCGCTGGCGGGGGCCAGGTAGTTGTCCAGGCGTCCGAACGCCTCGGGCTTCAGCAGCGCATACGACGCGGGCTGGCCGCTGTTCGGCAGCCGGGGGTCGGTCGGCACGGTGAACGTGTAGGTGTCGAAGTCCTGCGGCCCGATGGCGCGGTTGTCGGTGTAGGTGAAGTTGCCCCACGACCGCCGGCTGTAGCCGAACTCGGCAGACACGCGCGGCAGCAGTTCCTGCTGCACTGATGCGCTGAATTGCCAGTCCGAGGGACGCACGCCCCACCCGTTCAGCAAGGCCGGGCTGACGATCGTGGCCGAGCCCGCCGTCGACCCGGTCTGCCCGAACAGGAAGAAGTTCGCGTTCTGTGCCGCGCCGCAGAGGTCGCCGCCAGTCGGCCGGTTGTCCTGCGCCAGCGGGCTCTGCAGGTCGCAGTCCGGCGTGAAGTTGCCGTTGCCGTCCGCCCACGCCCGGTTGGACGTCTGCTGGAAGGTGGCGGCCGGGTTGGTGCCGATGTAGACGCCGTCGTTGGCCGCCGCCTGGAAGTACTTGGACAGGTTCACCTTGACGGCCGTCTTGCCGTTGCCGAACACATCGTAGGCAAAGCCCATGCGCGGGGCGATGTCGTAGTAGCCGGTCACGCCCTTGGCCGACGGCAGCGTGCGGGCCGGTCCGCCGAAGGCGCTGTCGGCCAGCAGGCCGTTCATGCCCTCGGGGAAGAAGCTCCACGCCTTCTCGTAGCGCAGCGCGCCCTGCAGCGTCATCCGGCCGCGCGTGTACTGCTCCTGCACGTAGAACGCGTCGTAGCGCGTGCGGTTGGCCTGCTGCCACGGCGTGATGCGCTGCGTGATCTGGTTGGGCACTCCGCCGTTGAAGGTGTACTGCAGCCCGTGCATCGCGAAGTTGCCGAAGATGTCGGTCACCAGGTAGGCCGCGTTGTAGCCCGCCTTCATGCTGTGGGCGCCGGTCACGTAGGAGAGCGACGCGCGCCACGTGTTGTGGGTCTGGTGGTTGTTGTTCAGGCCGGCGAAGCCCCGGTAGGGGAAGTTGGCCACCGGCACGCCGGTGGGCACGCCGCCAACCTGGATGCTCTGCTCCACCACCGGGATGAACGGCGGCTGGTCCAGCGCACCGGCCGGCGTCTGGCCGCCCCAGTTGCTGAAGAACTGCGAGACCGCGGCCTCGAGCAGCAGCTTGTTGCTCACGGGTGCCGTGTACGAGAACTGCATGATGCGCTCGGAGTTGTCCCGCGAGTGCGTGGATTCCGGCGACCAGTTGCCGAAGCCGCCCACGGCGATCCAGTTGTCGCCGCGCTGCCGGCACTGCTCGGCACCCGCCGCGTAGGCGCTGCCTTCGCAGATCATCTGCGTCTCGGCGAAGCCGGTGATCTTGTTGCGCGGCGTCAACTGCGCGGTGACGCGCGCCCCGATGATCTTCCGGCTCGTCGCCGAGCGCTGCGTGATGCTCTGATCGGGCACGTAGTCCCAGCGGTTGGCGTTGCCGGCATTGGCGTTGGCGAAGCGGCCGGCGATGTCCGTGTAGGAACCGAAGGTCCTGGCGGTCGTGTAGAACCACACCTTGTCGCGCTTGATGGGCCCACCCACCGACGCGCTGGTGTCCCAACTGCGGATGATGGCGGCCGGGTTCGGGATGCCGAACGACCGCAGCTCGTCGTCGATGTTGTCGCCCTGCGACCACTCGCCGGCGAGATTGCCGAAGAAGGTGCCGCTGAAGCTGTTGCCGCCGGTCTTGGGAATCAGGTTGAAGGCCGGACCGCCGCGGTCCGCCTCCCCGAGGCCGCCGGCCACCGTGACCTGCACTTCCTGGGCGCCGGCCGTGTCGTAACCGTAGCCCGCGACGCCGCCGCCGTTGAAGGCCGAGCCGACGTTCATGCCGTCGATCTGCACGGTGCCCTCGTTGCTGCGGCCGCCGCGCGAGGTGAAGAAGATCATGTCGGGGGCGATACCGCTGTTCTGGATGCCGTTGGCCTGAATACCCGAGACGGTCGCCAGGAGATTCCCGTATCCGCGGGACGCCGGCAACGCGGCCACGACCTCGTCGTCGAGGATGCGCTGGACGCGGGTGGCGTTCTGCACGTCCACGACCGGCGTTTCGCCCGTGACGGTGATGGTTTCCTCGAGGCCGCCGACGCGCAGGTCGGCGTTCAGCGTCACCGTGACGCCGGTCTGCAACTGGACGCCATCGCGCTTGATGGTGGAAAAACCGGGCAGCGTGTAGGTGATCGAGTAGACACCCGCCACCAGGTTATCGAGACGGAACAGACCCGCGCCGTCGGTCACCGCCGTACGAACTTTCTCGATGAGCGCCGGACTCGAAGCCTCTACCGTCACGCCGGGCAGCACGGCGCCGGACGCATCTCTGACCACCCCAGTGATTGACTGGGCCTGCGCCAACCCGGGCAGGAAAACGAGGGCCGCCAAGAGGGCAACCTTCGCGAGTCGTTGCATGTTCATCATTCCTCCACTAACTGACCTACGAGACCGACTTGATAACAAGTCGGCATAGACGGCGCCGCATGCTAACAGGTCCCCGCCGACGCACCACCCACCCAAATAGGGGGGTGCAAATGTGCGCTGTGGGCCGTCAGACACCGGGAAGGCCCGTCAAAAAGGCAGCAAAAAGCTCGCCGGGCACAAAGATGACTCTTAATAATAAGAATCAACTACTTAGCGGACTCTAGTAGGAATGATCCAACGGACAGCTGGACCGATAATCCGGATTGTTGGATGTACCAAGAAACTAGGGGGATGGCCCCAGAGGCCATCCCCTTCTTGAACAGACCGTCTCAGGCCCAGCGGAAGCCGTGCTTCGACAGCGGGAGGCTGCGAACACGGGTGCCACTGGCGGCGAAGATGGCGTTGGTCACCGCCGGCAGGATGGGCGGCAGCGACGGCTCGCCCAGGCCGGTTGGCGGGTTGTCCGACTTCAGCCAGTGCGCCTCGATGACGGGGGGCGCCTGAGCCAGGCGCAACAGCGGAATCTGATGCAGGTTGGACTGCACGGCTTGCCCGTTGGCAAATGTGATCTCCTGCATCATGTGGCTGATGCCCTCGACCACCCCGCCCTGCACCAAGTTCTCCGCGTGCAGCGGGCTGATGACCTGGCTGCCGATGTCGCCGGCCACCCAGACCTTGTTGACCTTGATCCGCTTGTTGGAATCGACGGTCACCTCGGCAACCTCGGCAAAGTAGCCGCGGTGGCTGTACTGGAAGCCCACACCCAGCCCGGTGCCCTTGGGCCTCGGCGTGCTCCAGTTGGACTTCTCGGCCACCAGTTTCAGCACACCGATCATGCGCGCCGCGTTGAACCCATCACCGCCCCGCTCGGGCGCGGGATAGGCCTGGTTGTTCAGGATGTCCAACCGGAACTGGATCGGGTCCTTGCCCGCCGCGTGCGCCAGCTCGTCGATGAACGACTGGAACACGAACGAGTAGGCGTGGCTGCCGGGCGCGCGGAGCGCACCGGTGGGCACACCCAGCGGCATCCTCGAGTCCCCGAAGTCGAAGTTGGGCACGAAGAGCGCCGGGAACTGGGTGCCCGGGATGTTCGCGGCGGTGGCGTACCCGGCCGGTGTCGGGCTCGGCGGAGCAGCCGGGTCGACGGGCGTGCCAAAGGTCACGAAGTGGTTGCGCCACGCCACCAGCTTGCCGCTGGCGTCCACGCCGCCCTTCAGGTAGTGGAAGCCCGCCGGCCGGTACATGCCATGGCGGACGTCGTCCTCGCGGGTCCAGAGCAGCTTCACGGGAACGTTCCCCACCTGCTTGGCGATCGCCGCCACCTCGGCCACGTAGTCGTTGGTCAGGCGCCGTCCAAATCCGCCGCCTGCCTTCATCAAGTGCATCTTGATGTCGGACTGCTGGATACCGAGCGTCTGCGCCACCACGGCCAGGCCTGCGGCGGGCGTCTGGCTGGGCGCCCAGATCTCGATCTTGCCGTTCTGCCAGTGTGCCACGCAGTTGTTGGGCTCGAGCGGCGTGTGCGAGATGAACGGGTAGGAGTAGGCGGCCTCGACCACTTTGGCCGAATCGGCCAGCGCCTTGTCCACGTCCCCGTCGGTGCGCAGCTTCTGCTGATAGGCGCCCTTGCCCAGCTCGTCGGCCTTGGCTTGGAATCCCACGCTCGACTGCGACGACGTGGGGTGCGCCGCCCACTGCACCTTCAGCTTGGTGCGCGCGGACTGCGCCTGCCACCAGCTGTCGGCCACGATGGCCACGCCGGGCACGACGCCCGTGAGGTTGGTGCCACCTTCCAGCACGAACGCGTGCTTCACGCCGGGCAGCGCCTTGATCTCGTCCAGGTTCGCGCTGGCCACCTTGGCACCGAACACCGGCGCCTTCTCATAGACGGCCCAGAGCATGCCGGGCAGCGTGAAGTCGATGCTGAACACGGGCTTGCCGGTGACGATGCCCTTCGTGTCCACACCCTTCATGGGCTTGCCGATGATGGTGTAGTCCTTCGGGTCCTTCAGGGGAACCATCGACAGCATGGGTACGGGCAGCTTGGCGGCGGCCTCGGCCACCTCGCCGTAGCCCACGGACCGGTTGCTGGCCCGGTGCATCACGCGGCCCGCAGCGGTCGTGCACTCGCTGGCCGGAACACCAAGGCGCTGTGCGGCCGCTCCCACCACCATCTGTCGGATGGCGGCGCCGACCTGACGGCAGGGATCCCAGTTGGTGGGCGTCGCCGTGCTGCCGCCCGCCACCTGCGCGCCGTATTTCTGCTGATCGACGTCGGCCTGCTCGATGGTGACGCGGCTCCACTCCACGTCCAACTCGTCCGCGATGATCATGGGCAGCATGTTCTTGATGCCCTGACCGATCTCGGGGTTCTTCGACGTGATGGTCACGAGACCATCGGGCGCGATTCTCACGAACGCCAGCGCATCGAAGCGTGGAGGCGTGGCACCAGGGGGGCCCTGGGCGAAGAGCTCCAGCGAATCGAAGTGCATGGCGAACACGGCACCGCCGCCGACGGCGGCCGTGGCGCGGAGGAACGAGCGACGGGTCAAGGCTGGTATCTGCATGGCCATGCTCCTACTCGCCCGCTCGCGCGGTTTGGGTCGGCCGCGATCCGGCGATCTCGACGGCGCGCTTGACGGCGTCGCGAATGCGCACATAGGTGCCGCAGCGGCACAGGTTGCCGTTCATCGCGGTCGTGATCTGCGCGTCGGTCGGCCGCGGGTTGGTGGACAACAGCGCGTTCGCCGTCATGATCTGGCCCGCCTGACAGTAGCCACACTGCGGGGCGTCGACCTCCTCCCACGCGCGCTGCAGGGGATGGTTGCCGTCCGCGGACAGCCCTTCGATGGTCACGACGGCTCCGTTGGCCTTCGACACGGGCATCTGGCACGACCGCGTCGCGACGCCCTTGATGTTGACGGTGCAGGCACCGCACTGACCAATTCCGCAGCCGAATTTCGTGCCCTTCAGGTCGAGGACGTCCCGAAGGACCCACAACAAGGGCATGTCGGCGGGCACGTCCACCGTGGTGGCTTTCCCGTTGACGTTCAGGGTGTAAGGCATGTTGGCAACTCTCTGACGAAAAAGGACATTCGATGGAGCTCGACCGCCATATTAGACGGCGGGTTCCGGGTAGAAATCAAGCAATTCGGCGGCGCGCATCCTGCATAATGCCAACCAGCCGGTTGCCGTCCGTCGACGTCACCGTCTGCTTCCTCATGCGCCGGTTCCTCCTGTTTCTCGGCCTCCTGGGCATCCTCGTGCAGCAGGGCATCGGCGGTGCCTCGCAGGACCCGCTCGCGGATGGGCTGCCGGTACCTCAGCCGTTCGAGAGGTGGCTGGCCGATCTGCAATCCGAGGCGCTGGCCCGGGGCTACGACGCCAGCGTGGTCCAGCACCTGGCTGGTCTGCAGCCGCTCGAACGGGTGATCGCGGCCGACAGGTCCCAGGCCGAGCTGAACCCCGGCTTCGACCGCTACCTGTCGTCGCGGGTGACGCCCCTGATGATCAAGCGGGGCAAGGAGCACGCGCGCGCCAACGCCACAATCCTCCGCCGCGTCGAGAGCCAGTTCGACGTGCAACGCCAGTTCCTGTTGGCCATCTGGGGCATCGAGACGCGGTACGGCCGGGTCACGGGGAACACGCCGGTCCTGCGCGCGCTGGCCACCCTGGCGTGGGAGCCCCGCCGCTCCGAGTTCTTCCGGGGAGAGCTGTTCGACGCGCTCACGATGGTGTCGCAGCGGCACGTGGCGGCGGGAACGATGACCGGGTCGTGGGCCGGCGCCATGGGCCAGCCGCAGTTCATGCCGTCGAGCTATCTGAAGCACGCCGTGGACTTCGACCGCGACGGCAAGAGCGACATCTGGCGTTCGACCGGGGATGCACTGGCGTCGATCGCGAACTACCTCAAGGCCTACGGCTGGGACAACACGTACACATGGGGCCGCGAGGTGGCCGTGCCCGACGCGGCGCGCGCCCGCATCGCGGAACGCGTGCCCAGGCGGACCGACGGCTGCTACGCGCGACGCAACATGACCGAGCGCCTGCCGCTCGACCAGTGGCGCACGATGGGCGTCACCCGCGTGGACGGCGGCCCGCTGCCGCACTCCGACGTGCCGGCAGGGCTCGTCGATGTCAACGAACGTCAGTTCCTGGTCTACCCGAACTACGACGCCATCCTCGGCTACAACTGCGCGCACTACTACGCGCTCAGCGTGGCGCTCCTGGCCGACCGGCTGAAGTAGGAGGCTTCGTGCACGTCGCCGTCACGCTGAAGAAGCCGGGAGCGACGGCTGGATTCGACGGGCTGTTCCTCGTGGACATGGGCGCCACTGATTCGATGGCACCGACGTCGCAGCTGGAAGCCGCCGGTATTCTGCCGGTAGGCAGCAACTCGTACGAGCACGCGGACGGCAGCGTCCACGAGTACCGATTCGGCCTGGCGCAGATCGAGTTCATGGGCGACGTCACCGCCGGCCGTGTGCTGTTTGGCCCCGCCGGTTCAGAACCGATCCTCGGCGTCACGGCGCTCGAATCAATGGGCATCGTCATCGATCCGGCCAACCAGACGCTGCGTCGACTCCCCGCGGTACCGCTCAAGTAGAGGGGCGCGACGCCTTCGAAAGGCCGGGGCTGCGCTACCGCGCCCGGGAGCCACCGGCCGCGCGCGTTTCGGACACCACCACGCCGCCCTTCACCGTCGTCACCACCTTCAGCACGTCATAGATGTCGGCCAGCGGGTCGCCATCGACGATCACCAGGTCCGCCAGCTTCCCCGGCTCGAGCGTGCCCAACTGATCGGCCTTGAGGGCGGATCGCGCGGCGTTTCGCGTGAGCATCGTCACGATGTCCGCCGGCGAGAACGTCACGCTCAGCGCACGCAGCTCGTCGCGCAGCGATTGCTTCGGCGGCCACGAGGTATCGGTGCCGTAGCCCAGGGAGATGCCGGCCTCCCAGAGCAGCCGTGCGTTCACCGGCCCCTGGCCGGCGCTCGAGATCGTGTTCCACGGGAACGGCTGGCCGTCGCGGAAGAGCGGCGTGTTGTCGGTCCCGAAATGCGGAACGAAGACGGCCAGCGTGGACGTCATCGGGATGCCGGCCTTCGCGATCTTCTGAACGGCGGCCGCGTCTTCCTCGAGGCGTCCGATGTGCGGCGTGTGCACCAGCACCGCCGGGCCGGCGTCCACGGCGGCCAGCGTGTCGATGACCGACACGGCGTGCGTGATCGTCGGGATGTTCCGCTTCTTGCCCTCGCTGACGATAAGGCGCAACGTGTCGGTCTCCGGCCCGCCCGGCGTGGTGGTGATGATGGTCTTGATGTAGTCGAAGCCGGCCTTGGCCGCAGCTTCCACAGCTTGCACCGTGGCCGCCGCGGGAATCGCGGGCGCGGCGCTCGTCGGGCGCAGTGGCGGGCGCGAGTTGTCGAAACGCGCGGGATCGCCACCCCGCCCGCCTCCGCCACGTCCGCCGCCGGGGGCCGGTGCGGCCAGCGGAATCATCGTGCCGGCGAAAATCCTGGGGCCGACCAGGATGCCGGCATCGATGCGCCGGCGCAGCTCCAGCCCGTCCACGGAGGTGATGGCGGAAACCACGGTGGTGAAGCCGGCCTCGAGGAACCCGCGCATCTCGGAGGCGGCGCCCTTCTCGAGCCACGCGGCCGTATCGCCAGGTATCGGGTGGCGGTGGGCGTCGATGAAGCCGGGCATCACCGTCATGCCTCGCGCATCGATGACGCGCGCGCCGGGCACCGCGGCCGGTCGGCCCGCCGCAACCGAAGCGATCTTGCCGTCTCGCACGACGACGGCGCCACGCTCGATCACCTTGCCGGTGCCGTCCAGAATCCGCGCGTTGCTGATGACCAGGTTCTGCGCCAGGGCCGGGCCGGCGACGACTGCCAGTAGGCCCGTCAATGCGATTGCTGTCTTCATGTTCGACCTCGATGTGAGCGGCAACGAGGCACAGTATCGCTCGTTCATGGAATTCTGGCGCATGCGATAGGCTTCTCGGTCATCACATGCGGACACCCAGCCTCGGCCAGGTCGCCATTCCCATGTTCGCCGTCACGACAGCCCTCGTTCTCCTGGCGACGGCCGGAATGGAGCCGATCGGTGCCCAGGCGCGTACCTGCGCGGCCGCCACGCCGGACTGCCTCGGATGGGTCGCGACCGGCCCGGGACCACAACGCCTGCGGGTGTATCGCTCCCACGCGATGGACCAGGCCAATCCGGCGATCCGGCGCGGGCTCGTCGTCGTGCACGGCGGAGGACGCGACGCCGACGGCATGTTCCGCTCGGGCCTGGCTGCGGCCTTCCTGGCCGGCGAACTCGACACCACGCTCGTCGTCGCGCCGCGCTTCGCGTCCAACCAGGGCGGGTCCGAATGCCGCGACATGCTGGCCGAGGGCGAGATCGGCTGGGGCTGCGCGGGCTGGCGCTGGGGCGGCCCAGCCGCCTCGAGCGAACGCGTCACGTCATTCGACGCGCTGGACGACACGCTGAGGCAGCTGGCTCGCAAGGACGTCTTCCCCAACCTGCGCGCCATCGTGGTGGCCGGCTTCTCCGCTGGCGGCCAGTACGTGGTGCGCTACGCGATGGCCAATCGCGTGCACGACACGCTGGGCGTGCCGGTGAGCTACGTGGTGGGAAGCCCGTCGAGCTACGCCTACCCGGACGCCGCGCGGCCCGACGCGCAGGACGGCAGCTTTCAGCCGTTCATCGACGCCCAGAACTGCACGACGTACCACCGGTGGCCGTACGGCATGCAGAACCGCGCGGGGTACGCCGCGACTCTGACAGACGAGCAACTGCGCTCGCAGCTCATTGCGCGGCCGGTGACGTACCTGCTGGGCGGCTTGGACACCACGCCCGAATTCGGCTTCGACTCCACGTGCCCCGCCATGGCCCAGGGCGCGTCGCGCCTGGCGCGCGGGCAGTCGTTCATGAAGTTGATGACGGAGAAGTACGGCGCCAGACACCGCCTGCTCGTCGCGCGCACCTGCGGCCACAGCGGCCGCTGCGTCTTCACGGACGAGGTCGCTCTGCCGGTCCTGATTGGGCGTTGACGGTCGCCGGTCTCCAGTCGCCAGTCGCCGGGCTTCCAACTTCGGCATTGAGCATTGGGCATTGGGCATTGGGCATTGGGCATTGGGCATTGGGCATTGATATCCTCTCTCCCATGCCCTCACCCTTCGAAAGCGCCGACCTGCTCATCAAGCTCTACGAACTGCGCCGCGAGCCCACCATGCGCGAGGCGCGCAACTGGTACGCCCGCGAGTTCCACCCTTCCAGCATCGAGGACGTGATGGCGGCCGTCACGGGGCCGCACAGCGGACACTTCCGCATGGTCACGAGCTACTGGGAAATGGCCGCATCCTTCGTCGCCAACGGTGCCATCGACGAGCAGATGTTCAACGACGCCAACGGCGAACAGCTGGGGGCCTTCGCCAAGGTGGAACCGTTCATCGTGGAGTACCGCGCGCGGATGGGCAACCCGGGCTACCTGTCGCACCTGGAGAAGCTGGTCATGAAGCGACCCGGCGCCAGGGAGACGATGGCAGCCATGCGCGAGCGCTTCCGCGCCATGGCAGCCGCCCCGAAGCAGTAGGACCTGGTCGGGCGGGCCCCTCTTGGGCATTCGGCATTGGGCATTGAGCATCGCTCAGTTGTGAGCGGTGCCGGTTTTTGGCGCCGCGACGCGCGGCATCGCGATCCTGAATGTGCTGCCAGTCTCGCCCGACGCGGCCAACGTCAGGCGACCGCCGTTGGCTTCGACCGCGCCCCGCGCGATCGACAGGCCCAGGCCGGCCCCCCCGGGGGCGGTGGGGTCACTGAACCTGTAGAACCGCTCGAAGATGTGGTCTCGGGCGGCGGGTGGCACGCCCGGGCCCGAATCGATCACGTCGCACACCGCCTCGGAGGCCGTCTCGGACACGCGCACGCGCACCTGGCCGGCCTGCGGGGTGAACTTGATGGCGTTGTCGACCAGGTTGACGAGCGCCTGCCGCAACACCTGGCGGTCGGCCAGGGCGAACGGCGCGGCGACACGTTCGACGGCGATGGCCTGCCCCTTCTCCTCGGCCAACACGCTGAGGTGCGAAACGACGTTATCGGCCAGTCCGGCCAGGTCCACGATCTCGCGCGACAACTGGGCCTGGCCGGTCTCGGCACGCGACAGCGTCAGCAGCCGGTCCACGAGCCCGGCCAGCCGATCGGCCTCCTCCAGCATGCTCCCGATGATGGCGCGATAGCCCTGCGCGTCCGGGTGTCCTCGCAGACCCACTTCTCCGACGCTGCGGATGGAGGTCAGCGGCGTCCGCAGCTCGTGCGAGACGTCGGACGTGAACTGGCGCATCTGCTCGAAGGATTGCTGCAGGCGGGCCAGGGTCTCGTTGAACACCGTGGCCAGCCCACCCATCTCGTCGTCGGGGTTCTCGACCGGCAGCCGGTCGGCCAGCCGATCGGCGGTGATCGAACGCGCCCGCTCGGTCATCGTCTCCACCGGCCCCAGGGCGCGTCGTGCCAACGCGTATCCTCCCAGGCCAGCCACGGCCACCGCCAGCGGGAGCCCGAGCGCGAAAATCAGCATCAGGTCCTGAACCTGTTGCTGCAGCGGTCCTTCGGAGGCCGCCACCTGGATGACGACGGGCTTGGACGCCACCCTGCCCCTTCGGGTCAGGATGCGGATCGGCGCCAACTCGTTCGACAGCCTGAGCGAGATGATCCGGTTGTCGTCGGACAGCGTGGCAAGGGCACGGCTCTGGGGCACGGGCCGCTGCTCCGCGGCGACGCTGCGGTACAGCAGCGCGCCGCCGCGACCCCACACCTGCACCCAGGGCCGTTCCTCTTCGACGGCCAGCGCGTCGTCCTCGTACCAGGAAATGCCGCCCTCGGGCGTCTGGTCCACCATGGCGGCGGCCCACTGGAAATCGCCGCGCAGCCGGGCATCGAGCGCATCGGAGGCCGCCTGCCTCACGATCGCCAACACGACGAACGCGTACACCGCGAGCACCACCACCATCACCGCGACGTACCACAGCGTCAAAGTGCGGCGCAGCGAGTGCGCGCGCCACCACGGGTTCACGGCTCGGTCTCGCTCAACATGAAGCCGACGCCCCGAACGGTGTGGATCAACTTGGCGTCGGACTCGGTATCCACCTTGCGCCGCAACCGGGCGATGTGCACGTCGATGACGTTGTCGAGGGGGGTGGACCGCGACGTCTCCTTCCACACGTCTCGGGCCAGGGCTTCGCGCGAGACCACCTGCCCGTTGTGCCGGAGCAGATACTCCAGGAGCTCGAACTCGCGCACGGTGAGGTCCACGCTCCGAGCGCCGCGCGCCACCTTGCGCGTCATCAAGTCCAGGGCCAGGTCGGCCAGGCCGAGCTTGGACACCTCGGCCGAACGTCCCCGCCGCGCCAGCGCGCGAATCCGCGCGACCAGCTCGGCGAACGCGAACGGCTTCACCAGATAATCGTCGGCACCGGCATCCAGCCCGAGGACACGATCCTGCACGGTGTCTCGCGCGGTCAGGATCAGCACCGGTGTCTCGAGGCGGCGCTGGCGGAGCGCCGACAGGATCTCCAGACCGTCGCGACCCGGCAGGCCGAGATCGAGGAGCACGAGGTCGAAGGTTTCCGTGGTCACGCGAAAGAACGCGCCTTCGCCGGTGCGCTCGACCACGACCTCGAACTGCTCGCCCTCGAGACCTTCTCGAAGGGCGTTCGCGACTTTCTGCTCGTCTTCGACTACTAGAATCCGCATAAGAAGCGATCAATGCCCAAGGCCCAATGCTCAATGCTCAACGAGGAATGATGGCACAACGGCCCGGGCTCCGATGGGCGACGCTTCGTACACAATGAACGAGGCATGAGTGTGGCTGACGGCGCCCAGGGTTTTTCCTTGCTTGAGACCATGCGTCTCGAGGAAGGGCGGATCGTGCGGCTCGATGGCCACCTCGGACGCATGGCGCGCGCGGCGGCGGCCAACGGCTTCGCGTGGGACCCCGCGCGCGTGGCCGAATCGCTGGCCGGCGTCGAGGCGGCGCGGCCTTCGGGGCGCTGGCGCGTTCGGCTCCTGGTCTCGCGCGAGGGCGAACCGACCGTCGAGTGCGCGGCGTTCCCCGCCCCGAGCGCGCGGCCGTGGCGCGTCGGGTTCGCGGCGCAGCCGGTGGACGAGGCGGAGCCCTTCTTGCGCGTCAAGACCACCAGGCGAGAGGCGTACGAGGCGGCGCGGCAGTCGCGCCCGGACCTCGACGACGTATTGCTGTGGACCGCGGCGGGCGAGGTGACGGAATCGACGATCGCCAACGTCGTCGTGGAACTCGACGGCACGCGCTTCACGCCGCCTGCGCCCGGCCCCTTCCTCTCCGGCGTGTTTCGCGCCGAACTCCTGGCCACCGGGCAGGTTCAGGAGCGCAGCCTGTCGAAGCGCGAGGTGGCCACTGCCCCTCGGTTGTGGCTCGTCAACAGCCTCAGGGAGTGGATCGACGCCGAGATCGTGGACGACGGGGCTGGGTAGTCGTCAGGCGCCGGGCGCCGGGCGCCGGTCTTCAGTCTCCGGTCTCCAGTCGGGACAGGACACCTTGACCTTCGACATGTTGGCGTGCTTATATGTCGAAGCGCGAGGCATTACATGGCTGCAGCCAAGTCCGACCGGCGGTCCGAGAGGTCCGATCTTCCACAAGGCACACTGGACCTACTGATCCTGAAAGTGGCGGCGCTGGGTCCTCTGCATGGCTACGCCATCGCCCAGCGGTTGCAGCTGATCTCGCGGGACGTCGTCCAGGTCCAGCAGGGCACCCTCTATCCCGCGCTGCACAGGCTGGAGAACCGCGGACTGCTGGCCGCGGAATGGAGACTCTCGGACACCGGGCGGGAAGCAAAGTTCTACGCGCTCACCAGGAAGGGAAGGGCGGAGCTCGAGCGCGGAACCGCGAGCTGGCAACGCCTCACCGAGGCGATTGGTCTGGTGCTCGCGACGCCGAAGGGAGATCTGTCGTGATTGCGTGGTGGCGCCGGCTTTTTCGTGAACGCGCGCTCGAGCGCGAACTCGATGCCGAGCTGCGCGACCATGTCGAGCGTCACGCCGCCGACCTAGTCCGATCGGGGGTCAGCCCAGGGGACGCACGGCGGCAGTCGCTCATGGCAATGGGAGGGCTGGAGCAGGCGAAGGAGGACTGTCGCCAGGCTCGCGGCACCATGCTGGTCGAGCAGACAGGCCGGGACATCGCGTTCGCGCTCCGCCAGCTGCGGCGCCAGCCGACCTTCTGGGCGACGGTGATCCTGACGCTCGTTCTCGGCGTCGCCACCAGCACCAGCATGTTCGCGATCGTCAACGGCGTGCTGTTGCGGCCGCTCCCCTTCGTCGAATCCGACCGTCTCGTCAGCATTGCGAACGTCGGCTATCGAGGGGTGTATCTCGAGTTACGCCAACACAGCAAGACGATGGATCTCGGAGGATTCTCGCCGGCCGCTGCGATGTCGCTCACCCACGGCGGCGAACCGGTTCGGCTCCGGGTCGCCTTGGCCGACGCCCGTCTGTTCGACGTCCTGGGCGTTCCTCCGGTGCTGGGCCGGCGATTCCTCCCGGAAGACGTGCGTCCAGGCGCGGCCCCCGTCGTGGTGCTCAGCCATGGTCTGTGGCAGCGCCAGTTCGGGGGCGAGCGAACGATTCTCGATCAGCCGATCACATTGGAGGGAATCCCGCGCACGGTGATCGGCGTGATGCCAGCGGACTTCCGGCTCCTCTCTGTGGACGTCTGGATCCCGCTCATCATCAACGCCGCGGAGACCCCGAGCGATACCGTCGATCTCTGGGCGAACAGCGCCAACATGGTCGGGCGCCTCCGCGAAGGCGTGCGGCTGGAGCAGGCCGACCAGGAACTGCGCGTGATCGTGCCGCCGCTGCGTGACCGTTTTCCGTGGAGCATGCCGGCGGACTTCGGCCGCAACGCCACGGCGATCCCGTTGCTCGAACAGATCGTCGGAGACGTCAGGCCCACCCTGCTGCTCCTGCTGGCGTCGGTCGTCGCCGTGCTGCTCATTCTCTGCGTCAACGTCGCGAACCTGCTGCTCACGCGGGGACTGTCGCGGGAACGCGAGCTGGCCATCCGCTCCGCCGTTGGGGCAACCCGCACGCGTCTGGTCCGGCAACTCGTCATCGAGAGTCTGACAGTTGCGGTCGTCTCCTGCGTATTGGGCGTTGCGGTCTCCGTGGCGCTGCTCCACGTCACGCTGGCGCTCCTTCCGGCCGACGTCCCACGCGTCGCGGACATCACGATCGACGGCATGGTGCTGGCGTTCGCGGTGGGTGTCTCGGTGGTGACGGGGCTGCTGTTCGGCGTGCTGCCTGCGCTCCATGCTGCGAGATCGAGCGCCCGACCCGCCCTGGGTGCGGCACGATCCTCGTCGCTGCACATGCCGGAGCGACGCGCGGCGCGGGTTCTTGCCACCGCGGAGTTTGCGCTGGCGGTCATGCTGGTCGCCTCGGCAGCGCTGCTCGGCAGGAGCCTGGTGAACCTGCTGGCGGTCGACCCGGGCTTTCGCGCCGAGCAGCTCGTCACGGCCAACCTCGCCCCGCCGCGTCAGCGCTACGCGACACCTTTGCCGGCGCCGCAACTGGCTCCGGCGTACTACCAGTTCGTCGACGCCCTGCTGGAACGAATCGGTGCTGCCCCAGGTGTCCGCTCGGTGGCGGCCGGGTTCGCGGCGCCGTTCGCCGGACAGCAGTTCGGCAGCGTGTTCGCGATCGAAGGACGGCCTGATCCGGCAACCAAGGCCGGCGACTGGGCGATGGCAGACGTGCGCGCGCCGATGACTCCTGCCTACCATCGTGTGCTGGGCGTGACCATGCTGGAGGGCCGCCCCTTCTCGAACATCGACCGCGCCGACACGGAACGGGTCGCAATCATCAGCCGCAGTCTCGCCAGCGCCTATTGGGGAACCACCAGTCCGATCGGACAGCGCATTCGCTTTCCCGGCGGTCGAGATGCACCCTGGGTGAGGATCGTTGGAGTAGCGGCCGACATCAAATGGAACAGCCTCGGAGAGGAACGCAACTTCGCAGGCGATCGTGCCCATGGCTTTCTACGCACGGTCTACGTCCCGTTTGCGCAGAATACGTTCTTCAACCCGAATGGCGTTCAGTTGATCGTCCGCACCGACGCGGATCCTGAACAGCTGGCGGCGAACCTGCGTTCGATCGTCCGTTCGCTCGATCGCGACACACCCGTGAGCGACATTCGTACCGGCGCAGCCGGCATTGCCGAATCACTGGCCCGTCCGCGGTTCACGGCCTTCCTGGTCACCGTGTTCGCGGCGATGGCGCTGCTGCTCGGCGCGATCGGCGTCTACGGGGTGCTGGCCTATGGCGTGGGACGCCGTACGCAGGAGTTTGCCGTCCGTCTCGCGCTGGGTGCCAACGCATCCGATGTGCTCCGCGGAGTGCTCGGCGAAGGGGCACGGCTGACCGTCGTCGGCCTTGCCCTCGGCCTCGCCGGTGCGCTGCTGGCGACGCGGGCGCTGTCCCGGCTCCTCTTCGGCGTCGCACCGACCGATCCGGTCACGTTCGCAGCGGTCGCCGCGATCCTGCTCGCCGTCGGCCTGCTGGCTTCCTACCTCCCGGCACGACGCGCGATGCGAGTGAATCCGGTCGCCGCGCTGCAGGCGGAGTGAAGTGTCCGGTCGTCAGTCTCCGGGCGCCGAGCGCCGGTCTTCAGTCGCCGGTCGGCGGTCTCCGGTCACCGGTCTCCGGGTCTTCCGTTGGGCATTGGGCATTGTGACTTGTGCATTCAGGTTGCGCCCCTCCTCAGGCAACCTGCAGCCCCTCGTTACCAACCCCCACCGACAGTCCGCACCAACTCAAGGTCGCCGGTCGTCAGTCGCCGGTCTCCGGCCTCCGGGTTCCTGGCTGAGGAGCGGTCGTCACCGACCGCCGGCGAGCTGACCTGACACTACGTGTCGTCGTCGATGGCGTGGTGTTCTGGCAGCATGCGTTCGTGCAGGATCCGGGACACGAAAATGCCGCCAGGCTCGCGGCGGAAGAATACGACGTGTTTGCCTTGCTCCATGCGGCGCAGGCGGGGGCGAACATGGTCGCAGGCGCGGCCTGTCGCCGGGTTGTCGGCCAGTCGCTGGCAACAGGCTTCAAGCTCGTCGAGGTAGCGGATGGCCTGTGCCCGGCCCCAAGTGCGCAGCGTATACGTGCCAATGCCCAGCAAGTCGGCATCGGCCCGGCGCGAGAGGCGAAACGTCGCCACGCTCCGTCGAACTAACGCGACGTCGGAAGATTGAGTTGCTCGCGGACGCGCGCGAACGCGTCGCCCTCGGCAACGCCGCTCGCATCGCCTTCATCGATGGCCGCCTGCAGCGCGGTCAGCTTCGTCTCATACTGCTGTTCGTCGACGTCCACCGCGCGCTCAACGGCTTCGCGCACCAGGGCTTGCGCTTCCACGCCGCGCCGTTCGGCGGCCCGGGCCAGCTTAGTTTCCAGCTCTGGCGGCAAGTTCACTTCCACGCGGCCAGTTTACCCGATCGGAGGACTCAGTCGTCGGTCGTCAGTCTCCGGTCGCCAGTCTCCGGTCGGCGGTCTCCAGTCGCCGGTCTTCGGGCTCCGGGCGGAATCCTCAACCCCGAACTCCTCGCTACCAACATCCCCGACGCCGGCTGTGGTCTCCGGTCTCCAGTCTCCGGGTCTTCCGTTGGGCATTGGGCCTTGGGCATTGTGACTTGTGACTTGTGCATTCAGGTTGCGCCCCCCCTCAGGCAACCTGCCCTGCCCTCAGGGCAGTGGCGGCGGCGTCATGGGCAACCGGCGGCCGAAGGTCGTGAACAACACGGCGCCGAAGCCGATGGTCCACGCCGCGTACTCGACGAAGAACCCCACGGCCGCAAGCGGCGTGGACACCAGCCACAGCGGCCCGCCGCCCACGCCGATGAGCCGCCCGAGCAAGAGTGGCGACACGATCAGGAGCACGCCGGCCATCGTCGCGGCGTAGACACCAATGCCCCCGTCGCTAAAGCGCCCGACCACGAGATCCCCGACCTGACGGGCCACGGCGGTGAACCCGACGAGGCCCAGCACGCAGAGCGCCAGCAGCACGAACGGCAGCAGGAGCAGCAGCGGGATGCCGACGATGGTGATGACGAGGACGATGACCAGGATGACGGTCAGCGGCAGCAGCAACACCTGTGAAAGGAAGCCCACGGCACCGGCCTTGAAGGGTTCCGACGCCGCGAACACGCGAATGCGGTCCACGTAGCCCGAGCCGAACAACAGGACCAGCGCGGCCAGCAGGCACATCACGGCGACGCGGATCACCGTCGCGAGGAGCGAGAAGGCCGAGCCGAACGGGTTGCCCCAATTGTTCCAGTTGCCGAAACCGAAAGGCGGCATGCGTATGTTCGGGTTGATGTTGATCGGGCCGAAGCCGATCTCGTCCACGTCGCCGCCGATGCGGGCCGCGGGATCGCGGCGCAGCGGGCCGCCGATCACCACCACGTCCTCGGCGATGTCGGCGTTGGGGCCGAGGACGGCCGTGCCCCCGACCACCACCACTTCCCCGTTGACCCGGCCATCCACGCGCGCGGTGCCCGCGATCACCACGACATCGCCGTCCACCGTTTCGCCTTGGTTCACAACGACGGTGCCCCCGAACCTCACGCGGTCGCCCGGGCCCCCACCGCGACGACCGAATCGACCTCGCACCTCCCGCGCGCGCTCCCTGGCCTCCTGACGGGCCTCGCGAGCCCGATCACGCGCATCGCGGGCCGCCTCGCGCGGGTCCAGAGGCTCGGGTAGGAGCGGCGGCGTGATGGCCCCAGCGGCCGGCGCGGGCGTGCCGGGTTGTTCGGCGCCAGCGAGTGTCCGTTGGTCGGCGGGGCTGAGGTAGGAAACGCGGACGACCATGTCGGCGTCGGCCCCCAGGCGCTGGCGCAGCTCGGCCCCCGTCACCACCAGGCCGTCGAGGGCGATTGACCCTTGATGGACCTCGATGGACCGCACGTCGTTGACGCGGACGCGCGGTCGAAGGAGGACGCCATCCTGGAGCGGCAGGACGTCGAAACGTCGATCGAGTTGCGATCGGAGCGCCGCGATGTCTCCCGGCGCCTGGGCCATCAGGCCCGAGTCAACGCCAAGAGCGTGGGCCACCAACGCCGTCGCCACCAGCAGGAGCAGCAGGTGACCTGGTCGACAGGATTTCCTCGTCATAGGACCGACTCCTTCCCCGAATCCAAGCTAGCGAGGCGGAGCCTCGATGGTCTGATGCGGCGCCTCGCTAGGCCTCGGCGTGAGCAACCGCCGCATCCCGAGAAACGCCATCGTTCCCAGCACCAACAGCCCACCCGTGCCCCCAATCGCCTGTGGCGTCACGAAGCTTGCCGCCACGGCCCGGCCCGCGGTGCCGGCAATCGTCCACATGTCGGCGCCCGTGGAAAGCGCCAGTGCCAGCCACAGAACACCGTCCAGAACCAGCCGAAGCCCGGCAACCGACGCCCTGGCCGCCAGGGGCAAGCCAAAAAAGGCCCCCAACCCGACCGCCACGACACCGGCCACCGACGCCGACGCCCACCACAGGGCGCGGGCCCCAACCCGTCGAACAGGCGCGGGGCGGCTCACGTAACGATCTTTACGAGAAGCAGGTGCTTGAGGTTGCACGATCGCGGATCCAGGCATCTTCAGACGCCCGGACTGGGCATTTTGACGGCGCCCGGCAGGCGCCGCCAGCGAAATCGAGCCCGTGGGCTGCTAGCCCTTCATCTTCCGCAGGTCGTCTCCGAGGAGGATGGCCTCGGCAATCTCCTTCTTGGACTTCCGCCGCTGGCGGCTCTGGCGCTGAATGGCCAGGTGCGCCTCTTCTTCGCTCAAGCCCAGGTCGCGCTGGAGGATCCCCTTGGCGCGGTCCACGACCTTGCGGGTCTCGAGCTGCTCGGTCAACTCGACGTTCTCGCCTTCCAGTCGAGCCATCTCGATCTCGGCCCCCACGATGAAGCCCAACGTGGAGATCAGCTGAATCTCGTCCCGGTGGTGCATGTGCGGCTGGCTGTGCTGGACGTTGATCACGCCCACGACCTTGCCGCGCGAGAGGACCGGCACGGACAGGAACGCTTCGTAGCGATCCTCCGGCAGCTCGTTGAACGTCTGGAATCGCGGGTCTTCCCAGGCGCGAGACCCCACCGCCACGGGCTGGCGATGCTCGGCCACCCACCCGGTGATGCCTTCCCCCAGCCGCAGCTTCAGCCGGTCCACCACGTCGGAGTGGGGTGTCTTCGAGGCGCGCAGCACGAGGTCGTCGCCCTCCAGCACATAGACGAAGCACGAATCGCACGAGACGACGGTGGACACGAACCCCACCAGACGGTCGAGCACCGCGTGCAGCGGGTCCGCCGCGGCGATGCTGGATCCAATCGCGTGCAGCGCGTCGATAGCGGATTGCTCAGTCACGATAGGTCACACCGAATTCTAGCGAGGCGGAGCCTCGATGCTCGTTGGTCCGAGGCGGAGCCTCGCTAGTGATTGGCATATTACGCCGCCGACTCGTCGGTGGCGGGGCGCAGGTGTTCGCGATAGGAATAGACGCCCGTTCGCTCGAGGGCGTCGGGCGCCCACCGGGCCGACCACCGCGTCCCAAGCTCCAGCAGGACCACCGTGGCCAGGCCGAAGACGACCGACACGCCGGCAAAGCCCAGCGTGTACTGCCCGGTGACGTCCTTGACCGTTCCCAGCAGCGTCGGCAGGAAGAACCCGCCCAGTCCGCCGGCGGCCCCGACCACGCCCGTCACCACACCGATCTTGTCCGGGAAACGCTGCGGGACCAACTGAAACACGGCGCCGTTGCCCATGCCGAGCAGCCCCATGCCGACGCCGAGTAGCGCCACTGCCATGCCGACCGGCGGCATCGACGTCACGAGGGCCAGGCACACGCCGGCCGAGGCCAGCAGCCCGACGAGCAGGCGATAGCCGCCGAAGCGGTCTGACAGCCACCCGCCCACGGGCCGGAGGAAGCTGCCGGCCACCACGACGATTGTGGTGAAGTCGCCCGCCGCGACGCGCGTCAGGTGGTACTGCTCGTGGAAGAACGTGGTCAGGAAACTCGCCAGCCCGACGAACCCGCCAAACGTCAGCGAGTAGAGGAACGACAGCCACACGGTGTCCGACTCGCGCAGCATGCCGACGTAGTCGGCCAGCGAGGTCCGCGGGCGCGGCTGGGGGCTGTCTTTCGCAATGCACGCGAAGAACACGAAGACCAGGGCCACAGGAATCGTCGCCAGCCCCATCGTGGCCGCCCACCCGAAGCGTTCCGCCAGCCGGGGCGCGAAGAGCGTGGCGAGAAGCGTCCCCGAGTTGCCGGCGCCGGCGATGCCCATCGCGAGGCCTTGGTACTCCGGCGGATACCAGCGGCTGGCCAGTGGCAACGCGACGGCGAAGCTGGCACCCGCGATGCCCAGCAGCAGCCCCACACCGTAGAGGTGTGGCACGGTGGTGGCCAGGCGCCAGCCGATGACGAGCGCCAGGAGCGTCAGGACCATGCCGATGAGCGCCGCACGCCGGCCGCCGATGCGGTCCCCGAGGATCCCGAGCACCGGGCGGAAGAGCGATCCACCGAGCAGCGGAATCGCGGTGACGAGTCCTTGCTGCGTCGCACTCAACCCCAGGTCCTGGCGCAGGAACGGCGCCAGCGGGCCCAGCAGGACCCACGTCATGAAGCTGACGTCGAAATACAGCAGCGCCGCGACAAGCGTGGGCGTGTGCCCCGCCGCCAGAAACCCCTTGCGTCCCCCACCCATCACGCTGCTTCCTCCTTGGACTGCTTTGATGCCGTGCACGCCGCAGTGGCCTGGGGCACCGCCGCCGCTTCCTCGGCCCGCACGGTCGGCGTGCCCAGACGCGCCACTGGCACCTCGATGCTGACCACGCCGTCCTCCACGCGCGTCCGGTACGCGTGGACGCAGCGTCCGCGGCCCGAGGCCGGCCGATCCACGTCACCGGTTTCGAGGCTGATGCGCCACGAATGCAGGGGGCACACCACGGACGCGCCGGTCACGATCCCGTCGGCCAACGGCCCCCCCTTGTGCGGACACTGGTTGTCGACGGCCAGGTAGCGGTGCCCGAGGTTGAAGAGCGCCAGCGACAGCGGCCCGATCAGCACCTCCCGACCCTCCCGCAGCGGCACGTGCTCGGTGCACGCCGCGCGCACCCATCGCGTCTCACTCATACGGGCAGTGTCTCCATGGCGCGAAGCGGTTCGAATTGCGCGGCCGTGCGGGGCTCGCGCCCCTCGAGCCACGCGTCGGTGGCCTTCGCCTTCGACTTGCGGAGCCGGTCGAGCAGCGCCTGCTTCACCGCCTCCTGGGCGTACACGGTGTCCTTGCGAACCTTCTCGATGCCCAGCCGCTCGACGAAGTCGTAGGTGCGCTCCAGGTAGTTGGCCTGCTCCCGGTAGTACTGGAAGAAGATCTCCGACGCCTCGAGCGCCTGCTCGGTCGTCTCGACGGTCACCAGCAGATCGGCCTTGCGCACGCTCTTGCCGGCCGCGCCGCCCACCACCACCTGCCAACCACCCTCGATGCCGATGAGGCCGATGTCCTTCACCGTGGCCTCGGCGCAGTTGCGGGGGCACCCCACGGTGGCCATCTTCACCTTGTGCGGCGTGAACAACTGCTCGAAGCGCCGCTCCATCTCGACGCCGGCGGCCGTGGAATCCTGCGTGCCGAAGCGGCAGAACTCCGTGCCCACGCACGTCTTCACCATGCGTACGCCCTTGGTGTAGGCCTGACCCGAAGGCATGCCCAGGTCGGCCCATACCTTCGGGAGGTCGGCCTTCTTGATGCCCAGCAGGTCGATCCGCTGGCTGCCGGTGATCTTCACCATCGGCACGTGGTACTTGTCGGCCACGTCGGCGATGCGCCGCAATTCGTCGGGACTCGTCACGCCGCCACGGATCCGCGGGATCACCGAGAAGGAACCGTCCTTCTGGATGTTGGCGTGCACCCGGTCGTTGATGTAGCGCGCCGATCGGTCCTCGTCGTGGTCGCCGCACCACAGCATATCCAGCATGTAGCTCAGCGCGGGCTTGCACACCTCGCAGCCGACGCCGTTGCCGTAGATCTCCAGCACCTCCTGCACCGACTTCAGCTTCTGGCTCCGCAGGATCTCGCGCAGCCGGTCCTCGGCGAACGGCAGGCAGGCGCAGATCACCTTCTTGCGCTCGTCCTCGAACTCCGGCGCCACGGCGCGCAGCAGGTCCTGGCACAGGCTGGTGCAGCTGCCGCAGCTGGTGCTGGCGCGCGTGCACTCCTTGAGCTGCGACATCGTGTTCACGCCCTGCTCGTGGATGGCAGCGATGATCGTGCCCTTGCTGACGCCTACGCACCCGCAAACTGTGGCCGTATCCGCCATGCTGGCCACGTCCAGTCCCCCGTCGGCGGAGGGCGGAGGAAAGAGCAGGTGGCGTCGCTGGCTCGAGATGTCGGCGTCGGTGCGCAGCCAGTCCATGTAGCGGTGGCTGTCGGAGGTGTCGCCGACCAGAATCACGCCCGCCAGCTTGCCGTCGCGCACCGTCAGCTTCTTGTAGACGCCCAGCGCGCGATCCTCGAAGCGCACCGGCTCGGCGTGCTGCTCGCTCCAGTCGCCGGCCGAGAAGACGTCGACGCCCATGATCTTGAGCTTCGCCGCCGGCACGGTGCCGGTGTAGGTCGGGCCGCGGTTGCCGGTCATCGTGGCCGCCAGCACCTTGCCCTGCTCGAAGAGCGGCGCCACCAGGCCGTAGCACACGCCGCGATGCTCCACGCACTCCCCGACCGCGAAGATGTCGGGGTCGGAGGTTTCCATGTAGTCGTTGACGACGATGCCGCGCGTGACGTCGAGGCCGGCTTTGAGGCCCAGCTCCACGTTGGGCCGGATGCCGGCGGCCACGACGACGAGGTCGGCTTCGAGGCACGTGTCGTCGGACAGCGCCACGCCCTCCACGTGGCCGTTGCCGAGGATGGCGGTCGTGGTGCGCCCGAGGAGCACCTGCATCCCCATGTCCTGGATCTTGCCCACGAGATATTGGCCGCCGTCGGGATCGAGCTGGCGTTCCATCAGCGTGGAGGCCAGGTGCACCACGGTCACGTCGCAGCCCTGCACCTGCAGCCCGCGCGCCGCCTCGAGCCCCAGGAGGCCCCCGCCGATCACCACGGCCTTGACGCCCGGGCCGGCGCGGCGCAGCATCTCGCGGGTGTCGTCGAGTGTGCGGAACGCCAGCACGCCGTCCTTGTGCAGCCCGTCGATCGGCGGCAGGAACGCGCCGCTACCGGTGGCGAGGAGCAAGGTGTCGTACGGCGTCACCGAGCCGTCCGCGCCCGTCACGGTCTTGGCCTCCGCGTCCACGTCCACGATCCGGACGCCGACGCGCAGGTCGATGGACTGGCGTTGATACCACTCGACGGGGTTGATGACGATGTCGTCGGCCGCCTTCTCACCGGCCAGTACCGCCGACAGCATGATGCGGTTGTAGTTGACGTGCGTCTCGTCGCCGAAGACGGTCACGTGATAGCGCGGCTGGTGCTTCAGGATCTGCTCCAGGCACGCCATCCCGGCCATGCCGTTGCCGACGACGACAAGCCGCTTCATCGCACGCCTCCTTGACCCGCGCGCTCGACGCGCACGGCCGACTGCTTGTAGTTGGGCTCCCGGGAGATCGGGTCGAACTCGCTCTGCGTCACCTGGTTCGCGTTGGCCTCGGCGTAGTGGAAGGGCACGAACACCTGGCCGGGCGCCACCGTCTCGGTGAGCCGGAGCTCCACGCCCTTGATGCGACCGCGCCGCGAGACGACGTCCACCGTGTCGTGCGGCCTCAGCCGCAGCGCACGCGCATCGCGAGGGTTCATCTCCAGCCAGGCGTTCGGCGACAGCCGCTCGAGAATCGGCACGGTCCCGGTTTTGGTGCGGGTGTGCCAGTGCTCGACGGTGCGGCCGGTGTTGAGCACCAGCGGGTAGTCAGGATTGGGCTGCTCCGGAAACGGCTCCCACGCGGTGGGAATCAGCTTGGCCCGGCCGTCTTCGGTCCAGAAGCCGCCGAACGCATACAAACGGCGCGTGGCGCCGGCGTCGGTTGCGCCCGCGGGGAACGGCCACTGCACGCCGCCGCAGGCCTCGATGAGCTCGTAGCTCATGCCCGAGTAGTCGCAGAGACGCCCGGCCGACACGACCTTCCATTCTTCGAAGGCGTCGGCAGGCGTCGTCCAGCCGGGGAAGAGCTCGTCACGGACACCCAGCCGATCCGCCAGCCCCAGGAAAATGTCGAAGTCCGGACGCGCCTCTCCAGGAGGCGGCACGGCGCGGTTGACCTTGCTGACGCGCCGTTCCGAGTTGGTGTAGGTGCCGTCCTTCTCGCCCCAGATGGCCGCGGGCAGCACCAAATCCGCGTGCTCGGAGGTGGGTGTGGGCGCGTAGCCGTCCTGCACGACCAGGAACTCGAGTCCCTCCAGAGCGTGCTGCAGCGCGCCGAGGTTGGGAAACGACACCACGGGGTTGGTCGCGATGATCCACAGCGCGCGGATGCGCTTCTCGAGCGCCGCCTCGATGATGTCGGGATACGCCAGGCCGCGCGCCGTCGGGATCCGATCGGCCGCGATCCCCCAGAGCGTCGCCAGTTCCCGCCGGTCGATCTCGCTCTCGAACTTGCGGTAGCCGGGCAGGCTCGACGCGAACCCGCTTTCGCGCGTGCCCATCGCGTTGCACTGGCCGGTGATCGAAAAGGGCGACGCGCCCGCGCGGCCGATGTTGCCCGTGATGAGCGCCAGGTTGTTGATCGCGTTGACGGTCTCGGTACCCTTCGAGCTGTGGTTGACGCCCATCGTCCAGCCGATGAACCCCGCGGCGGCGTTGGCGTAGAGCCACGCGGTGCGGTAGAGCGTCTCGGGCGCAATACCGGTGATCTCGGCCACGCGCTCGGGGGTGCAGTCACGGACCGACGCGCGCAGCGCCTCGTAACCGGTGGTGTGCGCGTGGACGTAGTCGTGGTCGACCAGGTCGTGGGCGATGATCAGGTGGATGAGCCCGTTCAGGAGCGCCAGGTCCGCGCGGGGACGTATCGGCAGGTGGAGGTCCGCCATCATCGCGGTCTTGGTCACGCGGGGATCGACCACGATGACGGTGGCGCCAGGATTGGTTTGCAGCCGGCGGCAGAGGATGGGATGGTTCTCGGCGATGTTGGCGCCGATGAGGAGGATCACGTCGGCTCGCTCCAGGTCCTCGTAGGCGCCTGGAGGCCCGTCGCTGCCAAACGATCGCTTGTATCCCGCCACGGCCGTGGACATGCACAGGGTGGTGTTGCCGTCGTAGTTGGGCGTCCCGATCCCCAGTTGCACCAGCTTGCCGAGCGCGTAGAACTCCTCGGTCACGAGCTGCCCGGTGCTGATGACGCCCACGCTGCCGGGCCCGAACCGCGCCTGCACGTCGCGAAACTTCGTGGCCATGGCCGAGAAGGCGTCGTCCCACGTCACGCGCTCCCGGCGGGCGGTCTTGTCCCCTCGAAGCATGGGATAGAGGGCGCGGTTCTCGGCGTGGATGGTGTGATGCTCGGAGAGCCCCTTCGGGCACAGCACGCCGCGATTGACCGGGTGGTCGGGGTTGCCGCGCACGCTGACGGCGCGGCCGTCCTTGACGCCCACGAGCATCCCGCATCCCACCGAGCAGTAGCCGCACGTCGTGGCCACCCAGCGGTCCGGCGCCCGCGTCGCCGACACGTACCCCGCCTCGGCATCCACCGTGTACCGGTACTCGTCCGCGCGCGTGTCGAGTCCGATGAGGCGCTTCAGGTTCATGCCGCCTCCCGTGCGCCCACGACGTAGGGCGCCGCCATGTGCATGGGCACCACGCTGACGAAGAACAGGTAGCGGCCGACGATCTCGCCGGCGAGCGTCACGAGCAACCCGGCCGCGAACGCCACGCGCGCGCCGAGGAACCAGGTGTCTCCCCCGGTGCCGGCGACGAGGGGCAGCACGATGGCGCCGGCCACGAGCAAGGCCCCGCGGGCCACGAAGGCAGGACGCAACACCGTGGAGAGGAGCCGAGCGGTACCGCGAAGCTCGATGCCATCGGCGCTGATCAGGTGCAAGAAGCGAACAGCGAGCAGCAGGAGGGCGGCGCCCGCCATCGCCGTGGCCGCCATCGCCATCCACCACGCGTCGCCCACGCCGATCGCGCCGGCAAAGAGCGGCCCCAGCACCGCGCCCGTGAGGCCGAACTGGAGCGGCGTATACGGCGTGTTCCAGGCCGGCCGCGACCCGACGCGGTAGATGCTGCCGCTGGCGAAGACGCCGGCGGTGCCCAGGAGCACGGTCAGCGCCCCGACCGCCGCGCCGCCCGGCCACGCAAACCAGAGGGCCGCGGCGTACACCGCGGCCACCTTGGCGAACGCGGCAAAGAGCAGCACCTCGCGGCTCAGCCAGGATCGGCGCCACATCTTCAACGCGCGGTAGGCGTAGACGGGACGCCCCAGGTGCAGTGTCGACGAGGCCAGGGCGAGCCCCCCCACCAGGAGCGAGGCAATCGCGGCCACGCCCAAGCGGGTCGCTCCGCCCATCACCTGCAGGAGCCAGATGGTGGCGAAGGCCCCTACGGAAAGCTGGGTCAGCACCGTCATGACGACCAGCGGCCAGTGCGGGTGCTCCGGCTTGATGTGCGTGAGGTCGCGTGGCCGGGCATTGGGCGCCAGGTCGGCGCCCGACACGCGCGTGGTGGACAGGCTGAAGTCGTCGGTCGGCGTCTCGCTGAGCCGTCCGGTGGCGGCGGCCGCACGCCACTCGGCGACGTTCACGATCTCGATGGCGATGGCGCCTTCAGGGCATGCCGACACGCACGCCGGCTCCGCCCCCGTCGACAGACGCCCGTGGCACATGTCGCACTTGCCCACGACGCCGCGCTCGGCGTTGTACTGCGGCACGCCGTAGGAACAGTTCCACGTGCAGTACTGGCAGCCGATGCACGCGTCGGCGCTGTGGCTGACGATGCCCGTCGCCGCGTCCTTCGTGTACGCGTCCACCGGGCAGCCGCTCAAGCACGTGGGCTCCACGCAATGGTTGCAGCCCATCGAGAGGTGCGAGCGCGTGGCATTCGGAAAGAAGCCGCCCTCGATGTCGCTGACGCGGCGCCAGTTGATCGAAGCGGGGTTGCCGTTCTGCTCGTTGCAGGCCACGACGCAGCACTTGCACCCGATGCACTTCCCCATGTCGAAGTGAAAGCGGAACTGTTCGCCCTCGGCCGGCTGCCGATCCGGGATCCTGGAGACGTCGACGGTGCGCGCGGACGCCAACGGCAGCGAGGTTCCGTTGCGGCGCGTCAGGGCGAACGCCACATCGTCGTCGGCCACCCGTGTCAGCAACGGCAGGGACATCACATACTCCCGGACCACAGTCCTCGCGCGCCCTGGATGCAGGGTTCGCGTCTGGCTCGACAGGGAGCATCGACGTCATCCGCCTCGGCGAGGAGGCGATGAGAGACGCCCTTCGTGCGCTCGCTGCAACTAGGAACGAGCCGGGCGTCTGGGTCTCACCCGTGCGGTGCTGGGTGAGGGGCACGCACGCTTCGAGGTGTGCGACCCGGGATCGAAGATACACGGCGACCGCGACATCCGCAAGACCATGGCGCCTGACGATCTCGTCTGCCAGAGTCTCGAATCAGACAATCTTGTGCATGTTTTTCAATGTCCAGAACCCGTGCCGATCGAAAGGCCGCCTGACTTCGTTTCTCGGGCAGAAACGCCGATTCGCGGTGGTTCGATGGGTCTAGACATCGAATTTCATATACACGTTCGTAGGATTCGACCATTTCATGTACCGCCGTGTATGAAACGGCCCCTGACCCGAAATGGGGCGCACACGCGACGGACGCGTTTTCGCGAGCATTCCGCGCGATCGGCGCGCGCGTCACCAACGGAACGACGCTTGCACCATGACAAGCGAGCAGCCACGACGCCTGCTCGTTCGACAGTCTGGCCCAGACGCCTCCCTCACAGCCAAGCGGCTCAACATCGATTCACGCGATCGACAGGGGAGACATCCATGCACAATCGTCCGTTCCTTCCACGCGCTCGAAGTGTGTGCGTGGTCGGCGTGCTGCTCGCGTCACACCCGCTATCTGGGCAGACAACGCCCGGACAGGCAACGTCTGGACAAACAGCGTCCTCGCCAGGCGCGGCCCAACCCACGGCCGCGCAAGCGCCCACCGGCGCCGCACAGGGTCAACGACCGCCCGCGCCCACACCGCGCGCGCCGTTCCTGAACCGCGCCAACGAACACCTCCCGTCGTGGCTCCGTGTTCGCGGCGAGTTTCGAGAACGGGTCGAGGGCCTGGAGAGCATCGGCTTCACCGAGACGCGCGACGACTACTACTCCTTGAGCCGCGTGCGCGTGAACGTGGCGGTCACGCCGAGCCCGTCGCTCAGCTTCCAGGTGAACCTGCACGACGCGCGGCAGAGCGGCAAGCAGATCGGCTCATTGGCGGCGCCCTTCCGCGGGCCCTTCGACGTCCGCACCGCGTTTGCCGACGTCGGCAGCGCCAAGGCCCGCGTGGCGCTGCGCCTCGGACGTCAGGAACTGGCTTTCGGCGAGCAGCGGCTGCTCGGCCACCTGGCGTGGGTGAACACGGGGCGATCGTGGGACGCGGCGCGGGTGATCGTTCGCGCGAAGCCCATGCAGGTCGACGTCTTCGCGGCGTCGGTCGTGCGCAACCTGACGGACGAGTGGGACCGCAGCGGCTTCGCGAACCGCCTGTACGGCGCCTACGGATCCAGCACGACGCTGGTGCCGCAGGCCACGTTCGAACCCTTCGTGATCTTCCGGCGCGACGAGAACCTGGCGAGCGAACGGGGACCGCGCGGCACGCTGCAGCAGACCACCACGGGCGTCCGCCTCGCAGGAAAACTGCCGGCCCGACTCGACTACGGCGCGGAGATGGCGGCGCAACGCGGGAGCCTGGCGCAGGACTCGCTCAGCGCCTGGGCCGGCCACTGGCAGGTCCGCGAGTCCCTGCCCGGGAAGGGCGCGGTGAAGCTCATCTCGGAGTACAACTACGCGTCCGGCGATCGCGACGCGCTCGACGGGACGCGCGGTACCTTCGATCAGCTCTATCCGACGGGGCACGACAAGCTCGGGCTGAGCGACCAGGTGGGTTGGAGGAACGTCCACCACCTGCGAGAGGGCGTGGAGTTCTCGCCCGTCAGGAACACGCCCATCTCGGTCAGCTATCACACCTGGTGGCTGGCCAGTCGCACCGACGGCCTGTACGCCGCGACGGGCGCGCTCATCGCACGTGTGCCAGGCGGCGCCGCGTCGTCGCACGTCGGACACGAGATCGACATCCAGGCCTCGCGTGCGCTGACACCGCAAATCGCGCTGGTCGGCGGCTACGCCCACATGTGGGCGGGCGCGTTCCTGAAGCAGGCCACACCCGGCGCGTCGTTCAGCGCTCCTTATGTCATGGCCACGTACACCTTCCTCGCGGAGAAATAACGCATGCAACGACGAACGTTCCTCAAAGCCACCGGCACTTCCGCCGCCGGCGCTCTGCTGGCAGGTGTTCCCGACGGGTGGGTGGGCGGCGCCTATGCCGCCGACGGCCCCGAAACCAGCACCGTGCGCTTCGGCATCATCGCGCTCACCGATTGCGCGCCGATCGTCATGGCCCACGAGCTGGGCTACTTCAAGAAGTTCGGCATCCAGTCGGTCGTGTCGAAGGAAGCGTCGTGGGCCGTCATCCGCGACAAGCTCTCCATCGGCGAGAACCACGCCACGCACATGCTGATCGGGATGCCGCTGGCCTCCACGATGGGCCTGGCCGGATCGCCCGTCAAGCCCATGGTGGTGCCGTGGCTGCTCAACCGCAACGGCCAGGCCATCACGCTCAACAACACCCTCAAGAAGGCCGGCGTCCGCAAGCCGGCGGACATCAAGCCGCTGGCCGAACGCGCCAAGGCGAAGGGCGCGCCGCTGACCTTCGCGATGACGTTCCCGCCCGGCACGCACGCGATGTGGATGCGCTACTGGCTGGCCGCGGGCGGCGTGAACCCCGACAAGGACGTCACGCTCATCACCATTCCGCCGCCGCAGATGGTGGCCAACATGAAGGTGGACAAGATGGACGGCTTCTGCGTGGGCGAGCCGTGGAATAACCGCGCCATCGAGGACGGCATCGGCTACACCGTCACCACCACGCAGCAGATGTGGAAGGACCACCCCGAGAAGGTGTGCGCCTTCACCGAAGAGTTCGCCGGCAAGAACCCCAAGACCGTCAAGGCGATCCTGAAGGCCCTGCACCTGGCCAGCGTAGACCTGGACAAGATGGAGAACCGCCCGAAGTTCGCCGAGGTGATCGCGCGCCCCGCCTACATCAACTGCCCCCCAAGCATCATCCTCGAGCGCCTGATGGGCAAGTACAACTACGGCGACGGACGGGTGGAACAGGACCCGAACTACATGATCTTCTCGAACCGGGGGTGCAACTACCCGCAGCCGGTCTACGGCCAGTGGTGGCTGTCGCAGTTCCGGCGATGGGGCATGGTGAAGACCGCACCCGACTACGCCGGCGTGTCGAAGAAGGTGCTCCGCCCGGATCTATACCTCGAGGCCATGAAGGAGCTGGGGGTGAAGGTGGCCGTGCAGGAGGAGAAGACCATCACGCTCTTCGACAGCGTCTTCGACTCCAAGGACCCGGAGAAGTACGCCAAGTCGTTCGCCGTGCACAGCCTCGCAAGTTGATTGGTACGCAAAGGGAGACGACATGGTCAAGCGGGTGTTGAACGCGATGTTGCCGTTGTGCGGGCTCGGGTTGGCCCTGGCCGGCTGGTGGATGGCCAGCTGGTACGTCGAGGACCTGCCGTCGCCGCTCCGGACCTGGGAGGAGAGCAAGCTCTACATCCTGGAGCCGCTGACCAAGCGTGGAGAGACGGACCAGGGGATCCTGCTCCTGGCGTCCTACAGCCTGGTGCGCGTGGCGCAGGGATTCCTGCTGGGCATCGCCCTGGCCACGCCGCTGGGCTTCCTGCTGGGCGCGTCGCCGACCCTGACGCGGATGTTCGACCCGCTCATGCAGATCCTGCGTCCCATCTCGCCGCTGGCCTGGCTGCCGCTGGGCCTGGTCATCTTCCAGAAGTCCGAGCCGGCCGCGCTGTTTGCCATCGCGGTGTGCTCGATGTGGCCGACGGTCATCAACACGATGAGCGGCGTCCGCGCCATCCCGCAGGACTACTGGAACGTGGCCAGGGCGCTGCGCCTGTCGCGGACGACGACGTTCCTGAAGATCATCGTGCCGGCCACGCTGCCCTACATGTTCACCGGCTACCGGCTGAGCCTGGGCATCGCGTGGCTGGTGATCGTGGCCAGCGAAATGCTGACAGGCACCCCCGGCATCGGCGGCTTCCTCTGGCAGGAATACAACAGCCTGGTCTACGCCCACATCCTCCTGGCGATTGTCGCGATCGGCCTCGTCGGGTTCGCGTTGGACCGCCTGATGGGGCTGGCCGAAGCCAAGCTGCGGGCGGTGTGACGCGCATGGGGAATTCGCTGAGCTACATCGACGTTCGCGGCGTCGGCCGATCGTTCGAGAGAGACGGGCGAACGCGCGAGGTGCTGCGCGCCGTGTCTCTGCAGGTTGCCGAGGGCGAGTTCGTGTCGATCGTGGGCGCGATGGGCAGCGGCAAGTCGACGCTCCTGGGCATCATGGCCGGGCTGCAATCACCCAACGCCGGAACGGTCACCGTCGGCGGCGCCCTGGTGACCGACCTCGTGGCGGGAGCGGCGTTCGTCTTCCAGAACTACTCCCTCCTGCCCTGGCTGAGCGCGCTGGAGAACGTGCGGCTGGCGGTCCAGGCCGCGTTCCCGTCCGCGACCGTCGCGGAGCAACGCGCGCGCGCCACTTCGGCGCTCGAGCGTGTGGGCCTCGGAAATGCCGTGGAGCGCAAGCCGCGGCAGCTGAGCGGCGGCATGCGGCAGCGCGTGGCCCTGGCGCGCGCCTTCGCCACCGAGCCGTCATTGCTGTTCCTCGACGAGCCATTCGGCGCGTTGGACGCGTTGACGCGGGAAACGCTGCAGCAGGACCTGGCGGCGTTGTGCGACAGCCGCGAGAAGCCCGTGACGACCGTGATGGTGACCAACAACCTGGACGAGGCCATCCTGCTCTCGGACCGCATCGTGCCAATGGTGCCGGGACCGCCTGCCACGCTCGGCGGCGCCGTGCACGTACCCCTGCCACGACCGCGCTCCACCGCCCTCCTGGTCGGCGACGACGACGCCGCGCGTGTGCGAACGGACATCATCGCCGCGCTGACGGCAGGGGGCAGCCGACAGCGCCCATCCGCCGCCGGACGAAGCGCCTACGTGGGGGCCACCCACGCAGAGCCCGCAAAAGCCACCGGCCAGAGTTGAGGGAGGGGATTCGATGTTCGTTCCACTGGAACTCACGGGGCTCACGCGGATCTTCCCGACGCCCACCGGGCCGTTCGTGGCGGTCAAGGACGTCAACGCGCGCATCTCCCAGGGCGAGTTCGTTTCGGTGCTGGGCCATTCGGGGTGCGGCAAGTCGACAGTGCTGGCCATGGTGGCCGGACTGGACCGGTCCACGCTGGGTGGCGTGCTGGTGGACGGCACCGAGGTGACCGCGCCAGGACCGGAACGCGCGGTGGTCTTCCAGTCGCCGTGCCTCCTGCCCTGGCTGACCGCGGAAGCCAACGTGGCGTTGTCGGCCACCCAAGGCGCCGCGAAGCGGCCACGTCGACAAGCGCTGGCCGCGGCGCGCCACTACCTGGAGCTGGTGGGCGTGGAGGACGTGGCGACGCAGTATCCGGCCGAGCTCTCGTTGGGAACGCAGCAGTGCGTGTCGCTGGCCCGCGCGCTGGCCGTCGAGCCGCGCTTCCTGCTGCTCGACGAGCCGTTCTCGATGCTCGACTCGCTGACGCGGTTCGAGCTGCAGGACATCCTGCTGCGGGTCTGGGAGGCCTCCGGCATGACGGTCGTCATGGTGACGCACGACATCGACGAGGCGCTGTACCTGTCCGATCGGCTGATCCTGATGACCGATGGTCCCGGCGCCACGGTGGGCGAGGTCTACTCGGTGCCCTTCGCGCGGCCACGCGCGCGCGCGGCCGTGTTGGCGGATGCGCGCTACCAGGGTGCGCGACGCCGCGTCGTGGACTTCCTGGAACACCACGCGCGACAGTCGCGGCCGAGCACGCTGGACGAGGTGATTGCCCGTATGCCCGCGGGCGCGCACTGAGGGCTACTTCAGCGCGGCGATCCCGGCGGCTGCCACCACGCCGTCCTGCGGGCTGGTGCCGCCCGAGGCGCCGATGGCGCCCACGATCTTGCCCCCGACCACGATCGGGACCCCGCCTTCGACCGGCACGGCCCCGTCGAGCGCCAGAATCCGAAGGCCCTCCCCTCCCGCCGCCAGCGCATCCTGAAACGCCTTGGTCGGCCGCTTGAAGCGGGCAGCCGAACGCGCCTTGGCGATGGCCACGTCCACGCTGCCGTTCTGCGTGTCGTCCATCTTCTCGAAGTAGACGAGGTCGCCGTTTGGGTCGACGATCGCGACAGCCATCGTCCAATTGTTCTTGCGAGCCTCGGCCAACGCGGGGGCCGCGACCTTCTTGGCCATATCGGCCGTGATCGATGATCCGTACATAGGTGTTTGCGCCTGGGATGCGGCGGCAAGCGTCACGACGAGCGCCGTCGCGAGCAATGTCGTCAACTTCATGGTGCGCAGGATTATAGCCGCTTCGCCCGTGCTAGAGTCTCGAAGGGCAAGACCCTTGCGATGAAGTCAAGTCTTCGACTGGCCCTTCGAGACTCTCGCCCGCCCGGAGGGCGGGCAATCAAACACTGCACTAGCGAGGCAAAGCCTGCATGTTCGTTGGTCAGGCGGAGCCTCGCTAGATTCACCAGGTACCCATGAGCGCGCACGCGATCCTCGTCACGGTGGCCGACCGGCTGGGGCTGCTCTCGGCCCTCAGCAAGGTGCTGGCGGACCATGAGGCCAACATCACCTACGTGGACATCCATTCGACCGATGCCTCGTCGGCCATCTACTTCGAGTTCTCGATGCCTGAAGGGCCCCTGGACCGCGTCGTCGCCGAGCTGGGCACGGTGCCCGGCGTCCGGCAGGTACAGGAAACGCCGTCCTTCGCCAAGATCTACGGCAAGCGCATCGTGGTGATCGGCGGCGGCGCGCAGGTCGGCCTGGTGGCCACGGGCGCCATCTCGGAGGCCGACCGCCACAACATCCGGGGGGAGCGCATCTCCGTGGACACCATCCCGCTGGTTGGCGAGCACGAGCTGGCGGCGGCCGTTCGTGCCACGGCGCGGCTGCCGCGCGTGAAGATGCTGGTGCTGGCGGGATCGCTCATGGGGGGCGACATCACCGAGGCCGTCCGGGAGGTCCAGGCCGTGGGCCTGCGTGTCATCTCGTTGAACCAGGCCGGGAGCGTCCCGGACGTGGCCGACCTGGTGGTGACCGACCCCGTGCAGGCCGGCGTGATGGCCGTGATGGCCATTGCCGACACGGCCCGGTTCGATATCCAGCGCCAGTTGAAACGTCGGTACTAGCCGCCAACCGTTCAGAACGTGGATGGATGGTGTCCGGAGAACTGTCGTCTCCGGGAGACGTCGAGTGCGCTGCCACGGCGACAACGCGACCGCTGGGCGCCCGGATCTGCCGACTTGCCAGGGCTTTCGAGACCGCCGCGTGGCAATGACCTTGCAGCTTTGAGAGGATCATGGACACCACACGCCTCGCCACAATGGCCGCGGTTCTCCTGGCGCTGGCCGCCCCGGCCGTGCTGGCTCAGGGCGCCAACGGCGGACGGGGCCCAAGCAACCGGCAGCCCTCCGATGCGGGACCCGGCGGACGTGACGCCGTCAGTCACGCCGGTGGGGCCACTCCCCGCCACGAAACACGCCCTCAAGCACCGCCGCCACCGCCGCGGACGTTGTGGTCCGACAACGCTTCGATACCGCTCAGTCCGTTCGCGCGCGGACTGGTGGGCGGTGGCCTCATGACGCCTCGGCCCGGCATCGATCTGTTCCGCGCGGCGCCCGGGACCTATGCGGGAGGCCTTCCCGGGGCGTTCAGCGGGCAAGGCGGAGGCGTTCCCGGCCGTGCGCGGGGGCGAGAACGATCGGGTGGCTGGCGACGCAACGGCACGGGAGCCGTGATCTACCCGCTGGCCGGCGGCGTCTTTGCGACGCCGTACGCCTATTGGCCCTACGGCGGATCCACGGCAGCCGCGGCGCCACCAGACGTCACCGCACCTGACGAGCCGAGCGGTTTCCTGCGACTCCTGGTCACGCCGCGTCGCACGGACGTGATCGTCGACGGCATCTATGAGGGCACGGTGGACGACTTCGGCGGCACCGGCGAGCGGACGCTGCCCTCCGGCGTCCACCGGGTGCGGCTCGAATCGGAAGGGTACGAGCCGGTGGAGTTCGACGTCCGCGTCCCGGACAACGACACCATCACGCTGCGGCGAGACCTGTACCCTCGCAGCGCGCCGACACCTCCGCCGGTCGCCGCAGCTCCCACCGCGCCGGGGCAAGTGCCGAAGGTTATCTATGCGATTCCGCGCTGCTACCTCGGCGACACCCCGCCTCGCCAGGACCAGCTACCCGCCGGCTGCAACATCGCTGACCTGCGCACGCTGGACTAGCGAGGCCCGCCTCGCTAGTCTGCGAAATCCCCGTAGGGAAGATCCCCGCACCCGAGCCGCTCCAGCTCGCGCTGGCAGTAGGTGTCCGCCTCGCGCTGCCGGTCTGGCGACAGCAGCTCCGATGAACCGCCTTGCATGCCCTTCCGCATCATTCGCCCCGGCTCCTGCCACGGCACGATGCGCCCGACGTTGAACTTGTGGTCGATGCCGCGCATGTACTCGAAGCTGGACTGGCGCACCACGTCCTGAATCACGGCTTCGGGGGCGTCGATGTCCAGAAACGCCGCGATCCGGCGGACGGTCCCCTCGAGATCGCGCTTCATCTGCTTGAAGGACAGCAGCAGCACGTTGGGTCGGTGGCGCTGGCGCCAGTAGCTGGCCGTGGCCACGGGACACGACATCTCCATGAAGTTCACGCCTGACACGAAGCTGCGATACCAGGTGTCCACCGACCACATCGCCGGCCCATACACACTGTCCTTGATGAAGAAGTAGCTGGAGACGAAGACGTCTTTCGGGTCGCGGATGACGCCGATGTAGCGCGCCTCGTCGGACGCCGGCAATAGCTCCAGTGAAAGTGCGTCTTGATGACGCGCTTGCGTTCAGGGGCGGCCTGCCAATGGGTCGCCTGCTCCAGCGGCACAACGCCATGATCAATTGGGCCGGGAGCGGGGGCAGCTTACGCGAGAAGGGCTTGTCGGGCACGTGGGGTCCTTCGCAGCGCGCCGACTATAGCGAGTCTGTGTTCGGTAGCCGGGCGTCGGCCGCCAGTCTCCGGTCTCCAGTCTGCAGGGCGCAACCGTCGGCGTGCGGGAGAGGCCGCGCTAGTCTGCGCGCAAGGCCTCGACCGGGCTCACGCGCGCGGCACGGCGCGCCGGCAACCAGCAGGCGAGGGTGGCCACGCCGAACAGCGTGACCGCAGTCGCGGCGAAAACGGCCGGATCACGAGGGCTGACGTCGTAAAGCAGCGACGCGATCAACCGGCCGCCGACGAAGGCCGCCGCCAGGCCCGCCAGGACACCGGCCAGAGCAACCATCCCGCCCTGACGCACGATCATCGCCGCGACGTCGCCCGGCTCGGCCCCCAGCGCCAGGCGCACGCCGATCTCGCCGGTCCGCTGACTGACGATATACGACACGACGCCGTAAATGCCGACCAGCCCGAGCAGTAGCGCCACACCGGCGGCGATGGCGAGCAGGACCGTCGTGAACGCCGCCTGCTCGGCGGCCCTATCGACGGCGTCTTGAAGCGTCTCGACCCGTGCCATGGCGACGGTGGGATCGATCGAATCGATGGTGCGTCGCACGGCGGGCGCCAATCCCAGCGGCGGCGTCGACGAGCGGACCACGTAGCTCATAACGGAGATGTCCGGCCCCAGCAGTCCGCTCGCCGGGAGATCCGGGCCTCCGGACGTCGACATCGGCAGATACAGCTTCGCGATGGGATCGAGTTCGGCCAGGCCGATCGTCACGGTGTCCTCGACGACGCCGACGATGGTACGCCACGGGCCATTGTTGCTCTGGTAACCGAACGCGATCCGCCGGCCAATCGGATCCTCGCCTGGAAAATACGCAGCTACCATCGCCTCGTCGACGACGACGACCGGCTCGCGCCGGTCAGTATCGCCTCGATCGAGTCCCCGGCCGCGAAGCAGGCGCATACCCATGGCCTCGAAATAACCGCTGGCGACGGCGCGCTGCGCGACGGCCCTCGGAATCCGGCCCGGCTGTCTCGGCCGTCCTTCCACGGCCAACGTGTTGCCAAAGCAGAACCCCCTACTAGAGAGGGGGAGGCACGTGGAGGCGGAGACAGCTGTCACGCCGGGCAGCGTCGCGATTCGATCCAGCACGGCATGGTGAAAGGCCACGGCGCGTTCGCGATCCGGATACTGCACCGGGAGCCCCACTTGAAGCGTCAAGGTTGATCTCGGATCGAAGCCGGGGTCGACGGCCAGCAGGCGAAGAAAGCTGCGCACCAGCAGTCCGGATGCCACGAGCAGGATGAGGGCCAGCGCCACTTGACTCGCCATCAAGACATGGCGGGTATGCTGGCTTCTCCGGCTCCCAGTATTGGTGCGCCCTCCTCCCTGCAGTGATGGCGCCTTCCAGACAGCGCGCAGCAGCGGCAGCGCCCCCAGAGCCAGCCCCGTCACCGCCGTCAGCGCTCCAGTGAACAGGAGGCTGACCGCGTCCAGGCGTACGTCCTCGAGCCGCGGAAGGCTCGCCGGCCCGAAGGCGACCAGCAGACGCGTCGCCGTCGCGGCGAGCATCAATCCGGCGGCGCCTCCCACGACGGACAGGAGTGCGCTCTCGGCCAGGAAGAGTCGGGCTATGCCGCCACGGCCGGCGCCGAGGGCGCGGCGCATGGCGACTTCCCGTTGCCTCGCCTCGGCCCGCACAAGAAACAGATTCGCAACGTTGGCGCAGGCCACGAGCCACAACAGCCCGACCGATGCGAGCAGCATCCACAACATCGTCGACACCCGCCCCACCGTCCCTTCGATGAGCGTGAGTGCGGTCGAGACAAACGCACGGTACCCGTTACCCGGGTACACCGCTTCAAGGTCGTTCGTCAGTCGGGTCAACTCAGCGCGCGCACCGGCGATGGTGGCGCCGCCGCGTAATCGCGCAACAGCTGTGAAGGCGTAGCCTGGCGAGGCGGTCGCCCGCGTCAACGCCAGGGGGACCCAGACATTGATCCCCGGTTCGGGGAACGCGTACGACCGCGGCATCACGCCGACGATTTGTGCCGGCACGCCGTCCAGGTCGACGGACTGCCCCAAGATGGCGGAATCACCTCTGTATCGGGATATCCAGAGCCCGTAGGAGAGGATCGCGACTGGCGGCGCGCCGGGCACGCCCTCGTCCTCCGCGAACCAGCGGCCCACGACCGGCGAGACGCCGAGAACCGAGACGAGCGACGGCGTCACGCGCGACACCCTGATGCGCTCGGGCGCACCCCGGCCAGAAAGGGTCAGATCGTCCGTCTCATACACGGCCAGGCTGCTCAGGCTGCGCGCCCCGTCGAGGTACTGGAAGTATTGCTGCGACGATATGAACCTGAAACCCGACGGATTCCCCAGGGTGTTGCCGAAGTCCAGCATGAGAATGCGTGCGGAATCGGGATACGGCAACGGGTTCAGCAGGACACGGTACGTCACGGTGAAGATCGCCGTGCTGGCACCGATCGCCAGCGCCAGCGTGGCGCAGGCCGCGAGTGCAAAGCCCGGCACGCGCAGGAGACTCCGCAGGGCATACCGAACATCCTTGAGGATGATTTCGAGGCTGAACAAGGGATCGGCTTCGCGGACACGCTCACTGACGAGCGTCGCATTTCCGAATCGACGCTGCGCTGCCACACGCGCTTGCTCGGGAGAGAAGCCGCGATCGAGATTGGCCTGGGTCTCCATCTCAAGATGCGCCTGGATCTCCTCGCGCAGTTCGGCGTCTGAGCGCCAGCGCAGCCACCTCGGGACGTTCATTGTGCCTCCCGTGGCTTCATCACGCGGGAGATGACGCGGACCATCGTTTCCCACCGGTGCGTTTCTGTGACAAGGCGCCGACGGCCGGCACGGGTCAGGGTGTAGTAGCGCGCGCGACGGTTGTTCTCCGATATGCCCCAATCGGAGGAGATGAGGCTGGCCCGCTCCAGGCGCTGCAGGGCGGGATAGAGCGACCCGTGATCGATCAAGAGTTCATCATCGGCCGAGCGTTGGATGTTCGTCGCGATGCCGTGCCCGTGCTCACGACCAAAGACGAGGGTCTGGAGCACGAGCAGGTCAAGCGTGCCTTGCAGCAGTTGGATGCGATCCTTGTCCGACATTCAGGTGGACAATCTACCAGAGACTCTGGGAGATTGTCTACCAGTCAGGCTCCGGGCTCCGGCAAATGTTTTTCAGTCTTCGGTCTCCAGTCTCCGTTGCGGCCAGATCGATGGAAGAAACGGGTGACTCAACCGTCCAACTAACCCAGCATCGCGCGCGGAATGCCATTTTCGCGGCCGCGCTGCCCTGCGACCGGCGACTGGCGGCTGGAGACCGGCGACCGGCGACCGGCGACCGGCGACCGTGATCGATAATGCCCTCCCATGCCCCACCGCATCCGGCCCGCCGTCCCCGGCGACGCTGCGCTGATCGTCGAGCTGATTCGGGGCCTGGCTGAATACGAGCGGATGCTCGAGCAGGCCCAGGCCACCGAGGCGAGCATCCGGGCATCGCTCTTCCCCGAAGGTGAACCTCCGGCGGCGCACTGCGTCATCGGCGAGGTGGACGGCGTGCCAGCAGGGTTCGCGCTCTATTTCTTCAACTACTCGACGTTCCTCGCCAAGCCCGGCCTGTATCTCGAGGACCTTTACGTGAAGCCCGCTTTCCGCGGGCACGGACTGGGCAAGGCTCTCCTGCTGCACCTGGCGGGCATCGCCCGCACCCGGGGCTGCGGCCGCATGGAGTGGGCCGTGCTGGACTGGAATACGCCAGCCATCGAGTTCTACGAAGGACTGGGCGCGCGACGGATGACCGAATGGCAGCTGTGCCGGCTGACGTCGGACGACCTCGCCAGGTTGGAATGAGGAGATGTCAATGCACAATGCTCAAGGCCCAATGCCCAAGAAGAGCGGAGCTCACAGCATGATGACGCATCGAAACTTCAAGACCCTGTTGACGGCCTTGGTGGTCGCGGCACCCATTGCTCTCGCCGCGCAGACGGCGATTCCAACGCGCGAGGGCCGCGCCGGAGGCCAGGGCCCCGGCGGCGGCCGGGGAGGCGGTCGAGGCGGAGCCCCGCAGGTCACGCTTCCCGAGGCACCGGTTGCGGTGGCGCTGCCGACGATCTCGGCTGAGGTAACGGGTCCGGGCAAACCCTTCGAGTCGCTGATGGAACTGAAGCCCACCGACGACATGGCGCACTTCGGCTATGCCGCCCACGAGTACTTCGTCTCCGGCACGGCGAACGGGCAGCCTTACAAGACGCGCGTCGTCGTGCGCCGGCCGTCGGACGCGGCGCGCTTCAGCGGCCTGGTGCTGGCCGAGTCGATGCATCCAAGCGGAAACGCCTGGATGTTCCACTTCACGCACGTCTACTCGATGACGTCGGGCCATATCGGGCTCGACATCCTGACCAGCACGGCCGTGCCCTTTACGGAGTCCAACCCGGAGCGCTACAAGGATCTGCAGGTGATGCCCGGGCAGGCTACCGAAATCCTGGCGCAGGTGGGCGCGCTCGTCCGGTCCAAGCAGGCCAGCAACCCGCTGAACGCGCTGCCCATCCGCAAGATGATCCTCGCGGGCACGTCGGCCTCCGCCGCCGTGGTCGTCAACTACCTGCCGGGCCACATGGTCCTTCGCCTGGCCGATCTGAAGCCCATCTACGACGGGATGCTGCCGACCAGCACCGGCGCTACGATCCGCCAGATCGACGTGCCGATGGTGCAGGTGCCGACGATGACCGAGGTGATGAGCGGCACGGCCACCGCGCGCCAGGACGGCGACACTCTGGGCGACCAGTTCCGGGTCTACGAGTTCGCGGGCATGGCGCACATCGACTCGCGCGACGCGGCCGCCTACTACCCCAACCCCTGCAAGCTGCCGATCAGCCGGTTCCCGATGGCCGCCTACATGTCGGTGGCGCTCGATCACCTGTGGAAGTGGGTGGACAAGGGCACGGTGCCGCCGCGGGCCGACCGAATTCTCGTGGACCGGAACGTCGGGAATGACGGCTCGGTGATGGCGCTCGACGAATGGGGCAACGCGAGGGGCGGCATCCGCAACCCGTACGTCGACGTACCGGCCAGGAAGTATGGCGTGCGCAACGAGGGCGCGGTGCCCCCGATTCAAAACGCACATCCCTTCGTCGCCTCACGCGGCGAGGCGGCGCAGAACCAGCTGTGCGGTCTGGCGGGTTACGAGATGGCGCTGACCCCGGCACAGCTCAAGACGCTGCACAAGGACGCCAGGGCCTATCGCGCGAAGGTGGAGCGGCGGGTGGACGAGCTGACCAGACAAGGATGGTCTCTGCCGGTGTATCGCGACCTGATTCTGGCCGACGCCGCGGCCGTCCAGTTCTGACCCGGGGGAGTCCTGTCGCGCATCGTCACGACCAACTCTTCCGACAACTGTTCGTCGAAGAGCAGGCGCACGACTCAAGCGGCAGGAATACGCCTACGGCCCCAACTCCGCTTCCTCCCGCCGCCGCGCCTGGAGTCCAGGCAAGGACGAGCGTCACCTGATTCGGCCGTCTGTCGTGGTCCAGCCGTGCGCAGACTCGTCGAGGTGGGTGGACGAGGGTCTGCCAGTATGATGGCGGTGATGGGTCGGCTCGCCCTTCGCACTGTCGCAATTTGCCTGCTGGCGCTCTCGGGAGCGCAGCCGGACCGCAGCGTGACCGCACAGGCGTCCACGCCGATCGTGTACGCGATCGCGATCGAGGGCATGATCGACCTCGGCCTCGCCCCCTTCCTGGCGCGCACGATACGCGAGGCGACCGAGGCCGGCGCCGCGGCCGTGGTGCTCGACATCAACACGTTTGGCGGCCGGGTGGACGCGGCGGTGGCGATGCGCGACACGCTGCTCAACGCGCCGATTCGAACGATCGCGTTCGTCAACCAGCGCGCCATTTCCGCGGGAGCGCTGATTGCCCTGGCCACCAACACGCTGATCATGGCCAAGGGCGGAACGATCGGCGCGGCGGCGCCGGTGACCGACAGCGGCAGCGGCGTCCCGCAGCCGGCCGACGAGAAGTCGGTGTCGTACGTGCGGAAAGAGTTCCGGGCCACGGCGGAGGCACGGAACCGTCCGCCGGAGATCGCGGAGGCCATGGTCGACGCCGACGTGGAAATCCCCAACGTCGTGGCCAAGGGCAAGCTCCTCACGCTCACCACGTCCGAAGCGCTCGAGCTCAAGGTGGCGGAGCTGACCGCGGACACCCTGGACGCGGCGCTGACAGCCGCGGGACTGCCGGGCGCGGAGGTCCGCCTCGCCAGGCAGACATGGGCCGAAACCTTCGTCCGGTTCCTGACGCAGCCGGTGGTCAGCTCGCTGCTGATGACGTTGGGGCTGCTGGGGCTGGTCGTGGAAATCCGGACGCCCGGGTTCGCCTTGCCGGGCACGATCGGACTGATCTCGCTCGGCCTGTTCTTCTGGGGCCACTGGATCGTCCAGCTCGCGGGCTGGGAAGAGTTGCTGCTGGTCTCGATCGGCGTGGGGCTGCTCGCGCTCGAAGTGTTCGTGCTGCCGGGCATCACCGTGGCGGGCATTGCCGGGATCCTCGCCCTCGTCGCCGGCCTTGGGATGGCGCTCGTCGGCGCGGGTGCCACGGGGTCCGTGATCATCGCGGCCCTTGGCCGCGTCGCCATGTCGATCCTGCTGGCGATGGCCGGCGCGGCGGCGCTCTTCCGCGTGCTGCCAAGCCTGCCGTTCGGCCGGCGTCTCGTGCTCGAGGCCGACATGGAAGCCGACGAGGGCTACATCGCGGCTCCCGAGAGCGACCGCCGGTGGCTGGGCCGAACCGGCACCGCCCTCTCGCCGCTTCGGCCGGCCGGTATCGCCGAAATCGACGGAACCCGTGTCGACGTCGTCTCGGACGGCGGCTTCATCGACGCCAGGACGGCCATTGAAGTCACACGCGTCGACGGAAACCGGATCGTCGTCCGGCAGGCCGTGTCGCGCGAGGAGCCTGCTCATGAATGAGATCGACCCCACCACGATCGGCGCGCTCGGCCTGCTCATCCCCGCCATCATCTCGCTCGTCGTCGTCCTGTACGTCGTTCCCATCCCGCTCTGGATCGCGGCCTGGTCGTCCGGCGCGTACGTGCGGCTGATGACGCTCATCGGGATGCGGCTCCGGCGGGTGCCTCCGGCCACCATCGTCAACGCGCGGATCAGCGCGGTCAAGGCCGGGTTGCAGATTTCGATCGACGACCTCGAAGCGCACTTCCTGGCGGGCGGCAACGTCGTGCGCGTGGTCAACGCCTTGATCTCGGCGGACAAGGCGAACATCGAGATGCCGTTCAAGCGCGCGGCGGCGATCGATCTCGCGGGACGTGACGTCCTGGAAGCCGTCAAGATGTCGGTGATCCCCAAGGTGATCGAGACGGCGCGGATTGCCGCCGTCGCCAAGGACGGGATCCAGCTGATTGCCGTCTCGCGCGTCACCGTGCGGACCAACATCGATCGTCTGGTGGGCGGCGCCGGCGAAGAAACGATCATCGCGCGTGTGGGCGAAGGCATGGTGAGCACGATCGGCTCCGCGACGTCGCACAAGGACGTGCTCGAGAATCCCGATCACATCTCGAAGAACATCCTCGCCCGCGGTCTCGACGCCGGCACCGCCTACGAGATCCTGTCGATCGACATCGCGGACGTCGACGTGGGCGAGAACATCGGGGCCAAGCTGCAGATCGACCAGGCGAACGCGGACAAGCAGATCGCGCAGGCGAAAGCCGAGGAGCGGCGCGCGATGGCGGTCGCGCTCGAGCAGGAAATGCGGGCCCGCGTCGTCGAGGCGGAGGCGGAGGTCCCGCGGGCGATGGCCGAAGCGTTCCGGCAGGGCAATCTCGGCATCATGGACTACTACCGGATGAAGAACATCCAGGCGGACTCGTCGATGCGCGAGTCGATCGCCGAAGGGGGCGGGGACGAGCCGACCCCGCCCGGCCGATAGGCGCTACCGTCGTGCATCTGGAGCCCTGACCGATGTCGGTCGAACTCCTGCTGGTGATCGTGTTCGTGCTGCTGCCCCTGATCCAGCGGCTCCTGCGCGCGGCGCAGGAACGCCAGCAAGGCGAGCCGAAGCCGCCTGCCGGGCCGCCGCCACGGACGCGCCGGCCCGCCGCACCCTGGCGGCCCGCGTCATCGAGGCGGCCCGCTCCCTCGCAGGTCGCGCGGCCACCTGCGCCGATGGTGCCGCCGCTCCCCTCGTCCGCGACGTCGTTGCTCGAGGCCATGACGGCGCCCGCGCAGACGGCCGCGCGAAAGAGCCGCGAGACAGCGAGCCCGGTTCCGACGGCTCGCCGGGGCACGCGCCGGCGGAGGAGCGTTCCGGCGGGCCTCCGCAGCGCCGGCACCCTTCGTGACGCGATCGTGCTGATGACCGTGCTCGGACCGTGCCGAGCCCTTGCCCACGAGGACAACAGGAGCGACAGGAGCGACAGGAGCGACAGGAACGCAGGCCTCGGGGACCGACCGCTGCAGACGTCGAGATAAGGTCAGTGGCGTCGGCCAGCGTGGGACCGGCGCCGCCACATCCTCTACGAAGTCGTGAGACCGCTCAGCAGCCGCTTGCCCAGGGCCTGCCAGGCCAGCACCAGTGCCGTGACGCAGAGCCCGGTGCCACCCACCATGAACGCCTGGTCCGGTCGAAGTAGTAGTCGTCGTACTGATCGACGATCCGCGTCTCGACCGTGCCCGGGCTCGCCGCCGGGATACGAATACTTCCACAGAGGCCGCGTGTTCCGGAGCTGGTTGCCGACCGTCCATTGGTCGGGCTCGGTCACGGACTCCACCCGCGCGTCGGTGACAGGGCGGCCGGTCCACGCGGCCACCGCACGCACGCGCATTGCCTCGGACGCGTCGTCAGCCTGCTCCTCTCCCGTGTCCGCGTACACGAGCCGCCCGCCCGCGCATCATGCCGATCCCTGACGGGAACCAGAGGAGGAACAGCACACACAGCGCGACGCCGATCCACCGATGGAAGAAGAGCAGGAACCTGAAGAAGCGCACGCCCATCGCGTGCGGGGACTATGAACGATCGGGTGAACGAGCGCGCCTGACTTTTCAGTCGTCGTGCCGACCCGCGGCAACCAGGAACGTGCCGTCGTCACGGGCGGCGACGGCACCATCGCGGTGCCGGGCCTGGCGGTCGGCACCTGGACGCTCGAAGTGAGCCGGGACGGGTTCCTCCTGGTGCGACGTCCGGTCGTCATCCAGACCACGCCGGTCTCCGTCCGCCTGACACTCGAAGTGGGCGGCCTTCGGCAGAGCGTCACCGTCGAAGCGTCCCGCGTGGCTCGCTCTTGTGACAACGCGCGCCGCGCCGGCGAGTCAACCGCCGGCGCTCACATCGTGCTCACCTACCAGAACCTCCAGAGCCAGGACGTTCGACCCGCGGCCGGCGAACCATTCCACTCCCTCGATCACTAGATCGAACTCCATGGCGTAGTGACCTGACACATCGATCGCTGGCACCGCAGGCGTGAGCATGACTCGGTGCCCAGGAGGCACTTCGGC
>Ga0307505_10000261_pt1 | contig 62888 bp, 54 predicted proteins | sample 23_S_MG_FD_202183 | JGI IMG/M metagenome (GOLD analysis project Ga0307505, IMG submission 202183) | Soil microbial communities from Populus trichocarpa stands in riparian zone in the Pacific Northwest, United States - 23_S | ecosystem: Environmental > Terrestrial > Soil > Riparian zone > Trees... | reverse complement strand
AGTTCGGCACGCACGTCTACCTCACGAACAACGGGACCGGCGCGATGCACATCATCGACATCGGCGACCCGTACCGGCCGCGCGAGGTGGCGCAGTGGAAGACACCGCGCCCCGATGCCGGCCGGTCGCTGCACGACGTGGACGTCCAGAACGGGCTCGCGTACCTCAGCTACTGGAACGACGGGCTCGTGATCCTCGACGTCGGCAACGGGATGAAGGGCGGCACGCCGTCCAGTCCGAAGCTCGTCTCACAGTTCAAGTACGACCTGAACGATCTCTACCGGCAGGTGGAGGCGTCGGGCGGACCGGGCTTCATCCGCGGGACGCACACCGCGTGGCGGCACAGGAACTACGTCTTCATCGCGGACGAGGTATTTCCCGCCTCAGGGGTGCAGGGCGCGAACGATGCCGCCGCCTTCCGCGCCTACGGACGGCTGCAGGTGATCGACGTGTCCGACCTGGCAAAGCCGAAGTCCGTGGCCTGGTACGAGCCCGAGTTCGGCGGCGTGCACAACGTGTGGGTAGCCGGCGACACGCTGTACCTCGGCGCGTATAACGGCGGCTTCCGCGCCTTCGACATCTCCGGCGAGCTGCGCGGCGACCTGCGCGCGCAGCAGCGCGAGATCGCGCACCTCCACACCGGAGACATGAACGGCAAGACGCCAAACTCGCCCATGACCTGGGGCGTGGTGGTGAACCCGAAGGACGGGTTGGCGTACGTGAACGACATCAACAACGGGCTGTGGATCGTGCGGATCGAGCCTCGGCCCGCCGTCATTCCGTAAGTAATGGCGATCACTGTATCTGACACACTTCAGACGTCTGACGTCAGACGTCTGACGTCAGGAGGCCGTCAGGTACAGCGATCGGTATTACCTATGCGCCCGTAGACCCGAATCCACCGGATCTCGAAGTGGTGCGATCCACCTTCCCGTCCTCGAACCCGAGCACCTCATACCGCGCAATCACCATCTGCGCGATCCGCTCCCCATGCTCGATCCGCACGGTGCGCGGGCCCGGGTTGCGGATCAGCACCTTCCACTCGTCGGGATAGTCGGCATCCACGGTTCCGGGCGCGTTCGGGATGAGCAGCCCTTTCTTGAAGCTCGTCCCGCTGCGGGGGCGCACCTGCGCCTCGTAGCCCTGCGGCAGCCGCGCCTTGAATCCCAGGGGGACCATCGCGGTGGTGTCCGGCGGCAGGTCGAGGTATGCGACGCCGCCGCCTTCGGTCCTGGGCTCGACGTCAGCGACGGTGCCGGCGGTCGAGCACGTCACGGCGCGGCCGGTGAGATAGGCGCAGAGGTCGTAGCCGGCGGACGCCTCGGTGGCCCGCGCGGGCCGGCGCGCGTCGGGATGCAGCAGCTCGATGGTGATGGTGTCGTTCACGGACCGAAAGGTGGGGTCGGGCGGTATATTTCTCTACTGCGCCGGACCCGCTGGCGCCCCCTTCCCTCAGGAGTTGTTCGCATGTTCGCACGGACCGGGCGCCTCGCCCTCTTCCTCCTTGCCGGCGCACCCGCGGCCGCCGTAGCGCAGTTCTCGTACGCGCCGGGCACCTCGCAGTACCGCATCACGTCGTCCATGAAGGGCGCCCAGGAAGTCATGGGCCAGCGCCAGGAAATGGAGAGCTCGAGCAACCAGCTCGTCACGGTGGCCGTGGCCCGCGCGGGCCGCGACACGCTCCAGGTCACGACCACGATGGACTCGATCGCGATCATCGGACCGATGGGGATGGCCCCGCCGGGGATCGACCAGATTCGCGGCACGACGGTGGTTGCGCGTGTCTCGCCCACCGGCCAGGTGTACGCCGTCACGACGCCTGCCCCGGATTCGCTCACCGAGGCCGCGAACCTCACGTACGAGATGTCGAACGTGCTCCCGAAGGTGCGCCCCGGGATCAAGGCCGGCGCCACATGGACCGACACGACGAGCCGCAAGGCCAGTCAGGGGGGCCTCGACATCGATCGCAGCATCGTCGCGACCTATCGCGTCGCCGGCGACACCACGATCGGCGGCCAGAAGGCCTGGAAGATCGCGCGCACCGCGAAGGTCGCGGTGACCGGCAGCGGAGCCCAGGGCGGACAGCCGATGACCCTCGAGGGCACGGAAGACCACATGGGCACGCTGGCGGTCACCCCGAACGGCAACTTCCTCGGCTACGCCAACGAAGTACAGGCGACGATCAAGGTCCTGCTCGCGGCCAATGGCATGGAAGTCGGCATCACGCAGAACGCCACGACGAAGATCGAGAAGGTCAGATAAGGCAGTCCGCTACGAGAAAGGGGCCGCGCTGAGCGCGGCCCCTTTTTTCGTTCCGGCGATCGTTGCCGTCAGCCGGCGCGCCTGGCGATGCGCAGCGGCATGACGACGCAGTTCTCGAAGTCCTTCCCGGCGCAGATGGTCTGCGCGTTGCGCAGCACGCGGCGCCGCACGACGTCAGGATACGTCTGGCAGTTCGGGGTGTTCGTGCCATGCACGCAGCCGTTGTACCGGAGCAGCGCGGTCTCCCAGGTGGTGGTCGTGTCGGACGCGCCGCGCGGCGTGCGGCGGCTCAGGTGGCTGAGGATGTAGATCCCGTAGCGCAGGTTCGTGGTGTCGTTGCGCAGGTTGGTGCCGAACAGCGACCCGAGCGTGTGACGCCACGGTCCGGGGTGGATCTGCATCAGGCCCAGCGCCCCCTGCCGCGACCGCGCCGTGCTCTTGATCTCATCGTTCTCCGTGAGCATGACGCCGAGCACCAGCGCGGGCGGGACCTTGCGGCGATACGCTTCGCGCACGGCGACGTCCGCCAGTCCGATGGCGCGCCCCATGTCCACCTTCCCCGTCTCCACGAGATCGAGGGCGAAGGCATGACGGTCCCGCAGGAACGTGGAAGTCGCGAGGGCGTCGGCGTAGGACAGCATGAGCCAGGGCGCGTCCACCAGCACGCGCTCTTCCGCCGTGGCTGCCGGGATCGTCACGCCACCCGGGAACCGGCTGTCCAGGTAGATCGGCCGCACACGCGACGCGGTGAACACAATCGCGGCGACAGACAGGGCGCCGATGCCGATCAGTCGAACGAACGAAGGGACGGCGGGAATTGCGACCTCCAACGACTGGGTGAGCGAGCGCACCTTTGCACCCGGCACGCTGCCCGAACAGCAACGTCAAACCACGATAGCGAGCTCAGCCTGATCGAGGCGGAGCGTCGCGCTCTTTCAACACTAGCCTGACGATCCCGCGAGAACAACGGCACCGAACTTCCATTCACGGAATACCGCAATGGCAACCTCTGCAACAACCGCCGGCAACGCCCCGGATGATGGCGCCAGGCCCTCGTTCCTGAAGCGTGCGCGACGGCACGTGCCGCAGTGGGCCTGGTTCGTGATGGCCGCACTCGGCTTCGCGCTTCTCGTCGTGATCGTGCAGCTCGCCTTGTTCCTCAGGAGCTCGGATCCCCGCGACTCGCGCGCGATCGTCGAACGGGAGCTGAAGATGAACACCCTGCGCGACGGCGAACCGGTGATGCACACCGTACCGGTATTCCGGCGCAGCCTGCTCGACTACTTCCGCGCCACGCGCGGGGTCGTGGTGCTCACGCCGAACCGGCTGGTGTACCTCGGCGCGCCGCCGCGCGACATCAGCGGCGCTTCGGGGGCGGCGCCAACCTTCGACCAGCGGGTGTATCCGGTGGACACGCTGATTCGCGTGCGGTCATCGTTCTCGCTGCTGGGCCTGTCCCGCGCGCTCGTCATTGATACGCCCGAAGGGGACTTCAAGGTCGCGGTCAGCAAGGGAGGGCGCGACGAAGCGACGGCGCTCCGCGAAGCGTGGACCGTTCGGCACCAGCAGCTGCGCGAGATCGGGGAATGGGGCGCCAGGGTTCGCTCGGCGCGCGCCGATCTCGGGAAGATCCTCGACGCCTACCGGAAGCAGCCGATCCATCACGAGGTGCGGCCGGGCGACGCCATGTCGTCGATCGCGGCGTGGTACGAGGTGCCGGAGGCCCAGATCCGCGAGCAGAACGGGCTCACCGGCAACACCATCAAGGTGGGCCAGCGGCTGCTGATCCGTCCCGGCGCTACGCCGTAATCCGGCCGCGGCACTCGCCGAGGCCGATCCGCGACAGCCCGTCGCGCTGCGCGTACCCGCGCATGATGACGTCGTCGCCGTCGTGCAGGAACGCGCGGCGCTCGCCGTCCGGCAGCTCGATCGGCTCGGTGCCGCGCCACGCGCGCTCCAGCAGGCAACCGCGCGACTCCACCGTGGGCCCGGAGACGGTGCCGCTGGCGAGCAGGTCGCCCGGCTGCAGGTTGCACCCGTTGCTCGCGTGGTGCGTGAGCAGCTGCGCGAGGGTCCAGTGCATCGTCGCGAACGAGCCGCGGCTCACGAGCATCGGCTCGAGCCCCCGCTCGCGCATCAGCCGGCTCTCGATCCACACCTCGAGGGTGAGGTCGAATCCGCCACGCCGCGTATTCGCCTCGCTCGAGAGGTACGGGAGTGGCGCGGGCGCGTCGGTCCGCGGTGCGGCGGGCACCCGATAGGGCTCGAGCGCGTCGAGGGTCACGATCCAGGGCGACACGCTCGTCGCGAAGTTCTTGGCGAGGAACGGACCGAGCGGCTGGTATTCCCACGTCTGGATGTCCCGGGCCGACCAGTCGTTCACGAGGCATACGCCCCACAGGTGCTCCTCCGCGCGGTCCATCGGCACGGTCGAGCCCTGGGAGTTGCCGGCGCCGACGTATGTGCCGAGCTCCATCTCGTAGTCGAGCCGCTTCGACGGCCCGAACATCGGCGGCGCAGCGGGGTCGTCGCGCGTCTGACCCTCCGGGCGGCGGATGGCGGTGCCGCTGACGACGATCGACGACGCGCGTCCATGGTACCCGATGGGCACCCAGTGGTAGTTCGGCAGCAGCGGATTGTCAGGGCGGAACATGCTCCCGACATTCGACGCGTGGTGCACCGAGGCATAGAAGTCGGTGTAGTCGCCGATGCGCGCCGGGAGCAGCATCTCGACGGTTGCCGCGGGCACCAGGATGCCGTCGCTGCGCCGCTGCGCGGCGGCATTGCCGCTGGCGAGCAGGTCCTGGAGCGCGCTCCTCAGCGTCCGGGCCGCCGGACGACCCAGCGCCATCAGGGCATTGAGCGTCGGCTGCGCGAGCGCGTCGCGCACCACGGCGTCCAGCGAGGGCACGAGGCCCTCGCGCGCGCATGCCGCGACGTCGAGCACCTGGTCGCCGATCGCGACACCGATCGCGGGCAGCCGGCCACCGCGGCGGAACACGCCGAACGGCAGGTTGTCGAGCGGGAAATCGGCCGCCGGCGCATTGGCGGACTGCACCCACGACATGCGCGGGCCGCTCACAGGATACCGAGCGTCGAGAGGTCGGCCACCGGTTCCGCGAAGGAACAGGATCCGAACGACGTCATGCTCTCGCGCGCGGCGCGCAGCGATGCCAGGCCCAGCAGGTGCTGGCGCACGTGCACGCTGTCCTCGCGGAACTGGACGGCCCGCGGGTCGCGCTCCTCGAGCACGGCGGACGCCTCCCGCTCGCTCGCGCCGGCGTGCATCGCCGCGGTGGCCAGGAGCACGTTGAGGAATCCGTACATGACGCCCCGGGGGGCATTGGTCTCGTAGGTGAGCCGATACTCGGCGCGCAGCGGATGATGCAGCCCGGCCGTTGCCTTGAAGGGCACCGTGTGCGCGAGGCAGCGCGCGATGAAGCGCACGACGTGCTGCGCCGCCGGGAAGGCGTCCGCCGTGGTGCCGCCGGTGCGGATCTTGGCCTTGGCGCGCGCGGCCGCCACGGCTTCCACGAGCTCCGCCGGGTCCTCGACGATGGGGATCTCGACGTACGTGTCGAACTGCCGCTGGAGAATCTCGGCGGCGTGGCCCACCTCACGCGGCGTGTGCGCCTTGAGCTCCACCGTATCCACCAGGGCCGCCCCGGGCCGGGTGTCGCGCCGCTCGTTGAACTGCTCGATGCGCCTGACATCCTCTTCCAGGTCGCTGCCGAGCAGCGCGGAGAGCGGCCACCATGCCGCGATCTCGCGTGGCAGGCGCGGGGCCGCGACGCTCTCGAACTCCTCCAGCCGGGCCGCCGGCAGCACGAAGCGTCCGAGCATCCACGCGCCGGGCTCGTCGCGATGCCGGGCGTACTCCGCCACGGCATCGGCCATCGCCAGGCCGGCCGGGGGAAAGAGGCCGGCGTAATCCACCACCCCGCGCAGCAGCAGCCGGAGTGACGCCGGAGGGGCGCCCGACACGGCCGCGGAACCCGTCATGCGGCCGGACGGCGGCTGCCGTGGCGTCCCTGCGCCTTGTGGCGCGCGGACTGCTTCCGCGCGGCGCGCTCCCGCATGGTCTTGCGGCGCCGGAGCTCGTGCACGAGGTGCCACTTCCGCTTCGGAATGTCCACGATCGTGCCGCGGCACTTCGCGCTGCCGCACTCGCACTTGTACAGCTCCAGATCCTCGAGCGTGTACTCGGGGTCGTAGTCGTACTCGTAGTCGTACGCCAGCTCCTCGCCCTTCCGGATGTCCCGCTCCGCGTCGATCCAGATGTGCTGCCCTTCGATCCAGGCCACGCAGTTCGGGTCGCAGGAGTGGTTGATGTACTTCGCGATGTTGCCGCCGCGCGCCGCGTCGATCACCGTGCGGTTGTTGAGGATGAACAGGAACGTGTGGTGTCGTCCCATCAGCTCGTCCTCGTAGCGGCGGTCGGCCTCGGCGTTGCTGATCCGCTCGCCGGTGTACTCGATGAGCCGCGTGCCTTTCGGGATGTCCACGCGCGCGAACACGCCCCGCCCCTGGATCTTCGAGCGCCGCATCACGAGCCATGGATTCCGGGGGGACCGCGCGCGCGCTCCCGCCTTCTTCGGGCGCCGTGCCGCCATCAGACCGCGCCCGGGCGATCCTGCCTGTAGGCTTCCGCAGCGTACTGCAGCGCGAGCAGCGCGGACGCCTCGAGCTCGTACTCCGTCTGCAGCTCGTTGAGCCGATCCGGCCCATGCTCCTTGAGCTCGCGACTGGCGTCGAGGCAGCCCCGGTGACGCCGGATGAATTCCCGGCTCGCCAGCCAGAGCGCGTTCGCGCGATGCCACCACTGCTCATCGGCGCCCGTCGGCTTCACGTCGGCCGAGGTCTTCTCGTAGGCGTCCGTGAGCCGCCGCAACGTGTCGTTGCACGCTTCGCACTGCTGCGCGGCGGCATCCTGCTCCAGGTCGATCGCTGACTTGCCGCTCAGGCGGGAGAGGCGTTCGGCCTGGTGGCAGCACTCCACCGAGGCGCGGTACAGTGCATCCGCGCAGTCACGCACCTGCTCGACCGGCGACTTGGCCGGCTCGGACGCGGCCGGCTTGCTGGGGGATTTGGGCATACGCCCTTAATGGTAATCGGTACCCGGCAGTCGGTACTCGGCAGTCGGCGGCGGCCGTGATGGTGACTGACGGCCGCCGGACAGTTCTCGGCTGAGACATTGCGCCGAGAACCGACCGGGCCGCGTCTCTTGCCAGTGCACGCGGCCGCCGAGTACCGATTACCAACAGGCCGCCGAGTACCGATTACCCCCTCAGTCTCCCGCCGGCAGCTCGCCGCCGCGACGCGGCGCCAGCAGGAACCCGCGCACCCGGTCCGCCGCGCCGTGCATCACGACATACGCGCTCGGCACCACGAACAGCGTGAGCAGCGTCGAGAAGGCGATACCGCCCACCACCGCGATGGCCAGCGGCCGCATGAGCTCACTGCCTTGCCCCAGGCCGAGCGCTAGCGGGGCCATGCCCACCATGGAAGTCAGCGTCGTCATGAGGATGGGGCGCATGCGCACGACGCCCGCTTCCACGACCGCCTCCTCGGTGCCAAGCCCCTGCCTGTGGCGGAAGTCCTCCACGAACTCCACCAGCAGGATGGAGTTGTTCACGACGATTCCCGCCAGCAATATCATCCCGAGGAATACCGGGGCACTGAGCGGGGTCCCCGTCCCCCAGAGCGTGAGGACGACGCCGACCAGCCCCATGGGGATGGCCAGCAGGATGATGAGCGGATCCACGAGGCTCTCGTACTGCACGGCGAGCACGACGAACACCAGGAAGATGGCCAGCGCGATGACGAGCAGCATCTGCTTGTTCGTCTCGTTGATGGCCTCCTGCTCGCCGCCAATGATGACGCCGTAGCCGTTGGGCCATTGCATGTCGGCCAGCCGCGCGCGCACGCTGTCGTTCACCGCGCCGATGGACGCCACCTCGGTGATGACGTCGCCGTTCACCCGCAACATGCGGTTCTGGTTCTCGCGCCGGATCTCGTTCGGACCGATGATCTCGCGCACGTCGGCCACGTCGCGCAGGTACACCGGCGGCCCGCCCCGGGTGCCCGGGAACATGGCGACGTTCGCCAGGTCTTCCGCGGTGCGGAACTGGCCCTTCGGAAGCTGCACGCGCACGTCGAATTCCAGGTTGCCCTCGGCGTAGCGCGTCGCCACGGTGCCGTCGAGGGCAGTGCGCATCGTCTGCCCCACCGTTGCCGCGTCGAGTCCCAGCGAGCGCAGGCGCTCGCGGTCCACGAAGATGCCGATCTGCGGGCTGCCCTCCTGCATCTGGAGCTCGACGTTCTCCAGCCCGGGGATCCCGGCAAGGCGGCGCTCGATCTCCCGCCCAAGCCGCTCCAGCTCCATCAGCTCGTCACCCTGCACCGTGAGCGACAGGTCCGCCCCCGACTGGTTCGTGCGCAGGCCCGGGATGCGGGGCGGCCGCACGAACACCCGCGCGCCGGCGAACCCGCGCTGGTCCACGCGCCGCTGCATGTCCCGCACCCACGTCTCGGCGGTCATCCCGCCGCGCTCACCGGCGGGCTTGAGCCGGATCTCCAGGTTGCCGCGTCCGCCCCCGCCCGCATCCGCGAATACGCTCTCGACGTGCGGCATCTCGCGCACCATGGCTTCGAGCTCGAGCGCCATCCGATTCCCCTGCGCCGGCGGCGTGCCGCTGGGGAAGCGGAAGCCGACGCCGACGTTGCCGTTGTCCACCTGGGGGAGGAACGTCGAGGTGAGCGTGCCGAGCAGGAAATACGCGCCCACGAAGGCCGCGGCCGACGCGCCGAGCACCCACCACCGGCGCGCGACGGCCCGCGTGGCGAGGCGGCGATACCCGACTCCCAGCCGTTCCAGCCGGCCCTCGAACCACAGCAGCGGGCGGAAGCGATCGAGCCCGCTCTGAAACCGCACCTTCCCGAGCTGCGCCGCGAGCATCGGCACCAGCGTCAACGCCAGCGGGAGCGACGCGAGGATCGCGAACGAGATCGTGAGGATCAGCTCCTTGAAGATCATGGCCGAGAGGCCGGTCATCAGGAGGAAGGGCGCGACCGCGGCGACGTTCGTCGTCGTGGATGCCACCACGGCGCTCTGCACCTCCTGCGCGCCGAGATGCGCCGCGGTCTCGGAGTCGAGCGCGTCGGTTTCCCGACGCCGGTAGATGTTCTCGAGCATCACGATGCCGTTGTCGAGCAGGATGCCCGTGCCGAGCGCCAGGCCGCCGAGGGACAGGACGTTGAGCGTCAGCCCGCCGAACCCCATCGCGATGAAGGTCGCGAGGATGGCCAGCGGAATGGACACGCCGATGATGAACGTCTTGCGCAGCGACTTGAGGAACAGCAGCACGACGAGCATCGCGAGCAGCGCGCCGCCCAGGGCGGCATCACGCACCGAGGCCAGCGCGTCGCGGATGAACCCCGACTGGTCGAAGATGACGTTGTTCCTGATGTCGCTCGGGAAGAAGCCGCTCCGCTCCAGGCGCGCGATGGTGGCCTGGACGCCGTCCACCACCTGGACGGTGTTCGCGTCCGGCTGCTTCCGGATGGATAGCCGCACCGCGGGGACGCCGTTCAGCCGCGCCCAGCTGCGCTGCTCCGCGCTGGTGTCGCGGATGGTCGCGATCTGCGTGAGCGCGATGCGGTTGCCGCCCTGGCCCGTGAGCAGGATGCCGCGGATGTCGTCCACGCTGCGGAACTTCCCGGCCGTCTTGCCGGTGATCTCGCGCACGTCGGACATGAGGCGCCCCGCCGCAATGTCCTGGTTCTCGTTCCGGATGGACGACACCACCTGCGCCAGCGAGAGGCCGTAGGTGCGCAAACGCTCCTGGTCCACCTCGATCTGGATCTCGCGCACGAGGCCGCCCGAGATCTCCACGGCGGCCACGCCGGGAATGGAGAGCAGCTGCGGCCGGAGGCGCTGGTCCACCCACTGCCGGAGCGAGATGCGGTCGCGCTCGGCCGAGGAGAAGCCCACCGAGAAGATGGGCATCTGCGACGGGTCCCACTTGTTGATGGTGGGCGGGTCCGCCTCTTCCGGCAGCCGCGCGCGGATGCGCTCGAGGTTCTTGGCGGCGTCCTGGAGCGCGAAATCCACGTTGGTGCCGAGCGCGAAGTGCAGCGTGATGCCGACGTTGCCCTCGCGCACGTCCGTCTCCATGCGCGCGAGGTTCTCGGTGACGGCCATCGCGGCCTCGAGCGGCTTCGCGACCGTCTCTTCCAGCACGACCGGCTCCACGCCGGGGTTGGAGACGTTCACGCGCACCGTGGGGTACTGGATGGACGGCAGCAGGTCCACCGGGATCCGCCCGACGAAGACGCCGCCGAGGATCAGCAGCGTGGCCGTCAGCATGATCGTGCCGATCGGCCGGCGGATGGACCAGCTGGACATCCCCCCCCCGATCCGATCCGGGTCGTACTTGCTCATGGGGCTCCCCCTCCAGTCGTCGCGCGCGCCGGATCACCGACCGGGCGCACGATGCGCACGGCGCCGCCGTCGCGCACCTGCTCCGTTCCCGCGGTGACAACCGAGTCTCCTGCCTCGAGTCCCTCCACCACCTCCACCCACAGGCCGCTCGCCTGCCCGATGCGCACGAGCTTCCGCTCCACCTTGTCCCCGCGCAGCAGGAAGACCGCCCGCGCATCCCGCGACCCCACCACCGCCGCCGACGGCACCAGGAGCACCCCCGGGCGCTCGCCGAGCTTCAGGGTGACGCGCGCCAGGTACCCCGGCTTCAGCTGCCGCACCGCGGCTCCACTGAGGGCCACTTCCACCGGAACCATGCGCGTGGCGCTGTCCGCCGCCGGGAAGATCCGGCGGATGGTCCCGCTGAACTGCGTCGGCCCCATCGCGTCCACCGTCACGCCCACCGGCTGCTGCTCGCGCAGCCCCGAAACGTCGAGCTCCGAAACCTGCACCCGCACCACCAGCGTCGAGATGTCCGCAATCGTGAAGAGGCGCCCCTGCGTCTGTACGACGTCGCCGGCTTCCGCGCGCTTCTCGGTGATGATCCCCGAAGTGGGGGCGCGCACCGTCGCGTACGTCAGCCGGGTCCGCAGCGCCTCGGCGGTCGCCTGGGCCGCCGCCAGCGCCGCCTGGTCGCGCTCGTGCTCCGCGGCGGTGACGACGCGATCCCGGAAGAGTGTCGCCGAGCGTTCGGCAGTGGACTTCGCCAGCGCCAGTCCGGCTTCGGCGCTGCGAAGCTGGGCGCGCAGCTCGCGCGAGTCCACCTCGGCCAGCACCTGGCCCTCGCGCACGGTGATGCCCTCCTCCACGCGCACGGACAGGAGTGCGCCCCCGATCTGCGCATTCACGCCCACGGTGCGAACCGGCGACAGCACGCCGGCGACTGTGGCCTCGCGCGCCAGGGCGCCGCGAACGACCTGGGCCACCTCGACCGCGACGGGACCACCGCGGCCACCCTGGCCACCCGGACCACCCCCGCCACCCGGACCACCCCCGCCACCAGGGCCGCCCGGCCCGCGGTTCGCTCCTGCGCCGCCGGGACTCTGCGCGCCTCCCTGGTTGGGGCCCTGGGACGGCGCACTCTCCCCCTTGGAGCAGGCGGAAACAACAACAAACAGCACCGCGAGCGGCAGCATCACCAGCCCGCGCGAGTTTCGAATCGAAGTCATGACAATGTGGTTACGCATAACCCTTCCTAAACGCTCGGACCATAAGGCTGTAACTTCCAGTCCCACAAGCGCGTAGTCTCAATCGTGCAGCCTGCCCCGCTCCCTCCAATTCCGCCCCCCGCGCTCCAGCAGCGCGGGGCACCGGCTCCCCCGGCCAGCCAGGCGCCGCAGGCGTGGGTGATCAACGAGGCCGACGTTCCGCGCACCGGCGAGCAGGTGGAAGCCATGCGCGTGCGCCAGAGCGACCTGCGCCGCGAGCTCCAGGACGCAGCCGAGCGCCGCAACTCGATCATGGGCCGGATGCGCGAGGCGCCCAACGCGGCGCTTCCGGGGCTCGAGCAGCGGCTCGCCGAGGTGGACAACCGGATCGTCAACCTCGAGCGCGAGATCTCGAAGAACGCCGCGCTCATGAATCGCGCGCCGGCCGACGCGCTCCTCGCCGGCACCCGGCGCTCGCCGGACCCTGCCGTCGTGGTCGGAACCATCATTGACGACATCGTCCCGATCGTCGCGATCATCTCCGTCTTCATCTTCGCACCGATCGCGTTCAGCATCTCCCGCTTCTTCTGGCGCCGGAGCAGCGGCCAGGCGCGCGCCGCCGTCCCCGATCACGCCACCCAGCAGAAGCTCGAGCACCTCCAGCAGGCGGTGGACACCATCGCGATCGAGATCGAGCGCATCTCCGAGGGCCAGCGCTTCGTGACCCGCCTGCTCAACGAACGCGCCTTGCCCGGCGGCAAGGAGAAGTTGCCGCTGGAGAGAGGCTAGAAGACCTCACCAGGGCTTCAGCGCCACCAGCATCACGTCCGCGCGGCCGTCCTTGTTGTGGTCCACGATCTCGGCCACGGGAACGGTTCCGGAGCGCACCGTCAGCACCCGCCGGCCGGTGGGCTCGACGGCCCAGCGACCCATCAGCGGTTCGACCAGCCCGAGCGTGATCGCATGCGTGGCCAGCCGGTTGAGCACGACGCTACCGAGCACGGACGCGAGCACGTCGCGGGTCAGGTCAGTGGTGGTGCTCGCGGGACGCAGGATCACATCCTCGACGGACACCGCGCGGCCCCACCGCATGTCGTTGCTGCTGCCGAGGCCGAACCCTTTTGCGATGCACCACTGGCGCCCCCAGTTCGGGTGGCCCGCGCCCGACCGGCAGAAGGCGGGCGATCCCTCGTGGTCGTCGCCGTCCTCGTGGAAGCGTACCACGCGCCACGCGCCGATGTCGCGTGCGGCGGCGTCATCGAGATCGAGGAGCACGACGCCGCCGGCATTGCTGATCAGCACCCGGTCGTTCAGCGATCGCAGGAAGATTCCATCCTGCGGTACGCCGCGAGCCAGGGCCAGCGTGGCGACGCGCCCCGCGTATCGCTCGGTCAGGCGCGGACTCAGCGCGATGGCGCGCCAGCGATCCGGCGTGTCGTCGGGGCTGTAGGCGCGGAAGTACCGCCCGCTCTTCATGGACGACTTGAACGCCCTCGCATCGGCCGACGCGTTGCGGTTCGCCTTCGCCATGTCGGCCGGACCAGCAACCGCCCCGCCGACTTCGCGGACTTCCGCCGCGCGAGCCCGGCCGCGCTCACCGGGTGCCTGCGCCGGCGCCTGACGCGGCCGCTCGCTGGCAGCCTTGTCGCGTCCACGCTGCCCCTGCTCCGCGGCCTGCGCCTTCTGGCTTCCCTTGTCGCGGCCCTTGTCATCTCCCTTGCTCTTGCCTTGCGCGTCGAGCGCGAAGCTCTGTAGCGCCAACAGCACTGCCGCGGCGCCAAGCGTGCTCATGATTCCCGCCATGCGATCTCCTCAGTGGACTCACCCCTTTCGCGGCAATTGCTCTGCCAGCGGCGCAGAAGCGGGACGGAGATTGGCGAACCCGACATGAGAAAGGCCGCCTTCGGGGCGGCCTTTCCATGGGGTGGAGCGTGCCGGACTAGAAGCGTCGCTGCGGGCGATCGGTGGCGTCCGGGCCCGGGCGCGACGCCGGATTGCCGTCGACGCGATCCTTGAGGTCGTCGGCGGCGTTACTGGCGCGCGCGGCGGCGTTCCCCAGGGTGCTGCGTCCGCGGGTGTATCCCTCGCTCGCGTAGGAGCGAACGTTGTCCCAGGCGCCGTACTTGGGATCGCGGGACCATCCCGAGCGGAGCTCCGGCTCGATCTCGTCGAAGGAGCGGCTGGAGTACTCGGGGTTGCGGCTCGCGACGTGGCCGAGGTAATACGCGGGGCGGACGTCGTCGTACGCCCGGTCGGCGAGGCGGTTGGGTGACGACTCGTAGTGCTTGCGGTAGTACGTGTCGTCGTCGGTGGTCACGGCCGTCGCGGCTTCGGCGACTGCTCGCCCGGTCCACCAGCCGCCCATGGCGCCGAGGATGCCGCCGATCACGGTGCCGACCGGTCCGGCGACTGAACCGATCGCCGCGCCCGCCGTAACGCCACCGATGCCGCCGGCAGCCTCACCAACATGATCCGCCACGCCAGGATTGTCGTCGTGCTTGCCAAGCGCCTTGTCCTTGGCGCGCTCGATCTTGCCATCCGTCGAGTCCAGGTCTCGATTCTTCATGTAGTTGTCTCCGTTGAGGTGCCCGCGTTGAGCGAGGCAAAACGGAGACCGAACGCCTGGCTGCAAGACGAAAAGCCGCAGCGGTATCTCGCGCACCGTGAGATCAGCGACGCAGGGCAGAAAAGTGATCCGGGCCCCCGACGAAAATGCGGTCTCCGTCCACGACTGGCCGAGCGGTGTGGAGCGTGCCTTCTCCCGCTCTCGCCCAGAGAATGGTGCCCGTGGCCAGGTCCATCGCGATGAGGCCCAGCCCGCCGTCCACGAGGTACGCTGAACGGTTGTCGGCCGCGATGGGATGGAAGATGGATCCGCGTTGGGGATTGCGTCGCCAGAGCTCGGTGCCGGCTTCGAGATCGAGCCCGACGACCCAACCCGTCGTTGATCCCGCCACCACCACGCCGGCGCTGGCTGCGAGGGGACGCCAGTCCATATACGGGTTGCCGTGAATCCCTTCCGGCACGCCGGTGAGCTGCGGCGCCGACCAGAGCGATTCACCTGACGTCCGATCAAAGGCGTAGAGATGCCCATCGCGAGTTGCTCCGACGACCACTCTTCCTGCCACGGCAACCTGGGACATGCACCCCGCCTCGTGGTTCGGTGGCTTCGCGGGGAACTCACGGCGCCACGCCTCTGCTCCGGTGAGGGCATCGAGCGCGACGATGCCACCGGTGGTTATATGGCTCCATCTGTTGAGGCACACGTACAGGCGGCCCTCATGATGGACGGGACTGTACGCCGAGATGGCGCTGCCCGGCTCGAGGTGCCTTGTCCAGATCGCATTCCCCGAGGGGGCGATCGCGTGCACGTGCCCGGACGGCGAGCCGGCGTAGATGCGTTCGCCGTCGGTCGCGAGGTGAAAGAGCCCGGGGAGAAAGCCGTCGAATGCCCGGAATCGCCATCGGCGCGCACCGGTCGCGCGGTCGAATGCATGCACGTCCACGTCACCGGCCACCACCAGGCTGCCGGCGATGACGACGTTCTGGCCCTCCGTCACCCCAACGGTCTCGCCGGTAGGACTGCGCCAGCGCAGGGCGCCGGTGCGTTTGTCCAGCGCGACCAATTCGTGGCGCCTGTCGAGGAAGTAGGCACGCACATCGTCGAAGGCCGGGGTCCCGGCGCTCTTGCCGGGCACGGACCAGATCACCGCGCCGACGCCTGGCGGCAGCGACTCCTGACACGACAGGGTTGCCGACGCCACCATTGCCAGCGCGATGATCCGTGATCGCATGGGCGTGGTCAGCTACAGGTTCCGAAACACGCGGCGCCCAGCATCTTCGTCATGCTGACCTGCTCCGATCCTGAGGTCACAACGACCCGGATCCAGTACATCTGGCCGACATCCAGGTAGACGGAGTAGGAGGGCTTGGTCACCCCGGTGTCGTAGAAGAAGCTGCCGTCTTGGCTGGCATACCAGCGGTATGTCACGGGCCCGGGTGCATTCTCCACGAAGGCCGCGTTCGAATGCATGCCCGAAAAGCCGCCGTCGGACCCTTCGATCCTGACGCTGAACCCGGTCTGGGGCGCGACTGCATTCTGGACCTGGAAGAAGTCGCGGAGGGCACGGACGGAGCCATCCTGGAACTGCGAGGAATTGATCTGCTCCTGATGCGCCGGGCCAAAGAGCGTGAGGTTCACTGATCCATTGCCTGGATGCCGCTGGTGGCTGACCGGCACGATGCCGTCGGCCGGCTCGCAGAAAGGGAAGCCAGCCCCGATGAGCCCGCACCAGGTCATGTCCATGGAACCAACCGCCGCCGCCGCCCAGAGCCACATCGGAGCGTACGCCTGTTTCTCGTACGAGAAGTAGTCGGCCGCGTCGTAGTAGTCCGAGTAATGGGCGAACGTGAGCAACAGCGCGATGAACGTGGCATCGGTGCCGACCGAAAGTGCCGCGCTGTGTTCGGGCATGAGCCCCTTCCAGATCATCCACTGCGGGTAGTACCCGGCAGTCACCGTGGAAGCAAAGGCCACGCGGCGCGAGCCGAGCACGGCCTGCTCCACACTCAGCGCCTGGAAACTGTTGATCCCGCCCGTAACCGAGAGGAAGGCGGATCCCGGATCCATCTCTGTAAGCACGGTCTCGCTGAGGACATCGAGGACGTTCATTCCGTAAATCGCGTGGTGAATCAGGTAGCCCAGGTACATCGCCGCGTCGGCGCCGATCAGGCCGATGGAGCGGAACCAGTCGTTGGGGTGATAGAACTCCGAGCGCCCGTAGAACGTGTGCGGCCCGGCGGCGGCATTGGTCAACAACCCGGCAAACGCCGCTGCGGTCCCGTTCAGCACCGAGCGGGCGAGCGGGGCCCCGGTGTGCGGCGTGCCGACCGTGACGTAGCCCTTCACCGGACGAATGACCGCGAGGCGGCGAGCGACGATGCCGCCGTTGCTGTGGCCGATGACGATGGTCGTATCGGGCAGGTGCCTGATGGACTCGCGCAGCTTGTTGGCCTGCGTGGTGAACGTGGAATTCCAGCCCGTGGTGTACCGGCTGGTGGCGACGTTCAGCCGGCTCTCCAGCCAGGGCGCGTACTTGTCCCAGGTACCGGCATCGGAGAGAAACCCATGCTGCAACACCACAGGCTGCCGATCCTGGGCACTGACGGAGGACAGCGCGGTGACCGAGAGCAGCAGCGCGATCGCAGCGCAGTGCCGAAAGAGATTTGACATGTCAGCGGCCCTCCCCGCGGGTGAAGCGCTGATCCATCAGCACCTGCTCGACCGTGAGCGGGTTTCGGTCGTTGCCGGGATCATCCTGGCGCTGCACGGACCGCACGCGCAGCCATCGGTTTTCACCGAGATCGTCGTACTCGTACTTCGTGGTCGCGCTGAAGTGCCCGCGACGGCTCACGCGCGTTTCCTCGATGGTGCCGCGGGTGGTGTCGAGAACGATCTCGGTGACGAACTCACCGCGCTCCTTCCGGAACCGCACCGTGCGACCGCGCGCGGCGGCGCGCTCGAAGGCACGGCCCAGCTGCTCACGCTGCCGGACGGCATGCTCGGGAGTGACGACGAGGCTCCCCGCCCAGCCGCGCGCGTTGTTGCGGCCGGACGCTCCGGGCGCAGCCCCCGCCCCACGCCCACGGCGCGACGCGTCAGGCGCCGTGAGATCGGGGAACTGGCCCTGCCCTTCCACCACCGGGCGCTGGGCAGCAAGCGGGATCAGGGCGCCGTTGTGGTCGTAGTACTTCATGCCGTCGAGCCCCGCCACGACCTTCCGGATGGGGATGCGATGGAGCTGGCCGTTGTCGCGGATGCCACCCCCGAAATCGTAGGTGGTGATCCATTCGCCCTGATCGAGCTTGCGCTCGATGTCGTACTCGACGCGCCGCTCGGGAAGCGTGCCCACCTGCTTCATTCCTCCGCCGGTCATGGTGAGCACCACGCGAGCGGTGTAGCGGTCGAACTCCGGCTCGAAGATCGGGCCCCGGCCGGCCGCCTGCGCGCCGACGGCCTGCATGGCCGGCGCCGCGGGGGGCTCCAGGTCACGACATGCGCCCACCGCCAGAAGAACCGCGCCGGCGACCGCCAGGGCGCGGCCTGACACCGGCCCGCGAGACCCGCGGACCAACTCTCTATACGTGCTGTGCATACGGCACTCTCCTTATGGAAGTCGCCCTGCGCCGCGCAGGATCGGCGCGCGCGCCAACGGGCGAGTGAAACCAGGTGCTCAATACGAGGGGACGTCATTCCCGCGTCATCCGACGCACGTCGCGCGTCAGCCTTCCCGCTGCCCGGATTTCGATCATCCGATTGGCGAAAGGGACGGGCAACTGCTCCGACGCGGAACGGAACGGATGGGCGGAAAGCTTCCTGCTCGCGCGCAGCCACGAACGACAAGACGGCGCCGGAATCGCTCCCGGCGCCGTCTTCCCTGCCTGGTACTGCCGTCCTGCCGTCCTGCCGTCCTACTCCTCGCCGCAGCAACCGCCGCCGCAGCCACAGGTGCCGCCGGTCTCACAGCAGCTCGTGTCGGTGTTCAGCATGGGTGTTCTCCATTGATGGAAGTGGTCTCCGCCGCGCGACAATGCCCGCTCGCGTGGTCGAAGGCGTCGATGATGACGCAGTCGATCTTCTGCGTCGCCAGCCGACGAACGTCTTCGTCGCTCTGCGACCGGTTGCCCCGGAGCGCGATCAGCTCACCGATCTCGCTGAGCGTGAACCCCAGCGCCTGGGCACTCCTGATGAAGCGAACCAATCCGACAGTCGCCGAGTCGTACTCGCGGTAGCCGGACGCGAGACGGCTCGTTTTCGGCAACAGACCACGCCGCTCGTAATAGCGAAGGGTCTGGACGTTGACGCCTGCTTCGCGCGAAGCCTTGCCGATGCGCATGCGATCCGATTCGAGGTTGAAGGGAATCTCGACCCTGTACCTGGGTATAGAGTCAACCCCTCCGGCGAAGATTCAGCCGCGCGGGGTGAGCCTGCCGCCGGTCTCGAGAAACTCCGCGAACTCCGCCGGCAGCGTGCTGGCGCGGATCGCGTCGGCCGCCTTCTTCACGTCGTATGCGACGCGCACGAACTCGACGCTCGCATCCCGCGCCCCGACGTCGAGCACCACGAAGCCGGCGCGAGGATCGCCGTCCTTCGGCCGGCCAACACTTCCCGTATTCACGAAGTGCACCCCCGCCACCGTCCGATGAAACGGCAGGTGGGTGTGCCCGAACGCGACGACGTCTCCGTCACGCGCGCCGAGCGCAGCGCCCATCTTCGCGAGGAAGTCGTCGGGCCGGTCTTCCGTGACGTAGACGGTGTTCAGCGTCTGGTTGCCGTGCACGAGGATCACCGTCGGGCCCGCGGCGTGTCCGCCCTCCGGGCGCACGTCCAGCCGGAACGGCAGCGCGCCCAGCCAGCGCTTCCACTCGGCGGAGGTATTCTCGCGCGTCCACGCATACGAGAGGTGCGACAGCTCCTCCTGGCGCTTGTCCTCGTACCGGCAGCCACAGTGCTTGTAGTCCGTCGCGACGGTGGAGTCGTAGTTCCCCGCCACCCCCGTGATCCCCGCGCGCGCGACGCGCTCGCAGGTCTCGTTCGGCCACGGCGCGTAGCCCACGAGGTCGCCGAGGTGATAGGTCGCGTCCACCCCGCGGCGCGCGATCTCGTCGAGCACGGCCTCCAGCGCCGGGAGGTTGGCGTGAACGTCCGAGAGCAGCGCGAGCTTCACGCGGCCGGCCGCGCCAGCGGGCGCGTCATCACCGTGGCCGACGCCGGGCACGCCGACGTGAACTCCGCGGTGGCCCGGATGTCGTCCGGCACGCGGTCGCGTGTCACTTGGGAGAATCCGAAGCTCGGGAAATACTGGTCGGCGGTGGTGGTGAGCAGGTAGAGCGCGTGGATGCCGCGCGACTCCGCGTCGGCGATCACCCGGTTCACGAGGGTGCGGCCGAGCCCGCGCGACCGCCATTCCGGCGCCACCGCCACGGAGCGCAGGAGGGCGTTGTCGCAGCACACCTCCAGCCCCGCCACACCGACGACGGAGTCGTCCGCCGTCGCGATGAGGAACCCGGGAAGGGCGTCGCGCACTCCGTCGGTGGGAAGCGAGCTCGCCGAGAGCAGCGCTTCGATGCCGGCCAGGTCTGCGTCGCTCGCGGGACGCACCGTCGGCTCGAGCATGTGTGTCGCGTTCATGGGTCGTGTCGTCAGGTGCAGCAGTTGTCGTCGCAGCCGCAGTCGCGCGCCGGCTTCCTGCCGAGCGACGCAAGGGGAACCGCGGCCTTCACCGGGCGCCTGGAAGGTCCGGGCTTCGTGGCGCGGACGAAGCCGCTGAGGATCTTCCCCTCCACGCCGTCGGCGATGGACAGGTCGAGCCCCGTGCCCTGGAGCAGCGCCACGGCATCCTCCCTCGTGTACACGCGCGTGGGCTCGATGCTCGGGTTCTCGAAGCCCACTTCCTTCAGGAGCGCGATGAACTCGTTCTCCTCGAGCGCGCCGGCCACGCATCCCGTCCAGAGCGCCATGCTCTCCAGCACCGGCTGCGGCAGCCCTTCGCGGGTGATGACGTCGCTCACCGCGAAGCGCCCGCCGGGCCTGAGCACGCGGAACGCCTCCCGCAGCACCTGACGCTTGTCGCCCGAGAGATTGATGACGCAGTTCGAGATGATGACGTCCACCGTGTTCGACGGGAGCGGGATGCTCTCGATGTGTCCCTTGAGGAACTCGACGTTCGTGGTGCCCGCCTTCTCCTTGTTGGCCATCGCCAGCTCGAGCATCTCGTCGGTCATGTCGAGACCGTACGCCTTGCCCGTGGGACCCACGCGCTTCGCGGAGAGCAGGACATCGATGCCGCCGCCGGAGCCGAGGTCGAGAACGGTCTCGCCCTCGTGCAGCTCCGCGAGCGCGGTGGGGTTGCCGCACCCGAGCGACGCGAGCAGCGCCTCGGCGGGGAGCCCCGCGGTCTGGCCGGCGTCATAGAGGTCGGCGGTGATCGGGTCCCAGCTCTCTCCGGTGGGCCCGCAGCAGCCCGAAGACCCTGGTGATGCCGGAGCGCTGCAGGCGGCAGTGCCGCCGGAGGTCACCGCCTGCGCGGTGGCGCCGTAGCGCTCGCGCACGGTGGCGCGGATCGCGTCGAGCGTCGTGGGGATCTTCGTGTCGGTGGTCATCGTCAATTTATCAACCAATGTTGATGTGTAGGTGAAAAAAAAGAGCGGTCAACGACAGCAGGACGGCTGCACCGTGGGGAGCACGCCCTTCTTCGGCTGCATGGCGATGGCGGCATCGTGCACCTCACGGAGCGTCTCGGGAACGAGGCGGTAGTACGCCCAGCGCCCTTCGCGCCTATCCACGACGATTCCCGCGTCCTTCAGGACCCGGAGGTGGAAGGACAGGCGCGACTGCGCCGCTTCGAGCCCCTCCTGGAGGTCGCACACGCAGTGCTCGCCGTCGCGGAGGATCTCGATGATCTCGAGACGCGTCGCGTCGGAGAGGGCATGGAAGAGCGAGACGGCCCTGGTGCTGTCGGTGCGGGCTGCGGTAGCCATGGAATGCATTCTAACAACTTTTGTTGATACGTCAAGCCGGGGTTCCCTTTGCGTTGCGCCGCGTCGCGTGGCCACCTTTGACCCCATGATGCTGTTGCACCGGCTGGCACGCGCGTGACCGACACCCCTCCCCACGCACCCCCGCAGCACGATACCGAGCCCGACGCGCTGCTGGCGCTGATCACCGAGGCCACCGCAGGCGACTACGAGATCCTTGGCGAGCTCGGTCGGGGCGGCATGGCGGCCGTCTTCCTCGCCCGGGACCTCGCGCTCAACCGCAAGGTTGCGGTGAAGACGATGCTGCCGGAGCTCACGGCCCGGCGCGACATGGTGGAGCGATTCAAGCGCGAGGCCCAGATGGCCGCGGGACTGGGCCATCCGCACATCGTGCAGATCCACACGGTGAAGGAGACGAAGCGGCTGGTGTACTTCGTGATGAAGTACATCGAGGGGCGCGGCCTCGATTCCATCATCGCCGCGCACGGCGCGCTCGACCTGGAGATGACCCGGCTCGTGCTCCAGCAGGCGGGGAGCGCGCTGTCGTTCGCGCACCATCGGGGCGTCGTGCACCGCGACGTGAAGCCGGCCAACATCATGATCGACGAGAACGGCTGGGCGATCGTGACGGACTTCGGCATCGCCAAGATCGACGACGGCGCGGGACTTACTGCCACCGGGATGACGGTGGGTACCCCGCAGTACATGAGCCCCGAGCAGTTCTACGACAAGCCGGTGACCGGCGCCTCCGACCAGTATTCGCTCGGCATCGTCGCCTACGAGATGCTGAGCGGCCAGAAGCCGTTCGACGGCAAGAGCGTGGCGGAGATCATCACGAAGCACCTGTTCAACGAGCCCCCCGACATCCGGCTGGGTCGCCCGGACCTGCCCGATTCCGTGAAGGAAGCGATCGACCGGATGCTCGCGAAGGATCCCCAGGCGCGCTTTGCCGAGCTGGACGCCGCGATTGCAGCGCTCGGCCCGCCCTCACCTGCGAACGTGGAAGCCGCGCGCGGACGCCTCATGTCCCTTGCCCGCAGCAGCGATCGCAAGGTTCGCCTCAGTGTGCCGCTGAGCCCTGTGGCGGTGACGCGGCCGAGCGCGGCGACGGCACTCGTCTCGACCGGCGACCGAACCGTTCGCGGCACCGAGCCCACGACTCCTGAGCTGCGTCGCATACCGGAGGCTGCACCACCACCGGCCGCGGTCGCACGCACGTCGTCGCGCCGCTGGGTCATTCCGTCCACGGTGATCGTCCTGCTGGCGATCGGTGCGGGCGCGTGGTACTGGATGGGTCGGGGGTCCACCGATCCGGCGCAGAATCGCAGTCTTCGGCGTGGCGTCTCCGCATGGCAGGCGGGCCGGCGCGAGGAGGCCGCCGCGGCGTTCGGTGTGGCCGCGCGCGAGATGCCCCGGAGCGCCCTGCCGCACGTGTACCTGGCGCGCCTCGCGCGCGAAGAGCGCAACATGACGCTCGCGCGCACCGAGGCCGTGCGCGCCGCGCAGCTCGAGCCCAACAACGCCGTGGCGCTGCGCGAGGTGGGGCTGGTGCTGCTCAGCGCCGGGGAGAACGAGAATGCGCGCCGGTTCTTCATCCGCGCGGTGCGCGCCAACGCGGCCGACCGTACGGCGATGGGCTGGCTGGCGTGCTCGTTGCGACGAGGCGGCGAGACGGAACAGGCCGCGCGCTGGAGCGCGCGTGCAGGGGAAGGCGCCTGGTCCGCCTGCCTGCGCTGAACGATGCCCGCCCTCGACGACGGCGTGCGTCTCCTTCGCGCCCGGCGGTTCGCCGACGCCCGGCGCGTGCTCGACGACGTGGTGCGCGACGACCGCCGCAACGCCGCCGGATGGGTGCAGCTCGGCCTCGCGTGCGAAGCCCTGGGCGATTACGACGCCGCGCGCCGCGCACTGCGCAATGCCGCCGGCCTCGAGCCGGATTCTGCGGACGCCCAGCACGGACTCGGTCTCGTCGCGATGCGGGTGGGCGACCTGGAACGCGCGCAGGCGCACTTCGAGAAGGCGATTAGCATCGCGCCCGTCGCCGGCTACTACAGCAACCTGGCGACGGTGCTGCGGCAGCTCGGACGCTCGGATGCCTCCGACGACGCCATCCGCAAGGCCGTCGAGCTCGCGCCACAGGATCCCCTGCTTCACAGCAACCTCATTCTCTTCCGCAACTACGCCCACGGCGATGACGGCGCGCGCCTTCGCGCCGTGGCGGATGCCTGGGGGAAGCGCCACGCGCAATCGCGCCGCCCGCGGCTCGGGTTTCGCGATCGCGACCGCGCGGCCGACCGGCGGCTGAACGTCGCCTACGTCTCTCCCGACTTCCGTCTGCACGCCGTGGCCTTCTTCATCGAGCCGCTCCTGCGGGCGCACGATCCGACGCGCGTACGGATCTTCTGCTATGCCGACGTGAAGGCTCCCGACGATACCACCGCGCGCATCCGTGGGCTCGGGGTCGAATGGCGCGACGCCCACGCGATGACCGACGACGCCCTCGAGCACGCGATGCTCGCCGACGCGATCGACATTGCCGTCGACCTGGCCGGACACACCAGCGGGAACCGCCTTCCGCTCTTCGGGCGCCGCGTCGCCCCCGTCCAGGTCAACTACCTGGGCTACCTCGGCACCACTGGCGTGCCGTCGATCGACTATCGGATCACCGACGCGCGCTGTGATCCGCCGGGAGCCACGGAGGCATTCAACAGCGAGGAGCTCATCCGTCTGCCGGGAGGGATCTACTCGTACACCGGCGACCCGGGCGTTCGCGCGAACGCCGAGCCGCCGGTGACGCGCAACGGGTTCATCACCTTCGGCAGCTTCAACCAGGTAGCGAAGATCACCGACGAGACGCTCTTGCTGTGGGGACGCGTGCTCGCCTCCGTGCCGGACAGTCGGCTGCTCGTCAAGGCGGTGACGCTCGACGCCGAGCCGCAGCGGGATACGTTGCGCGCGCGGGCGGCGCGCGCGGGCATTCCCGGCGGGCGGCTGGTCCTCGCCGGCCCGGAGGAGAGCGTGACGCAACACCTCGGGCGCTACAACGACGTCGACATTGCGCTGGACACGTATCCCTACAACTCGAACGCCACGGCCTTCGAGGCGCTCTGGATGGGGGTGCCGCTCGTCGCGAGGAAGGGGTCGACGACGATCTCGCGCTTCGCCGCCGCGGTCCTCGGTTATCTCGACCTCGACGACCTCGCGGGCTCCGATGGCGACGAGTACGTGCGGATCGCGACGATGCTCGCCGGCGACCGGACGCGACTCAGCGAGCTTCGGAGCGGACTGCGCGACCGGCTCGCGACGTCCACGTTGTGCGACCCCGCACGGCTGGCGCGCGAGATCGAGGACGCCTACCGGACGATGTGGCGCCGCTGGTGCGCCGATGCGGGGCGCGAGACCACCCCGTGAGCGCTCATTCCTTTCCCTTCTGGACGAGCCAGAAGAGGATGTCGTATACGACCGCGTTCACGACGTCCTTGCGGTACCCGCGCTCCTTCAGCTCCCATTTCAGCGTGTTGGCGAGCACCGCCTTTCGTATTACCCCGAGCTTCGTGGTGCGGCGCACCGGTGCCAGCTGGGAGAAGACGGCGCTCATGGCATTGTCCCGCTTCTTCGCGGCTGACTCGCGCGCGTCGTCCTGGAGCGCCGGCGGGTACTGCTTCGCGAAGCGATCGGCGAGCGTCCTCGCAAGGTCTTCCATCTCGGGACTTCTGATCAGCCCAAAGAACATGGCGCGGTGGTTTGGATGTTGAACAAGCTGCTCGGCGCACTGAAAGGAGCGAAGACGCCGCGGGAAAGCAACATCGCCAGCCCGGCCGCCGCGGCCGCGCACGCGGACCGGGCCGCCGCCCATTACGCGTGTGGGGAGATCGGGCAGGCGGAAGACGAAGCGAGCCGCGCGCTGGCGCTTGAGCCAGCCAATGTCAGCGCCCTCCTCACCGCCGGACGCGCGCGGGTGAGCCGCGGCGATTTCGCGGCCGCCACCGGATTCCTGGAGCGCGGGGCTCGCGGAGGCAACGATGCCTTGGCCTGGACGCAGCTCGGTTTCGTCTACCGGCAGCTGGGCCGCATGGAGGACGCGCGCCTCGCGCTCGATGCAGCGCTGCGGGCGAACCCCGGCTTTCCCGACGCGCATCTGGCGCTCGGAGAGCTGCACCTGGCCGCGCGCCGCCCCGCCGATGCGCATGCTGCCTTTCGCGCGGCTCACTCCGCGGCACCCCATTCCGTGCGCGCGCACACGAGACTCGCATATATGGAAGGGCTCGCGGGGAACGAGTCCGAGGCGCTGCGGCTGCTGCACGCGGCGCGGGACCTCGTTCCGGGCGACGTGCCGGCACTCGTGCAGCTCGGCAACCTGCACCGCGATCGCGGACGCCTGGACGAAGCGCTGGACTGCTATCATCGCGCGCTGGCCGTGGACCCGATCGCGGCCGACACGCACTTCGCGCGTGCGCAGGCGCTGCTCCAGCTCGGGGAATGGGCGCCTGCATGGAAGGAATGGGAGTGGCGTCTGCGGCTGCCCCACGCGGCATTGGCGATCCCCGCGGACAGACCATCATGGTGGAACGAGCCCGCGGCGCACCGTTCCATCTTCGTGGAGGCGGAGCCCCAGCGCGGACTGGGGGACACCATCCTCTTTCTTCGTTTCCTCCCCATGCTTCTCGCGCGAGCGGGCCGCGTGGTGGTGGAGACCCATCCGTCGCTCGTCCCGATCGTCGCGCGGACCTTCGGCGTCCCGGCCGTGGCGGCGGGCTCGGACGACGCCACGCGCGAGCGGCGGGCGTGCGACTGGCGGGTACCCCTGCTGAGCCTTCCCTTCGTCCTCGACGTTGGCGCTGGCGACATCGACGGCGGCGCCTACCTGCGGCCCGACGAGGCCAACGTCGCTGAGTGGCGTGATCGGCTGGACCGACTGCCGGGAAAGCGACGTGTGGGGTGGAGCTGGTCGGACGGCAGCACCGACCCGCGGCGCGCCGCGGCGCTTGGCGGGATCGGCGAGCTGGCGGACGTCGACGCGAGCTTCGTGGCACTCGAAGCGGTGCCGGACCGTGCGGACAGCGGCCGCGTGACGCTGGTGGATTGGTCGGCGGAGCTGGGGGACCTGACGGCCGTCGCGGACCTCATCGCCGCGCTCGACCTGGTGATCGGACCGCCCAATCATCTCACGCATCTCGCGGGAGCGATGGGCAAGGCGGTGTGGGTGCTCCTTCCGGACCGTGCCGACTGGCGCTGGGGAAAGGGATTGTCGGCGCAGTCGACGCCGTGGTATCCGAGTGCGCGCCTGATCCGCGAGGCACAGCGGGGCGCATGGAAGACCGGCGTCGGTGTCGTCGCGACGAACCTTCGCACGCTCCAGTGAAGAAGGCCCGCTGAGTCCAAGACTCGCGGGCCTTTCCAATAGCAGGGGCGGGACTCGAACCCGCGACCCCGGCATTATGAGTGCCGTGCTCTAACCACCTGAGCTACCCTGCCGACGAACCCCAAGATAACAAACCGGCCAGCCCTTTCGGACCGGCCGGCTGTCACTGACTCATAGCGGGGGCGGGATTTGAACCCGCGACCTTCGGGTTATGAGCCCGACGAGCTACCAGGCTGCTCCACCCCGCGATTGGAGCATGAATTGTAGCCGGTCGGAGTTCATCGGTCAACTTGCCCGAGGCCACGCGTGCAGATCCCTCGCTGCGCTCGGGATGACACCGCCGGCCCCGGGGCCGCGCCTTACGCCCGCATCGCCCGGCGGGTGTCGCGCACCATCCTGAAGAAGTGCACCACGTGATCTACCGGCTTGATGTTGCTCGTCTCCTCCCCGTAGATCGTCGCGATCGGCACCCCGGCCACCAGCCAGTTGCGCTTCACGCACTTCACGATCATGTCCATCTCGAACTCGAACCCCTTCTCCGGGTTCTCGAGCAGGACTTCCATCAGCCGGCGGCTCAGGAGCCGGAAGCCGCTCTGGTTGTCGCGGATCTTCCGACCGATCGCCCAGGAGAAGGAGTGCCGTCCCACCGTGTTCGACACCCGGCGCACCAGCGGCATCCGTGAAAAGTCGCGCTCGCCGATGATGAGGTCCGCCCCGGTCTGCCGGAACCGCTCGACAAAGAGCGGGATCTCGCCCGGGTCGTGCTGTCCGTCGGCATCCAGGGTGATCACCGCCTTGACGCCCAGCGCCAGGGCTTCGCGAAAGCCGCGCTGAAGCGCCGCCCCCTTCCCCTGGTTTGGCTGCTGGTCGATGACGCGCGCATCCGTTGCCCTGGCGGCCGCGAGCGTTCCGTCCTTCGACCCGTCGTTCACCACCATGACGGGCACATGCGCGGTTGCCGCGCGGATCACCTGCCCCACGAACGGCTCGGCGTTGTAGGCGGGGATGAGGGCGAGGATGTCGTCAGTCTTCATATGGATGGGCCTGACGCAAGGTCAGCGCCATCTACCAGAACTGCAACAGCACTTACCGCAGAGACGCAGAGACGCAGAGAACTGCAAAGGAATGATGGTGGGATCGGCAGCCTCCGCTGACAAACTCAGGGATGGATCTGAAGGCATGCACCGCCGACATCATTGACTCAGGCTACTGTGTTCACTCGACGCTGGGGCCCGGACTGCTGGAGAGCGCCTACCACAAGTGCCTCGCCCACGAATTGCGCCTTCGTGGTCGGAGCGTTTGCTGGAAAGTCGCGATCCCAGTGGAGTACAAGGGACTGAGAATTCCCGTTGGCTACCAAGCAGATCTGGTCATCGATGATGCCGTGATCGTGGAGGTGAAGACCGTGGACCGCATTCACCCGATCCACGAAGCCCAGCTTCTCACCTATCTGAGGCTCACGGGGCTTACGGTTGGCCTCATCCTGAACTTCCACGAGACCCTGTTTCGCGACGGGATCCGCAGGCTCGTGAACAACTACAAGTAGCCCTTCGCAGTTCTCTGCGTCTCTGCGCCTCTGCGGTTATTACGGAGCCCGTGCGGATACTACGGTGCCCGTGCGGTTACTACGGTGCCCGAAGCCGCCTGAGGATGTCTCCCAGCCTCCGCATCTCCGCCCCATACGCCGCCCAGTCCTCGTTCCGCTGCGCGGCCCGGGCCCGGTCGTAGGCTTCACCCGCTTCCCGGATGAGCTGCGCGTTCGCCGGTGTTGACGTCGCGGCCGGCGGGGCTGGCCTGGCTGCGGTCGGCGCTGGCGGACGCGCGCCGGCGGCCGCTGCTGCGCTCGCGGCGGCATCGGCCGCATCGGCATCGGCCGCCGAGGGCATGGCGCCGCCGAAGAGCACCGCCAACCCCTGCTCCAGCGTCTCCTCCATCGCCACCTGGTTCTCGTGCGCCACCACCACGCGCTTGAGCTCCGGGATGCGCCCGCCGGACGCGCGCAGGTAGAGCGGCTGCACGTAGATCAGCGACTCCTCGATCGGGATCACGAGCAGCTCGCCGCGAATCACCTCGGACCCGCGCTGGTCCCACAGCGAGATCTGACGCGCCACCTCGGCGTCCTGCGTCATCCGGTTCGCGATCTGCGCGGGGCCGAACACGAGGCTCTGGCGCGGGAAGCGATACACCCGCAGCTTGCCGTAGTGCTCCCCGTCGTTCCGCGCCACCATCCACGCGGCGAGGTTGTCGCGCCGGCGCGGCGTGAACGGCCGCATGAGAATGAACTCGGGCTGCGCCTCACCCGGCAGGCGCATCACGATGTGCCGCATGAACGATTCCGACGTCTGCTCCCGCCCCGCGCCCGCCGTGGGCACCTGCCACTGGTCCTCGCGGCCGTAGAAGGTGGACGGCTCCGTCATGTGGAACAGCGCGTACACGGAGCTCTGCGCCGAGAACAGGGTGCCCGGGTACCGGATGTGCGCGCGAAGGTCCGCCGGCATCTCCTCCAGCGGGTGCAGCATGCCGGGGTAGATCCGGGCCAGCGTGCGGATCATGGGGTCGTTCGGCGCCGCGAGGTACGCGCGCGTCTCGCCGGTGTACGCGTCGATCACGACCTTCACGCTGTTCCGCATGTAGTTCGTGCCGTCGGTGAGCGGCTGCGAGTACGGGTAGCGCACCGTGGACGTGTAGGCGTCGAGCAGCCACTTCAGCGTGCCGTCCGCCGCGATCACCATGTACGGGTCGGGATCGACGCGGAGGAACGGGAGCGCCATGCGCGCCCGATCGAGCACGTCGCGGTTGAACAGGATGCGCGTCTCGGCGGTCAGGTCGTCCGACAGGAGGATGTTCACCGCGCCGAAGCGGAGCGCGAACAGCAGCCTCCGCGCGAAGGAGCCCAGCGACACCCCCGCCCCGCCGTCGTACGTCGAGTACACCGCGGCGTCCCCCTCCCCCGCCGGATAGTCGAACTCCTGCTGGCGCGTGGGAGCGAGGATGAACTCGTTCGACCGCTCGCCGAAGTAGATCTGCGGGCGTGTCACCTTGATCGGGATGCTCGAGACCGGCGGCAGGTCCTTGATCCAGAGCACGGGCAGCCCTTCCGCCGTCACCTGGTTGGAGGGGCCGAGGGTCACCCCCATGCCGTGGGTGTACGTCAGGTGCTCGTTGATGAAGGTGCGGGTCGGGAGCGCGGAGGTGTTCATCTCGCGCGGCGCCAGCAGCACCTGGCGCAGCTCGCCGTTCACTACGTAGCGGTCGTCGTCCACCGACACGAAATCGTAGTACGTGCGGATGGACTGGATCTGCCCATAGGTCTGGAGCAGCGGCTCGCGGTCCCACAGCCGCACGTTGCGGATGGTGGACGCGTTCGCCTGGATGTCGCGCATGGTCAGCGGACGGCCCGGCGTGAGGTCGCGACGCTCGATGGAGTCGATCCCCCACGCGGCGCGCGTGGCCGCGAGGTGGTGCAGGATCTGCGGCGTCTCGCGAGCGAGCTCGTTCGGCTGCACCACGAAGCGCTGGTAGGCGTTCGGCACCACGCCGCTCAGGACGAACGTCGCGACGATGACTGCGCCAAGCCCCACGGCCAGGCCGCGCACGATCTGCCGCTTGCTCGCCTGCCACACGAGGTACGCGGCGGCGAGCACCATGATCCCCGCGAGCACCCGCATCATCGGCAGCCGCAGGTGCAGGTCGGTGTACGTCGCGCCGAACAGCACGGTGCTGCGCGCGAGGAGCAGCCCGGGGATGTCCACGAGCAGCAGGCGCACCGCGCGCACGACGATGATGAACGCCGCCACCGCCGCCACGTGCATCTGCGCGCGCGGAGCCACGAAGAACCGGACGCCCTGCTGCACGCGGTCCACGACCATCCCGATGTCGCCGCGGGCGACGTAGACCCCGAGCGTGAACACCACGAGCACCAGCCACGCGATCGCGGTCAGGAAGGCCAGCGCGTGCTCGATCATCGGCACCGTGAACACGTAGAACGCGATGTCGCGCCCGAACACGGGGTCGGTGCTGCCGAACGGCGTCCGGAACCAGAACTGCGCGAGGTCGCGCCAGGTCGCCGCGGCGGCGAACGCCGTGATCAGCGACGCGAACAGCGCTGCCGGGAGCAGGAACCAGGCGGCCATGCGCTGGCCGAGGATGGCCGGCCCCTGCTCCGCCCAGTTCTGCGCGTCGCGAATGTGGAGGTTCTTCGTGGGAAGGCCGCGCAGGGCGAAGCGGCCATTGCCGTACATCACGGCGAACGCCACGATGCCGGCGGCGAGCCCGAGCGCCCACTGCGCCGCGAGCATCGTGAGGAACACGCGCTCGAAGCCGACGTCGCGGTACCACAGCCAGTCGGCCAGGCGACGCGCCACCGCAGGCCCCAGCGCGAGGAGGATCGCCACCGCGATCACGATCAGCCGCAGCGAGCCGAACTGCCCGCGCCCGGAAATCTGCCGTATGTCGCCCGGAATGGTCATGGAGACTTGGATGGAAGTGGGTCCGCCGGCTCGGCGATGCGGTACAATAGCTCCTTCCCGCGCACCATGCCGAACTCTTCGCGCGCGATCCGCTCCTGCGTCGCCGGGTCGGTGAGCACGCGTTGCCGGTGTGCCTGGAGCGAATCCACGATGTGCGTCAGCGAATCGATCTCGCGCTGGAGCTGCAGGCGCTGGTGCCGCTGCCGGATGATGTCGAGGGTGGTGTACTCACCGCCGGCAACCGCGATCCAGAGGGCCGCGAGTCCCCCGGCCATCCACAGGATCGAGGAAAGCCGGGGCAACCTGCGGTCAGATCCCGTAGATCGCGCCACCCGGATACTCCGCGGCCCCGCCGAGCTGCTCCTCGATGCGGAGCAGCTGGTTGTACTTCGCCACGCGGTCGGTGCGGCTCGCGGAGCCCGTCTTGATCTGCCCCGCGCCGGTGCCGACGGCGAGGTCCGCGATGAAGGTGTCCTCGGTCTCGCCGGAGCGGTGCGAGATGACCGAGAGGTAGCCCGCGGCGCGCGCCATGTCGATCGCCTCGAGCGTCTCGGTGAGCGTGCCGATCTGGTTCACCTTGATGAGGATGGCGTTGCCGATCCCGTTCTCGATGCCGCGCGCCAGCCGCTCGGTGTTGGTGACGAACAGGTCGTCGCCCACGAGCTGGCAGCGGTCGCCAATCGCCGCCGTGAGCTTCGCCCATCCCTCCCAGTCGTCTTCCGCGAGCCCGTCCTCGATGGAGACGATCGGGTACTCGTCGATCCAGCGGGTGTAGAGCTCGATCATGCCATCGACGCTCTTCTTGCCCGCGCCGCTCTTCTTGAAGACGTACTGGCCGTCCTTGTGCAGCTCGCTGGCCGCGCAGTCGAGCGCCAGCGCGATCTCCTTCCCCGCCGCGTGGCCCGCCCCGTCGATGGCCTCGAGAATGACCTTGATCGCCTCCTCGTCGTTCTTGAGGTCCGGCGCAAAGCCGCCCTCGTCGCCCACCCCCGTGGCGAGCTTCTGCTTCACCAGCACCTTCTTCAGCGAGTGGAACACCTCGGCGCCCATGCGGAGCGCGTCGGAGAAGCTCTCCGCGCCGATGGGGACGATCATGAACTCCTGGAAGTCCACCGTGTTGGTGGCGTGCGCGCCGCCGTTCACGATGTTCATCATCGGCACCGGCAGCACGCGCGAGAGCGGCCCGCCGAGGTAGCGATACAGCGGCATGCCGAGCGACGCCGCCGACGCGCGCGCGGTGCCCATGGACACGGCGAGGATCGCGTTCGCGCCGAGGTTGGCCTTGTTCGGCGTTCCATCCAGCTCGATCAGCATCGCGTCGATCGCCATCTGGTCGGTGGGGTCCATGCCGCGCAGCGCCGGCGCGATGGTCTCCTCGACGTTCTGCACTGCCTGGCGCACACCCTTCGACAGGTAGCGCCCGGGGTCGCCGTCACGCAGCTCCACGGCCTCGTGCTCGCCGGTGCTGGCGCCGCTGGGCACCGCGGCGCGTCCCATGGTGCCGTCGGAGAGGAAGACGTCGGCTTCGACGGTGGGGTTCCCGCGCGAATCGAGGATTTCGCGGGCGATGATGCGTTCGATGGTGGTCGTCATGGTGGCCGGAAAGCTATTCGCGCCGCTCCCCTTCCGCAGCCACCGCGTGCTCCGCGGTGTGCACGCCGTACAGGCGCCGCATCTCGTCGGCCATGCGCGCCCACACGATCTCCATGAGCTTCGTGCGGTCCTCGTACGAATAGCCGGCGGTGGGCACCGGCTCGAGGAAGTGCAGGTGCACGGTGCCGCCGCGTATCACGAACGAGTCCTTGGCCATCACCTCGCGCGTGCCGTAGATCAGCGTCGGGATCACTGGCGCGCCCGATGCGATCGCGAGCACGAAGGGGCCCTTCTTGAAGGGGCGCAGGTGGTAGTCCTTCCCACGCGTGCCTTCCGGGCAGATGATCACCGAACGTCCGCGCTGCACGTCCTTTGCCGCCACCTTGTAGGACTCGAACGCCTTCTTCCGGTTGTCCCGGTCGATGAAGACGATCCCCGCAGCCGCTGCGGCCCGACCGAACATCGGAAGCTTCCGCAGCTCCGCTTTGGCGATCCAGGTGTAGCGGGGGACGACGGCCGCGAGCGTGAATATGTCGTACCAGCTCACGTGATTCGCGATGAACACCTGTCCTTCAGTCTCCGACAGGCGGTCCCCGCCGTGGAGCACGAGCTTCACCCCCGTGACCCAGAGGATGCCGCGACACCAGGCGTGCATGCACTTCTGGTAGATGCCGTTGGGCTTCTCCTCCACCCCCAGGAGGCCCGCCAGCACGACGATCGGCCCGAGGGTGAACGTGAGGATCGTGATGCCGACAAGGACGAATACGGTGCGCATCAGCGCGAAAGGTGATCGTGGCCGCGGGGCGTGGCAACGCGCGCGCCGCTCCTCGTGAACCGCGCCTCCGCGCCGCCACGCACCGCGCGCCCCACCGCGGTGAGCCGCGTGCCACAGGCCCGCTCGAAGGCCGCCATGTCCAGCCCCGACGGAGCGGCGACGAGCAGCTCGTACTCCTCCCCGCCGCCAACGTCGCCGGGCTCGGCGCCGGTCAGGAGGGGCACCCGGTCGAGGTCGATCTCGACGACGCAGCCGCTGGCGGCCGCGAGGTGCGACGCATCACCACCCAGTCCGTCGGAGATGTCGATCATCGCCGTGGCGCCGCGCGCGGCGAGCCAGCGCGCCTCGGCGACCCTGGCCACCGGCCTCGCGAAGCGCTCCATCCAGGCGTCCGCGGGGCGGCTCCCGGCGCGGAGAGCGCGCACCGCCGCCGCGGGTCCTCCCAGCACACCGGTGACGTACACGACGTCGCCCGGGCGCGCTCCGGAGCGCGCGAGTGGAGCGTGCGCGGCGCCGAGCACCGTGGTGGTGATGGCCAGCGCCTGCGACGACGCGATGTTTCCGCCACGGATCACGGTTCCCGCCGCGCGCGCCGCCGCGCCGATGCCGTCGGCGAGCGCGTCCACCAGGGCCTCGTCGGTGCTGGGCAGCTCCAGCGCGACGAGCAGTCCCAGCGGCTGCGCGGCCATCGCCGCGAGGTCGCTCAGCGCGGCGGTGGCCGCCCGGTACGCGATCGCGTCGAGTGGAAGCCAGTCGCGGCGGAAGTGCACGCCTTCCACCGCGGCGTCCGTGCTCGCGACGAGCCGGTCTCCCCTCGGCACGTCAATGACGGCCGCGTCGTCCCCGAGCCCGACCGCGAGCGTGCCCCAGCGTTCCTGCATGCGACGCACGAGGTCGAACTCCCTGCCGCCGCCCAGCGAGGTGTCGCGCGTCATGCGCGGCGCGGAGGAACGAGGTCGGGAAGCTCGAGCAGCACCGGGTAGCGCGTCGGCGTGTCCCGCACGCGCCACGCGGCCGGCAGGTGCGCGAGGGCGTCGTCGAGCGTGAGGCCGCGCACGTCCTCGTGCCCGCGCTGCGCCAGCCGCGCCGCGCGTCCGTGCACCCACGCCCCGCACGCCGCCGCCGCGAAGGGATCGCCGAGCTGCGCCAGCAGCGTGACCACGATCCCGGTGAGCAGGTCCCCGCTCCCCGCGGCGGCGAGCAGCGGCGTCCCGCTCGCGCTCACGAGGCGATCACCCGATGGCCCGGTGACGATGGTGGGTTGTCCCTTGAGCACCACCACGGCGCGCGTATGGCCGGCGAGCGGCTTGCCGATGTCGAAGCGCCGGGCCTGCACGTCGTCCACGGCGACGCCGGTGAGCCGGGCGAACTCCATCGGGTGTGGGGTGAGCACGGCTGGGCGTCCGGCCAGCAGCCCCGCCAGCCCGTTGACGTCGGAGGCGAAGACGTTCAGCGCATCGGCGTCGAGCACCACCGGTCCCTGGAACTCGCGCAGCACCAGCTCGAGGGTCTCGCGCGGCACGGTGCCGACGCCGAGGCCGGGCCCGATCGCCACGGCGTCTGCCCATGACAGCTCGTGGCGCGCCTCGGCGGCGTCTCGCGGCCAGCGGCCGGTGAGTGCAGTGGGCTCCGCCTCGCGCACGGCATTCAGCGAGTCGTCGGCGACGAGGAGCTTCACCATCCCCACGCCGCTGCGCCACGCCGCGCGCGCCGCGAGGATCGCCGCCCCCGACATCCCCGCCCCGCCTCCGATGATCGCGACCTTTTTCCGCGTGCCCTTGTGCGCGTCCGGCGCGACCTCCGGCAGCCGGCGCGCGACCCAGGCGCCCGTCACGAGGCCGGGCGCGCCATCCTCGAGCTCCGCATGGCGGCCCAGCCCGATGTCCAGCACGACGATGCGGCCGCACGCCGCGCGCGACACGAGATGACCGCGCTTGAGCGTTCCATAGGTCAGCGTGAGCGCGGCGCGCGCCGGCGCGTGCACGGCCCCGGTCGAGGCATCCACCCCGCTCGGCAGGTCGAGCGCCACGAGGGTGGCGCGCTCGCGCATGGTGCGCATCCCCGCGATCGCGGCGCCGATCGGCCCGCGAGGGGTACCCTGGCTCCCGGTGCCGAGCAGGCCGTCGACGACGATTCCCTCGCCGCGATAGACGCTGCCCGCCTGGAGCGCCGCGCTGTCGGCTTCCACGAGCTCGACGTGCGGCAACGCGAGCTCGCGCTCCGCGCGGGCGTCGTCGGTGGCGGCGGGCACCGGCTCGCACACGCGCACGCGCGCCCCCGCGGCAGCCAGGGCGCGGGCCACCACCCATGCGTCGCCGCCGTTGTTCCCCGGCCCGGCGAACACGAGCACGCCGTCGCGCAGGCGCGAGCCGAAGCGGAGCGCGATCTCGGCGGCGCTCGCGGCCCCGGCGCGCTGCATCAGGGCGCGGGACGGAGTACCGCCGTCAATGGCCGAGCGATCTCGCGCCGCTGCCTCGGCGGCGGTGACGACCCGGACCAGCGCTTTGTCGCTCACGAAATCGCCAACTGCTTCAACGCGGAAAAGCGCGGATTGGCGAAAACGAGCGGATCAACAGCTCCCAATGGATGACCCATCGGGAAGAACTTATTCGGTTATCCGCTGGTTACCGCTGATCCGCTGGTTTCCGCGTCCAGGCAGTTCGCTCAGCTGGCGGCGGCGAAACCTGCGCACCAGGGGTAGTCCCGCTCGAACGCCTGGTCGAAGTCGAACACCCGCTCGAAGTCCGCGATGGAGTCGTTCGGCTGGCTCAGCAGCATGCCGAGCTCCACGAGCGCGAACACGATGTGTCCGATGTCCGTGGTGGAGCGGATCCCCCAGTGCTCCAGCACGAGCTTCGACATGACGCCGAAGCGCTCGAGCGCCAGGTCGCGGCACCCCTCGGCGAGCTCCTGCCCGGTGATGTGGCGCCGATCCTCGAGCCGCTGCTGGCAGAACTCGAGCGCCGCGAGCACGAACAGATAGGCGCGCTCGTCGTACCGCCGCTCACGCAGGCGGATGCGGTCCATGATGCCGTCGCGGAAACTCAGCTCACTCATCGCTGCCAGGCTGCTCCGTCGCGGAAAAAAAGAACCGACGAGCGCGGAGCACTCGTCGGGAACGGAAGATTACACCTGGCGCGGCAACGCACAATGGCCAAGAAGCGGGCCAGACAGGGCAGCTTGAACTGCGGCTTGCCGGCTCGCTGGAAAAGCAGTCCTGCAAGCAGCTTCACAAGCAGCTTTTTAAGCGCGTTTGCCGACGGTCAGGTAATAGACCGGGATGCCCGTGAGCACGATGCCCAGCGTCAGCGCCGTGGGTCCGCGGCTCGACGGGTCGATCAGCGCGTTGCCGAGCAGGTAGATGGCGGAGAGCACGAAAAGCGCGGGCACGAAGGGGTACCATGGTGTGCGGAACGCGGGCGTGTACCCTGCGCGGCGGCGCAGCACGAACAGTGAGGCAACGCCGATGGCATAGAAGGGCACGATCGCCGTGACGAAGGCGTCGGCGAGCTGCTCGAAGTTCCGCATCAGCACGAAGGCCACGCCGAGCACGATGTTGATCCCGATCGCCACGTACGGCGTGTGGAAGCGCGGATGCACCTCCGCCACCTTCCGGAAGAACAGCCCGTCCTCGGCCATCGCGTAGAAGATGCGCGGCGACGTCAGCAGCGACCCGGTGAGCGTCCCCCAGGTGGACAGCATCACGGTCACTCCGATGAACACCACGCCGGCCGCGCCGAGCAGCCGTTCCGCGACGTCGGCCGCGACGAGCGTCGATCGGCGCATCTCCTCCACCGGGATCACCGCCAGGTACGCGAGGTTCGCCAGGAGGTAGATGGTGATGATGGCCAGCGTGCCGATGATCAGGGCGCGCGGCAGGTTCCGTTCCGGATCCTTCACCTCGCCGCCGGCATAGCTCAGGTCCGCGTAGCCGTCGTAGGCCCAGAGCACCGAGACGAGCGCCAGCCCGAACGGCGCCATGGAGAAGCTGCCGGCCGGCATGGCGGGGGTGTAGTGCCCGCCGGTCTCCGGCAGGCCGAGGGCGAACGCGATCACCACGATGAAGATCAGGCCGCCGTACTTCGCGATCGTCGTGACGTTGAGCACCATGGTGCCCCATCGCACGCCGAGGATGTTCACCGTGCCCATGACGATGATGGCGACGGCCGCGACGTACTGCGCATAGGCCGCGGGGTCGCCGCCGATGACGCGCAGGAAGTACTCGGCGAAGGTCGTGGAGATCGCGCCGACCGCGGCCGCGCGGATGACCGTGATCTCGGCCCAGCCGAACAGGAACGCGGGAAGCCGTCCCCACCCTTCCTTGATGTACACGAACACGCCGCCCGTGCGCGGGAAGGCGGACGCGAGCTCGGCGAAGGAGAGCGCGCCGCAGAGGGCGAACAGGCCGCCCGCCACCCAGATGATCGCGAGCGGGAGGGGACCGGGCAGCTTGTCCGCGATGCCGGCAGGTGAACGGAAGATGCCGGAGCCGATCGTCGTCCCGATGACGATCGCGATGGCGCTCCAGAGGCCGATCTGTCGCTTGAGGCCCTGCGGCGGGGTCTGTTCCATCCCCTAATGTGTGGTCGTGCGGGGCGCGGGGTACAGAGGGAACTCACCGGCGAGCGCGCGAACCTCCTTCCGAACGGCCGCCAGCACGGCAGCGTCCTCCGGCGCGCGGAGCACCCGGTCGATGAGCGAGGCGATGCGCCGCATCTCGCCCTCCTTCATGCCGCGCGTCGTGACCGCCGGGGTGCCAAGCCGCAGCCCGCTGGTGACGAAGGGCGAGCGCGTCTCGTTCGGCACGGTGTTCTTGTTCACCGTGATCCCCGCCCGGTCGAGCGACGCCTCGGCGAGCTTTCCGGTGAGGTGGTCGCCCTTGTTGCGGAGGTCCACGTTCATGAGGTGGTTGTCCGTTCCACCCGACACCACCTGGTACTGCATCTCCACGAGCGCGCCGGCGAGCGCCCGGGCGTTCGCCACCACCTGCGTGCAGTACGTCCTGAAGGACGGCTGGAGCGCCTCGTGGAACGCGACGGCCTTGGCGGCGATGACGTGCTCCAGCGGACCGCCCTGCGTGCCCGGGAACACCGCCTTGTCGATCGCCTTCGCGTGCTCGGCCCTGCAGAGCACCATCCCGCCGCGCGGGCCGCGCAGCGTCTTGTGCGTGGTGGTCGTGACGACGTCCGCGTGCGGCACCGGCGACGGATACACGCCGGCCGCGACGAGCCCGGCGAAGTGCGCCATGTCCACCATGAACAGCGCGTCCACCTCCTCGGCGATCTGCGCGAACTTCGCGAAGTCCAGCACCCGCGAGTAGGCGCTGTAGCCCGCGATGATCATCTTGGGACGGTGCTCGTGCGCCTTGCGACGCACGTTCTCCATGTCGATGACGCCGTCGCTGGTGACGCCATACGACACCGCGCGGTACAGGATTCCCGAGAAGTTCACCGGCGACCCGTGCGTCAGGTGCCCGCCGTTGGAGAGGTCCATGCCGAGGAAGGTGTCGCCGGGCTTCAGGAGCGCGAGGAACACCGTCATGTTCGCCTGCGCGCCGGAATGCGGCTGCACGTTCGCGTGGTCCGCCCCGAACAGCGTCTTCGCGCGGTCGATGGCCAGCTGCTCCACCTGGTCCACGAACTCGCAGCCGCCGTAGTAGCGCTTGCCCGGCAGCCCCTCGGCGTACTTGTTGGTGAGCGGCGAGCCCATGGCCTCGAGCACGGCCGGGGAGACGAAGTTCTCGCTGGCGATGAGCTCGAGGCCGTCGTTCTGGCGCTCGACCTCGCGCTCGATGAGCGCCGCGATCTCCGGATCCGCTTCACGGAGCGCGTCGCCCGGCGGGGCGTTCTCCCACTCGGTCCAGTTCATCGGTGTGCGGTCAGCTGGAGGCCGGGGACAGCTTCCGCCGCGGTGCGGATGTTTCCGGTGCGTCGGTCATGGATGCAAATTAGCACGGCACGACAACGACCACGCGCGCTACGGACGCTCGGGTCGCAGGCGCTCCATCTCGGCGCGCTCGGCCACCGATGCGTCGGACGAATGCCAGTTGCGCAGGAGTTGGCCGGCCGCGGACGCCGCGACGTCCGTGTCGCCCGACCGTGCCGCCGCGCGCGCCAGGCCGACCAACGTGCGCGATCGGCCCGGCATCTGCTCCAGCGCCCGCGTGAACTCCCGCTGCGCTTCGAGGTGTCGGCCCGCCGCGAGGAGAATTTCACCAGCGAGCTCGCGCGGCGGCTTCGGCAGGCGCGGTGGCCCGAACTCCACGGGCAGCGCGTCGTCCTGCCGGGCCGCTTCGAGAATCAGGGCGACCGCGGAGTCTGTCCTGCCGCGGGCCGACATCAGGGCGGCCCGGATCTCGAGGGCGATGATGCGAATGACGCGCGGGTCGTTTTCCAGCGCCGCGCCGGGATCCGCGGTGACGTAGGCATCCAGGGAGTCCGCGATCTGCTCCGCCAGCGCCCGCTCGCCGCGCTTCAGCGCCGCATATCCCGTGGCAAAGGCGTCGATTGCCCTGAACGTGGGCGACGCGATCGGCGCCAGGGACATTCCGACGATGCTGTCGGTCCAGCGTTCGCTCGTGATGAGGTATGCCGCGCGCATCATCACGAGGCTCGGGCGCTCACCCATGCGCCACGGGGCAACGGCGTTCGCGCGCGCGCGCAGCAGGTGCAATCGCGCCTCGTCGTAGCGGCCCTGCTGCAGGTAGCCGTAGCCGAGCCAGGTGGTGTAGTGATGGGCGCGCCAGTGTTCGGCGTGGGGGCCGGATGCGACGACGTTCTGCGACACGACGTCGTCCCACATCCCCATCGCCAGGAAGATGTGCGTCGTCATGTGCTGGGCGTGCGCCGCCGCCGGCGCGATCTTCGAGTAGGCGCGCGCCGCCCACAGGCCAAGGGGCGCGTGCACGGGGTCGTCGAAGGCGTGGATGACCATGTGCGCCGCGCCCGGATGGGCGGGGTTGCGTCGCAGGACGTCTGCGGCGATCGCGCCCGCTCGCATGTACGATGCCTCGACGCGGTCGCTCTGGCTCAGGCCGAGCAGCGCCAGCGCGTGGAGCACCCTGGCTTCGTCGTCCTGCGGATGCGCGAGGACGATACGCTCGATGGCGGCGGCGAACAGGGTGTCGCGCGTCGCCTTGCCGCCCACTCCATACAGCGTCTCGACGGCGTCCAGGTACATCTGCTCGCGCACCGTGCGCGCCCTGGCGCGCCGCTCCGCGCGTGTGGGAGCGAGGCGCCGAAGCACCGCCATGGCGGCAGCCGTGTCCTGCCGGTTCCAGACCTGGTGCGTATGCGTCAGCGCTTCACCGGCGTAGGCGAGCGCGAACGTCGGATCGGCCTGTTGTGCTTCCCGGAACGCGATGGCTGCCGCCGGATATTCGAAGCTGTGATACAGCAGCATGCCGCGAATGAAGGGCGCCTGTGCCGCGGCTGCCCCCGAATTGGGGAACGAGATCGTGCCGAGGTTCTGCGACTGCGCACCCAGCCCGACCACGGGGGCGATGACCATCAGGGCCACCCTTCGGAGAACCGCGGGGATCTTCATCTGCGGTGTCTCCCTCATCCCCGCTTCCGCCGATCGACCACGATCAGGGCAATGCCCGCAATGAGAACGATGCCGCCGAGGATCGGGGGGACCGGGACCCTCTCGCGTTGCTGGATGGTGGCACTCATCGGCCCCAGCCGCACGGTATCGGATCGCCGCGTGTACGAGAACCCGCCGTAGGCCAGCCCGAGAGCGCCGAGGACGATCAGGATGATGCCCAGCACTCGCATGGCTGTCTCCGCGACAATTGTGTATGTCAGTCTAACCTATTGAAGGAGCGCCGGAGTGGCGGACGGTGCACGAGCCGTCGTCGCGAACAGCCTCATCCGGAGGTCCGGGGCGCGTCACCCCTTCCCGGAGTCGATCTTCAGGACCCGACGCTCGTGTCGTCCGCCCTCGAACGGCGTCTCGAGCCACTTCTTCAGGATGGCGACCGCCTCGTCGTCGGAGACGAACCGCGCGGGAAGCACCAGCACGTTCGCGTCGTTGTGCTGCCGCGCGAGCTCCGCCACTTCCGGCGACCAGATCACGGCCGCGCGCACGTTGGGGTACCGGTTCGCCACGTACGACATGCCGAGCCCTGTGCCGCACAGCAGCACCCCGCGCTTCACCTTCCCTTCCGATACCTGCTGCGCCAGTGGGTGCGCGTAGTCGGCGTAGTCCGTCGAGTCGGCGGAGCCGGTCCCGACGTCCTTCACCGTGAACCCGAGGCGTTCGAGCTCCAGGCGCAGCCTTGCCTTGAGCTCGAACCCCGCGTGGTCGGACCCGATCAGGATCTCCTCAGGCATTGGGCCACTGCGGCCAGGTGCGCACCATCGAGCCCACCTCGCGGATGCGCTGCTCGGCGAGGCGATCCGCCGCCACGTACGTCGGGATCCTGTCCCGCTTCGCGATCGAGAACACGCGCAGCACGGTGTCGTAGATCTCGTCCGCCTTGCGGAACGCCCGCGCCGATGTCCAGCCCGCGAGCTCGCTGTACACGTTGATGACGCCTCCCGCGTTCGCGACGTAGTCCGGCGCGTACAGCAGCCCCTTCTGCTCCAGCGCATCGCCATGGCGCTCCTCGTGGAGCACGTTGTTGGCCGCGCCGGCCACGATCTCCACCTTCAGCTGCGGGATCGTCTTGTCGTTGATGATCGCGCCAAGCGCGCAGGGGGCGAAGACGTCCGCCTGCACACCGTAGATCTCTTCCGGCGCCACCGCCCGCGCGCCGAACTCGCTCGTCACCCGCTTCACGCGCTCGGCGTCAATGTCGGTGACGATGAGCTTCGCGCCCGCTTCGTGCAGCTCCTTGGCGAGGAAGTAGCCGACGTGGCCGCATCCCTGCACCGTGATCGTCCGGTTGGCGAGGTCGTCCTTCCCCCAGCGCTCCTTCGCGGACGCCTGGATCGCGCGGAACACGCCGTGCGCCGTCACGGGAGACGGGTCGCCGGAGCGCCCCGCGAGCCCGCTGACGTTCTTCGTCTCCATGTGCACGTAGTCCATGTCCGCCGTGCTGGTGCCGACGTCCTCGGCGGTGATGTACCGCCCGCCGAGCGACTCGCAGAAGCGCCCGTGAGCGCGGAAGATGAGCTCGCGGTCGGTGCGCTTGTTGTCGCCGATGATCACCGACTTCCCGCCCCCGAGGTTCAGCCCCGCGACGGCGTTCTTGTAGGTCATGCCGCGCGCCAGCCGAAGCGCGTCAACGATGGCCTCCTCGTCCGACCCGTAGCTCCAGAAGCGCGTGCCGCCGAGGGCCGGTCCGAGCACGGTGCTGTGGATGGCGATGATGCCGCGGTAGCCCGACGCGAGGTCGTGGCCGAGCACGACCTGCTCGTGCCCCATGGATGCGATGGTGTCGAAGATCTGCATGTTACGCTGTGACGTGAGAGTAGAGTTCCCGCGCGATGACGATGCGCTGGATTTCGGAGGTGCCTTCATAGATCTCCGTGACCTTGGCGTCACGGAAGAGCCGCTCCACCGGGTAGTCCTTCACGTAGCCATACCCGCCGAAGATCTGCACCGCCTGGGTGGTCACCCACATGGCGGTCTCGCTGGCCTGGAGCTTGGCCATGGCGCTGAACTGCGTGACGTGCTGCCCGCGATCGCGCGCCGTCGCCGCGGCGTGCAGCAGCGCCCGCGACGCGGCCACCCGCACCGCCATGTCCGCGAGCTTGAACTGCACCGCCTGGAATTCCTTGATCGGCTTCCCGAACTGCCGCCGCTCGGCGGCGTACTTCGACGCGTGCGAGAGCGCGGCCTGCGCGATCCCCACCGCCTGCGCCGCGATGCCGAGGCGCCCGGCGTCCAGCGACTGCATGGCGTAGATGAACCCCATCCCCGGCTCGCCCAGCAGGTTCGCCGCGGGAACGCGCAGGTTGTCGAACCGGAGCTGCACCGTGGGCGACGCGCGCAGCCCCATCTTGTCTTCCTTCTTGCTCACGGAGAACCCGGGCAGGTCCGGCGTGATGATGAAGGCGCCGATGCCGCGCGCTCCCTTGCGGTCGTCGGGCGCGTCGGTGCGCGCCATCGCGAGGATGACCCCCGCGTGCGTCCCGCTCGTCACCCACGCCTTGGTCCCGTTCAGCACCCAGCAGTCCCCGTCGCGCACCGCCCGGGTGCGCAGCGACGACGCGTCCGATCCGCTGTCCGGCTCCGAGAGCGCGAAGGCGCCAAGGATCTCGCCGCGCGCCATCGGCTTGAGGAAGCGCTCCTTCTGCTCCGCCGATCCCCAGCGCAGCAGCATCTGCGACGGGAGCGAGTTGTGCACGCTCATCATCACCGCGGTGGACGCGTCCACGGCGGCGATCTCCTCGAGCGCCACGAGATACGTGAGCGTGTCCATGCCGATCCCGTCGAACTCCTCCGGCACCATCATGCCAAGGAATCCGAGCTCGGCCAGCTTCGCGATGAGCGTCGGCTCGAAGTGCGCGTCGCGATCCCAGGCGCCCACGTGCGGCGCCAGCTCGCGCGCCGCGAACTCGCGCGCCGTGCTCTGCACCGCGCGCTGCTCTTCCGTGAGTGGAGTGAGTGCCCAGGCCATGGTTCAGGGGACAGGGGGCGGGGATCAGAGATCAGGGGGTCTTCCCTGAGCCCTCATCCCTGAACCCTCATCCCTGGTAGTTGTAGAAACCCCTTCCACTCTTCTTGCCGAGCCATCCGGCCGCCACGTATCGCCGCATGAGCGGGCAGGCGCGGTACTTCGGGTCGCCGAACCCGTCGTGCAGCACGTCGAGGATGGCGACGCAGGTGTCAAGGCCGATGAAGTCCGCGAGCTGGAGCGGCCCCATGGGGTGGTTCATCCCGAGCTTCATCACCGTGTCGATCGCCTCGGCGGTGCCAACACCCTCCATGAGGGCGAACGCCGCCTCGTTGATCATCGGCATGAGGATCCGGTTGGCGATGAACCCGGGGAAATCGTTCGCCTCCACCGGCGTCTTCCCCACCGCCTTCGCCAGCGCCACCGTCTTCGCGTTCGTGTCGTCGCTCGTGGCCTGCCCGCGGATGATCTCGACGAGCTGCATCACCGGCACCGGGTTCATGAAGTGCATCCCGATCACCTTGTCCGGCCGCTTCGTCTGCGCCGCGATCTCCGTGATGGAGATGGAGCTGGTGTTCGTGCCGAGGATCGCGTTCGCCGCGGCGTGCCGGTCAATGTCGCGGAAGATCCTGAACTTCAGCTCGCGCTGCTCGGTCACCGCCTCCACCACCAGCGACGCGCCCGCCACCGCCTCGAGCGACTCCTTCGTCGTGATCCGGCCGAGAATCCTCGCCTTGTCGTCGGTGGTGACCGTTCCCTTCTTCACCTGCCGGTCGAGGTTCTTCGAGATCGTGTCCACGCCGCGCGTGAGCGCATCCGGGGAGATGTCGATCAGCGTCACCGGGTGCCCGGCCTGCGCGAACACGTGCGCGATGCCGTTGCCCATCTGGCCGGCACCGAGCACCGCAATCGTATCTGTCATCGGAAGTAGCGTGGGACTGGAGTCGTGAGGCTAGGGACTCGAGGACTCCTGCTCACCGGAGTCGTCGTGCGTCGACCCGAGACCCGAGCCCCCAGCCTCCCGTCTCGAGCCCCATAAATAAAGCAGCACCAGCGCCAGAATCATTGCCGCCGTCGCGGCCGCTCCCCCTTCCGGACCCCAGGCGCCGCCTGTCACCCAGTCGGGTCCCGTCTCCACCGTCTCGTAGTCGGGGTTCGGCAGCTCCAGCCCGCTGACGCGCACGTGCAGCGGCACCGCCATGAGCCAGTTCCAGCCGAAGTGCGCCATCGTGGCCGCATAGAGGCTCCGCGTCACCAGCAGCACGGCCGCGAGGAAGACGCCGGCCAGGACGACGTTGGCAATCGATCCAGGCGTCCGCCCGGGGTTCCACATGTGCAGGAGCCCGAAGGCGAGGCTGGTGATCGCGATGGCCCCCACTCGCCCCACCCCATCGGTGAGCGCCGAGAATACGTACCCCCGGCTCAGCAGTTCCTCGTAGAAGGCAGCCGGCAGCAGCGCGAGCGAGACGCCGATCGCCGCGCGCCACCAGGGACCATCCGGCGTGGCCTGGATGGCCAGCCAGCCAACGACGAAGAGGAAGAGGCACGCCGTGCCGATGGGCGCCACGCCAAGCCCGAAACCGGCGCCGAGCGCGCGCCCTCCTGCCGCCTCACGGTGCATCCGCACGTACTGCCATCCAGCCGGGTCGAGCCAGCCGAGCATGATCCCGTGCGCAATGAGCAGCGAGATCGTCATTCCCACCGACTCGGCGGTGCCTCGGGTGCCCGTGAGTGCGTCGAGCGGCTTCAGCGCGAAACCGAGCGCCGCCATGACGACGACGGCGCTGCAGATCCAGAGCGACAGGAAGAGGAGGATCCGCCAGGGCGCCCGCGTGCGGCCATCGGCGCCGCGAAAGACCGCCCTGAGCGTCAACGCGGGAACGCTAGGCCTTGCGGGGCCGCGCGATCAGCGCGGCGACGAACGCCTTCACGAGGTCGAACACGGCAAAGGGCGAGATGCCCTGGGCAATGGCCACCGCGACGCTGCCCGTGAGGATCGTGAGCTGCGTGAGGCCGCCGATGAAGAGCACCGCGATTCCGGCGCACGCCGCGAGCCAGCGGCCCATGAGCGACGGCGCTCGGCGCGCGATGAGCCCGGCGACGAATGCCGCGACGGGGAACGCGAACAGGAATCCACCGGTGGGCCCGAGCAGGCGCAGCACGCCAGGCGCGCCGAACGGCGAGAACACGGGAAGCCCCGCCGCGCCGGCCAGGAGGTACAGGCCCATGCTCGTGGCTCCGAGCACCGGACCGAGCATCATCCCGGCGAGCACCACCAGCATCGGCTGGAGCGTGAGCGGCACCGGTGTTCCGGGCAGCGGGATGGCCACCTGTGATGCAGCCGCGAGCGCCACGGCGAATCCCCCTACGCCGAGAGCCGCGAGCCGGCGATCCTTCTCGATGGATGCAATGAATGTCGTCATCAGTTGTCCCTTGAGACGCTGAGCGCCACGGCGTCACCGCCGCCGAGGCAGAGGGTGGCGACGCCCGTTCGGGCGCCGCGGTCCTGCATGGCGTACAACAACGTGGTCAGCACCCGCGCGCCGCTGGCGCCGATCGGGTGCCCGAGCGCGATCGCGCCCCCGTTCACGTTCACGCGATCCCAGTTCCAGCCGAGTCCCTGGCCGTTCGCGATGGCCTGCGACGCGAACGCCTCGTTCGCCTCGATGAGGTCGAAGTCGCCGATCTTCCGGCCGGTGCGCTCCATGAGGTTCTGCACGGCGGTGATCGGCGCGAAGAAGAGATCCTGCGGATCGGTGGCGCCGGTGGCATAGCCGTCAATGCGGCCGAGCACGTTCAGTCCGTGCGCCTGGGCGAATGCGAGCGACGTCACCACCACGGCCGCCGCGCCGTCGTTGAGGCTCGACGCGTTCCCGGCCGTCACCGACCGCTCGTTCTGCGGCACGATTTCGCTCTCGAACGCCGGACGCAGCTTGCCGAGCGACTCGGCCGTCGTGTCCTTGCGCGGACTCTCGTCGGTGTCCACCACCGTGCTGCCCTTGCGGCTCCTGATCTCCACCGGCGCGATCTCGGCCTTGAACTTCCCGGCCTCCTGCGCCGCGATCGCCTTCCGGTGCGAGGCGGCCGCAAATTCGTCCTGCATCTGGCGCGACACGCCGGCCTTCTTTGCGGTGTACTCGGCGTGCCCGCCCATGTGGACGTCGCAGAAGGCGCACCAGAGGCCGTCGCGGATCATGCCGTCCACGAGCTTCTGGTCACCGAGCTTCACGCCATTGCGCATGCCGTACACGTAGTGCGGCGCGTTGCTCATGGACTCCTGCCCGCCAGCCACGATGACTTCGCGATCCCCCGCCTTGATGGCCTGTGCCGCGAGCATCACCGCCTTCAGCCCCGAGCCACACACCTTGTTGATCGTGAGCGCGGAGACGCTGGACGGGATTCCCGCCTTGATCGCGGCCTGGCGCGCGGGGGCCTGTCCCACCCCGCCCTGGATCACGTTGCCGAAGATGACTTCCTCGATCGTGTCGAGCTCCACCTTCGCGCGGCGCACCGCTTCGCGGATGGCGATGGCGCCCAGCTCGGGCGCGGAGAGGGACGACAGGCCGCCGAGGAACTTGCCGATGGGCGTCCGCGCGGCACCGACGATGACCGGGATACGTGTTGGGTCCGACATGGCGGGAAAACTACGTTCCTGGCGGCTGGCGCGCACTGGCGAAAGGCCCTACTGAACCCTTCTCAGCTCCCGAATGCTCTGCACGCGATTGGAGTAGTTCAGCTCCACCTCGTCCCGTTCGGTGGCGATGGTGACGTCGCCGCCGCGCGCGAAGGAAAGGATACTGCCCGTGACAGGATTGCGAACCATCACGACGGGGTACCGAGCGGCGTTCCAGCGCAGGCGCATCGAGCGCGGACCGGGCCGCGTGACGGTCGCGGAAGGGTCGCTCGAGAGCACGGTCGACTGGATACTGGCGGCCGTGCGGCCGCCGCGCGTCGTGAGGGTCAGCGACGCGAGATCCTGGCCGCGCAGCATGCTCCGCGGCAGCACGAAGGCGAACGCCTCCTGCTCGCCGGGAAGGTCGGCGATCCGCTGAGCATCGAAGCTCACCGAGAACAACTCGCTGCCGTCCGCGGCCGTTGCGCGAAGCCGGTGCGCTCCCTGCGCGGGGATTTGCGTGCGCCCTGTAATCTCGAACACCGGCTCGAGCTCCGGCTGCCCATTCACGATCCGACCCCAGACCAGCAGACCCGGCTCGGCGGCCGCCGACGCCACGAGCGGCAGCGTGGGGGGCGCACTGGGCCGCGTGAGCCACGCGAGCATCCTGCCAAAGGAATAGTCCGAGATCCACGGCATGGTGCAGTAACCCATGAGGTCGGAATGCTGCTGTGGGCTCTTCACCGTGTTGTCCGCGAAATCGAACCCATAGGTGCCGGTGGCACCGCCAGCATACAGACCAGTGGTTGGATAGCCCCCATCCACGCCTCCCGGGGTGCCGCATGGCGTGTGCAGCGAGCCAAAATTGTGTCCCAGCTCGTGCGCCACGATCTCCGACGCGGTGGGACCATGATCCCAGCCCATCGCCGCCTTCGGCACCATCCCGCCGGAGCCGTTCGATCCGCCACCCCCGATATAGCCGATTCCCGCCACCCCCTGGGTGTAGGTCACGCGCAGAACGCCGTAGTAGAAGCGATTGCTCTCGGCGATCTGCGCGGCGCCCAGCTCTGAAAGCACCTTGACCCACGAGCCATTCTGGTCGCTGGTCTGAAGCGCGGGCTGCGCAGTGGTCAACGGCTCGCGGATGTCGATGTCGAAGCTGTGCACCGGGAGCACCCGGCGGGACAGGTTCATGAACGAGTCCACCCGCGCCGCGCTGATGTTCCCCGTGCTGTTGTTCGCGGAAAACGTGATCGGCACGAAGCGCAGCCCGGTGGGACCCATCGTCCGCACCACGCTCTCCCGGTAGTCCACCGCCGGAAAACGGTTGTCGTTCTCGTTCGATTCCGCGATGGCGTTTTCCGGGTCGATCTCCACGACATAGCGCAGTTCGGGCACCACCTTCTCCGCCGGGATCTCCACGTTGTACGACGCGGCCAGCACGCCCTGGTCCGGCACGAGCCGCGTGGACGCTTCACCATCGCCCAGCGTCAGGTTGTCGTACACGGTGCCGTCGCCGAGCGTCACGCGCACCTTGGGAAGCGCGGTGTTGCACTGATTCGCCGTGGCGAACACGCGCAGCAGCGCCCTGCGATTCGCGATCATCGGCACGGTGCCGGCGTAGTTCTGCGTCACCTGGACGAGGTACGCCCCATCAACCGAAAGGTTCAGCGTGGCGGGGTCAGTCGATCCGGGCCCATATCTGACCGTGTCTGAAGTCGCGGTGGCCGGAGAAACGGTGATGGCCTTGGTCGGTTGCGCCGCCACAGAGATCGAGGGGCAGTTCCCCGTGTGCCTCGCCTTGATCGTGTACGTGCCCGGAGTCAGGCCGCGGTAGCTTGCGGAAAACGCCGTCGTGCGCTCGAACCCGCCCGGACCGGTGATCGTCACTGGCGCCGCGCTCGGCGTGGATGGGAGGCCTTCCACCACCACGTTGAGCGATCCGGACACGATCCCGTACTCAACGCTCGCGGCCACCGGCGCGAGCGATGCCGGCACGGTCACCGACTGCTGGTAGGTGCTCGACCCGTAGCGATCGCCGTCCGCGGCGCCGAGTGTATCCGCACGGATCGTGTACGCCCCGGCGGGAAGCCCGGGCTGGAGCCCCGAGGTCAGTACCATCCGCGAGAACCCCGACGGGCCCAGCAGGCGGACGTGCGGAGGGATTCCCTGCGGAAGACCCGAGATCGCCAGGTCGATGCTGCCGCCGCTGAGCGCGTAGGCGATCGGCACGGTCTCGGTGTGGCCGGCCGTCACTGTCAGCGCCCGCTGCGACTGGGGCGTGGTGAACAGGCCGTTGCCGCTGGTGACGGCGTTGATGCTCACCCGGTACTCGCCGGGCGGAAGGTTCTCGAGCGTCGTGGTCGCGGGCACGCTCTGGTCGAAGTCGTTGGGCCCCGTGAGGCGCACGTCGGCCAGGGCGCCCGCCGGCAGCCCGGTGACGTTGAGGACGATGGCGCCGGTGGTGGGCTTCGGATCGCAGCCCAACAGGACGAGGGCGCCGAGTGCCAGGGGGATGCGTCGAACGAAGGACTTCACGAAACCTCGGCTGTGGACGCGCTCGTCGCCCATTACCCGGGCCGGCGGGCTCTGTTCCTACAATATGGTAGTGCGCGCGGTCAGGGTAGCAGCGCCCGTTCCGCCTTCTCCCTCACGACGCGGGCGACGAACTCGTCCACGCCCACGATGTCCTGTTTCTTCCCCGTTCCCCGCACCCGAAGTGCCACGGTGCCGGACTCGGCTTCCCGCTTTCCGATAACTGCCATATAAGGGACACGCGTCACCTCGCCGTCCCTGATGCGGTAATTGAGGGTGTCGGCACGGTCGTCCAGGGAGGCCCGGATCCCGGCCCCCTTCAGCTTGTCGGTGAGCGCGCGCGCCGCGCCCACCACCTCGTCCGAGATGGGCAGCACCCGCACCTGCTCCGGCGCCAGCCACAGCGGGAAGGCGCCCGCGAAGTGCTCGATGAGGATGGCAATGAACCGCTCGAACGAACCGCTCACCGCGCGGTGGATCACCACCGGGCGATGCTCGGCGTTGTCCTCGCCCACGTACTTCAGCTCGAACCGCTCCGGCGCGTTGTAGTCGAGCTGGATGGTGCCGAGCTGCCAGGCGCGGCCGATGGAGTCGGTGACGTCGAAATCGATCTTCGGGCCGTAGAAGGCGCCGTCGCCCGGCTTGAGCTCGTACGGATGGCCGGAGGCGTCGAGCGCCGCCTTGAGCGCCGCCTCGGCGCGATCCCACAGCTCGTCCGATCCGATCCGTGTCTCCGGCCGGGTGGCGAACTTGAGGGAGGACGTGAGCCCGAACGTCTCGTAGTAGTCCAGGATGAACTTCAGCAGGAAGTTCACCTCTTCCGGGATCTGCTCCTGGGTGAGGAAGACGTGGCAGTCGTCCTGCTGGAACTGCCGCACGCGGGTGAGCCCCGAGAGCGCGCCCGTGAGCTCGTTCCGGTGCAGCACGTCGAAGGTGACGTAGCGCAGCGGCAGCTCGCGGTACGAGTGCTTCTTCGTCTGGTACAGCAGGTAGTGCGAGGGGCAGTTCATCGGCTTGAGCGACGAATCGTGCTCCCCGGTCTCCTTGTTCTGCACCAGGAACATGTTCTCGCGGTACTTCCCCCAGTGGCCGGAGGTTTCCCAGAGCCCCGCGTTGTAGAGCAGCGGCGTCTTGATCTCCAGAAAGTGGGCCTGCTGCCGCTCGCGGACGAAAGCGGTGAGCTCGTTGTAGATGATCGTTCCCTTTTCCGTCCAGAACGCCGAGCCGGGCGAGAACGGGTGGAACATGAAGAGGTCCAGCGCCTTCCCCACCACGCGGTGATCGCGGCGCTTCGCTTCCTCGATCCGGTGCAGGTGCGCCTCGAGCTCCTCCTTCCTGAAGAAGGCGGTGCCGTAGATGCGCTGGAGCATCTGGCGGCGCTCGTCGCCGCGCCAATAGGCGCCGGCGATGGTGAGCAGCTTGAAATGCTTCAGCCAGGAAGTGTCCTGGACGTGCGGACCGCGGCAGAGATCCGTGAAGGGCCCGTCGGTATATGTCGAGATGATCTCGTCGTCGCCGAGCTCGGCGAGGCGCTCGAGCTTGAGCGGGTCGTCGGTAAAGATCTTCTCCGCCTCCTGTCGCGACACCTCCGCGCGCACGAACGGGAACTTCTCTTCCGCCACGCGCTTCATCTCCTCCTCGAAGCGCGCGAGGTCCTCCGGCGTGAAGGGCTTCTCGACCTCGAAGTCGTAGTAGAAGCCTTCGTCGATGGACGGGCCGAACCCGATCTTCGCTTCCGGACGCAGCCGGCGCACCGCGGTGGCGAGGACGTGCGCGGCCGAGTGGCGCAGCACGGCCAGCGCGCTCGCGTCCCTGGCGGTCAGGACCTTGAAGCTGCCGGAGCGCCGAAGCGGGGTGGCAAGGTCCTGCAGCTCGCCGTTGATCTCGACTGCCACCGCATCCCGGGCGAGGCGCTCACCGATGGTGCGAACGACGTCCAGCGGGGGCGTTCCGGGCTCCACGACTCGGGTCGAGCCGTCGGGGAGGGTGAGAGTCAGCGATTGCGGCACCAGGTCAGCTCGAAGTCGGTCTTTTTCTTGCGGTTAGGGGGCGGGCAACGTGCCACGGCGCCCTCGTTCGCCTGCGGGCCGCAGGGCGACTGGTTAAGCTATCGGTGCCTCCAAGACTTCCGCTACAGGGTTCACGACCATGTCCTTCCGAGATCGCGACGAGAGTTCAGCAGGCACCTCCATCGCCACCGTGTTGTTCGGCGCGGTTGCCGGATTCGCGGTGGGCATGTTCGTGGCGCAGCGCGTTGGCGGCTTCGACGGCCTGGCCAAGAAGCTCCGCGGCATCCGCGACGCGGGCGACTCCGGCCGCCGCTTCGACCGCGGCGTCGCGGAGTACGACGAGATCGAGGAGGAGGGTGAGGGCCTCTTCGAGAGCGAGGCCGTCTATGGCGGCGAGGACGACGAAGCCCCCCTCTCCGACGACGGCACCCCGCTGATCGAGGAGCGCGTGCTCGAGGCGTTCAAGAACGATCCCATCCTCGCGGAGCGCGCGGTGGACATCGGCGCCCTGGCCGACGGCACGATCGAGCTGGCCGGCTGGGTGGAAAGCGACAAGGAAGCCGAGCACGCGGTGACGCTCGCGCGCGGCGTCCCCGGCGTCGAGACCGTCGTGAACCGGCTCATGGTCGACGACGAGGAGGAGGAGCTGGCGGATGCCATCCGTCGCCGCGAAGCGGGCGACCCCGCCCTCACCGAAGCGGGCTGGGAGGGCCAGCAGGTGGGCACGGGCAAGCGCCGCCAGGGTTCGTCGGACGAGATTGACCGGCACGCCGATCCCAAGCCGAAGCTCGAGGACCGCTGGCTCAGTGAGCAGGAAGCCGTGAAGAACGCCGCCGACGACATCGACGCGATCTCCGCCGAGCGCCGCCGCCGGGGGACCCAGAAGCGGTCCAAGGCTGCGGATCAACCCGAGGCATAACTACAAAGGGCGGACATTGGGGCGGACACGACGACGGACAAAGAAGCGGACACAAAGGCGGACATAAGGGCGGATCACCGGCGGAACACGGCGGGCATGAAGGCGGGCGCAGTTGATCCGCAGTCATGTCCGCTTTCTTGTCCGTCGTCATGTCCGCCGTCATGTCCGTCGTAATGTCCGCCGTTTGCCCTATTTTTGACTGATGGGACTGAGCGAGCGCTTCGATCCGTCAATAGAGCCCCGGATCTACAAGCAGTGGCAGGAGGCCGGCTGCTTCACGGCCAACGCGGACCGGAGCGCTCGAGTCGGGGGCGAGCGCGACCCGTTCACGGTGGTGATGCCCCCGCCCAACGTCACCGCGATCCTCCATCTCGGCCACGGCCTCGACAACGTCGCCCAGGATGTGCTCATCCGCTGGGCGCGCATGAAGCAGCAGGAGGCGCTCTGGGTGCCCGGCACCGACCACGCCGGCATCGCGACGCAGAACGTCGTCGAGAAGCTCTTCGCGAAGGAGGGCAAGACCCGCTTCGACGTGGGCCGCGACGCGTTCGTGAAGCGCACCGAGGCCTTCGTCGCCGAGACCGGCGGCACCATCATCCAGCAACTCAAGTCCATCGGTGCCTCCGCCGACTGGACGCGCACCGCCTACACCCTGTCGCCGGAGCTCTCGCGCGCCGTGCGCGAGGCGTTCGTTCGGCTCCACGAGGCGGGGCTCATCTACAAAGGCCACCGCGTCATCCACTGGTGCCCGCGCTGCCTCACCTCGCTCAGCGACGAAGAGGCGGAGTTCAATGAAGAGACGGGAGCTCTCTATCATATCCGCTATGAGCTCTCGGCTCTCGGCTCTCGGCCCTCGGCAACTGAAAGCCGAGAGCCCAAAGCCGAGGGCCTTACCATCGCCACCTCCCGCCCCGAGACGATGCTCGGCGACGTGGCGCTCGCCGTGAACCCGAAGGACGAGCGCTATGCGGGCCTCGTCGGCGGCACCGTGATGCTGCCGATCCTGAACATCCCCATCCCGGTCATCGCGGACGACTACGCCGACCCCGAGTTCGGCACCGGCGTCGTGAAGATCACCCCCGCGCACGACGCGAACGACTTCGAGGTCGGCAAGCGGCACGCGCTGCCCATGCCCGTCGTGATCGACGCCGAGGGACGCATGGAGGCGGACGCCAGCACGGAATACGCGCGCGTCCCCGATTTCGTTCGCGGGCTCGACCGGTTCGAGGCGCGAAAGAAGATCGTCGCCGCGCTCAAGGAGAGCGGCGCCCTCGTGAAGGTCGCGCAGATGCAGCACAACGTGCGGCACTGCTACCGCTGCGACACCGTCGTGGAGCCGCGCCTCTCCGACCAGTGGTTCGTGAAGATGGAGCCGCTCGCGAAGCCGGCCCTCGACGGGCTGCGCAGCGGGGCCATCCGCATCCTCCCCACCAAGTGGGAGGGCGTGTACGTCCACTGGCTCGAGAACATCCGCGACTGGAACATCTCGCGGCAGCTCTGGTGGGGGCATCGCGTCCCCGTGTGGTACTGCGAATCGTGCGACCCGCCGCACCAGGTGCACGTCAGCCGCGATGACCTCGCGAAGTGTCCCCACTGCGGCGGGCCGGTGCGGCAGGACGAGGACGTCCTCGACACCTGGTTCTCCTCGTGGCTCTGGCCCCTCTCCACACTCGGCTGGCCCGACGAGCAGGCGAAGGACTACCGCGCCTTCTACCCGACGGACGTGCTCGTGTCGGGTCCGGACATCCTGTTTTTCTGGATCGCCCGGATGATCATGGCGGGTTACTTCTTCGTTGGCCGCACACCGTACCACACGGTGCTGCTGCACGGCATCGCGCGCGACGCCGAGCATCGCAAGATGTCCAAGTCGCTCGGCAACGGCGTGGACCCGCTGGACGTCGTGAAGCTCTACGGCGCCGATCCGCTGCGCTGGACGCTCGTGGCAGGCATGGGCCTCGGCACCGACATCATCCTCGACCCGAACGACCTCGAGAAGACCTTCGCGCCGGGCCGGAATTTCGTCACGAAGCTCTGGAACATCGGCCGCTTCCTGCTCGACAAGGCGGGAACGGCTCCGGTGAAGCCCCTGCACGAGCTGTCACCGGCGCAGCTCCAGCGGGCCGACGAGTGGATTCTCTGGCGGCTCGACGCGGCCATCGCCGAGTGCGACGCGGCGCTCGGCCCACTGCACCCGGGCGGCGACCCGTCGCGCCACGATGGCATGCGGTGGACGGACGCCGAGCGCGTGGCCGGCATGCGGCTCAACGATCTCGCCGAGACCGCGCGGCGGTTCGTGTGGAACGAGCTGGCCGACTGGTATCTCGAAGCCATCAAGGGGCGCCTCGCGGAAGAGGGCGACGATCGCGAGGTCGCGCGTGCCGTGCTCGTGCACGTCTTCGACCGCGCGCTCCGGCTGCTGCACCCCATGGTCCCCTTCGTCACCGAGGAGATCTGGCAGCAGCTTCCCTCGCGCGCCGCCGGGACGTTCCTCGCCACGGCGGAATGGCCGGCACAGCGCAAGGCGCCAGCCGATGCGCGCGCGCGCGAGTTCGACCTCGTGCGCGAGGCGATCGGCGCCCTCAGGCAGATCCGCGCGGAGTACCAGGTGCCACCCGGCACGCCCGTGGACGCCGTGGTCGTGGGGAACGGGACGTCGCGCGAGGTCGCGCGTGTCTTTGGCGAGGAAGCGGCGGTGGTGGAGCGACTCGCGCGCTCCGCGCTCACCGTGTCCTCGCAGGCTCCAGCCGGCGCGGCCGCGCACGCGGTGCTCACCGGCGGCACGTCGCTGGTGGTGCCGCTGGCCGGCCTCGTGGACGTCGCGAAGGAATGCGCGCGTCTCCAGGGGGAGCTGCAGTCCCTGGAGAAGCAGCTCACGGCTCTCGGCGGCCGGCTTTCCAATGAAGGCTTCCTCGCCAAGGCCAGGCCCGAGGTCGTGGAGGCGGAGCGCCGCAAGCACGAGGAGTGGAGCGCGCGGCGGCAGCAGCTTCGGGACAAGGTCCAGTCACTGTGCGGCTGATCGCCGCGGCGGCCGCGGCCGTGCTGCTCGGGGCATGCGCCAACATCGGGTCGCCGCCGGGCGGTCCCACGCGCACCGAACCGCCGAGGATCGTCTCCATCACGCCGGATTCGGGGGCGGTGAACGTGCGCGCCGGTGAGGTGACCTTTGCCTTCGACGCGGTGGTCAGCGACCGTCCCGCGAGCGCCGCGTCGCTCGAGGCGCTCTTCCTCATCTCGCCGCGCGACGGCACGCCGCGCGTGAGCTGGGAGCGCAGCCGCATCGAGGTGCGGCCGCGCCGGGGCTTCCGGCCCAACACGGCGTACTCGGTCACGCTCCTGCCGGGCGTTGCCGACCTGCGCGGGAACGCCTCGCGCGAATCGCGAACGGTGATCTTCTCCACCGGAGCGACGATCCCCCCGTACGCGATCCGCGGCCGCGCCTTCGACTGGATGGCGGAGCGGCCTGCCCCGGGCGCGCTGATCGAGGTGGTGCGCGCCAGCGACAGCCTCGTGTACGTCGGGATCGCCGATTCGCTGGGTCAGTTCGCGGTGGGCCCGCTGGAGTCGGGGCGGTATACGGCTCGCGCGATCATGGACAACAACCGCAACAGCGCCCTGGACGCCAATGAGCCGTGGGACAGCGTCGGCGTCACCGTGCGCGAGGTGTCGCCATTCATCGAGCTGCTCGCCGCGCCGCGGGACACGATCGGCCCGCGCATCCTCACCACCGAGGCGCGCGACAGCCTGACGCTCGTGCTGCGCTTCGACCGGCCGCTCGATCCCGCGGTGCCGCTCACCCCCGCATCGTTCCGCGTGCTCGCCGCCGACTCCACCCGGCTCGCGGTCGCGCGCGTGACGCTGCGCGCACCCGTCGTCGCGGCTGATTCCGTCCCCGCGTCAGACACCACGGCGCGGCCGACATCGCGCATCGTCATCCCCCGCCCGTCGTCGCGCGCGCCGACGACGATCGTGACGCTGTCCCTGGATCCCGCCACCCCGCTCCGCACGGGCGCGAGCTATCGCATCGTCGCCGTGAACGCGCGCGGCCTGCTCGGCGTGCTGCGCACCAGCGATCGGGAGATCACCGCGGAGCTTCGCGCGCCGGCGGACTCGGCGCGCGCCGTACCGCCGCTGACTCGATGAGCGATCCGCGCCGCGCCCTGCCGAGCGTCTCATCGCTCCTCGAGCGGGATGACGTGCGCGCGCTCATGAGCACCGCGCCGAGGGCGCTGGTCGTGGACGCGGTGCGCGACGCCCTCGAGGCCGCGCGCCAGGCGCCGGCGGCGCCCTCCGACTGGATCGCCGACATCCAGCAGCGGCTCTCGCGCGTACAGCAGCCCTCGCTGCGTCCGGTGATCAACGGCACCGGCGTCGTGCTCCACACCAACCTCGGACGCGCCCCCCTGGCCAGCGCCGCCATCGCGGCCATCCGCGACGCCGCGGCGGGATACACCAACCTCGAGTACGACCTGGACCGCGGCTCGCGCGGCTCGCGCTACACGCACTGCGTGTCACTCCTTCGCGAGCTCACCGGGGCGGAAGACGCGCTCGTGGTGAACAACAACGCGGCAGCGCTGGTGCTGGCGCTGAATGCGCTGGCCGCCGGCCGCGAGGCCGTCATCTCGCGCGGCGAGCTCGTGGAGATCGGCGGCAGCTTCCGCATCCCCGACATCATGGTCCAGGGGGGAGCGCGGCTCCGCGAGATCGGCACGACGAATCGCACCCACCTCGCCGACTACGAGGGGGCGATCGGCCCGGACACCGGCGTGCTGCTCAAGGTGCATCGCAGCAACTTCGCGATGCAGGGATTCGTCGCGGAGGTCGAGGCGCGGGAGTTGGCCGCGCTCGGGCGCGCGCGCGGCGTTCCCGTCGTGCACGACCTCGGCAGCGGCCTGGTGCTGGGGCTGGAGCGGATCGGCCTCACCGGCGAGCCCACGGCGGCCGACGCCGTGCGCGCGGGCGCGGACCTCGTCACCATGAGCGGCGACAAGCTCCTCGGCGGGCCGCAGGCCGGGATCATCGTGGGGCGCGCCGAGGTCGTGAAGCGGCTGCGTGAGAACCCGCTCGCGCGCGCGATGCGCGTGGACAAGCTGGTGCTCGCCGCGCTCGAGGCCACGCTCATGCTGTACCGCGAGCCGGAGCGCGCCATGCGCGAGATCCCGGTGCTGGCCATGCTCGCGGAGCCGGTCACGGCGCTGCGCGCCCGGGCTGAGGCGCTGGCGCGTCGCATCCCCGGAGCCGCCGTGACGGACAGCGCCGCCAGCGTCGGCGGTGGAGCGTTCCCCGACGTCAGGATTCCTTCGGTGGCGCTGGCCATCGCGGGCGACGCCAACCGCATCGAGCAGCGCCTGCGCCTCGGGCAACCGGCGGTGATCGGCCGCATCGCCGACGGCACCCTTCTCCTGGACATGCGCACGGTGCGTCCCGCCGAGGAAGACGCGCTGGTGGCCGCGGTGGCCGCGGTGGCCGCGGCGGCCGCGGCGCTGGCCTCGTGACTCGGGGCGCGGCCTTTCTCGACCGCGACGGCACGATCAACCACGACACGGGGTACGTCTCCGACCCGGCGACCGTGGAGCTGCTCGCGGGGACCGCCGCGGCCATCCGGCGTCTCAACGAGCGCAACATCCCGGTGGTCGTCGTGACGAACCAGTCGGGGCTCGCCCGCGGCCTGTTCACGCTGGACGACTACGAGCGCGTGCGCGCGCGGATCGAGGAGCTGCTCGCGGCCGAGGGTGCCGGCATCGCGGCGACGTACGCCTGCTTCCATCACCCGGACTTCACCGGCCCATGCGGGTGCCGGAAGCCGGGCACCCTGCTCTTTCGCCAGGCGGCGGAGGAGCACGGGCTCGACCTCGCGCGCTCCTGGTTCATCGGCGACCGGATGCGCGACATCACCCCGGCGCTGGCCTTCGGCGGCACCGGCATCCTCGTGCCCTCCACCGATTCGTCACCGGACGACGTGACCGAGGCGCGCAGGCGGTTCCCGGTCTGTCGCTCGCTGGACGAGGCGGTCACTCGCGTCATAGAATCGTCGCGATGACCTCGCGCGCGCGCATCGCTGTCCTCGCTTCGGGGAGCGGGAGCAACCTCCAGGCCCTCGTGGATTTTCTCGGTGCGCGCGGCGACCGCCGCGGCGCCGACGTCGTGCTCGTTGCCTGCGACCGCCCGGAGGCGGGCGCGCTCGGGCGAGCCCAGCGCGCGGGGATTCCCGGCGAGCTGTTGCGCACGAAGCGGAACCCGGAGGGCCACGATCTGCTGGACCTGCTGTCATCGCATCGGGCGGACTTCGTCGCGCTCGCCGGCTACCTGCGTCTCCTGCCGAAGGAGGTGCTCTCCGAATTCCCGAACCGCATCGTGAACGTCCACCCGGCGCTGCTGCCGGCCTTCGGCGGGCCCGGGATGTACGGCGACCGCGTGCATCGCGCGGTGCTGGCGGCGGGCGCGCATGTGAGCGGTGCCACCGTGCACTACGTGGATGAGGAGTACGATCACGGCGCCATTCTCGCGCAGTGGCCGGTGCCCGTGCTCGCCGACGACACCGCCCAGACCCTGGCCGCGCGCGTGCTCAAGGTGGAGCACGTGCTGTATCCGCGCGTGGTGGAGGCCGTGGCGGCGCGCCGCTGGCGCTTCGACTCCCGTCCGCGCGCCGTGCCCGAGTCCGCCGCATTTTCACTCATGCAATGGGATGAAAGCCGGCTGATCCAGGACATCGAGCAGGCTTTTGGCCTGTAAACCACGATGTCATCCCGAGCGAAGCGAGGGATCTGCATGTTGACTACAGATTCCTCGTTTCACTCGGAATGACAGGAGCCAGGCAATTGCCCCGAGCATTGATCTCCGTTTCCGACAAGACAGGCATCGTCGATTTCGCCACGCGGCTCGCGGAGCTCGGCTGGGAGCTGCTCTCCACCGGCGGGACGGCGAAGGCGCTGCGGGCGGCGGGGATCGCCGTGAAGGACGTGGCCGACGCCACCGGTTTTCCCGAGATGCTCGACGGGCGCGTGAAGACGCTGCACCCGGTGATCCATGGCGGGCTGCTCGCGCGCCGCGACCTCCCCGAGCACATGGAGGCGATCGCGGCCCACGGCATCGCGCCGATCGATCTCGTGGTCGTGAACCTCTATCCGTTCCGCGAGACGGCGGCGCGCCCTGACGTGGCCCCGGAAGAGGTGGTGGAGAACATCGACATCGGCGGGCCGAGCATGCTGCGCTCGGCGGCGAAGAACTTCGAGGCGGTGTTCGTCGTCGTGGACCCGGCCGACTATGAGCGGGTGCTCGCCGCCATCGTGGCGAAGGACGACGACACGGAGCTGCGGCGCGAGCTCGCGCAGAAAGTGTACGAACACACGGCGGCGTACGACTCCGCCATCGCCAACTGGTTCGCCGAGCAGCGGGGTGCGCTGTTTCCCACCGTGTTCACGGCCGCATTCCATCGCGCGCAGCCGCTCCGGTACGGCGAGAACCCCGGCCAGGCGGCGTCGTTCTACGTCGAGCGTCCCGGTGCCGGCCTGGCAGGACTCGCGCAGCGGGGAGGCAAGGAGCTCTCATTCAACAACCTGCTCGACCTGGAGGGCGCTCTGCTCGCCATCGAGCCCTTCGGCGACCTCGTGGCCTGCGCGATCGTGAAGCACACCACACCCTGCGGCCTGGCCGTGGGCACGGATCCGCTGGACGCGTACCGCAAGGCGCTCGCGTGCGACCCGGTGAGCGCGTTCGGATCGGTGATCGCCTTCAACCAGCCGGTGGACCAGGAGCTCGCGGAGGCGCTGTCCGGGTTGTTCGTCGAGTGCGTCGTCGCGCCACAGTTCAGCGACGAGGCGGTGGAGATCCTCGGCCGCAAGAAGAACCTGCGCGTGCTCGAGGGGGAGGCGCGCTGGCCGTCCCGCAGCTTCGACTACAAGCGCGTGCGCGGCGGCGTCCTGGTGCAGGAGCGGGCTCCGACGACCATTGACATGACCGGCTGGGAAGTGCCCACGGCGCGCAAGCCGACGGAGCAGGAGCTCGCCGACCTCCTCTTCGCGTGGCGTTCGGCGGCCGCGGTGAAGTCGAACGCCATCGTCCTGGCGCGCGACGGCGCGACCATCGGCATCGGCGCGGGGCAGATGTCGCGCGTGGACGCGGCGTTCATGGCGGTGCACAAGGCGAAGCTCGCCGGCCACGAGACGAAGGGCGCCGCCCTCGGGTCCGACGCCTTCTTCCCCTTCCGCGACGGGGTGGACCAGGCGCACGAGGCGGGCGTGCTCGCCATCGTGCAGCCGGGCGGCTCGGTGCGGGACGCGGAAGTCATCGCCGCGGCGGACGAGCACGGCATGACCATGGTGTTCACGGGCAAGCGGCTATTTCGGCACTAGAAAGGATTGGGGATTGATGATTGGGGATCGAGGCTTGGGGCTTGAGGCTTTTGCCTCAATCCAAGCGTTGAGCCTCGATCCTTGAGCCTCGATCCTTGAGCCTCAATCCTCAAGCGTTGAGCCTCAATCCTTAAGCGTTGAGCCTCAAGCCTTTAGCCCCCGCTTCATTAGACTTAGGCGCTACCGAACGAAGCCCACAAGCCCCCAAGCGTCCGTCATGGCGACAACCGCTGCCCCCGCCCGAAGCATTGACGTCGAGCTCGACTACCGCCCCTCCTACCTCGTTGCAGGGCTGGTCGGGCTTGGTGTCTTCCTGCTCTACATCATCACGCTGTCCCCGTCCACGGCGATGTGGGACACCAGCGAGTACATCGCGGCGGCGTACACGCTCGGGCTTCCCCACCCGCCCGGCAATCCGCTGTTCGTCCTGATCGGTCGCGTCTTCGCGGAGCTGCCCATCGCGACGAACGTGGCCACTCGCGTGAACATCCTCGCGGCGGTGTGCAGCGCGGGCTCGGCGGCGATGTGGTTCCTCATCACCGAGCGCGTGCTCGTGAGCTGGCTGGCGTTCCGCTGGCAGCGCATCGTGGGCGCGGTCGTCGCCACCATCATCGGCGCCACCGCGTTCACCGTCTGGAACCAGTCGGTGGTGAACGAGAAGGTGTACACCGTCTCGCTGCTCGGCATCGCGGTCATCTCGTGGCTCATGATCCGCTGGTCCGACGACCCGGACGGGCGCCCGGCGGACCGCATCCTCGTGCTGTGCGCGTACATCATGGGCCTCGGCTACGCGAACCACATGGCCGGGATGCTGCCGATGCTGGCCGTTGGCGTCGCGGTGCTGGTGCGTCGCCCGCGCACGCTCCTGCGCTGGAAGCTCCTGCTCGCCGGGCTCTTCGCGCTGCTGTTCGGGCTCACGCCGTTCGCCACGCAGCCCATCCGCTCGGCGCACATGCCCGCGCTCAACGAAGGTGAGCCCACGGCCTGCCAGGACGGCCTCAAGGTTTCCTGCACGTTCAGCAAGGAGACCTATGAGCGGTTCATGTACAACTTCAACCGCGGCCAGTACGGCAAGCCGGACCTGAGCGCGCGCCAGGCGCCGTTCACCGGCCAGGTGGGGATGTGGTGGTACTACTTCAAGTGGCAGTGGCTGCGCGACGCGCACAGCGAACGGCCGGGGCTGCAGAATCTCTTCGGCGCGATCTTCCTGGTGCTTGGCCTCTTCGGCGGCTGGGTGCACTACAAACGAGACCGACGAAGTTTCTGGTTTTT
>Ga0307505_10000260_pt1 | contig 63184 bp, 61 predicted proteins | sample 23_S_MG_FD_202183 | JGI IMG/M metagenome (GOLD analysis project Ga0307505, IMG submission 202183) | Soil microbial communities from Populus trichocarpa stands in riparian zone in the Pacific Northwest, United States - 23_S | ecosystem: Environmental > Terrestrial > Soil > Riparian zone > Trees... | reverse complement strand
CGTCAGGATGACGCTGTCACTCATTACGTCCCTCGTACTCACAAGCCGCAGCAGGTTGTGCCGCGTTGATGTCGTGAGCCCTCCTCCCGAGAGGTCTCATGTGGGTTCCCAAGCCACGCGGTCTGCGCCGCGCGTTGGCCGCAGAATGCACAACTGTTCTGGCATAGCAAGGCCGTAGAAATACGACCCAGCGGAAAGCGCGCGTCCGGCGCGACCCGAACGGCCATACAATCCTTGTGGAATATGCATTCCAGAGTTCGGAGTTATAATAATTTTCATCGGCTCGGACTCACGACTTTCTCACGCCGTCTTGACCATCGGAAAGAACTCCCCGCGTTGCCCGGCGAATGCGGTCATGCTCAAACGCGGCAGTAGGATCGAGGAGACCGCCCCGGATGAAACTCAAAGCATGGCTTGCCGCAAGCATCGTCGCGGGTCTGTTGGCAAGCCTGGCCGCCCCGGTGAACGCCGAACCCGATCCGCGTGACTGGCCGGCGGTGCTGGAGGAGGCGCGTGGCGAGACGGTCTACTTCAACGCCTGGGGCGGATCGGAACAGATCAACGCCTACATTGAATGGGCCGCCGGAATTCTCCGGGAACGCGACGGCATCTCCGTTGTGCACGTCAAGCTCGACGACACGGCGACCGCCGTCGCCAAGGTGCTGGCCGAGAAGGCCGTCGGACGCGACGACGCTGGCACCGTCGACCTGATCTGGATCAACGGCGAGAACTTCGCCTCGATGAAGCGTCAGAGCCTGCTGATGATTCCGGGCTGGGCGGAGAGCCTGCCCAACCGGCGCTACGTGGATACCGGCCAGTCGACGATCAGCACCGACTTTACCATTCCGGTCGACGGACTGGAGAGCCCTTGGGGTATGGCCAAGCTGGTGTTCTTCCACGACAGCGCCGAGACGGACCCGGCCGACATGCCGAGCTCGGCGCGCGAGCTGCTCGACTGGGCGATAGCCAATCCCGGCCGCTTCTCCTATCCCCAGCCGCCGGATTTCATCGGCTCGTCCTTCCTCAAGCAGGTGCTGTCGGAACTGGTAGAGGACCGATCGGTTCTGCTGCGGCCCGTAGTGGAGGAAGAGTTCGACGCGGTCGCCGCGCCGCTCTTCGCCTATCTCGACGAACTCAACCCTCTGTTGTGGCGGGGCGGCAAGGCGTTTCCGCAGAACTATCCGGCCATGAAGCAACTTCTCGCCGACCGGGAGCTCGCCATCATCTTCGCCTTCAACCCGGCGGAGGCTTCCGGAGCGATCGCCAATGGCGAGCTGCCCGACACGATACGCTCGTTCACGTTCAGCGGAGGAACGCTCGCCAACACCCATTTCGTCGCCATTCCCTACAATGCCACTGCCAAGGCCGGGGCGCTGGTGCTGGCCGATTTCCTGATCTCGCCGGAGGCGCAGGCGCGCAAGCAGGATCCGGCTGTCTGGGGCGACCCGACGGTGCTGGCGATGGACAGGCTGTCGGACGCAGACCGCGCCACGTTCGAGGCGATCGACCTGGGTGCGGCGACGTTGCGGCCGGACGAACTCGGCCCCGCGATCGACGAGCCGCATCCGAGCTGGATGGACCGGTTGGAGACGGAGTGGAAGCGCCGCTACGGCGTTGCGAATTGACGAGTGCTGGACCGGCCTCCCGGATCGGTCGGGAGGCCGGTGGAAAGACCTATTCCGCGTCGTCCGCGGAAGCGGCGTTGAGCTGCCCGTATTTTTCCTCGCCGATCTTGGCGAGCAGGTCGAGCTGCGTTTCAAGGAAGTCGATGTGGCCTTCCTCGTCCTGCAGCAGCTCCTCGAACAGCTTCATCGTCACGTAGTCGCCGAGTTCCTGACAGATTTCGCGCGACTTCTTGTAGGAGGTGCGGGCATCGTATTCGCCGGCAAGGTCGGCCTCGAGCACTTCCTTGACGTTCTGGCCGATCCTGAGCGGCCCGACCTTCTGCAGGTTCGGATGGCCCTCAAGGAAGATGATGCGTTCGATGATCTTGTCGGCGTGGTGCATCTCCTCGATGCTTTCCTCGCGCTCTTTCTTGGCCAGCTTCGCGTATCCCCAGTCTTCCAGAAGGCGAAAATGCAGCCAATACTGGTTGACGGCACCCAACTCCAGGAAGAGGGCTTCGTTAAGCCGCTCGATGATCCGTTTCTCGCCCTTCATGGTTCAAGCTCCCGTACTGGCCGCGCAGACCACGCACACGGTCCAGGAATGGCATGACTTCGGTGTCGCCCGCGCCGCCAAGGCGGCGGTGGTAATCCTCGGTGACCCGAATGATCGTATCCACCACATTTGGGAAGCAGCCGCAACAGCGGCCGCGCTTTCTGAGCGAATGATAGACCTTCGCCGGCACGATGAGCTGCCAGGGATCCTTGTCGAGGAGTTCGACGATGGCGTCCTCGATTTCGCGTTGGGTAATGAGGTTGCAGTGGCAGACCAGCATTTGCCTTGCTCGTTGCGCCCGGCGGCGCGTCAGTCCAGTAATCAGAAGGCGGCGCCGGATACGCTGCTCATATGGTATGTCGAGGTCGTCATGTCATCGATCGCCGCCTGTGCGGACCGATGGTCGCCTGTCGCCGGCAGCAGGAAGATCGCCGCGGTGAGGGCTGCGGTTGCAAGCATGGGCGACAGTGAGGCGATGAGCCGCCGATTCATGGGCGCCTCCCACGGGGAGCGGCCCGGTCGGGCGCATTTCGAGCCACCGCAAGGCGGTGGCATCCGCAATGAAACATCATTGCCTCCAATCGAAAGGGTTCAAGGCCCAGACATCAAAGGATGCGCCACATGGCGCGCGCCCATAAACACCGGCATGGTTGCGACTGTCAATCAAAACATGACAAAGATACTCATAGATCAATGACTTGGAATGGTTCCAAACTATCGGGGACCGGTAGCGCGAAGCCGTCGGCCTGCTGCCTTCACCGACCGTTCCGCGTCTGGATCGACTGCCGCCGGGGCGTCGCGCAGCATGATCTGCGACCACTTGTCCCGGGTGCGTTCGCCGTGCACCTCGGCGGGACGGGCGTTCGGACGACGACGAGCACCTATTCAAGGCCGGTGGCCCGCCGGGACGTCCTCTCATGATCGCACGGCTCGGGCCGCCTCTGACGGTCATGCTGCTGGCCGGGCCGATGGCGTTCGGTCTCCTGGCGACCGTGCTGCCGGCCGTGGGCTTTCTGCCGGTGCTGGGCGGGACGCGCCTGACGACGGCGCATTTCGCGGCGCTCGCCGCCGAACCTGGCATCGCCGTGTCGGCGTGGCTGGGCCTTTCGGCCGGCTTCTTCTCGACCGTCGTGTCGACCGGGCTGGTGCTGCTGGTGCTGGCGGCATGGGCCGGCACGCCGACCTTCACCCGCCTACAAAACCTGCTGTCACCGTTGCTGTCCGTACCACATGCCGCCGCTGCCTTCGGCCTCGCTTTCCTCATCGCGCCGTCCGGCATGCTGGCGCGTCTTGTCTCGCCGGAGCTCACCGGGTGGACGCGACCGCCGGACCTGCTGATCGTCAACGATCCTGCCGGCCTCGCCATGATCGGCGGCCTCATCGCCAAGGAGGTGCCGTTCCTTCTGCTGGTGGCCGTCGCGGCGCTGCCGCAAGTGAAACTTGCCGAAACGCGGGCGCTGGCCGCATCGCTGGGTTATGGGCGCATAGCCGGTTTCGTCTTCCTCGCCTGGCCGCGTATCTACGTCCAGATTCGCCTTGCGGCCTTTGCGGTCGTCGCCTTCTCCAGTTCGGTGGTCGACGTTGCGGTCATACTTGGCCCAACCACGCCGCCGACGCTCGCCGTGCGGCTCGTCGAGATGATGAACCATCCCGACCTTGCCATGCGCTCGAAGGCTGCGGCTGGTGCTGTCCTGCAGCTCGGCGTCACGGTGGCTGCCCTTGTTCTATGGCTCGGGCTGGAGCGGATCGGTGGCAGCTTGTGCCGGCGCATGGCTGCTGCAGGGCTGCGGCTGCGGCGTGACCGCCCGGTCCGACAGGCTGCGCTCGCGGCAAGCGTGGCGCTGGCGGTGGTGACGTTCGGCGGACTCGCCGTGCTCGGGCTCTGGTCGGTCGCGGGCCTGTGGCAGTTTCCTGACGTGCTGCCGCGCGAGCTGACCCTGCGCGGCTGGCAGGCGGCCGCGCCGCGGATTGCGGCGCCGTTGGCGACGACCCTCGTCGTGGCGGCGGTCTCTGCCGCGCTGGCCGTGGCGCTGGTGCTGATGTGCCTGGTGCGAGAGGACCGTACGGGCCGCCGACCGGGGCGAGGGGCACTATTGCTCATCTACCTGCCTCTGCTGGTGCCGCAGGTCTCGTTCCTGTTCGGCCTGCAATTGCTGGTGCTGATCGGCGGCATCGGCACCGGCCTGCCGGCGCTGGTGCTGGCGCATCTGGTCTTCGTGCTTCCTTACGTGTTCCTGTCTTTGTCCGATCCATGGCGCGCCTTCGACCGGCGCTACGAGGCGGTCGCCTCAGGCTTCGGCAGCACGTCGCTTGGCATGCTTTGGGAAATAAAGCTGCCGATGCTGCTGCGCCCGGTCCTGACGGCGGCGGCCGTGGGCTTCGCCGTCTCCGTCGGCCAATATCTGCCGACCGTGCTGGTCGGCGCCGGCCGGCTAACCACGATCACCACCGAGGCCGTGGCGCTCGCCTCCGGCGGCAACCGGCGCGTCATCGGCATCTACGCCTTCCTGCAGATGCTGCTGCCCTTCCTGGGCTTCGCGATTGCGCTAGCCGTTCCCGCGCTGCTATTCCGCCATCGCCGTGCCATGCGCGCCTGAGACGGAACTGACGATGACCAAACGCGGCCTGCTGCTCGAAGACGTCGCGATCGCCCTTGGCGGTGTCGAACTGGTGCGGCTGACGCGGCATATCGCGCCCGGCGGGGTGCTCACGGTCATGGGCTCGTCAGGTGCCGGCAAGTCGACGCTGTTGGCCTATGTCGGCGGCTTTCTCGATCCGGCTTTTTCGGCGTCGGGCACGGTGCTGGTCGACGGCGAAGACATCACCGCATTGCCGGCCGAGCGCAGGCGGGTGGGCCTGCTTTTCCAGGACGCGCTTCTGTTCCCGCATATGTCCGTGATCGGCAATCTCGTTTTCGCACTTCCCGAATCCGTCAAGGGGCGCGAGGCACGGCAAGGCCGCGCGCTGAACGCGCTTCGGGGCGTCGGCCTCGACGGGCTCGGCGGCCGCGACCCTGACACGCTCTCGGGCGGCGAAAAGGCGCGGGTCGCGCTTGCCAGGGTGCTCCTGTCTGAGCCGCGCGCGCTGCTGCTCGACGAGCCCTTTTCCCGACTCGATGCCGATCTGCGCCGCCAGGTGCGCGAGCTTGTCTTTGCCAAGGCACGCGAAAGCGGCTTGCCCACGCTCATGGTGACGCATGATCCCGCCGATGCCGAGGCGGCACGCGGCGAAATCGTGACGGTCGGCTCATGACGCGGCCGGTCCTGCCCGAACTTCCCGTCGCCGAGGCGCTGCCGCCGTTGCTGGCCGCTCTGGAGGCGCGATCGTCTGCCGTGCTGGTGGCGCCGCCCGGCGCCGGCAAGACGACCATCGTGCCGCTCGCACTGCTCGACGCGCCTTGGCGCGGCGACGGCCGCATCCTGCTGCTGGAGCCGCGCCGGTTGGCCGCACGCGCCGCCGCGAACCGGATGGCCTCGCTGCTCGGCGAGGAGCCCGGAGGAACGGTCGGCTATGCGATGCGCATGGACAGCCGGGTGTCAGCGGCCACGCGCATACTTGTCGTCACCGAAAGTGTACTGTCGCGCATGATCCTGGACGACGCCGAGCTGCCGGGCATTTCGGCGATCCTGTTCGACGAGTTTCACGAGCGATCGCTTGATGGAGATTTCGGCCTGGCGCTGGCGCTGGACGTGCAGGAAGCGCTGCGCCGGGACCTGCGGCTGCTGGTGATGTCGGCGACCATCGACGGCGCCCGCGTCGCGGCACTGCTGGGCGATGCGCCGGTGATAGAGAGTGCGGGGCGCTCCTTCCCGGTCGAGCTGCGGCATGTCGAACGCCCGTCAGGCCAGCCGGTGGAAGACGCGGTGGCCGCATCATGCCGGCAGGCGATTGCTCAGGAGAGCGGCAGCGTGCTCGCCTTCCTGCCTGGCCAGCGCGAGATCGAGCGCGCCGTCGATCTGCTGGCCGGCAAATTGCCGGCCGATATTGACGTGGCACCACTATATGGAGGGCTCGACGGTCGCGCGCAGGATGCCGCGATCAGGCCGGCGGACTCCGGTCGGCGCAAGATCGTGCTGGCGACGTCTATCGCCGAGACGTCGCTGACCATCGAAGGCGTGCGCGTGGTGATTGATTGCGGCCTGTCGCGCCTGCCGCGCTATGAGCCGGCGACCGGACTGACCAGGCTTGAGACGGTGCGCGTCTCGCGCGCCTCGGCCGAACAGCGGGCCGGCCGTGCCGGTCGCGTCGAGCCGGGGGTGGCGATAAGGCTTTGGCGCGCGGAGCAGACAGCGGCCCTTCCTGCCTTCACGCCGCCCGAGATTCTCGAAGCGGACCTAGCGGGGCTGGTGCTCGACTGCGCGGCTTTCGGTGTCGCCGACCCGTGGAGCCTGCGCTTTCTTGACCCGCCGCCGGCCCCGGCTTTGGCCGAAGCCAAGGCGTTGTTGCGGGAACTCGGCGCGCTCGACATCGACGGGCGCATCACGACGACCGGCAAGGCAATGCGCAGGCTTTCCCTGCCGGTGCGGCTGGCGCATATGGTGGCGGAGGCGGACGATCCGCAGACGGCGACCGAATTGGCGGTGCTACTGACCGAGCGCGGGCTGGGTGGCACCTCGATTGATCTCGACCGAAGACTGGCGCGCTTCAGGCAGGAGCGCGGCCCGCGCGCCGAGGCGGCGCGGAAGATGGCGCAAAGGCTGGCAGCCAACGCCGGGCTGCCGCGGAGGGGCTCAGGCGTGCGGAATTCTGCCGTCGGCCCCCTGCTGGCTCTCGCCTACCCCGACCGGGTAGCGATGGCGCGGGGCGAATACGGTCGCTTCGTTCTCGCCAACGGGCGCGGTGCCATGGTCGACGCGGCTGAGACATTGGCCAAAGAGCAATTCCTCGTGGTCGCTGATTTGCAGGGCCGCGCCCAGAACGCCCGCATCGCGGCGGCGGCGGCGATCGGCGAGCCCGAACTGCGCATGCTGCTGGATGACAGAATCGAGACCGCGACCGAGACCACTTTCGATGCCGAGCGCCGCCTGGTGCGGGCTCGCGAGACGACCCGGCTCGGCGCGATCCGGCTTTCCGAGCGCCAGCTCCCGGCGCCGAAGGGCGCGGACGCGGATCGCGCGGTGATTGCCGCGCTGCGCGCGCACGGGCTGACGCTGATCGACTGGGGCAAGGGAGCCGAGACGCTGCGCCGACGCCTTGCCTGGTTGCACAAGGGGCTGGGCGAACCGTGGCCGGACCTATCCGACGAGGCGCTTTTGGCTCGGCTGGACGACTGGCTCAAGCCGTTCCTGACCGGCAGCGCCTCGCTCGGCTCCATCGACGACGGCACGCTCGCCAACGGCCTGATGTCGCTGGTGCCCTACGATCTGCAACGGCGGGTGGGCGAACTGGCGCCGACCCATTTCGCTGCGCCGTCCGGAAGCTCCGTGCCAATTCGCTATGACGAGGAATATCCGGTCCTGGCAATACGTGTGCAGGAGCTGTTCGGCCTCGACGGGCACCCATCGATCGCCAATGGAACGGTGCCGCTGATACTGGAGCTGCTGTCGCCGGCCCACCGGCCGATCCAGACGACGCGCGACCTGCCGGGATTCTGGCGCGGCTCCTGGGCCGACGTCCGCACCGATATGCGCGGCCGCTATCCCCGGCATGTCTGGCCGGAAAACCCGCTCGAAGCCGTCGCCACCAGCCGCGCCAAGCCGCGCGGGCAGTAGTTCCGGTTCGCCGGTGCGGCCTCAGCCTGTCGGCGCGTTCGCGGACGCTTCAGGGCTTGGCGGCGGTGCCCGGCGGGCGCATATAGGGTCATGCTAGCAAGACTGGGCAGGCCCGACCCTCAGCAGATCCATCATCTGCGCCTCAACACGCTGATTCGCCTGCGCTGGCTGGCGATCGTCGGGCAGAGCTCGGCGGTGCTGATCGTCGCCTACTGGCTGGAATTCCCGCTGCCGGTCAGCCTGTGCTTCGCGCTGATCGCGCTGTCGGCATGGCTCAACCTCTTTCTCGCCTTTCGCTACCCGGCCACGCACCGCCTGCCGCCGCAATTCGCGCTCGGAATCCTGCTGTTCGACGCACTCCAGCTTGCCGGCCTGCTCTACATGACGGGCGGCCTGACCAACCCGTTCTCGCTGCTGATGACTGTGCCCGTCGTTATCTCGGCAACGTCGCTGCCGGCGCGCTGGACCCTGCTGCTCGGGCTGGCGGTGGTGGCGATGGCAACCGCGCTGGTCTTCTTCCACCTGCCGCTTCCCTGGTATCCGGGCGTCTCGCTGGCCATGCCGTTCATCTACGTCGCGGGCATGTGGATGGCCGTCGTCTCGTCCATCGCCTTCACTGCCATCTATGCCTACCGCGTCGCAGAGGAGGCACGCCTGCTCGCCAATGCGCTCGCCGCGACGGAACTGGTCCTGCAGCGCGAGCAGCACCTGTCGGCGATCGACGGCCTTGCCGCCGCCGCCGCCCACGAGCTCGGCACGCCGCTGGCGACGATCGCGCTCGTCGCCAAGGAGATGGAGCGCGCGCTGGGCAGCGATTCGCGCTTCCACGAGGACGTCGTGCTGCTGCGTTCGCAGACAGAGCGATGTCGGGAGATCCTCAAGCGGTTGACCAGCCTGTCAACTGAAGGCGAGGAGCATCTGGCGCGCCTGCCGCTCACTTCGCTGATCGAGGAGGTGATCGCGCCGCATCGCGATTTCGGCATTGCCATCCAGCTGAAGCCGGGAGTGCGCGAGGGCGCCGAGCCGGTGGGCCGGCGCAATCCCGGCGTCATCTACGGCCTCGGCAACCTGGTCGAGAACGCGGTCGACTTCGCGCGGGAGACCGTGCTGCTGCGGTGGCGGTGGGACGCGGCGGAAGTGGAACTGACGCTGATCGACGACGGCCCCGGCTTTCCGGCCGAGATCATCGACCGGATCGGCGAACCCTATATGAGCAAGCGGCCGACGGGAGATGGCGGCGGTGGGCTTGGCCTCGGCCTCTTCATCGCCAAGACGCTGCTCGAGCGGTCGGGCGCAAGCGTGTCCTTCCGCAACGCTGGCGAGCCGGGCAAGGGCGCGGTGGTGCGCGTGGTTTGGCCGCGCGAGGCGTTCGTTTTCGCGCACGGCGCGGCAGAACTTGCCCATTGACGTCGCAATAGCTGGAAATCCGGGCAGATATCCCTATTAAGAAGGCGATCAACGGAAACGAGTTCATGAATGAAGAAACCGCCGCGGAGGCCGCCGAACTGTTGGGTGCCGACCGTTCCCTGCTGATCGTCGAGGACGACCGGCCATTCCTGACCCGGCTCGCAAGGGCGATGGAGGGCAGGGGATTTGTGGTCGATACCGCCGAGAGCGTCGAGGAGGCCGTCGCCAAGGTTCGAGCTTCTGCGCCCGCCTATGCGGTGGTCGACATGCGGCTTGGCGACGGCAACGGGCTCGACGTTGTCGCCGCCATCCGCGACAAGCGCGAGGACGCCCGCACCATCATCCTGACCGGCTATGGCAACATCGCCACGGCCGTGACGGCGGTGAAGCTCGGCGCCATCGACTATCTGTCGAAGCCTGCCGACGCCGACGACGTCTTTGCCGCGCTCACGCGTACCACCACCGACCGAGTGGCGCCGCCGGAGAATCCGATGTCGGCCGACCGGGTTCGCTGGGAGCATATCCAGCGCGTCTACGAAATGTGCGACCGCAACGTTTCCGAAACCGCGCGCCGGCTAAACATGCACCGCAGGACGCTTCAGCGGATATTGGCGAAGCGGGCGCCGAGATGAAAAGCGGATGGGGATCGCCTGCGCGTAGGCTTCTCCTACTCGCTCTCCCCTTCCAGCGCCGGGATCGACACGCCCGCCAGTTCCGCCGCCGTCAGCCTCGATGCGCCGGCCCGCGCGATGCGCAGCATCAGTGCCTTGCGGGCCGCGGCGGCCAGCCGATGCTCCGGCGCCTCGCGCAGAATTTCCGCGCCGTAGCCATCTGAGAGGATGAAGCCGCACTCCTGCGGAAAAATGTCGGATGGCACCTCCGGATGCGTTGCGAAGAAGAATCGGTCGGAATGCAGGCGGTAATCCGGCCATTTGCGATCGACGCGAAAGTCCTCGATCGACGACTTGATCTCGATGATCCAGATGTCGCCCTTGGTGGTGAGCGCCACGAGGTCGGCGCGCCGCCCGCTTGCCAGCGACAGCTCGGGAAGCACCGCCGCCCCCATCTGCACCAGCAGCCGTTGCACGCCGCGCCGCACCAGCATGGCGCGCTCCGACTGGCGGCCATCGACGAGTGGATTGACGGGAATCGGCGAGATGATTGGCATCCGGTGAGAATGCCACCGGCGGCCGGCTACTTGAACCCTCCAGCCTCACTCTCCTGAAAACCTGCGACACGCGCGCCGGCGCATGCCCGCACACCAATCCGAAGACCGAAAGCGTATTGCGTTGCTGCTCGTATCCGGTCCGCAGGCAGAAAAGGCGACGTCTATTCTTCACGAAACCGTGAGAATGTTGCCGAATTGCAATAGCGGTCGGCAAGTGTTCGCCAGACGGCCTTCGCAACCGCAGCAAACTCTTGGCAAACGCATCTGGGTCGGCCAAACAGACCGTGGCGGAAATGAGGCCCGATTTGGGCTCAATCGGGTTTCAGGATGGACATGAAGCGGCGAGACTTCCTTCTCTACACGGTGGCGCTGGGGGCGGCGACCGCGCTTGCCGGTTGCTCCACCGGCGGCATGATGAACGTCTTCACCGCTGAATACGGCTCGAAGAAGGATGCGGGCTACCAGCTTCCCGCAATCCCGATCAATCAGGTGCCGCAGAAATATCATCGGCAGATCGTTCGCTACGATACCAGGGAAAAGCCGGGCACCATCGTTGTCGACACCAAGGAGAAGCACCTCTACTTCGTTATGGCCGACGGCAAGGCGATGCGCTACGGCATCGGCGTCGGGCGTGAGGGCTTCGAATGGTCTGGCACTGCCCGCGTTGCCATGAAACGCGAATGGCCGACCTGGACTCCGCCCGAGGCGATGATCCGCCGCCAGCCGGAACTGGCCAAGTGGCGCGGTGGCCAGCCGGGCGGCTTGCAGAACCCGCTCGGCGCGCGCGCACTCTATCTGTTCAACCGGGGCGGCGATTCAGGCTATCGCCTCCACGGGACGCCGGAGTGGAACTCGATCGGCCGGGCGATGTCCTCCGGCTGCATCAGGCTGATCAACCAGGACATCATCGATCTTTACGACCGCGCCGAAGTGGGCGCCAAGGTCATCGTTTCATGATGTGGACCGTCTGAGGCAACACTGACGTCCAGAAGCCAGAAGGCCGGGCATCTCGCCCGGCCTTCTGTCGATTCAGGACCGTGGTTTGCGTCTGCTTGCCGGTCAGGCGATCTGCTCGACCTGCTGAACCTCGGGCACGAAGTGGCGCAGCAGGTTCTGGATGCCGTGCTTCAGCGTCGCGGTCGACGACGGGCAGCCGGCGCAGGCGCCCTTCATGTGGAGAAAGACGGTGCCGTTTTCATAGCCGCGGAAGGTGATGTCGCCGCCATCCTGGGCCACCGCCGGACGTACGCGGGTGTCGAGCAATTCCTTGATGGTCAGAACGATCTCCTCGTCTTCCTTGTCGTAGAACTCCTCGCCCTGGGCTGCCGCCTCGCCGCCGGCCGCCGCGCCCTGCGCCATCACCGGATGGCCGGACATGAAGTGTTCCATGATGGCGCCGAGGATCGCTGGCTTGATATGCTGCCAGTCGGGCGTCTCGTCCTTGGTGATGGTGACGAAATCGTAGCCGAAAAAGACGCCGCTGACGCCCGGAATGTCGAACAGGCGACCGGCCAGCGGAGAAGCCTCGCCCGCGGCATCGGCGTTGCGGAAGTCGGCCGTGCCTTCTTCAAGCACGACCTTTCCCGGCAGGAATTTGAGGGTCGCGGGATTGGGTGTGGCTTCTGTCTGGATGAACATCGAGGTTCTCCGGTCTGATAGTTTGGAATAATTCTAAATAGGCCTTTGCAGCGACGGCTGCAAGCGGCAATCGTGTCATATATGGGAATGGGCCCGGGCCGTTGCCATGCCCGTCAGGCGAGGCTTTCGATCTCCTCGTCGGAGAGGCTCATCGGCACGACCGTGACGGGAATGGGGAAGGCGGCGCCCTTGCCCGCGACGGCCGTGACCAGCGGTCCCGGACCTTCCTTGCTGCCGCCCGCCGCGAGCACCAGGATCGCGATATCCTGGTCGTCCTCGATCAGCTTGTGGATTTCCTCGGTCGGTGTGCCTTCGCGTACCACCAGTTCAGGCTCGATGCCGACCGTCTCGCGAACCACGCTTGCGCGGGCATTCAGCGCCCCGTTCGCCGTCGCCGTCGCTTCCTCGCGCATGATCTGTTCCACGCCCAGCCAGTGCTGAAAGTCACCCGGCTCGATGACGTAGAGCAGGACGAGCACGCCCCCGGTCGACTGGGCGCGGCGTGACGCATAGGCGATGGCGCGTTCGCACTCCGGCGTGTCGTCGGCGATCGCCAGGAACTTGCGTCGATGGCCGGCCTCCCGGCTCAGACGTTTGGAAACCATGCGCTCTCCCATGTCGAGGCGACGGCCGGGCTCGCGCCCGAGGCTATCCGACGCCGCAATCTGCCATTGTGGTGGGCGACCGGCAAGCGGCTGCCGCCGTCTGGCAGCTCAGTCCTGAAGCAGCCCGATGATCTGCCGCACCGATTTCATGTTCTGTTCGGCAATCGCGCCCGCCCGCTCACCGCCGTCGCGCAGCACGGCGTCGACATAGGCGCGATCGTCCGAGATGCGGCGCATCTCCGCTGCGATCGGTGCCAGCTTCTCGACGGCCAGATCGGCAAGCGCCGGCTTGAACACCGAGAACTGCTGGCCACCGAATTCGGCGATCACCTCGTCGCGGCTCTTCTCGGCCAGCGCGGCATAGATGCCGACCAGATTGTCGGCCTCCGGACGCGCCTTGAGCCCTTCCAGTTCGGACGGCAGCGGCTCGGGATCGGTCTTTGCCTTCTTGATCTTCTTGGAGATCGTGTCGGCATCGTCGGTCAGGTTGATGCGCGACAGGTCGGACGGGTCGGACTTCGACATCTTCTTGGTGCCGTCGCGCAGGCTCATCACGCGGGTCGCCGGCCCGTCGATCAGCGGCTCGGTCAGTGGGAAGAAGCCGTTGACAGTCTCCTCGCCCATGTCGATCTCGACGCCGATGCCAAGTTCTCCGATCTTCCTGGAGAAGTCGTTGTTGAATTTGGCGGCGATGTCGCGGGTCAGTTCCAGATGCTGCTTCTGGTCGTCGCCCACCGGCACATGGGTGGCGCGGTAGACGAGGATGTCGGCGGCCATCAGCGAGGGATAGGCAAGCAGGCCCAGCGATGCGTTCTCGCGGTCCTTGCCCGCCTTGTCCTTGAACTGCGTCATGCGGTTCATCCACCCGATGCGGGCGACGCAGTTGAAGATCCAGGCAAGCTCGGCATGCTGCGGCACGCGGGCCTGGTTGAAGACGATGTGCTTCTTCGGGTCGATGCCCGACGCCAGGAAGGCGGCGGTTATCGCGCGCGTCTGCCCGGGCAGGTCGTCATGCACCAGCTGCGCCGTGATCGAGTGCAGGTCGACGACGCAGTAGATGCAGTCGTGGCTTTCCTGCAGTGCGACGAACTTGCGTATGGCGCCGAGATAGTTGCCGAGATGCAGGTTTCCGGTTGGCTGAACGCCGGAAAAGACGAGGGGCTTGAAGGAACTCATGGATCGGTCCGGGGCTGGTGGAGGGCCTCGTTTCAGGCGAGGGGCGGAAATGCGCGAGGCTTATGGACGAGCGCGCCTCACGGATCAAGTGGTTGGGCCGGCGCAGTGGCCACGCGCTTCCGTCTGAGGGCGCCCACGAGTTCGCCGCGGTCCACGGCGCCGGTGCCGATGACGATGGCGAAGTAGACAATGGCCGAAACGCCGATGATGCCGGTTACGGCGACGAGGCGCACCAGCGTCGAGGGGCTGGCCAGCCAACCTGCAAGCGCCATGTCGAGCGCGATGACGACGGCGCCCATGACAGCACTGGCAAGCACGATCATGGTGACTCGTCGCATGGTTGCGGGTGACGGCCGGAAATCGCCGCGCTGCCAGAGCACGCCCGCCAGTAGCGCGAGATTGAGCCAGGCCGAGATCGAGGTGGCGGCGGCGATGCCGACATGGCCCCAGACGGGGAACAGCATCAGGCTGAAGGCGATGTTGACCACTACCGCGACGACCGAGAACCACATCGGGGTTTTCATGTCGAGCCGGGCGAAATAGGCAGGCGAGAAAACCTTGATCAGCACGTAGGCGGGCAGGCCGGTGGCGAAGGCCGACAGGGCCGCCGCCGTCAGCGCGGTGGTCTCGGCCGTGAAGGCACCGCGCTCGTAAACGATGTTGACCAGCGGCCCCGCGAACAGCATGAAGCCCACCGCCGCCGGCAGGGTGAGCCCCAGCGCGAACTCCAGCGATCGGTTCTGCAGGTGCTGCGCGTCGGCTTCGTCGCCGGCCTTCAGCGATCGTGCAAGCTCCGGCAGCAGCACGACGCCGATGGCGATGCCGATGATGCCGAGCGGGAGCTGGTTGATGCGGTCGGCATAACTGAGGATGGCGATCGCGCCGGCCTGGGCGGACGCGATGATCTGCCCTATCAGCAGGTTGATCTGGGTCACGCCGCCGGTCAGCACCGCCGGGCCCATCAGCACCAGCAGCCTCTTCACGTCCGGAGTCATCCGCGGCACGCGCAGCCGCATCGAGAAGCCCTCGCGCCGTACGCCCCATATCAGGAAGAACAGCTGCGCGACGCCGGAAGCGAACACGCCCCAGGCAAGCCAGATGCCGATATGCGCCTCGTCGAGTTCCAGATAGAGAGCGACAAACAGAACGCCGGTCAGGACGACGTTGAAAAGGATCGGCACGAAGGCGGCGAGGAAGTAGCGCCGCATCGAGTTGAGGATGCCCGACAGCATCGCCACCAGCGACATGCACAGCAGATAGGGAAACATGATGCGGGTGAGCATCACGGTCAGGTCGAACTTTTCCGGGTCTTCGGAAAAGCCCGGAGCGATCACCGTGGCCACCAGCGCCGGCATGAAGAGTATGGCCAGCCCCGACAGAAGCAGCAGCCATGCCAGAAGCACGGAAAGCACCTGCTCGGCGAAGCGACGGGCGGCTTCGGGGCCGCCGCCTTCCAGTTCCTTGGCGAAGAGGGGGATGAAGGCGGAATTGAAGGCGCCCTCGGCGAACAGTCGCCGGAACAGGTTGGGGAAGCGCAGGGCGGCGTAGAAGGCATCGGCCGCAGGGCCCGCGCCCAGCACGGCGGCCATCACCGCCTCGCGGACGAAGCCGGCCGAGCGGCTGAGCAAGGTCGCGCCGCCGACGGCCGCGAATTTCCTGATCAGGCCCATGCCGCGTCTACTCCGCCGCCGTCTTGGCAGCGGCGGACATCGCCGCGCGTCCGCTGGCGGCTCGTGCCTCGGCGCCTTCCATCACCGCGAGCAGACGCCCGCGGATATTGTCCTGCCGTGCCTGGCTCTCGACCTTCTGGCCGGTCAGGTCGGTGACATAGAACGTGTCGATCACCTTCTCGCCGAAAGTGGTGATGTGGGCCGAGGCGATGTCGAGCGAGAGGTCCGAGATGGCGCCGGTGATCTCCGACAGCAGGCCGGGCCGGTCGAGACCCGCTACCTCGATGACGGAGAAGCGGTTGGACAGCGTGTTGCGTATGTCGGCCCGTGGCTCGATGCGGAAGGCCCGCGAACCGCGCTTCGGCTTGGTGCGCTTGGCGATCATCTCGGGCAACCAGCTCTTGCCCGACAGCACGTCCTCAATCAGCTTGCCGACCCGCTGGGCCCTCCGGCGCTCGTCCTCGTCCATGTCGAACTCGCGGCTGATCAGGATGGTGTCGAGCGCGCGGCCGTCGGCCGTGGTGAAAATCTGCGCGTCGACGATGTTGGCTCCTGCGGCGGCGCAGGCGCCGGCAATAACGGAGAGCAGACGCGGATGGTCGGGCGCCAGCACCGTTATCTCGGTGACGGCCTCGAACTGGTGGGTGCGCACCATGGTCGCCAATCGCTTGCCGGCGGCGTCGGCCTCGCGAATGAAGCCGGCGTGGCGCAACTGGTCCTCCAGGTCGACCGTCAGCAGGTAATTGTCATAGAGCAGCTTGATGTAACGCTTGCGCTCCTTGACCGGCCACTCGGCCAGCGCCTTGTCCAGCGTCTCGCGCGCTTCCTCTGCTCGCCGGGCGCGCGACATTTCGGAGAAGCCGCCGGTAAGCTGCAATTCGGTCTCGTAGTAGAGCGTGCGCAGTAGCTGGCCTTTCCAGCCGTTCCACACACCGGGGCCGACGCCGCGTATGTCGCAGACGGTTAGTAATAGTAGAAGCTTCAGCCGCTCGACTGACTGAACGGTCTCGGCGAAGTCCTGGATCGTCTTGCGGTCGTTGAGGTCGCGCGTCTGCGCGGTCATCGACATGACCAGATGGTTCTCGATCAGCCAGGCGATCGTCTCGGTGTCGGCCGCCGAGAAACCCATATGCGGGCAAAGCCTGCGCGCGATCTTCGCACCGGCCTCCGAATGGTCCTCCGGCCGCCCCTTGGCGATGTCGTGGAACAGTACAGTCACATAGAGGACGTCTCGACGGCTCTTCAGCCCGGGCATCAGCGCGTGGGAGAGCGGATGGATCGCCTCCGCGTCGCCCTGTTCGATTTCCGAGAGCACGCCCACGCAGCGGATGAGATGTTCGTCGACCGTGTAGTGGTGATACATGTTGAACTGCATCATCGCCACGATCTTGTTAAACTCGGGGATGAGCTTGCCGAGCAGCCCCGCCTCGTTCATGCGGCGCAGGTTCAGCTCGGGATTGCGGTCCGACGTCAGCACGTCCATGAACAGACGGTTGGCCTCTTCGTTGCGGCGCAAATTCCGGTCGACCAGCTTTAGTGACCGGGTCAGCAGCTTGAGCGCGTCGGGGTGGAATTCGAGCCCGTGCCGGTCGGCGAACCAGAACAGCCGCAGCAGGTTGACGGGGTCGCGCTCGAACACCTGATCGTCCGCGACGTTGATGCGATGGTTGTCGATGATGAAGTCGGCGGTGCCGGCCAGCTTGCGCTTGCGGCGCGAGAAATTGAGGAAGATGCGGTTGAAGCCGGGAACGTGCTTGGCCTGCTCCTCCTCGAGCGCGGCGCAGAAGATCCGCGTCAGATCGCCGACCGTCTTGGCGGTCAGGAAGTAGTGCTTCATGAAGCGCTCTACCGGGGACAGGCCAGGGTGGCTCGTATAGCCGAGCCGCTCGGCGATCTCGCGCTGGATGTCGAAATGCAGTCGCTCCTCCGCCCGGCCGGTGAGGAAGTGCATGTGGCAGCGCACCGCCCACAGCAGGTCCTCGGCCTTGCGGAACTCCAGATATTCCCGGCGCGTGAACACACCCTTGCCAACCAGCTCCTCGGCGGTCCGCACGCGGTAGAAATACTTGCCGATCCAGAACAACGTCTGCAGGTCGCGCAGGCCGCCCTTGCCTTCCTTGACGTTGGGCTCGACCAGGTAGCGGCTTTCGCCGCCGCGCGCGTGGCGCTCGTCGCGCTCCATCAGCTTCGCCTGGATGTATTCGGGGCCGGTATCCTTGACGACCTCGCGATCGAAACGATCGATCAGCGTGTCGAACAGCGCCTGGTCCCCGTGGACGTAGCGCGCCTCGAGGATGGAGGTGCGGATCGTCACGTCGGTGCGCGAAAGGCGCATGCATTCGTCGAGGTTGCGCGTGGCATGGCCGACCTTGAGGCCCAGATCCCAAAGCACGTAAAGAATGTATTCGGCGATCTGCTCGCCCCAGGGCGTCTGTTTGTAAGGCAGTACGAACAGCAGGTCGATGTCGGAGCCGGGAGCGAGCGTGCCACGCCCGTAGCCGCCGACAGCCACGACAGCCATGCGCTCGGCCGCCGACGGGCTGCTGACCGGGTAAACGTTGCGGGACGCAAAATCGTAAAGTGAACCGATCACCTCATCCATAAGATGGGACAACCGCGCAGCGCAGGCCGTGCCTCCGCCGTCCGAGCGCAGCATCGCCTCGGCGGTTGCGCGCCCGCTGGCGATACGCTCCTTGAGCAGCTGAACGACGGCCTGCCGGGAGGCTCCGGCCTGCGCTTTCCCGTCGGGAGACGGGGCGAGCGCGGCGAGATCGCGGCGCAGCGCCGCGCCATCGACGATTTCATCGAGCTTCAGGGGAATCTTTGCCATGCCTGCCGGTCTTGCCTTGCGCCGCGTCTATAGCGCGATTTGCAGGCCTTGGGTATGGGCAAGCGCTCGCCGGACCGGCTTCACGCGGCGACGATACCCAGCCCCGCCTCGCGCTTGCGGTCAGCCAGCGAAACCGGCTTTGGCGTCAGGAAAGCGATGAAGGACGTAATGTCCAGCGGCCGCGAGATGAAATAGCCCTGCACGAAATCGATGCGAGCCTGCATTTGGCGCAACAGCGCCAGCCGTTCCGCCGTCTCCACGCCCTCCACCACCATGACCCGGCCGGTCGCGTGGATCATCTCGACTGCGTGGCGAAGCATCTGGGCCATCATCGAATTGTCGGGCGCCATGGCGAAGGCGCGATCGAGCTTCACTCCATCGACCGACAGGGCGGCGACGTTCTGCATGTTCGAATAGCCAGTGCCGAAATCGTCGATGTATGTCTTGATGCCCAACCGTCTGAGCGCCTCTATCTCGCGCTGGGCGTTGGCCGGGATCGCGTCGCTCTCGATGATTTCCAGCACGACGTCGAAGCGGTCGGGTTGCGAGGTGAAACCTGAAAAGACGCGCGCCAGTCGGTCGCTGTCGAGGTCGCGCGGGAAGATGTTGAAGTTCACCTGGATGCGCTTGCCCGCCGGGAGGTTCGCCGACAGCTCCTCGCAGGCGCGCTGCGCCACCATCTCGGTGAATTGCAACGTCATGCCGTGACGCTCGACAATGTTGATGAAGCGATCGGGAAAGACGATTCGGTCGTCGATGTCGCGCCATCGGGCGAGCACTTCGCAGCCGGTGATATCGCCGGTATCCAGCTCCATCACCGGCTGGTAGGCGCAGACGATGGAACGGGCGTCCAGATGGCGGCGGAAGCGCGCTTCGAAAGACCAGTAGCGCGAGATGAGCTGGTTGGTCAGGTTGCCGACGCAGAAGGCGACGACGAGAGCGGCAATCAATGCCAGCGCGACGGCGCCCTTCTCTCCCGACGCGGCTGCGCCAAGGTCTGCCGTCGCGGCGATGCAGTGTAGGCCGCCGGTGTCGCAATGTACCTTATGCAGTTCGCCGGACAGCAACGGCCAGGACCCGCTTTCGGCAAAAGCAAGCTGGCGAGCGTAGAGCCCTTCTTCACCGCTGCGATGCCACCATCGACCGTCGCCGGTCTTGAAGATCACCTCGATGTCGATCCAGCTCGATATGGGCATCTCGACCTTCTGCGGCGGAACCACAGCTGCGAAAGGTTCGCTCAGCGCGATGGTGCCCTTCTCACCCGGAAGTCCAAGGAAGCCGAGGTCATAGTCCATCCAGAACACGATGCCGCGTTCGCCCTGCCGGGCGACGTCGGGCTGCCCGAGATCGACGACCTTGTCGAACCCGGCGATGTTGGCGGAGCATTCGGCCTTTCCACCGGGTGCGTAGAGGAACTCGTTGAGACCGTCCGGCAGATAGGCGATCTTGCGTAGCTGCTCGTTGAATTCTGCCGAGCACGGCTCTGCCGTGAGGTCGCGATGCATGGCATCGAAGGTGGAGAGCAGGTTGGTACGCAACCGCACGAATTGGTCGGCGGCGATCCGTGCTTCCGCATCAACCGTGTGCCCGGTCCTGTGCACCGCGTAGCCGCCGATGGCAGCAAGCAACGCGAGGAAGGTCAGTCCCCAGACAACCACCGCAATCGCGCGCCGATGCGCGGCAGATATGAAGACGCTGACGAGCTTCGCCATCTGAACGGCCCCCCATTCGCCGGGCAGTTGGCCATGAAAAGTTCAAACAGCTGTTAATTTGTCGAACAAAAATCGCTTATGGACGCCGCTGCAGGGACAGTTCCTTTAGCAGGTAGAGCGCGTCCAGTGCTTCGCGCGGCGTCATTTCGTCCGGTGCCAGCGCCGCCAGCGCCTCTACCAAGGCATCGTTGCGGGGCGGCGCAGGCGCAGGCCGCGCGACGACGGAGAAGAGCGGCAGGTCGTCGACCAGGCTGGCCGCCTTGCCCGAAGTTTCGCCTTCCTCGAGTTGGTGCAGGACGGCGCGCGCCCGCTCCACGACGGCTTCTGGCAGGCCTGCCAGTCGGGCCACCTGCACGCCGTAGGAGCGGTCGGCTGCGCCGCGACCGACCTCGTGCAGGAAGACCACGTCGCCTTCCCATTCCTTCACCCGCATCGTCACGTTGGACAGGCGCGGCAGTTTCTCCGCCAGCGCCGTCATTTCGTGGAAATGGGTGGCGAATATGGCTCGACAGCGGTTCTTCTCGTGCAGGTATTCGACCGCCGCCCAGGCGATCGAAAGACCGTCGAAGGTGGCAGTACCGCGGCCGATCTCGTCGAGGATCACCAGCGAGCGCTCGCCGGCCTGGTTGAGGATGGCCGCGGTTTCGACCATCTCCACCATGAAGGTGGAACGACCGCGCGCCAGGTCGTCCGAGGCGCCGACGCGCGAGAACAGCCGGTCGACGACGCCGATGCGCGCCGCGCCGGCAGGGACGTAGGAGCCCATCTGCGCCATGACGGCGATGAGCGCGTTCTGGCGCAGGAAGGTCGACTTGCCGCCCATGTTCGGCCCGGTCAGCAGCCAGATGGCCCCGTGGCGTCCGTTCTGTTCCGGCGACAGATCGCAGTCATTGGCGACGAACGGGTCGGCAAGTTGGCGACGCAGCGCCTGCTCCACCACCGGGTGGCGGCCGCCCTCGACATGGAAATCGAGGCTCTGATCGACCGCGGGGCGGTGATAAGCCTCTTCCTCGGCCAGCGTGGCGAGCGCCGCCGCCACGTCGAGCGCCGCCATAGCCAGCGCGCCGGCGCGCAGCGCGTCGGCCTGCCCGACGGCTTCGGCGACCAGCCGCTCGAACACGCCGAGCTCGATGGTGAGCGCCCTGTCGGCGGCGTTGGCGATCCTCGTCTCCAGCCCCGCCAGTTCCGTCGTGGTAAAGCGCATCGCGTTTGCCATCGTCTGGCGATGGATGAAGCGCGCCTTCGCCGTGTCCGAGCCTGTCATGGTGTCGGCGTGGTTGGCCGTCACCTCGATATAGTAGCCGAGCACATTGTTATGTCTGATCTTCAGGGAGCGGATGCCCGTCTCCTCGGCAAGGTCCCGCTCCATGCCGGCGATGACCCGGCGCGACTGGTCGCGCAGTGCCCGCATCTCGTCGAGCTCGACGTCATAGGCAGTGCGCACGAAGCCGCCGTCGCGCTTGAGCAGAGGCAATTCGTCGCCCAGCGCCCGGTCGAGATGGGCGGCAAGATCGGGGGGAAGCGCGGTCAGCAGCCGCGCGGCTGCCGCGATGCCGGCCGGCGCGCCGTCCTCCGCAATGAGGCCCGCAATCTGACGCGCGGCGTCGAGCCCGGCACGCAACGCGTCGAGGTCGCGAGGGCCGCCGCGATTGAGCGCCAACCGCGACAGGGCGCGCGTCATGTCGGGCAGGCCTTTGAGCACGCCGCGCAACGCCTCCCGCAGGCGCTGGGCGGCCAGCAGGAAGGCGACCTCGTCGAGGCGCGCATTGATCGCGTCCGCGTCCGTCAGCGGGCCGGTCAGCCTCTCGGCGAGCAGGCGCGCGCCGCCGCCGGTTACGGTGCGGTCGATGGCCTTGAGGAGCGAGCCGTCGCGGCTGCCCGAGAGGGTGCGGGTCAGTTCGAGATTGGCCCGTGTCGCCGCGTCGATGAAAAGCGTCGAGGCGGCATCCTCCCGCTCGGGCCGCGACAAAGGCGGGCGTTCCGCCTTCTGGGTCTTCTCCACATAGGCGATGGCGCCGGCGATCGCCGCGAGTTCGGCGCGATCGAACTGGCCGAAGCTGTCGGGCGTGGCGACGCCATAAAAGCGGGAGATCCGCGACGAGGCGGCCGCGGAATCGAACAGGTTTGCCGGTTGCGGGTTGGCGACGCGGCCAAGCACGTCGAAGGTGGCGCGCAGTTCGGCATCGTGGAAGACGGGCTCGGCGACGATCAACTCGCGCGGATCGACGCGCAGGATATCGGCCAGCAGCCGGTCCTCGGCGCTCGCCGCCACCTTGAAGGCGCCGGTCGAGATGTCGATCCACGCAAGCGCGTAGCTATCTCCGTTCCCTGCGGTTTCGCCGCGCTCCACGTTTCTTGCGCCGCCCGTTCCCTTGATGCGCCCAAGCGCCATCAGGAAATTCGCCTCCGAGGGGGCCAGCAGCCTGTCCTCGGTGATTGTGCCCGGCGTCACCAGCCGGACGACGTCGCGGCGCACGACCGATTTCGAGCCGCGCTTCCTGGCTTCGGCCGGGTCTTCGATCTGCTCGCAGACAGCAACGCGGAAGCCCAGAGCGATCAGCTTCTGCAGGTAGTCGTCGGCGGCATGCACGGGCACGCCGCACATCGGGATATCCTCACCCTGATGCTTGCCGCGCTTCGTCAGCGTGATGCCGAGCGCCCGGCTCGCCAGCTCCGCGTCTTGGAAGAACAGCTCGTAGAAATCGCCCATGCGATAGAACAGCAGCGAATCGGCGTTCGCCTGCTTGATCTCGATATACTGCTCCATCATCGGCGTCGCGCCGGCGGCCGACATGACCGGGGGTGGCGCAATGTTGGCGGGCTGATCGTTCAAGGCGTTTCTTCCTGCCGTAAGAATTCGAGCTTTGCACAGTCAGGCCCGAGACCAGCCGATCCGCCCCCTTTATCGGGACAGGGCGGGAAGGCGAGAGGGGTATGCGGAGCGATGCGGGCGCTGGCCACGTGTCTGGTCTCTTCTGATGGATGCCGGTGCTGTTTCCCGCTTGGCGAGTTGGGCGTGGCAAGTGTAGCCTTAATCGAAAGGGCGCCGCAAAACTCCACAAGAAGGCGAACCCGGGGAAGGAACCTGACATCATCATGCCTTTGAAAGACAAGTCCGCAGAGGGCGGCCCGGCCGTCAGTGCACAGGAAGCGCTCGATTTTCACGCCTCCGGCCGCCCTGGAAAGCTGGAAATCAACCCCACCAAGCCGATGGCGACCCAGCGCGACCTGTCGCTCGCCTACTCGCCCGGCGTCGCAGTGCCGGTGAAGGCGATCGCCGAGGATCCGTCGCGAGCCTTCGACTACACGACGCGCGGCAACATGGTGGCTGTCATCTCCAACGGCACGGCGATCCTCGGCCTCGGAAATCTTGGCGCGCTGGCCTCCAAGCCCGTGATGGAGGGCAAGGCGGTGCTGTTCAAGCGCTTCGCCGACGTCGATTCGATTGACCTTGAGGTCGATACGCAGGACGTGGACGAATTCATCAATTGCGTGCGCTTCCTCGGCCCTTCCTTCGGCGGCATCAACCTTGAGGACATCAAGGCGCCGGACTGCTTCATCATCGAAAGCCGCCTGCGCGAGCTGATGGACATTCCGGTCTTCCATGATGACCAGCATGGAACGGCGATCATCGCCGCCGCGGGCCTTATCAACGCGCTGGAGATCACCGGCCGTGACATGAAGACGGCGAAGCTGGTCTGCAACGGCGCCGGCGCGGCGGGCATTGCCTGCATCGAACTGGTCAAGGCCATGGGCTTCGCGCCCGAGAACGTGATCCTGTGCGACACCAAGGGCGTCGTCTACCAGGGGCGCGAAGAAGGCATGAACCAGTGGAAGTCGGCGCACGCGATCAAGACCGACAAGCGCACCCTGGCCGACGCGATGGATGGCGCGGACATTGTTTTCGGCCTGTCGGCGAAGGGCGCCTTCACCAACGCCATGATCCAGTCGATGGCGAAGAACCCGATCATCTTCGCCATGGCCAATCCAGACCCGGAGATCACGCCCGAGGAAGTTGCCGAGGTTCGCACGGACGCGATCATCGCGACCGGACGCTCCGACTATCCCAACCAGGTCAACAACGTCCTCGGCTTCCCCTACATCTTCCGCGGCGCTCTCGACGTCCGGGCGACGACGATCAACGACGCCATGAAGGTCGCCGCCGCCGAAGCCATTGCCGCGCTCGCCCGCGAAGACGTGCCCGACGACGTGGCTGCCGCCTACCAGGGCAACCGGCCGAAGTTCGGCCCCAACTACATCATCCCCGTACCCTTCGATCCGCGTCTCATCTCGGCCGTGCCCGCGGCGGTGGCGCGCGCCGCGATGGATTCCGGCGTGGCGGGCCGCCCGATTCTCGATCTTGAAAAGTACAAGCAGGAACTGTCGGCGCGCCGCGATCCGATCGCCTCGACCCTGCAGCGCATCTACGACCGCGTGCGCCGCCATCCCAAGCGCGTCGTCTTCGCCGAGGGCGAGGAGGAGCAGGTGATGCGCGCCGCCGTCTCCTATGTCAGCCAGAAGCTCGGTACGGCGATCCTGATCGGCCGCGACGATGTCATCAAGGAAAACGCCCGCAACGCCGGCGTGGACCTCAACCGGCCCGGCATCGAGATCATCAACGCGCGCCTGTCGCGCCGCAACGCCATCTATGCCGACCATCTCTACGAACGGCTGCAGCGCAAGGGCTACCTGTTCCGCGACGCACAGCGTCTGATCAACAACGACCGCAACCATTTCGCCGCCTGCATGCTGGCGCTGGGCGACGCCGATGCCGTCGTGACCGGCGTGACCCGCAACTACTCAACCGCGCTGGATGACATCCGCCGCGTCATCGACGCCCGGCCCGGGCATCGGGTGATCGGCGTTTCGGTGGCCCTCTGCCGTGGCCGCACAGTAATCGTCGCCGATACGGCCGTCCACGACATGCCGGACTCCAACGAGATAGCGGACATCGCGGAGGAGGCGGCCGGCTTCGCACGGCGCATGGGCTACGAGCCGCGTGTGGCGCTCCTGGCCTACTCCACCTTCGGTCACCCCCAGGGCGAACGCTCGGCAAGGGTGCAGGAAGCGGTGCGCATCCTCGACAAGCGCCGCGTCGACTTCGAGTATGACGGCGAGATGGCGGCAGACGTCGCGCTCAACACCAGCCTGATGAAGCAGTATCCGTTCTGCCGGCTGTCCGGGCCTGCAAACGTGCTGGTCATGCCCGCTTTCCACTCGGCATCGATCTCAACCAAGATGCTCCAGGAACTGGGTGGCTCGACGGTGATTGGCCCGCTGCTGGTGGGGCTCAACAAGCCGGTGCAGATCGTCTCGCTCAACGCCAAGGACAGCGACATCGTCAACATGGCGGCGATTGCCGCCTACACCGCAGGAGCATGAGCGACCGGAGCACGATCGGCGGGGCCAGGATCGTCCTGCTCAACGGCACGGGCAGTTCCGGCAAGAGTTCAATCGCAAGGGCGCTGCAGGAGGTGGCCTCGGTGCCGTTCCTGCACGTCGAGATGGACGCATTCCTGGAGATGCTGCCGGAGACCCTGCTCGATCATCCCGATGGGTTCTCCTTCGAGACCGAAAGGCTGGAGGACGGCAAGCCGCAGGTCGTCATCCGGCCGGGCGCCGTCGGCGCCAGGACGATGCGCGGCATGCGTCACGCCATAGCTGCCATGGCAGGCCAGAGATGCGACCTGATCGTCGACGATGTGCTGTGCAATGGCGGGATGCCCGAATACGAGGCGCTGCTCGCGCCGTTCGCGTTTCATCGCGTGGGCGTATTGGCGCCGCTCGATTTGCTGGAAGCGCGCGAGCGCGAGCGAGGCGACCGGATGATCGGACTGGCGCGGTGGCAGTTCGATCGCGTCCATAGCGGCGTCGACTACGATTTCACGGTCGACACCTCCGTGTCGACGCCGGCCGAATGCGCGGCGCTGATCAAGGAGCGCTTCGGCCTGTAGCCGCTACGGCGCCGGCAGCTTCTTCGCCAACGTCTTCGGCGCCTTGAGCAGCCAGGCCTTCCTCAGCCGATGCGCGAGTTCTTCGTCAGAGATCAGACGGATGCGCACCAGCATTGCCGGCCAGCCGTGATAGTGCGGGGTCTCGAAGTAGAGTTCGGCGGCCGCTTCGAGCAGCATCTCCTTCTCGTCGAGCGCCACCATGACCGCGACCGTATCAGGACCTTTGACGACGGCGATGCCCTTCCCGCGCACCTTCAGCGCGGGCGCGCCATAGGAGGTGCCTTCCTCGACTTCCGGCAGGCCAAAGGCGGCGCGCTTCAGTCGGTGGTAGGCGAAGGAGAGGTCATCGGTCATCCAGGCAGCATCCACGCATCCGCATAAGGCTTCAACCCGCCGGCGCGCCATTCATGCCGTGTGCTGACAGGGCGGGCCTCCTCAAGCGTGTCGCGACCTTTCAGAATCACTGCGCACGCCTCAAGTCCCGGTTCTCGCGCATGACTTGTTCTAGGCAGCGAAGCGCTCGGCTTCCGCGCCGTAATAGTTGATGTAGCGTTCGGAGATCGCGTCCACCGGAAGCACGATGAAGACGTCGGTCGTGCCGAAGTCACGGTCGATCACGCAGCCATCCCCGATTCGGGCACCAAGCCGCAGATAGCCCTTGATCAGCGGCGGCATCGCAACCAGAGCCGCCCGCGCGTTGATAGCCTCGGCGGGCATCAGGTCCATCGGGTGGTAGCGTTCGGCCACCGCGTGCACCTGCCAGTCGCCGTCAGCGCGGCAGTTCTGGGAGAGAAAGGAAAGGGCCTCGGCATGCGCGGCCGGCACCGTTCCGTGAAAGGAGGCGCAGCCGGTCATTACGTCGATGCCGTGCCGCCGGACATAGGACCAAATCCCCTGCCACAGCAGCTCTATGGTCCGCTTGGACCGATAGTCGGGCAGCACGCAGGAGCGGCCGAGCTCGAGGAAGCGGCGGCCGGGATGGCGTTCGACCAGCGTCTCCAGCTCGAACTCTCCACTGGAGTAGAAGCCGCCCGCCTCACGCGCGCTTTCCTGGCGCAGCAACCGGTAGGTGCCGACGATTCGGGCGTGATCCGGGCCGGGCAACGAGCGGTCGAGGACCAGAAGATGGTCGCATATATCGTCGAAGCGGTCGGCGTCGCGCCGTTCCTGCATGCCAGCGGCATCGGCCAGAGCCCCCAATTCCTCGTGAAAGACGCGGAACCGTACCGCCTGAGCCGCGGCGATTTCCTCCGCGCAGCAAGCCAATCTGGTTTCGAGGCCGCCGATGCGCCCGAGCGGCTCGCCGCCATCCATGGCGGCAACCGCCGGCTGCACGCCGGGGCGCGGATGATTCGAAACTGTCGGACGCAGGATCGTGTCGCGCATGGCTGGTTCTCCCCGCTTCGGCTTCAACCTGACGCGGCATTACGCTGGCAGTGCAACAGGACTATGACCAGACAAGCACGGTCGTTCCAACCGCGCAACGCCAAATGCCGCCTCAGGCGCTGGCGTGGCTCCGCACGGCGTCGACCAGGCCTTGCGGGTCGACCGGCTTGGTCAGGAAGCCGGAGGCGCCATGGGCGATGACGCCGTGCCGGGTCTTCTCTTGGCTGTCGGCCGACAGGACAAGGATCGGTACCGGCGGCGTTCCCTTCGCCTCCTCATGCTTTCTGATATGGGCGATGGCGTCGATGCCGTCCATCTGCGGCATGTGCAGGTCCATCAGCACCACGTCATATGGACGTGACACCGCCTCGACGGTGACGGCGCGCACGGCCGCTTCGCCATTGGATACCACCTCGACGCGGTGGCCGGCTTTTTCCAGCGCCGCGCGCACCAGGAGGGCATTGATGTCGTTGTCTTCGGCGACGAGGATCGACAATTCGCCCTCCGGCCGCGTCCTTGATGCAGGATGCTCTGCCGCTGGGGCCCCGCCCGGGACGGGCATAGCATGGCTGCCGACGAGCAGACGGATCAACGTCGCGCCGCGCACCGGGCGTGCGAGGAACGAATCGTAGCCGCTGGCGCGATATTCGGCGAGCCGGTGGCGGTCGGTGGGAGCGATCAGCGTGATCGCCTTGCCGAGCGAGGGAGCGACCTTGCGCAGCCGCTTCAGAAGCCGTCCGTCCGCCCGCTCCATCGAAACGTCGATAAGGGCTACGTCGTAGCTCTGATTGCCTTGCTCGATGACGGCTGCCACCTCCTCCACCGTGCGCGCAATCTCTCCAACGCCGCCGTGCGAGACGATGGTCCGCGCCATCGCCTCGGCTTCCATCAGGTTGTTCGACAGGATGATGGCGCGGCAGCCTGCGAGCGCGCTGCTGATGCCGATCTGCACGTCCATGGCGCCTTCGACCGGCAGCCTGATGAGAAACTCCGACCCGGCGCCGGGCTCGCCGGTGGCGACGATCTGCCCGCCCATCGCCTCCACGATGCGCCGGGATATGGAGAGGCCCAGCCCCGCCCCGCCGTGGCGTCGCGTCGCGGTGCCGTCTGCCTGCTCGAATTCCTCGAAGATGCGGGCGATCTCGGCCTGCTTCAATCCCGGACCGGTGTCGGCCACGGAAATTCGCATCTCGCGGCCGGTTCCATTCCGGCCCATTTCGACGCTGACCAGCACCCCGCCGGTCTCGGTGAACTTGACTGCGTTGCCGACGATATTGAGCAAGACCTGCCGCAGGCGACCAGGGTCCGCGACGATCAGCGACGGCACGTCGGGCGCGATGTGGCAGCCGAGACCGATGCCCTTGCCATAAGCGCGCGGGGCCAGCAGTTCGACGACGTTCTCGGCCAGCTCCTGCGGCGAGACAGGCTGCGGCTCCAGTTCGAAACGGCCGAACTCGATCTTGGAATAGTCGAGCAGGTCCTCGATCAGCGCCAGCAGGGCTGAGGCCGAGGTGGACACGGCCCCGACATAGGTCTGCTGTTCCGGCGTCAGCCTTGTATCGGCCAGCAGCTTGGCCATTCCCATGATACCGTTCATCGGCGTGCGGATTTCGTGACTGACGGTGGCGAGGAAGCGGGTCTTCGCTTCATTGGCCGATTCCGCCCGTTCGCGCGCGTTGATCAGGCCGGTTTCGGCGCGCTTGCGCGCTGTGATGTCGCGGGCGATGGCTCGATGCGATACGCCGTCATTCTCCTTGTCGCGCACCGAAAGCTCGATCCAAGAGAACCAGCGGACGCCGGAATCTGTGCGGATCGCGACGTCCGTGGAACTGAGGCACTCGCCGTCGCTGAAGGCGCTGTCGGGAACAAGGCCGATATCGATGCCGAGTTCCAGGAGCTTTCGCCCCGCGAGGTCCCCCTGCCCGTAGCCGAGCAGGGCGGCCAGCACATTGTTGGCGTAGACGATGCGACCGTCGCGGTCTCGGTGGACGACGATGTCGCCCAGCGCATCGATCAGGCCGTGAAAGCGCTGCTCGTTTTCCTGCAATTCCCACATGCGGTCGGCGAGTTGCTCGATCTCCTCGCGGCTTCGCACGACGTTGTCGTTGATGAGGCCGGCGAGCCGGCGCTCGCGATGCTGGTCGCGGACGTTCAGCGCCAGCGAGGCGAGGCCGATCGCCGCGAGCGCTCCGGTGACCAGCCACGACGAGCCGGTCAGGTGGGAGACGCCAGCGAGCGAGAGAAGCGCGATGACAAGTATGGGATGCGCCGGCGAGCGCCGCTGGGGCACGATTTCGGGGACGAGCGAAGGGCTGGCTATGCGGCGTCGACGTTCGTGCGCCGCGCCGGACGGCGCGGCCGCATTCCTCGTTCCAAGCTGGGTATCGTGCTCCACCGTCATTGCGATGGAACCTTAGGGGGCAAGGCTTATGGAAGCTTTGGACCGACCGCTACAATTTTAGCGGCCTCACATCTCGACCACGAGACGGCCGCGCACCTTCCCGTCGACGATGTCGTGCGCCGCGCCGATTATCTCGTCGAAGCCGATCTGCGTTGACAGTTCCGTCAACTTGCCATGGTCGAGGTCCTGGCCGATGCGGCGCCACGCCTCCAGTCGGATCTCGCGCGGCGCCATCACCGAATCGATGCCGAGCAGCGACACGCCGCGCAGGATGAAGGGGGCGACGCTCGACGGCAGGTCCATGCCGCCGGCCAACCCGCAGGCGGCGACCGCGCCGCCATAGCCGGTCATCGCCAGGACGTTGGCGAGCGTGTGGCTGCCCACCGCGTCGACACCGCCCGCCCAGCGCTCCTTGCCGAGCGGCTTGCCCGGCGCTTCGAGCTCCGAGCGCTCGATGATCTCGGCAGCGCCCAGTTCCTGCAGGAAGCCCGCCTCGGCCGGGCGGCCCGTGGAGGCGATGACGTGGTAGCCCAGTTTGGCGAGGATGGCGATCGCGACCGATCCGACGCCTCCTGCGGCCCCCGTTACGACCACGGGACCACGCGCGGGCACGATGCCGTGGCGTTCGAGAGCCATCACGCATAGCATGGCCGTGTAGCCGGCCGTGCCGACCGCCATCGCGTCCACGGCCGTCATCGCGCCTGGCAGCGGCACCAGCCATTCGCCCTTAACGCGGGCCCGCTCGGCGTAGGCGCCGTGATGCGTCTCGCCGACGCCCCAGCCATTGAGGATGACGCGGTCTCCGGTGCGCCAGTCGGGATGCTCGGAGGCGATGACGGTGCCGGCGAGGTCGATGCCGGGGACAAGCGGCCAGCGCCGGATCACCGGCGCCCTGCCGGTGATGGCGAGGCCGTCCTTGTAGTTGACCGTGGTTGCTTCGACGGCAACGGTGACGTCGCCCTCCATCAGGTCGGCGTCGGACAGTTCCACCATTTCGACGGACTGCTTCTTGTCCTCGCCCCGCGAGACGAGGATGGCCTTGAAGGTTTCGGTCATGGTCGGCTCCCTCCTGATGCGCTTTCAGGCGACTTTGCGTAGCGGCCGGCTGCGGGTCAACCGCGCCCTTCCTCGCCGCGTTCGCTGCGCCCGCGCCGCCAGCCGAGGAACTCGTCGAGGATCACCAGACCAGCGCCGACGGTGATGAAGGCGTCGGCGAGGTTGAAGATGGCGAAGCTCCAGCCCGGCAGGTGGAACAGCACGTAGTCGATGACGTAGCCGTGCCAGGCACGGTCGATCAGGTTGCCGATCGCGCCGCCGATGATCAGCGCGAAGCCGGCGCGTGCGATCTGCTGCGCCGGGTCGGTGCGCAGTGCGATCCAGACGACGAAGCCGATGACCGCGACGGTCAACGCTGCCAGACCCACGCTGCCGACGTTGGAGAACATCGAGAAGGCGATGCCGGTGTTGTGGGTGCGAAACAGCGCGAGCGTAGGCAGCACGTCGACCTGCACATGCATGTCGAGATGGCGCTCGACCATGAGCTTTATCCACTGGTCGGTGACGACCGCAATCGCGACCAGCGCGCCAAGAAAACCCGTTCCCGACAGCTTCACGAAGCGTCCTTTCCGATGGCCGGCAGGGCGTGACGGCGGATTTCGTAGAGCGCGACGCCGGTGGCGACGGCAAGGTTGAGCGAATCTGCGCGGCCAGCCTGCGGAATACGGATAAGCTCGTCGCAAGCCGCAGCCAGCCCCTCGGGCAGGCCCTGCTGCTCGTTGCCCATGACGAGCACCACCGGCCCGCGCGAATAATCGGGCTGGCGGAAATCGACCGAGCCCTTGAGATGGGTGCCGACGAGACGCGCGCCGGAAGAACGCTTCCAGTCGATGAAAGCGTCGGCGCCGCATCGCGCGACCGGAACGGCGAATATCGATCCCATGGTTGCACGAACGGTTTCGAGCGAAAAAGGGTCCGTGGTTTCGCCGACGAGGATGACGCCTTTGGCGCCTACCGCATCGACGGTGCGAATGACGGTGCCGAGATTGCCGGGGTCGCGCACGCGATCGAGCGCCACCCAGACCTCGCCTGCCGCCGGACGGATATCCCTGAGCGCCCTCCAGCGTTGCTCGAACACGCCGAGAACCATCTGCGGGTTGTCGCGCCGCGTGATGGCGCCCAGGACCTTTTCCGAGACCTCCAGCACCGTTCCGCCGGCAGCCACCGTCCGCGCGGCGATCTTCTCGATCTGGGCGTTGCCGCGTTGCGACTTGGCGAAGACGAGCGTTCGGATCGACCAACCGAGTTCGAAGGCGTCGATGACCAGTTTCAGCCCTTCGGCCATGAACGCGTTCTGCTGGTCGCGATACTTCTTCTGCGCCAGCGCCCGGATGTCCTTGACGATGGGATTGGTCAGGCTGGTCACTTCCTTGACCTGCCCGACGCGGCCGGGCTGCCTGTGCTCGGTCATGATGCCACCCAGCGCGAGAAAAGCGATGTCGAGAGCGCGCGGCCGGCGGATTTCTCCCGGATCACCAGTTCACCCGATTCGACCCGGCCGCCCATTCCGGCGAAGCGGTCGCGCATGAGCGCGTGGATGGCGAAGAAGGAGGCGCGGATGGAGTAGGCAGTCAGCACAACCGCGAGCGGCTTCGGCGTCAGGATTTCGCGGCAGATGTCGACCATGGCGGGCAGGCCGTCGAAGAGCTGCCAGACTTCGCCCTTCGGCCCGCGGCCATAGGCGGGCGGGTCGAGCAGGATGATGTCGTAGCGGCTGCCGCGTCGCTCCTCGCGCTCGACGAATTTCATCGCGTCCTCGCAAATCCAGCGGATCGGCTTGTCGTTCAGGCGCGCCAGTTCCTGGTTCTCCCGCGCCCAGCCGATCGCCTTCTTCGAGGCGTCGACATGGGTGACTTCCGCGCCGGCCCGCGCCGCTACCAGCGAGGCGACGCCCGTATAGCCGAAAAGGTTGAGCACCCGTACAGGGCGCTTCGCGGTCTCGATGAGCCCCGCCATGTGCCGCCAGTGCGAGGCCTGTTCCGGGAAAACGCCGACATGGCGGAACGAGGTGAAGCGGCCGAGATAGGCGATACCGTCGTGGCTCATCGGCCATGTCTCGCCGAGCGGCTCGTGCGGGAAGCGCCAGCGTCCCATGCCTTCCTCGTCGGTGTCGCCGGTGAAGACGGCATCGGCCTTCGCCCATTCGGCCGACGGCGCTGACGGCTGCCAGATCGCCTGGCCTTCCGGCCGCTCGATGAGGTAGGGCCCGTAGCGCTCGAGCTTGCGGCCGTTGCCGGAATCGATCAGTGCATAGTCATTGCCGGGCGCGACCTCGAGGATCAACGGCAGCGTCTCGGCGGGAAGGGCTCCCGGGCGGCGTGACAGTGACCGTGGCGAAGCGGCGGACTGGCTCCCGTCGTTCTGCCTGGCAGGCGTCGGGCGCGCGGGCTCGGCCGCCGCGGCGTGCGCGGGGCCGGCTGGCCTGCGTCCCTGCGGCGGAGCGCTTCGGTCACGACGTTTGTCGCGCGAACCTTTCAATGGGCGCCTTCCTTCTGATGGTCGCGCTTCTGCCACAGCGCCTGCCGGGTGGCAATGCGGCCGGTCAGGACAGCGCGCGATAGACGGCGATACCGGCTGCGAGATCCTCCAGCGCCGCCCCTACCGACTTGAACAGCGTGATCTCGGCGTCGCTCTGCCGCCCGGCCTTCTCGCCGCGCGCCAGTTCGAAAAGGTCGGCGACGATGCCGTCAGCGGCAAGCGCGCCCGACGCAAGCGCCTGGACGATGTCGCCTGCTTCTTTCGTAGCGCCCGCGCGGGTGTCGACGTGGACGCGCGAGCGGGAGATTGCTGCATCGTCGCTTTCGCGCATCGTCGGCGTGAAGGCGCCGACTAGGTCCACATGGGTTCCGGGTCTCAGCCGCGTGCCCCGGATCAGCGGTTCGGAGGAAATCGTTGCGGCCGAGATCACGTCGGCCCATTCGACGGCGGCGTCGAGATCGGCGGTCACGGAGGCGTCGAGGCCCTTGGCCCGCAGGTCCGCTGCGGCCTTCTCGGCATTGGCCGGCGTTCGGTTCCAGATGCGGATTTCGCTGATCGGCCTGACGGCCGCATGGGCCTGCGCAAGGAAAGGGCATAAAGCGCCGGCACCTACCATCAGCAGCCGAGAGGCATCCTGCCGCGCCAGATAGTCGGCGGCGAGCGCCGAGGCACAGGCGGTCCGCCACTGGGTCAGCCGCTGTCCGTCGATCAGCGCCAGCGGTTCGCCAGTCTTGCCGTCGAGCAGCAGATAGAGCCCCATCACCGCCGGCTTGTCGATTGCGTTGTTGTCGGGCGAAACTGTGACGATCTTGACCCCGATATGGCCGCCCTCCGAGGATCCCGCTCGCTCGAAATCGCTCCATGCCGGCATCAGCAGCAGGGTAGAGGCCACGCCATCGGGGCGCTCGACCGTATGATGGTGGCGGACCGGCTGCACGGCACCGTCGCGGAAAGCGTCGCGCAGGACCTCGACCAGGCCGGAGAACGTCAACGTGCGGTCGACATCGTCGGCCGAGATCATCTTCATGGGCGATCCTTCAGGTGCCGGCTCAGTTGCCGGGGCCGGGCAGCGCGGCATAGCCGTGCTCGGCGCGAGCATCGGAGGCGAGGGCCGGTTTGGCGATTTCGGCCTCGCGCTGGCGGGCGAGCTTTCGGTAGCGACCCTGCTTGAACCATGTCGCCACGCTGCCAATCACCAGTCCCAGCGCAAGCGCGCCGAACAGGTAGATGAACAGAGGCAGGCTGGCGGTGAGCGCAGGGTTGCCCGGATTGAACGGGTCGATCGTCAGCGCCACCGGCGCGCGATTGGCGACCGCAAGCGCGATCAGCACGATCGCGAGCGGAATGAAGACGGCGATTGTCAGGAAGCGGCTGAGCATCTCAATTGTCCGTTGGCGGGCCCGACGGTGCGGTCAGCTGTCGTCGCCATTGAGCCGCTCGCGCAACTCCTTGCCGGTCTTGAAGAACGGGACCCACTTCTCCTCGACCTCGACGGATTCGCCCGTTCGCGGGTTGCGACCGACGCGCGCGGGACGGTTCTTGACCGAGAACGCGCCGAAGCCGCGCAACTCCACCCTGTTGCCCGTGGCGAGAGCCTCGGTGATCTCTTCGAATATGGCGTTCACGATGTTCTCGACATCGCGCAGGAACAAATGCGGATTGCGATTGGCAATAGTTTGCACGAGCTCGGACTTGATCATCGGCCTGGTTCCCCGGTGACAACGCTTCTGTTATTGTATGCTTGTGATTTTGTTGAGGTTTTTATTGCCCTAAGGCACTTTGGTCAGGTTGCCAGAGCGACAGCAGCCCGTCAAGGAACAAGCGGTCGGCACCAATGCGGGCGGCAAGCTCCGCCGGCATGCGGTCGAAGCCCATCAGCGACGCGAAGCTGTCCGCGCCGGTCAGCGCGGCGAACAGTCCGCCGCTGCGTGCGGTCTTCCATTCGACGACGGGCAACTCGGCGTCGACACCTTTCGTCGCCAGCCAGGCCATCGCCTCGCGTTCGCCGCCCAGCGTGTCCACCAGCTTGCGCTGCAGCGCCTGCCTTCCCGTGTAGATCGAGCCGTCGGCGAGTGCCAGCGCCTCGGGCCGCGACAGCGGCCGGCGGTCTTCGACGATGCCGACGAACCAGTCGTAGCTGTCCATCACCAAAGCGCGCAGCATCGCGCGTTCCTCCTCGGTCGTCGGCGTGAACGGCGACGGCTCGGCCTTCAGCGGCGAGGACTTCACTCCCTCCACCTTGACGCCGATCTTGTCCATCAGCTCGGTAACGTCGGGAAACTGCACCAGCACACCGATGGAGCCGACGATCGACGACTGACGGGCGACGATATGGTCGCCGGCGCTGGCGATCATATAGCCCGCCGACGCGGCAAGGGTGCCGACCTGCGCCACGACCGGCTTTTCGGCGGCCAGCCTGCGCACCGCCTCGAAGATGGCCTCGCCGCCGGCCGTCGTGCCGCCGGGGGAGTTGATCCAGACGATGACGCCCTTGACCCGATCCGACTTGCCGATGCCTTCAAGACGTTTCAGCAGTTCCTCGTCTTCGGTGATCGTGCCTTCGATCTTGATCTTGGCGACGTGGTTGGCGGCCACGCCGCCCAGCGCGTCACCCTTCGACCAGAAGGCGACGCCGCCGATCGCCACGGCCACCAGCAGCAGCGTGACAACGCGCCAGAACGTCAGCTTCCGGCGCAATCGCCTGCGGTCGATGATCTCGTCTGCCCGAACAGCCATGGCCTTCCTCGCTGCAACTGCCAAATCCCCCCGCGAGCAGTCTTAGTCGATCCTCACTGCGGTTAGAAGAGGTGCCGGGGCAATGCCGAAACGACGGCGCAAATCTTGCGAAAGCGAATGAAAGTCGTTGGCCGAGGCTTCTTTTCATCCAAAAATCACCATATTGGAATGCAACGCAGGCATTCGCCGGTTCTGGCGAAGTCGTGCTGCCGGGTTTGCTTCGGCCGCGACGAGCGTAGCGGATGCGAGCAAGAGTGGCAGCTTTCGTCGGCGAGCAGGGGGCTTGGGAACGGCAATCATGACGAGATCGACCGTATCGGCACCAGCGACCGCCATGACCGGCGGGTCCGCGCCCGTCGAGCGGCGGCACATCGACGATGCGTTCGTGCGCGCCCGGCGCCATTCCCGTCGCGTTCGCCTGCTCAAGATTGGCCTGCCGATGGCAGCCGTGCTGTTGATGGCCGCCTTCTTCGTGCGTTCCTGGATCGTGCTACCGGAAGGCGTGTCGATCGATGTCGGCGCGTCGGCGATCGAGGACGGCCGCCTCGTCATGGCGGATCCACGTCTGGAGGGCTTGATGGGCGACAGCCGCTCCTACCGGATGACGGCGAAAAGGGCCATTCAGGACATCGGCGCGACGGGGCAAATCGATCTCGAGGGGATCGATGCGACGGTGCCGTTCGACACGGGCAACTGGATGACGATTCGCACGCAGGCGGGCCGTTTCGACCGCGAAGGCAACAGGCTCGAGATCGACACCGACATTTCGGTCGAGACCGACAATGGTATCCAGGCCACGCTGCGTTCCGCCCAGGTTGACATCGGTGCGGGAACGCTCGACACCAGCGATCCGGTCGAGATTTCGATGCAAGGTGCCCGCATCAGCGCCGATTCGCTCAGCGTTCGCGAGCGTGGCGCGGTGATGGTCTTCGAGAACAGAGTGCGGATGCATCTCGATCGGGCTCCGTTGCAGCCCGACGACAAGCGACAGGACGGTTCGAATGGGAATTGAATGGCGGGCGGGCGCGCTGGCGGTCGTGATGACGGCGCTTTCGGGGGTTGCATCGGCCCAGCAGGATGGTCGCATGACCGGTCTGAAGCTCGATGGCGACCAGCCGATCCAGATCGAAAGCGACAGGCTGGAAGTGCGCGAGAATGACGGCGTCGCCGTGTTCACCGGCAATGTCGCCGTCGTGCAGGGACCGACCTTGCTGCGGTCCGGCAGGATGACGGTCCACTACGCCCAGGGTGGAGATGGATCGGTTACCACCGGCTCGGCCGACATCGAGAGGATCGAGGTCGAGGGCAAGGTCTATCTGCGCTCGGAGAAGCAGGTCGCGACCGGCGACCGGGGCACCTTCGACATGCGCTCCGAGGTCATGGTGCTGTCGGGCGCCGAGGTCGTGCTTTCGGAAGGTGACAACGTCATCGTCGGCTGCAAGCTGACCGTGCAGATGCGCACCGGACTGGCGCAGCTCGACGGGTGCGGCGGTTCCGGCGCTGGCGGACGTGTCAAGATGCTGCTCAAGCCTTCCTCGCAGCAGGATCGCTAGTGCCCGCCGCTCCCTCGCTTCTTCGGCGGTTGTGGAAATCCCGGGACGCGGCGCCGGCCGCCGCGCCGGCTACCGATCTTGCCCGATACAAGGGCACCATGATCGCGCGCGGCCTCACCAAGAGCTACCGGGGTCGGCAGGTGGTCAGCGGGGTCTCGTTCGGCGTGCGCGCCGGCGAAGCGGTCGGCCTGCTCGGCCCCAACGGCGCCGGCAAGACGACCTGTTTCTACATGGTCACCGGCCTGGTCCCCGTCGATAGCGGAAGCATCGAAATCGAGGGCTATGACGTCACCTCGATGCCGATGTATCGCCGCGCGCGCCTGGGCATTGGCTACCTGCCACAGGAAGCCTCCATCTTTCGGGGGCTCAACGTCGAGAGCAACATCCGCGCCATCCTCGAGGTCACCGAGCGCAGCCGCAAGGAGCGCGACCGGCGGCTCGACGAACTGCTCGAGGAGTTCCACATCTCGCATCTGCGCAAGGCACCCTCGATCGCGCTTTCGGGCGGCGAGCGTCGGAGGCTGGAGATCGCGCGGGCTCTTGCGTCGCGGCCCAACTTCATGCTGCTCGACGAGCCGTTCGCCGGCGTCGACCCGATCGCCGTGTCCGACATCCAACAACTGGTGCGCCATCTTACCCAGCGCGGCATCGGGGTGCTGATCACCGATCACAATGTGCGCGAGACGCTGGGGTTGGTGGAGCGCGCCTACATCATCCATGCCGGGCAGGTGCTGACCCACGGCCTGCCGTCCGAGATCGTCGACAATCCCGACGTGCGGCGGCTCTATCTCGGCGAGAGTTTTACGCTCTGATCACCATTTGCGGCAGATTCTCTTCTTGCGTCGGGGATCTGGCGGCGATTTTGCTCGCGGTCGGCCCGCGATAAGCGAAAAATCAATCTCTCTACGCTTGACAAGCAAAACACAGGCCAGTTTCATCCGGCCGCAACGACTGCGCCCGTCGGCAAGTGCAAAAGGCGCAGGAGGATGTCGGAGTAAGGGTAGCGTAGTCGATGGCACTCAGCGCCAAGTTGCAGTTGCGGCAGTCGCAGTCGCTGGTGATGACGCCGCAACTGCTGCAGTCGATTCGCCTGCTGCAACTGACGCATGTCGAGCTGGAACGCTTCATCGACGACGAGATCGAGAAGAATCCGCTTTTGGAACGCAGCGATTCGCAGGAAAGCGAAGCGGCCGCTCCGACGGACACGCCCACTGACAGCGGCGAGTCCGAGAGCGGCGTCGATCGGCTCTTCGAGAGCGGCGACGCGACGGCAGAGACGATCTCGGAGCGTCTGGACACTACGCTCGAAAATGTCTTTCCGGACGACACAGGCGCAACCGAGCGGCTGTCGCCCGATCTCGCTACCCAGTGGACGTCGGCATCGTCGGGCGGTGGATCTTCCGTGGGTTTCGATGTCGGCGACATGGCGGCTGGCGGAGCGACCTTGTCGGACCATATTGGCGAGCAGATCGCCTTCGCCTTCCGCGACCCGGCCGAGCGCCTCCTGGCGCGCGAGCTGTCCGACGGCCTTGACGAAGCCGGCTATTTTCGTGGCGAGTTCACCGACATCGCCGTGCGGCTGGGCACGGAGTCAGCCGCGTTGGAGCGGGTGCTTGCCGTTTGCCAGACATTCGATCCTCCGGGCGTGTTTGCGCGCAATCTCGCCGAATGCCTGGCGCTGCAACTGAAGGCACGTGACCGCTTCGACCCGGCTATGGCGGCTATGGTCGGAAACCTCGAACTCGTTGCCCGTCGCGACTTCGCCCAGCTGCGCCGCCTGTGCTGCGTCGACGATGACGACCTTCTTGACATGATGGCCGAGCTTCGCCGGCTCGATCCGAGGCCAGGCTTCGCTTTTTCCGGTGGAATGGCAGACACTATCGTTCCCGACGTGATCGTGCGCCAGGCGAATGATGGAAGTTGGGCGATTGAGCTTAATCCGGAAACCCTCCCGAGGGTTCTGGTCAATCAGGACTACTATGCGAGCGTGTCCCGTCATGCTGCGAACGAGACCGAAAAGACGTTCCTCACCGACTGCCTGCAAAGCGCCAACTGGTTGACACGCAGTCTCGACCAGCGAGCCCGCACGATCCTCAAGGTGGCGACCGAAATCGTGCGTCAGCAGGATTCGTTCCTGCTCAACGGCATCCGCCACCTAAGGCCGCTCAACCTGCGCATGGTGGCGGACGCCATCGGCATGCACGAATCGACCGTCAGCCGGGTGACCGCGAACAAATACATGATGACCCCGCGTGGCGTGTTTGAGCTGCGCTACTTTTTCTCCGTCGCCATCGCTTCGGCCGAGGGCGGCGACGCCCATTCCTCGGAGGCGGTGCGCGACCGCATCCGCGAGCTGATCGACGCCGAGAAGCCGATGGACGTGCTGTCCGACGACGCCATTGTCGACATCCTCAAGAAGGGCGGTGTCGACATTGCCAGGCGCACCGTCGCCAAATACCGCGAGGGGATGAGTATTCCTTCCTCGGTGCAGCGCAGGCGCGAGAAGCGGGCGCTGGCAGCCGTCGGCTAGCGCTGGGGCAGCCATCCACAACTTCATGGGCTTGATTGACAAGCACAGGGGAAGTCACTAGAAGCCCGCCCGCATATGCGGCAGCTGCCGCCGAAGACAGGTCGCTCCGCCGGCGAAACGGGCCCGGCACATGGCCGGTGTCATCAAAGAACCTTGTGCGCACAGGCGACAGGTATAAACTCGCAACCCTCATAACCGGCACGAGAGAAGGTCAGTTTCAGATGAGCCTGCGCATCTCCGGCAAGCATATGGAAATCGGCGACGCCTTCAGGGGCAAGATCGAAGGTAGGGTAGGCGAGGCGGTCGCGAAGTATTTCGACGGCGGTTTCGCGGGTCACGTCACCGTAGAGAAATCGGGCTCCCGCTTCTCCGCTGATTGCATGGTGCACCTGGACACCGGGATGGTGCTTCAGGCGGCCGGACAGGCCCAGGATCCGCAAGTCGCCTTCGACGCCGCTGCAGAGCGCATCGAGAAGCGGCTGCGGCGCTACAAGCGCAAGCTGAAGTCGCACCCGACCGCCGTCGCGGTGGCGGATGGCATCGACCTCGACTATCGGGTGATGTCAGCCGTCGCCGACGAGGACGAGGAAGTGCCGGAAGATTTCGCGCCGGCCATCGTCGCCGAATCAACGCTTGCGCTGCGCACCATGTCGGTCGCCTCGGCCGTCATCGAGCTCGACACCAAGGATAGTCCGGTCTTCGTGTTTCGCAATGCAGGCAACGAGCACGTCAACATCGTCTATCGCCGGTCCGACGGCCATATCGGGTGGATCGACACATCCTCTGCGGCCGCCTAGCGCCGCAATCACTCAGCCGGACCGCAGGCGGGGGCTTGCGTCGCGGGAAACAGGCAGAGAAAAGGACTGAAAATGGATCTCAGCGACCTCATCGAGGTATCGGCAGTGATGCCGGCCTTGAAGGCCAATTCCAAGAAACAGCTCCTGCAGCTTCTGGCGGAGAAGGCCGCTGCGGTCACTGGCCTGCCCGAGCGAGAAATCTTCGACACGATCCTCCAGCGTGAGCGCCTCGGCTCCACGGGCGTCGGCAATGGCATTGCCATCCCACACGGTAAGCTGGCCGGCATTTCGCGCATAACCGGCATCTTTGCCAGGCTCGATACCCCGATCGATTTCGAGGCGCTGGACGACGAGCCGGTCGATCTCGTTTTTCTTCTGCTGGCACCGGAAGGCGCCGGCGCCGACCATCTGAAGGCGCTGTCGCGGATCGCGCGGGTGTTGCGCGACGGCGATACCGTCGCCAAGATCAGGGGCACGCACGACGCGGCCGCCATTCACACTTTCCTGGCGCAGACGCCCGCATCGCACGCCGCCTGAAGCTGCCCATGCCGCCTGCAGTACAGGCGGCATGCGGCACGGCCATCAGTGTACGCTGACGGGCGTCAGGTCGTTCTGCAAGGCACCGGCGAGCGCGCTGTCGCGCGCGTCGGTAAGCAGGATCGGCCTACCGTCGGCCGCAAATACCGCCCATAGCCTTGTTCGAGGCGCGATGTGCGGCATGCCCGGAAACTTCCCGCGCAGTTCGTCGCTGTCGATTTCCTTGAGATAGGCGACCGTTCCTTCACCGAGATGAGCCAGTTCGGCTTCGGTAAGCGGGGTCTTTTCTTCAATCGCAGTCATGTCAGCCTCCTACGCTGGGCGGGGCGTCACCTTGACCAACCCGCAGCAGAGCCGTTGGGTTCCGTTGCGGCCGGAACCTAGCCTTTCACGGATATGTTGATTTTTCGTACCAGCCGCTCCGGCTCGGGGCGGTCGAGGTCGATGGCGAGCAGTCCGTTCTTCAAATCGGCATTCGTTACCCGCATTCCGTCGGCGAGCACGAACACACGCTGGAACTGCCGCGCCGCGATGCCGCGATGCAGGAACTCGCGTTCCGTATCGTCGGTCTGGCGTCCGCGAACCACCAGTTCGCTGTCTTCCACGGTGATCTCGAGGTCCGCCTCGGCGAAGCCGGCCACCGCCAGCGTGATCCTGAGACGGTCGCCGCCATTGTCGCCGCGCAGCCGCTCGATGTTGTAGGGCGGGTAGCCGTCGCCGTTCTTGGCGACACGCTCGAGCGTCTTCTCGATGGTGTCGAACCCCAGGAGTAGCGGGCTCGAAAACGGCGTCATGCGGCTCATGTCTCATGTCCTCGAAGAGCGACGTGGATAGGCGGAAACCCGGATGGCATTTCCGCCCGTGCTGCTGATATGGTCCGCCCGCTTTGCAAGTTCAAGAATAGCCGGAAGGGTTCATCGCATGGCGCAGCCGCGCAAGATCATCATCGACACCGATCCGGGGCAGGACGACGCGGTAGCCATTCTGTTGGCGCTCGCGAGCCCGGAGCTCGAGGTGATCGGCATCACGGCCGTGGCCGGCAACGTCCCGCTGGCGCTGACCCAGGTGAACGCGCGCAAGATCTGCGAGTTGGCCGGAAAGCCGGACATGAAGGTCTTTGCCGGTGCGGTGCGGCCGATGACGCGCCGGCTGGTGACGGCCGAGCATGTCCATGGCCGCACCGGCCTCGACGGGCCCGACCTTCCCGAGCCGACGATGCCGCTTCAGGTGCAGCACGGCGTCGACTTCATCGTCGAGGCGCTCATGGCGGAGCCGGAGGGCACGGTGACGCTCTGCCCGCTCGGGCCGCTCACCAATATCGCTCTCGCCATGATCCGAGAGCCGGCCATCGTGCCGCGCATCCGCGAGATCGTGCTGATGGGCGGCGGCTATTTCGAGCAGGGCAATGTCACGCCCTCGGCCGAATTCAATATCTATGTCGACCCTCAGGCCGCCGATGTCGTGTTCAGCTCGGGCGTGCCGATCGTGATGATGCCGCTCGACGTCACCCACAAGGCGCTGACGACGCGAGCCCGCGTCGAGACCTTCCGGTCCATGGGAACGAACGTAGGCGTGGCGACGGCCGAACTGCTCGATTTCTTCGAGCGCTTCGACGAGCAGAAATACGGCACGGACGGCGGCCCGCTGCACGATCCGTGCGTGATCGCCTATCTACTCAACCCCGAGCTGTTCTCCGGCCGGCAGTGCAACGTGTCAATCGAGACCGTGTCCGAGTTGACCCTGGGCGCCACGGTCGTCGACTGGTGGGGCATTACCGACCTGCCGAAGAACGCGCTGGTGATGAACAATATCGACGCGCAGGGCTTCTTCGACCTGATGACCGAGCGGCTGGCGCTTCTATAGGGCGGCCTCGACGTCCGCGACCATGGGGATCGACGGCTGGGCGCCGGCCTTGAGACATGCAAGCGAGCCGGCAACCGCGGCGCGACGCAGCGCTCCCGGCAGATCATGCCCCGTCGCGATTGCCGCGGCGAAATAGCCGCAGAAGGTGTCGCCGGCGCCGACCGTATCGATCGGCGTGATCGCCAGTCCTGCAGCCCTGGCAAGCCCCGCTGAGGGCGACGCAGCCATGACGCCTTTGGCACCAAGCGTGACCACAATCGTACGGCCGGTTCGCGCCGTGAAGTCGAGCATTCGCTGCTCGCGGCCGTCACCGGCAAGCGAAAGTGCATCGGCGTAGAGGTCGAATTCCGTTTCGTTGGCGATCACGTAGTCGGCCTTGGCCAACAGCCCGGCCGCCTCCGGACGGAAGGGCGCGGTGTTGAGGAAGGTCGTCGCCTTCTGTTCACTGCCGGCATCGAGCGCGGCCTCAACCGCTGCAAGGGGGATCTCGAGTTGCAGCATGACATGGTCGCCAGTGGCGATGCGCGCGGCCGCCACGTCACCCGGCACGATCGCACCATTGCCGCCGGGCACGATCGCGATGACGTTCTCGCCAGACTGCTCGACCAGGATGACGGCGATACCGGTGGCCGCTGCGGCCTCCCGCACGCTGGAGAGATCGACCCCGCCGTCGCGCAGCAGTGCCAGCGCCTCGCCGGCAAACCCGTCCTTGCCGACGCTGCCGATCATTCGCACCTCGGAGCCCGCGCGACGCGCCGCCAGCGCCTGGTTGGCGCCCTTGCCACCCGGTGCCGTCGAGAAGCCGTCGCCCGGCACGGTCTCGCCGGGCTTGGGAAGCCGATCGACGGTGGCGATCAGGTCGAGATTGATGGAGCCGATGACGGTGATCAAGACAGTCCTCCCAGTGAACACCGGGAGGACTTAGCCGATTTCGGGCCCGTGAGGTAAGTCCCGCCTGTTGTCAGGCGCCGATGATCTGGCCCGCTTCCCATCCGAGGATGGCGCGCTTGCGCGTCAGGCCCCAGTGATAGCCGGTCAGCGCGCCGGATTTGCCCAGCGCGCGGTGGCAGGGCACGACGAACGAGACGGGATTGGCGCCAACGGCGGCGCCGACCGCCCGGCTGGCCTGCGGGTTGCCGAGTTCGGCCGCGATGGAGGAGTATGTCCGTGCCCGGTTCATCGGGATGCGCAGCAGAGCCTCCCAAACCCGCACCTGGAAGTCGGTGCCGATGAGGACGACACGCAGCGGCTCGTCGGAGCGCCACCGTGCGGGGTCGAAGATACGTCCGGCATAGGGCGCTGTCGCGGCGACGTCCTCTTCATAGGTTGCGTTCGGCCAACGACCCGACATGTCGGCGAAAGCAGCCCGCTCATCGCCCGGGTCGCAGAAGGCGAGGCCTGCCAAGCCGCGCTCGGTGACCATGACCAGCGCGATGCCGAAGGGCGACAGATGATATCCGTATTGGATCGTCAGCCCGGCGCCCCGGCTCTTGTAGTTGCCGGGCGACATCGCTTCGTGGGTGACGAAAAGGTCGTGCAGGCGCGCAGGCCCGGACATGCCGACTTCGTAGGCTGCGTCGAGCAGTGGCATGCCGGAATCGAGCAGCCGGCGGGCATGGTCGAGCGTAACCGCCTGCAGGAATGCCTTGGGTGAGAGCCCCGCCCAGCGGGTGAACAACTTCTGCAGCCCCGTCGGCGTGTCGCCGACTTCCGATGCGAGTTCGTCGAGCGAGGGCTGTTCGCGATAATCGAGGCTGATCTTCTCGATCGTGCGGCGCACGACTTCATAGTCGCTGCCCTCGGGCGTGATGTCCTTCTGCAGGATGGCGGTTCCGGCGTTCATGGCGATTTCTCCTTGTCCGCCAATATCGGCCTCGGGCACGCAAACAACCACCCGATTCCTGCGTTGCTCGGTGATGCCCGGTGCCCGAAACCAGGTCCAATTCCGAAGGCGTGCGCTATCCCGCCTTGGCCGTCGCCAGCGCCCGGCCGAAGGCGGCGGCGAAGCTCTCGCGGTCGTCGGGATTGAGGAAGCCGCCTATCGGCACCCGCCGGCCCTCGCCCTCCACCGCCATGCCCGTGATGCCGATCTCGTCGTGGCGCGCGATGCGGAAGCGCGTCCAGAACGGGTTGAAGTGGTGGCTCTCCGTCCTGCCGGAAGGCGCGACTTTGCGGATGTCGAGCGCGGTACGCGATACCCGCACCTCCTCGCGCGCCTTTGCTGCGCGGTAATTGAGCCTGAAGGCCAGGTAGACCAGAGCCAGGTCGAGCCCGAAAAAGCCAAGCACCGGCCAGGCTCCGAGCGACATGAAAAACGCGCCTATGCCGAGCCAGATCCCGGCGAGTAGGCCCATCAGTACGAGGAAGCCCCGCCGCCCCAGCGACCTGTGCGGCGTGAGCAGGGCGCTGAAGATCGGTTCGTCGGCGGGCTTCGCGTCGTCCATGCCGCAGAGTATAGAGCGCTGATGGAAAAGCCCAAGCGCAAAACCACCGAAGCAAGCCAGACAGTCAGGGAACCACGCCTGCGCGACGCTCCCGCCGTCAAGGCGCGGCCGAGGCCGCAGCGGCCGCCCGCGACACTTTATTCGCCCGGCGACGTGCATGAGATTTTCAGTCGCTTCGCCGTGCAGCGCCCGGAGCCCAAAGGCGAGCTTGAGCATGTCAACGCTTTTACGCTGCTTGTCGCGGTGGTGCTGTCGGCGCAGGCGACGGACGCCGGCGTCAACAAGGCGACGCGGCCTCTCTTTGCCGTCGCCGATACGCCGCAGGCAATGCTTGCGCTGGGCGAGGAGCGCGTCGGCGAATACATCCGCACCATCGGCCTCTGGCGCAACAAGGCAAAGAACGTGATCGCGCTGTCGCAGGTGTTGATACGCGATTTCGGCGGCGAGGTGCCTCGCACTCGCGATGAACTGGTGACCTTGCCCGGCGTCGGCCGCAAGACCGCCAACGTGGTGCTCAACATGGCGTTCGGCGAGCATACGATGGCCGTCGACACCCACATCTTGCGCATCGGCAACCGAATCGGACTGGCACCGGGCAAGACGCCGGACCAGGTGGAAGCCACGCTCGTGCGCATCATCCCGGCCGAATTCATGCGTCATGCGCATCACTGGCTGATCCTGCACGGCCGCTATGTCTGCAAGGCCCGAAAGCCGGATTGCGCGGCATGCGTCATCGCCGATATCTGCAAATCGCCCGAGAAGACGACCGGGGTGCCGGCGCCTCTGGTCGAGATCACGGCGCTGCCGTCGGATCAGTAGAAGACGTTGCGGGCCAGCACCGCGGCCAATACAGGTAAGGTCAGCAGCACAGCAGCTTCGGCGTGCAGCCACTGGCGCACGGTCGCGATCTCGGCGGCCGGCACGGCGTGGGCTGGGTCGGTCTTGGCAGCGGAGAGCCAGCGCCGGAAGCGCAGCGTCGGCACGATGGACAACAGGCCGACCAGGGCGAAGGCCCCGACCTTGACCCAGAACACCCAGTAGCCGGAATAGTACTCCCAACCCTTAAGGCCCCAGATCGCGCGCGAAAAGCCGACGACGAGCACGGCCATCGCCATTGCGCCGTATGCACCATCCAGCCCGGCCAGTCGCCTGACGCCATCGGCACCGAGACCCGGACGCACCAGGGAAATCTGCACCGCGAATATGGCGAACAGCGCGAAGACCAGCAGGTGATGCAGGACGGCGAGGATCAGGTCGGCTGTCATGCGGCTTCCATTGGTATCTTTACAGTGTAAAGACGGGCTATCAGTCACACCCTGCATCTGTCAAGTCCGGCTGCGGCCGGTCGGCCGCGAGGGCGGAGTGCGGCAGGCCTACTGTCTGTGAAATTTCATCCAGATTTCACGCGGGGTTCCAGACTTAGCGCCAGCCGGGCCCGATGCTCCAGACAAGCATTTGGAACAGGAAGGAGCATGCCATGGCCACATATCCAGAGACGGTCGCAGGGGAAGCCGCGGGCGATGAAGCCAAGGGAAACTTTGCCCGCTTTCTCAAATCGCTCGGCGGCTTGATTTTCCAGTGTGGACGGTTGGGCGACATCCGCGCTGCAGGGACCACGCTGGACGACATGAGCGATTCCCAGCTGAACGACATCGGCATCAGGCGGATCGGGAGGCGGATCGCATGGCACGACAGTCGGCTGCCGCGCCAGTTCAGGGATTTCGAGTACCGAAGCGCGCTCGACCACGGTCGCTGCGAAAGGGGGCGACGTGACTGACCGTCTGAATTCAGCCCATATCGGAGGCCGGCGACAACCAGTGGTAAGCTACGAGGTGGCAATCGACCCGATGGGTCTGTTCCTCGTCTGGGACATTGTCGAGTGCTGCCCTGCTTGCGAGACCGGTGCGATGCTCGCATTCGACACGCGCGCGAGGGTGTGCGGTGTCGCCGATTTGCTTGAACGCCGAACTGGGAAACGGCCTCCGCAGTCGAAGCAAGTCGCCCCGGCGGTGGAGGGTGGCGAATAAGGGTGATAGGCTCCCTGCATGAGCCTCAAGCGCCCGCTCCATCCAATGCCGGATCTCGTCCGCGAAGCACTGGCCGAAAGCGGGCTGGCAGCGAACTATGCGGAGCGCCCGGCCTATCAGCGCAACGATTATGTCGGATGGATCGTAGGGGCGAAGCGGGAAGAGACGCGGCAGAAGCGCCTAGCTCAGATGCTCGACGAGCTTCGACGCGGGGGCGTCTACATGAACATGAGGTGGGGCGGCTGACTCAGGCCGGGCCGCTACGCTACCGCCGCGCCGCGGGCGTCATTCCATCTTCGCGCGCAGAAACCATCTTGTGCAGGTGCACCATCATCGCAGCGGCAAAGAGCGGCGTCAGCAGGTTGAGGATCGGGACGGACAGCACGGCCGCGATCAGCAGGCCTGCCGCGAATACCGTGCCGCGGTGTCGTCGACGCAGTGCCTTTGCATCGGCCTCGCTGCGGAAGCGCATTGCCGCGAATTCAAAGAATTCCCGGCCCAGCAGATAGCCGTTGACCACGAAGAATGCGGCGATGTTGACGCCCGGCACCAGCAGCAATACCAGTGCGAGAAGATTGCCGAGGACGACGAGGACGAGGAACTTCGCCGAAACCGTAATGGCGGTCGCCAGCGACAGGGCGCGGCCCGGCGTGTCTTGCGGATAGCCTTCACGCTCGACGATCTCGGCGACGTCGTCGAGAAAGAAGCCGGCGATGACCGCCGTCACCGGAGCGATCAGCAGGCCGAGGCCGAGCGCCAGCGCCAGCCCGGCGAAGATCGCGGCGGCGAGGCCGAGCCACCCGGCCCAGTCGGGCAGGGTTGGCACCATGCTCATCAGAGGCGGCAGGGCGAAAGCCTCGAACATGCCGGCGATCGCGAACCACAGGCCGATCAGCGCCAGTGCGGTCAGCCCCAGCGTCTTGAACAGCACGGCGCGGAACGCGGGCGTGAAAAGCCTTGCGGCCGCGGCAGATGCTGCTTCGAGGATCATAAGGTCATCCTTGTTGTGCCCAGATAGGTTGCGGGCGGCAGGCAGGCAAGGCGGCCCAACGCGCTGCTCCCAGGCTGGCTGCCGGGGTTGCTTTTCGCCCCGCAGCGGCTAAACCCGGGCGACGCTCAAGCCCGGAGGCGCCCGCTTTCCGGCATTCCGGAGACATTCATGAGCCAATACGACGTGCTGTGCATCGGCAATGCGATCGTCGACATCATCGCCCGCTGCGACGAGGGCTTCCTGTCCGAGAACGGCATCATCAAGGGCGCGATGAACCTGATCGACGCCGAGCGGGCCGAACTGCTCTACGCGCGCATGGGGCCGGCCATCGAGGCATCCGGCGGCAGCGCCGGCAACACGGCGGCCGGCATCGCCTCGTTCGGGGGCCGGGCCGCCTTTTTCGGCAAGGTTTCCGACGACCATCTCGGTACCATTTATATGCACGACATCCGCGCTCAGGGCGTTGCATTCGATACGCGGCCGCTGGCGGGCGAGCCGCCGACTGCACGCTCGATGATCTTTGTCACGCCCGATGGTGAGCGCTCGATGAACACCTATCTCGGTGCCTGCGTCGAGCTAGGTCCGGAGGATGTCGAGGCCGATAAGGCGCAAGGCGCCAAGGTCACCTATTTCGAGGGCTATCTGTGGGACCCGCCCCGCGCCAAGGATGCGATCAGGCTGACGGCTCGCCACGCCCATGCCGCAGGGCGCGAGGTCTCGATGACGCTGTCGGATTCCTTCTGCGTCGACCGCTACCGCGACGAGTTCCTCGACCTGATGCGGTCCGGCACCGTCGATATCGTCTTCGCCAACGAGAGCGAGCTGAAGGCGCTCTACCAGACCTCTTCATTCGAGGCGGGGTTGGAGCAGATTCGCAAGGATTGTCGTCTGGCTGCGGTGACCCGCTCCGAACTCGGTTCCGTCGTCGTGCGCGGTGACGAGACCGAGATCGTGCAGGCGATCGAGATCGCCGAGTTGGTCGATACCACCGGTGCCGGCGACCTGTATGCCGCCGGCTTCCTGCACGGCTACACCACGGGCCGCAGCCTGGCGGATTGCGGCCGCCTCGGCTCTCTCGCCGCCGGCCTCGTCATCCAACAGGTCGGCCCGCGTCCGCGCCAGAATCTCAGAGACGAAGCCGGGCAGCGCGGGCTCGCCTGACAGCGTATCAGGGAATGTCCTCGGGGCGACGGCCCGGCCTGCTCCTGTAGGGTGGGAACGACCAGCCATACCAAAGCGCGCCACCCCTGATGGCAAGCGCCGTCAGGAATGCAGTTCCGGTGGCAGCCAGCAGAGGCAAGCCGGCAATGTCGGCGATGGTGAACACGGCGGCCCCCGCGAGCGCCGCCGTGACATAGATTTCGGGCCGAAGCAGAACGGAGGGCTCGCCGGCAAGCTGGTCGCGCAGGATGCCGCCAAACGTCGCGGTCAGCACCCCCATGACGATGGCGATCACTGCGGAGCCGGTGACGATCAATCCCTTCCATGCGCCGAACACGCAATAGGCCGCGAGGCCGACCGCGTCGAGCCACAAGAGCAGCCTGTAGCGCGACTCGATCAGATGTGCGGTGAAGTAGACAAGCAGCGCCATTGCCGCGCAGACGAGCAGATAATCGTGGTTTTGCACCCAGAACACCGGCACGCCGAGGATGAGGTCGCGAAAGGTGCCGCCACCCACGCCGGTGACGCCGGCGAGGAACAGGAATCCGATGAAGTCGAGCTGTTTGCGCGACGCGGCCAGCGCCCCCGTGGCTGCGAAGACCGCCACGCCCGCATAGTCGAGAAAGACGATCTGATCCATCGCGGCCTCCCAGGCGATTGGTAACCGATGGAGGGCGCGCGGGAAAGCGCTTCCCGGAGTGCGCGATTCGATATCCGCGCCTGATTTTCCACCGTCAGCGTTAACGGCGTTGATGGAGCCCTATGGGCCGTTGATGCTGGCGCGAGACGGGCAAGGAGCCCTTTCCGCCGTTTCGATGGCAAGGACCGCCGGCAATGGAATTGGAATTTCATTCCGGCCCGAGCGATGAATGCGACGTAATATTTCAGGATTGAAGCAAACAGGGCAATTTCAGGAAATCCGCCTTCGCCGCGCCGCTGCAGAGTTGGCCCGGATCACCTGCGCGGAATGATTTTTCACGCTTCATTACAGAGGCTTACGTTGCGTCGCCCAACGTCGCGCCAATCGAGCAAAACGACGCTTTTCAAAGCACTTCACCTCCCTTAAGGTACCCGCCCAATCGTGGACGGGCCTACCGTCGCACGGGGAACAGACAAACAAACAAAGATTTCCTTTGGGAGCAGTCATGCGCAAACTTCTTCTCACCGCGAGCGTCCTTGCACTCGCAGTAGCCGCGATGCCGGCCTCTGCCGAGACCGTACGTTGGGCGCGCGCGTCCGACGCGCTCACCCTCGATCCGCATTCGCAGAACCAGGGCGTCACGCACAACTTCAACCACCACATCTACGAGACGCTGCTTAACCGCGACGTCGAGGGTAACCTGATTCCGCGTCTCGCCACCGAGTGGTTCGTGAAGGAAAATGACCCGACCGTCTGGGTGTTCAAGCTGCGCGAGGGCGTCAAGTTCCACGGCGGCCAGGACTTCACCGCGGAGGACGTCGTGTTCTCGCTGAACCGCGCCCGCACCGACAAGTCGAACATGCGCCAGCTCCACGCCGACGTGGTAGAGGTTCGCGCGGTCGACGATCACACGGTCGAAGTGCAGATGGCTGGTCCGTCGCCGCTCTACCCGAACAACACGACCAACACCTTCATCATGGACAAGGGCTGGTCGGAAGAGAACGACGTCGTCGAGGTCCAAGATTTCGGCGCAGGCGAGGACAACTACGCCGTCCGCAACACCAACGGCACCGGCCCCTACGTGCTGGAGTCGCGTGAGCCCGACGTCCGCTCTGTGCTCAAGGCCTTCGACGGCCACTGGGCCGACGCTCCGGACGTGACCGAGATCGTCTACCTGCCGATCAAGGAAGCCGCGACCCGGGTCGCCGCGCTGCTGTCGGGCGAGGTCGATATCGTTCAGGACGTGCCGGTGCAGGACATCGAGCGCCTCTCGGCCACCGATGGCGTCAAGGTCGAGACCGGCCCCGAGAACCGCATCATCTACTTCGGCTACAAGTTCGGCGATGCGCCGCTGAAGTCGTCCAACATCACCGACCGCAACCCCTTCAACGATGCGAAGGTCCGCGAGGCAATGGAACTGGCGATCGATCGCGTTGCCATCCAGCGCGTCGTCATGCGCGGCAATTCGGTGCCGGCCGGCGTTGCGACGCCGCCCTTCGTCAATGGCTGGACCCCCGAACTCGACGCCTACCCGCAGCCTGACGTTGCCAAGGCCAAGGAACTGCTGGCCGAGGCCGGCTATCCGGACGGCTTCACCGTCACGCTCGACACGCCGAACGACCGCTACGTCAATGACGAGGCGATCAGCCAGGCAGTCGTCGGCATGCTCGGCCAGATCGGCATCCAGGTGACGCTGGCCTCGCGCCCGGTCGCCCAGCACTCGCCGATCATCCTGCAGAACGACACCGACTTCTACCTGCTCGGCTGGGGCGTCCCGACCTTCGATTCGGCCTACATCTTCAACGATCTGGTTCATACGAAGGATGGCAAGTACGGCGCCTACAACGTCGGTCTGTACACCAACCCGGATCTGGACACGAAGATCCAGTCGCTGGGCACCGAGACCGACCTCGACAAGCGCAACGCCACTGTTGCCGAGATCTGGGAAGTCGTGAAGGCGGATCGCGTCCTGCTGCCGATCCACAACCAGGTTCTGGCATACGCCATGAAGGACAACATCAACCTGGCGGTTCACCCCGAGAACCAGCCGCTGCTCAACGAAGTCACGATCGGCGAGTAAGTCCGGTCAAGTGATCGGCCCGCCGCGTGGCAGTCACGCGGCGGGCCATTCGACGGCAATACCCAAGCAGGCGGCATGAAGGCTGCGCGGATGTCCGCGTGGCCCCGTTTGCTTAGGCAGCTTTTGGCGCTGCGCGCCATCCGGGGACCACAGCCATGCTTGCCTTCATTCTGCGGCGGCTCGCCCAGTCCATCGTCGTGATGGCGGTCGTCGCCCTCATCTCTTTCATGCTGTTCCGCTATGTCGGCGACCCGATCGCCAACCTCGTGGGGCAGGAATCGCGCATTTCAGACATCGAGGAACTGCGCCAGCGTCTCGGTCTGAATGATCCGTTCTACATGCAGTTCGCACGCTTCATCGGCAACGCGGTGCAGGGCGAATTCGGCATTTCCTACCGCCTGCAACAGCCGGTCAGCGAGCTGATCATCAGCCGCCTGCCGGCGACGATCGAGCTGGCCTTCGCGTCGGCGCTGATCGCGCTGGTCTTCGGCATAACGCTCGGCGTCTTCACGGCGCTGAAGCCGAAGAGCTGGGCAACCGCCCTCGTGATGACGCTGTCGCTGGTCGGCGTGTCGCTGCCCACTTTCCTGATCGGCATCGGGCTGATCTACATTTTCGCCGTCGAGCTGCAGTGGCTGCCATCCTTCGGGCGTGGCCAGGTTGTCGATCTCGGCTGGTGGCGAACGGGGCTTTTGACCGAGTCCGGCCTGCGCTCGCTGATCCTGCCGGCGATCACGCTGTCGCTGTTCCAGCTTACGCTGATCATGCGTCTCGTGCGCGCCGAGATGCTGGAGGTGCTGCGCGCCGACTACATCCGTTTCGCCAAGGCGCGCGGCCTCAGCCAGCGGGCGGTCAATTTCGGCCACGCGCTGAAGAACACGCTGGTTCCGGTCATCACCATCACCGGCCTCCAGCTCGGTTCGGTCATCGCCTTCGCGATCGTCACCGAGACGGTGTTCCAGTGGCCGGGCGTCGGCTCGCTGTTCATCAACTCCGTACAGGTCGTCGACGTGCCGGTGATGGCAGCCTACCTGATGTTCATCGCCTTCATCTTCGTCGTCATCAACCTGATCGTCGACATCCTCTACTACGCCGTCGATCCGCGCCTCAGGGTGCAAGCGATCGGCGCGGGGAAATAAGCCCATGTCTTCAGCTACCAACGACACCGCGCCCGTCGCGCCGAAACCGCCGTCCCGGCTCTACCGCATCTGGGATTCGGATATCTTCTACTCGTTCCGGCGTTCGCCGGTGACCATCGTCGCGGCTTTCGTGACGCTGACTATGGTGCTGGCGGCGCTGCTGGCGCCGTGGATTGCACCTTACAATCCGTTTAATCCGGCCAGCCTGAATCTGATGGACGGGTTCACCCCGCCGATGTCCGAATCGATGGTCGGCAACTACTTCCTGCTCGGCAGCGACCATCAGGGCCGCGACGTCTTGTCGACCATCCTCTACGGCAGCCGCGTCTCGCTGTTCGTCGGCGTCTCGGCGACGCTGTTCGCCATGGCGATGGGCGTCTCGCTGGGGCTGACGGCGGGCTATGTCGGCGGCACCACCGACTCCGTCATCATGCGCGTCGCCGACGTGCAGCTATCCTTCCCGGCGATCCTGATCGCGCTGCTGATCTTCGGCGTAGCCCGCGGCATCATTCCGCCGAGCAAGCAGGAAAGCATGGCCATCTACGTGCTGATCCTGGCTATCGGACTGTCCAACTGGGCGCAGTTCGCCCGCACGGTGCGGGGTGCCACCATGGTCGAGCGGCAGAAGGATTACGTGTCCGCCGCGCGCATCATGGGGGTGCACCCGCTGGCCATTCTGATCCGCCACGTGCTGCCCAACGTGATGGGGCCGGTGCTGGTCATCGGCACGATCGGCTTAGCGCTGGCGATCATCGAGGAGGCGACGCTGTCCTTCCTCGGCGTAGGTGTTCCGCCGACGCAGCCCTCGCTCGGCACCCTCATTCGCATCGGCCAGCAGTTCCTGTTCTCAGGCGAATGGTGGCTCCTGCTGTTCCCGGCGGTGACGTTGGTGCTGCTGGCGCTGGCCGTCAACCTGCTCGGGGACTGGCTGCGCGACGCGCTAAATCCGAGGCTGAGGTAGTACTATGACCGAACCGATCCTTTCGGTCAGGAACCTGACCGTTCAGTTTCCCACCCGCCGCGGCACGCTGACGGCGATCGACGACATCTCCTTCGACATCGCGCCCGGCGAAGTGCTGGGCGTAGTGGGCGAGTCCGGCGCCGGCAAGTCGATGACGAGCGCGGCCGTCATCGGCCTGATCGAGCCACCCGGCCGCATCGCCGGCGGCGAGATCAAGCTGTCGGGCAAGCGCATCGACAATTTGTCGGAGAACGAGATGCGCCGCATCCGCGGCAAGCGCATCGGCGTCATCTTCCAGGATCCTCTGACGTCGCTGAACCCGCTCTACCGGGTGTCGGAGCAACTGATCGAGACGATCCAGACCCATCTGCATGTCGGCAAGGCGGAGGCCCGCAAGCGGGCCATCGGCCTGCTCGACGAGGTGGGCATTCCCGCAGCGGCGAGGCGCATCGACGACTATCCGCACCAGTTCTCGGGCGGCATGCGCCAGCGCGTCGTCATCGCTTTGGCGCTGTGCGCCGAGCCGGACCTCGTCATAGCCGACGAGCCTACCACGGCGCTCGACGTATCCGTGCAGGCCCAGATCATTGAGGTGATGAAGAAACTGTGCGCCGAACGCGGCGCGGCGATCATGCTGATCACCCACGACATGGGCGTCATCGCTGAGACGGCCGACCGTGTGGCGGTGATGTATGCCGGCCGCATCGCCGAGATCGGTCCGGTGCGCGACGTCATCAAGGACGCCCGGCACCCCTACACCGCCGGCCTGATGGGCTCGATCCCGACGCTGGCCAGCGAACTCGACCGGCTGGTGCAGATCCCCGGCTCGATGCCGCGGCTGTCTGCGATCCCGCGCGGTTGCGCCTTCAACCCGCGCTGCCCGCAAGCCTTCGCCCGCTGTTTCCTCGACAAGCCCGATCCGATGGATGTTGGTGACCGCCGGGTTGCCTGCTGGCTGCACGAGCCCAAGGAGGTCGCGGCATGAGCGGTCCGCTTCTCGAGGTCAAGAACCTATCGCGCCGCTTCGACGTCTCCAAACCGTGGCTTAACCGGGTCATCGAGCGCTCGGAAAAGATGTACCTGAAGGCGGTCGACAACGTTTCCTTCTCGATTGACAAGGGCGAGACATTGGCGCTCGTCGGCGAGTCAGGGTCCGGCAAGTCGACCATCGCCCGCCTGGTCGTTGGTCTGCTCGAACCTAGCAATGGCGACATCCTGTTTGAAGGACGCTCGCTGACCAGCGGGCTCAAGGGGGCCGAGGCGCGCAAACTGCGCCGCAAATTCCAGATGATCTTCCAGGACCCCTTCGCCAGCCTCAATGCGCGCTGGCGCGTTTCGGACATCATTGCGGAGCCGCTGCGCGTCTTCGAGAAGGGCCTGTCGTCGCTCGACCGCCGCAGGCGCGTCGGTGAACTCCTGGAGCTGGTCGGTCTTTCGGCCGAGGATGGCATCAAGTTCCCGCACCAGTTCTCCGGCGGTCAGCGCCAGCGCATCGCAATCGCCCGCGCGCTCGCCTCAAACCCGGAGTTCATTGTCTGCGACGAGCCGACCTCGGCGCTCGACGTCTCGGTGCAGGCGCAGATACTCAATCTGATGAAGGACCTGCAGAAGGAGTTCGGGCTGACCTATCTATTCATCAGCCACGACCTCTCTGTGGTGCGCCACATGGCCAACCGCATCGGCGTGCTCTATCTCGGGCGCCTCGCCGAAGTGGCCGAGTCGAAGACGCTGTTCCGGGAGCCGAAGCACCCCTACACGCGCATGCTTCTCGACGCGGTGCCAGATCTCGAGATGACCGGGCGCAAGCGCAAGAAGGTCGAGGGCGAGATTCCAAATCCGATCGATCCGCCGTCGGGCTGCGCCTTCCATCCGCGCTGCCCGTTCATTTTCGACCGCTGCCGGGCCGATATTCCGGCCCTGCTGGCTAATGGTGTCAGCGAGACCGCTTGTCATGCGGTTGAGGAACGGCGAATCTAGAACCATATCGGGAGAGAACGAATGAGGCGGCTTCGCGGCTCGGCATGGTGGCCGCGCCGCGGGTAGCAAGCAAGGAGGGATCGCCATGGCGGACGACAAGTGGGTCGATAAGGTTCTGGACTTCTGGTTCAAGGAACTGACCGACAAGGAATGGTTCGGTGGTGGAGCCGAGGTCGATGATAAGATCCGCTCGCGTTTCCTCGACCTCTATGACCGTCTCAAGGCCGATTTCCGCGTCGATTCTGTCAGCGACGCGCGGACCGCGCTCGCGGCGATCATTCTGTTCGATCAGTTTCCCCGCAACATGTTCCGCAAGACGGCCGCTGCCTTCGGCACCGACGACATTGCCAGCGGGATCGCCAGGCGCGCGCTGGACCTGGACCTCGACGCCGGCATGGGGCAGGAGCGCTCCTTCCTTTACATGCCTTTGATGCATTCGGAGGTTCTTGCCGACCAGGAGCGCTGCGTCGACCTGTTTCGCGCGCTTGGCGCGGAGGAGGGGTTGAAATACGCCATCGAACATCGCGACATCGTTGCCGCCTACGGCCGCTTTCCGCACCGCAACCTTGCGTTGGGTCGCGAAAGCACGCCGGCGGAGACCGCATTCCTCGCGGGCCACTCCGGCTACGGGCAGTAGCGCTGCCGCCTGCGCGGTATTCGCGGCGACACTTGCACCGGCAGGTACCAGCCGCCATAGATAGGGTCTGAGGCAGCGGCGACGCCGCACCCGACAAGAATGGCCATGGCGGGCGCCTCCGGGGGGCCTGTGCGGCCGCAACGACAATGGGAGGACTACATGGCCAAGACTCCGGCAAAGCCATCCGCTGCGAAGAAGCCGACTGCCGCCAAGCCGGCCGCCGCCAAGAAGTCGGCCAAGGCGCCTGCACCGGCCAAGAACGAGCCGGTCGCGAAGCCTGCGGCAAAGGCCAAGGCACCCGTGGTCGCCAAGTCCGCGACTGCAAAAACTCCTGCCGCGTCGAAGAAGCCGGCCGCAAAAGCGCCCGCCGCGGCCCCGGCTAAGCAGAATGCCAAGGCCGCTTCTGGGCCGGCGGCGAAGGCCGAGGCGGCGCCCGCTGCACGCAAGCCTGCCGCGCGCAAGACTGCCGGCGCCAGCCCCTATGATGCCAAGCCGTGGCTGGCCAGTTACCCGAGCGTCGTAAAGCCCGAGATCGGACCGATCGAAGATGCATCGATCGGCGACATGATGGTCCGCTCGTGCAAGACCTTCGCAAATCGTGCAGCCTTCACCTCGATGGGCAAGACGCTGACCTTCGGCGAGCTGGAGGAGGCATCGACCCACTTCGCCGCCTACCTGCAGTCGAAAGGCCTGCAGAAAGGCGCGCGCGTTGCGTTGATGATGCCCAATGTTCTGCAATATCCCGTGGCGCTGATGGCGGTGCTGCGGGCAGGCTACACGGTGGTCAACGTCAATCCGCTCTATACGCCGCGCGAGCTGGAGCACCAGCTCAAGGATTCGGGCGCCGAGGCGATCGTCATCCTCGAGAATTTCGCCGCGACGCTTGAGGCGGTCGTCAAGAAAACGCCGGTCAAGCACGTGGTGGTCGCGGCCATGGGCGACATGCTCGGCTTGAAGGGCCTGGTCGTCAACCTCGTCGTCCGCCGAGTCAAAAAGATGGTGCCCGCCTGGTCGCTGCCCGGACACGTGAAGTTCAACGATGCGCTGAAGGCCGGCCGCTCGAAGACTTTCCGCCGGACGGAAGTCGCTGGCGACGACGTCGCCTTCCTTCAGTATACGGGTGGCACGACTGGCGTTTCTAAGGGCGCGACCCTGCTGCACAACACCGTGCTTGCCAACGTGGCGCAGAACGCGCTGTGGGTGGAAAGCGCCTATGTAAAGCGGCCAAAGCCCGACAGGCTGACCTATGTCTGCCCGCTGCCGCTCTACCACATCTACGCCCTGACGGTGAACGCGCTGATGGGTATGCAGCAGGGCGCCGAGAACATCCTGATCGCCAATCCGCGCGACATCCCTGCCTTCGTGAAGGAACTCGGCAAATACGAGATCAACGTCTTCCCGGGCCTCAACACGCTGTTCAACGCACTGCTCAACAATCCCGACTTCCAGAAACTCAATTTCAAGCCGCTGCTCTTGACCTTCGGCGGCGGCATGGCGGTGCAGCGGCCGGTGGCCGAGCGCTGGCACAAGCTGACCGGCATTGTCATCTCGGAAGGATACGGACTGTCGGAGACGGCGCCGGTGGCCACCGCCAATCGTTTCGACGCCGACGAGTTCTCCGGCACGATCGGCCTGCCGATCCCTTCGACCGAGATCGCCATCCGCGACGAGGACGGCAAGGATCTGCCCTTGGGCGAGGTCGGCGAAATCTGCATCAAGGGCCCGCAGGTGATGGCCGGCTACTGGAACCGGCCCGATGAGACCGCCAAGGTGATGACCGCTGACGGTTTCTTCAAGTCGGGCGACATGGGCTTCATGGACGACAAGGGATACGTCAAGATCGTCGACCGCAAGAAAGACATGATCCTGGTCTCGGGCTTCAACGTCTATCCCAACGAGATCGAGGAAGTGGTCGCCATGCACCCTGGCGTGCTGGAGGTCGCGGCGATCGGAGTTCCGGACGAGAAGTCTGGCGAAGTGCCCAAGATATTCGTCGTCAAGAAGGACGCCGGGCTTACCGACAAGGCCATCCTCGACTTCTGCAAGGACAAGCTGACCGCCTACAAGCGTCCGCGCCATGTCGAGTTCCGCACCGAACTGCCGAAGACCAATGTCGGCAAGATCCTGCGGCGCGAGCTGAGGTAAGGGGTCGGAGCGGCGGCACGCGCCGCCGCCTGCTATTTCCGGCGACGTCGAACGCCGCACCGTCCTGCTCCCGCGGCATAGCGGGATGCCTTGCGCAGCGGACGGTCGGCCGCTTGCGCCCGCTACGCCGCCTGGGCCAGCCTCTCGCCGGCCAGCCGGTAGGATACCGCTTCGGCCAGATGGATGCGGCCTACGGCGTCGGCGCCATCGAGATCGGCGAGCGTGCGCGCGACCTTGAGCACGCGGTGATAGGCGCGCGCCGACAGGCCGAGCTTCTCGCTGGCGTCGCGCATCAAGGCGATGCCGCTGCCGTCGAGTGCGACGATCTCCTCGATCAGGGCCGCCGGGCAGAGCGCGTTGATCGAAACGCCATCGATGCCGTGTGCCGCGTAGCGCACCGCCTGCAACTCGCGTGCCCGTGCGACCCGCGCGGCGACGGCGACGCTCGGTTCGGAGGCGGCCGGGCCGATCAGATCGGCGGCGGTGACCGCCGGCACCTCGATGCGCAGGTCTATCCGATCGAGCAGCGGACCTGACAGCCGCGCCTGGTAGTCGGCGCGACAGCGGGGACCGCGGGCACAAGAGCGTCCGGGCTCACCCGCCATTCCGCAGCGGCAGGGGTTCATCGCCGCGACAAGCTGGAAACGTGCGGGATAGGCGACGCGACCGTTGGCGCGGGCCACCACGCACTCGCCGGTTTCCAGCGGCTGGCGCAGAGAATCGAGCGCCTGAGGCGAGAATTCCGGCAACTCGTCTAGGAACAGAACGCCGTGATGCGCCAGCGATGCCTCGCCCGGGCGTACGCGCAAGCCTCCGCCGACCAAAGCGGCCATGGTGGCGGAATGATGCGGGGCGCGGAAGGCCCGCCTATCCGAAAGCCGTCCCCCTGCGATCTCGCCCGCCACAGAGGCGATCATCGAAACTTCGAGCAGTTCGCGCGGCGACAGCTTCGGCAGGATCGACGGCAGCCGCTGGGCGAGCATCGATTTTCCCGAGCCCGGCGGTCCGATCATCAGCATGTTGTGGCCGCCGGCGGCGGCGACCTCGAGTGCCCGCCGCGCAGTTTCCTGGCCTTTGATCTCGGCGAGATCGGGCAGCGTGCCTGAGGGCTTGTGGACGACGGGTTCGGGGCGGGAAAGAACCTGAGTGCCGCGGAAATGGTTGGCTATGGCTATCAGGCTGCGCGGGGCGAGAATGTCGATGTCCTCGCCGGCCCAGGCCGCTTCGGCGCCGACGCCGTGCGGGCAGATCAGGCCCTTGCCGAACGTGTTGGCGCCGATCGCTGCCGGCAGTGCGCCGGCCACCGGAGCGGTCGTGCCGTCGAGCGCCAGTTCGCCGAGGACGACATAGCCTGCAAGCGCATCGGAAGGAATCGCGCCGAGCGCGGCCATCAGCCCAAGCGCTATCGGGAGATCGTAGTGACTGCCTTCCGTGGGTGGCGACGAAATGCTTTCGGCTGTTTCCCCTGTCGCCCGCCAGCTTTCAACGCCTTAGAAATCCGGCGTCTTCACCCTTTCGCGAGTTTTCCGGCTTCCCCTCGAAATGGCGGTTGTTTCCGACCTGTCGGTGAGCATACTGTGAGTTAACCCGTTTCAGGAACGCTCACCAATGCCAAAACTCACCAAGATCGTTGTGGACGGCGCGGAGCCTCGCGAGAAGCAGTTTACCATCTGGTGCTCGGATCTGAAGGGTTTCGGCGTCTACGTCCACCCGTCCGGCCGGCGCACCTATTTCGTTGACTATCGCGTGGACGGCAACCGCCGCCGCATGACGATCGGCACACATGGCGTCATCACCACGGAACAGGCGCGCAAGCTCGCTATCGAGACAATGGGCGGCATCGTGCTTCAGAAGGCCGACCCGCTGCTAGAGCGGAAGACGCGGCGGGCATCGCTCACCGTGGCGCAACTCTGCGATCAGTACATGAAGGCGGCAGAGAAGGGCCTGATACTCGGCAGGCGGAAGAACCGGCCGAAGAAAACATCCACCATCGAAATCGACCGCGGCCGCATCTCGCGCCACATCAAGCCGCTTCTCGGCAACAAGCTGGTGATCGACCTGACCCGCGCGGACGTGACGAGGTTCATGCGCGACGTGGCGGCCGGCAAGACCGCGCGCAAGGACCGCTCAGGGAAGAATGGCGCCCGTGTCGAGGTCAAGGGCGGCATGGGCACGGCAGCGCGCACCACGGGCTTTCTCGGGGGCATCCTCACCTTTGCCGTTGACGAGGGCATCATCCCCACAAACCCGGCTCAGGGCGTCAAGCTGCCCGCCGACGGCGTTCGGACCCGTCGCCTTGTCGCTGACGAATACAGGGCGCTGGGGAAGGCGCTGAGCGGCGGCGCTGCCGAATACGACACTCCGCAGGCCTTGACCGGCGCGTGGCTCCTCGCGCTCACTGGATGCCGTCTCGGGGAGATTTCCGCGCTGCGCTGGTCCGAGGTGGACGAGGAAGGCCAGTGCTTCCGACTGGAGGACAGCAAGAGCGGGCCGTCGGTGCGCCCGATCGGCAAGGAGGCGTTCGACGTGCTGCGCAAGGCGCTCCGCGTGCCCGGCAACCCCTACGTGCTCCCTGCCCTTCGGCAAGGCGCGCTGAAGCACTACAACGGTTTGTCTGGGGCATGGGTGAGGTTCATGCAGCGGGCCGAACTGGAGGGCGTTACGCCGCATACGATGCGCCATTCCTATGCCAGCGTGGCGGGAGATCTGGGCTTTGCCGAAAGCACCATCGCGGCCTTGCTTGGGCACACGGCCGGGACCGTCACCAGCCGGTATGTCCACCGGCTCGACGCGGTGCTGGTAGCGGCTGCGAACAAGGTCAGCGGCGAGGTCTACCGGCAGATGACCGGGGCAAGCGCGAAGGTGCTGGAGATGCCAAGGCGGGCGTAGTTTTCAGAATTTGTCGACGGGGCCACGCCGTCGGAGCTTTTCCACGATCTCATCAGCGTTGTCGGCCTGCGTTTGCTCACGATCCCATTGCCGGAGACTTTCGGATATCTTCTGACGCTGCCCCTCATCTGCCTCGTCGAATTTGCCCCCGGCAATCTCCTCCAACGTCTCACGAACACCCTTGATCAAGTCGTCCACGATGTAATCTGCATCGCCGATGCCCTTCAGAAACTCGATCGAGGTCAGGAGACGCCTCACCCTGCGATCTATCGTCAACGGTTCTGGAAACTCTTGCTCCAGGAGCCGAACAATCGCCTCGTTCATGGAAACCCCGGCGAGGTCAGCCTTGACCTTGATTCGGTTGCGCATGCCCGGCGGCAACCTCAGTTGGAACTGATCATAGTCCTGAATTCTGGTTCTCTTGGCCATCTTTTCCCGGCATTTCAGCAGTCATAGCAGACCTGATAGATTTTGCTTGACTAAACCACAGTTCCCATCACTAATCCAATCATAGCAATCATGCTATGATATTTGAGAAGGGTGGTTAACTGATGACCTCCAATGTACCTCGCCCCCGCCTGCGCCGTTCCGAGGTGCCGGCATATCTCATTGAAAAGCACGGCATCCCGATCGCCGTGGCAACGCTCAACAAGCTGGCGTCTATCGGTGGCGGCCCGACCATGCAGTACGCAGGCCGCATCCCGCTCTATCGGCCGGAAGACCTC
>Ga0307505_10000259_pt1 | contig 63291 bp, 56 predicted proteins | sample 23_S_MG_FD_202183 | JGI IMG/M metagenome (GOLD analysis project Ga0307505, IMG submission 202183) | Soil microbial communities from Populus trichocarpa stands in riparian zone in the Pacific Northwest, United States - 23_S | ecosystem: Environmental > Terrestrial > Soil > Riparian zone > Trees... | reverse complement strand
CTTCCTTGCCGATCACGTCACGCACACCGACCAGGTCGACGTTGTCGGCCGGAACCTCGATCGTCAGGTCTCCCTGGGTGACGCGGAGCTTGAGATAGACCTTCTCTTCGCCTTTGATGACTCGGGTCTTCACTTCCGCGATCGTTGCGGCCCCGTGGTGGGGGTAAACGACCGTTTCGCCAACCTCAAAAAGCATGGAGTTATGTCCTTTCGGCAACCTCCAGAATACCACAGGCGACATACGCTAAGGTTCTCCGCCCGGGGTGCGTCCCCGCGCCGTCGCTTCCCGCGCACCGCGGGCGAACCCATAGAATGCAATGGTTGCCGCATCCGTCCTGGAGGACCCCGTGACCACGAAACACCGCACCTTCGCAGCGGCCCTCGCCATCGGCGCGGCCGTCGTCCTGGGGACGACCGGCTGCAGCATGATCTCCGCCCAGGCGACGACGATCTCCTATTCGGCCGCCGAGGGCGTCAATGTCCCCGACTCCGGCCCGCTGGAGGTGCGCAACGCCTTCATCGTCGCGAACGCCGACGGTTCCGAGGGCAACCTCGTCGTGGGGATCGTGAACGACACCGATGAGCCCCACACCCTCAACATCGAGCTGGGCGAGGGATCGTCCACCATCGAGTTGTCTGTCCGCGTTCCCGCCAGGAGCGTCGTGAGCCTCGGCAGCGACGACACCGAGCCGCTGCTCGTAGATGGCCTCGACACGCCCCCGGGAGCAGACATCCCCGGGTACTTCCAGTCCGGCGACTCGGAGGGCACGCTCGTCTCGGTTCCCGTCCTCGACGGCACGCTCGACTACCTCGCCGACCTCGTCCCCTGAGCCGCGCTCAGCTCTCGAATCGGTAGCCGAGTCCTCGCACCGTCACCAGCAGCGCCGGCTCACTCGGGTTCTCCTCGATCCGCGAGCGGATGCGCTTGATGTGCACATCCAGCGTCTTGGTGTCGCCGAAGTAGTCGCTCCCCCACACCCGATCGATGAGCTGGCCCCGAGTCAGCACGCGGCCGGCGTTGCGCATCAGGACCTCGAGCAGCTCGAATTCCTTGAGCGGCATACTGATCTCCGAGCCCGCAACCGCCACCGTGTGGCGATCGATGTCGAGCACCACACGTCCGCCGTCCAGGACGCGGTCGTCCAGGTCGACGTCTACCTGAGCCAGACGGCGGAGCACCGCGCGCATCCGGGCGAGGAGCTCTCGCGCGGAGTAGGGCTTGGTCACGTAGTCGTCGGCGCCGAGCTCGAGCCCCACCACGATGTCCACTTCGGAGTCCTTGGCCGTCAACATGATGATCGGAACCCTCGAGGTGACGCGGATCTGCCGGCACACCTCGGTCCCCGGCATGCCGGGAAGCATCAGGTCGAGCAGGATGATGTCGGCGCCGCGCTCGCGGTACGCCACGAGCGCGGCGGGTCCGTCGTCGGCAATCTCGACGTCGTAGCCCTCGCGGCGCAGGAGATAGGCGAGCGGGTCGGCGAGATCCGGCTCGTCCTCCACGATCAGGACGCGGGTCATGCGGTGTCTCCATTCTTCGCCGCGGCAGCGGTGTTCTTCTTCTTCGGCGCCGCGGCGGTCGCAGCGGTCGCCTGCTTCTTCTTCCGCCGGCGCTTGGGCGCGGGCTGGTCGGCGGGCGGTTCGGTCTCGGGAAGGCGGATGGTGAAGGTCGACCCGCGACCCGGCCGCGACCACAGGCGCACCTCGCCGCCATGGCGCTGCACGGCGTGCTTCACGATCGAGAGCCCCAGCCCCGTACCGCCGGTGCGGCGCGCGCGGGCGGGATCGGCGCGGTAGAAGCGCTCGAAGACGCGCTCCTGGTCGCCCTCGGCGATCCCGATCCCGCGGTCGGTGACCGCGATCTCGACCACGCCGTCGACCCACTTGACCCCGACGCCCACACTCGATCCCGAGGGCGAGTACGCGATGGCATTCGCCAGGAGATTGCCCACGGCCTCGCCGAGCACCTGCGCGTCGCCGCGCACGTAGAGTCCTCGCACACCGCCGCGCACGACCTCGACGCCGGCTGAGTCGGCCTGGATGGCGTGCGCGTCGACCGCGGAGGCGACGACCTCGTCGACCGAGACGATGCGCTCCTCGACGATCTCGTCCGCGGCCTGCAGCCTGGACAGGTTCATGATGCGGGAGGTGAGCAGCCCCAGTCGCGCCGCCTCCGCCATCAGGCGCCCGGCGAAGATGCGCACCTGCGGCGGGTCGTCGGCGGCCGACTCGATGGCCTCGGCGAGAAGGCTGACCGCGCCGACCGGGGTCTTCAGCTCGTGGCTCGTGTTCGCCACGAAGTCGCGCCGCATCTGCTCCACGCGCTCGCGCTCGGTGATGTCGCGCACGACGAGCAGGGTCAGCCGGGGCGAGATGCGCGTCGCCCGGACCACGACCAGCCGCGGCTCCGCGGGCGGCGCCCCCCGCCGCAGTCGCATGGTGGCGGTCGTGGCGGCCTCGGTGGAGCGGACGGTCCGTGCGACGGCGCGCAATTCGTCGGAGGGGATCACGTCTCCCTCGGCCAGTCCGAAGGGCACTGCCGCCGCCGAGGCGGCGAGGACGGTGAACGACGCGTCGACGACGACCGCAGCGTCGTCCATCCCGTGCAGGACCTCGCGCACGCCGTCGGGGATGTCGAGCGAGGTCTCTGCGCGCGCCCTGTCCCGTGCCCGCAGCGACGCGACGATGACGGCGGAGACCGAGCCCCCGATGACGATTCCGGCGAGGAGGGCGAGCAGCGCGAGCTGCGTCGTATCCATGCGTCCAGCGTAGAGGGCGCCGCGACGACGACACCGACCGCGGCGGACGCCTCCGGGTGCGCGCCCGCTACTATTCACCGCGGGGGCACCGTTCGTTAACCTTCGCTGGTGAGAATCGCCAGGGTCGCGATGTCCATCCGTGCCCGCCGATCACGAAAGGTGCTGCGATGCGCGAAGTCTTCCATCAGTCCCTCGAGGACGTCCAGAGTCGTCTGGTAGAGATCTCCGAGCTCGTCACGGTGGCGATCGACAAGGCGACCCGGGCGTTCGGAACGAGCGACGTCGCGCTCGCCGAAGAGGTCATCGAGGCCGACGCGGTGATCGACGAGAAGGCGATCGCGCTGGACGAGCTCGCGATCGAGATCCTCGCCCGCCAGCAGCCGGTCGCCCGCGACCTGCGGATCGTCGTCAGCGCGCTGCGCATCAGCGCCTCGCTCGAGCGCATGGGCGACATCGCCGAGCACATCGCGCAGCTCACGCGCATGCGGTTCCCCGAGCGGGCGATCCCCAAGGGCCTGAAGTCCACCTTCACGAAGATGGGCGAGCTCGATGTCGACGTCGCCCGGCAGCTCACCGAGCTGCTGCGCACGCAGGAGCTCGGTCTCGCGGAGGAGATCCGCAACGCCGACGACAAGCTCGACGACCTCCACGTGAGCGTGTTCGAGAAGGTGCTCAGCGACACCTGGCAGGGCGAGGCGGCCGCGACCGTCGACGCCACCCTCGCCAGCCGCTACCACGAGCGGTTCGCCGACCACGCCGTGTCGATCTCGAAGAAGGTCGCCTACCTCGCCACCGGCGACTGGACGACCGACACCGACACGATCGAGACCATCACCGCCTCCTGAGCCGATCGAGGAAAGAGAACGGATGCCGCGGGGGGCGGCATCCGTTCTCTTCCGTCGTCGTGGCTCAGTGCTTTCCCTGGCTGGCCACAGCGGCGGCGCCTGCCGCGGCGGCCTCGGGGTCGAGGTACTCGCCGGGCGCGAGGGGGACGAGGTTCTCGTCGAGCCGGTAGACCAACGGGATGCCGGTGGGGATGTTCAGTTCGGCGATGTCGGCGTCGCTGATGCCTTCGAGTTGCTTGACCAGACCGCGCAGGGAATTGCCGTGCGCCGTGACGAGCACCGTCTTGCCGGCGCGCAGGTCGGGCACGATGTCGCTGTCCCAGTACGGCAGCAGACGATCGATGACGAGCTTCAGCGACTCGGTGCGGGGAACCTCGCCGTCGATGCCGGTGTACCGGGGATCGCCGGCCTGGCTCCACTCGCTGGCGTCGTCGAGGGGCGGCGGCGGCACGTCGAACGAGCGGCGCCACAGCATGAACTGCTCTTGGCCGAACTCGTCGAGGGTCTGGGCCTTGTCCTTGCCCTGGAGCGCGCCGTAGTGGCGCTCGTTCAGGCGCCAGGAGCGCTTCACCGGGATCCACAGCCGGTCGGCGGCATCCAGCGCGATGTTCGCGGTCTGGATCGCCCGGCTGAGCACCGAGGTGTAGAGGACATCGGCGTGCAGGCCCGCCTCGGCGAGCAGCTCGCCGCCGCGGCGCGCTTCGGCCTTGCCCTGCTCGGTGAGCCGGACGTCGACCCATCCGGTGAAGAGGTTGAGCTCGTTCCACTCGCTCTGGCCGTGTCGGAGGAGGATCAGCGTGTAGGGCGCGGTCATGGGCCTCAGTTTACCGAGCGCGGGACTGGCATCATGGTCCCATGTCCGCTGGCCCCTCCCCCGTCGGGCAGCCGACGCGCGGTACCACCGGGACGAACCGGCTGCGCCGCGTCGACCGGTGGATCGCGCGACATCCGGTGCTGCGCGGCGCCGCCGATCCTCTCGTCGTGGACCTCGGCTACGGCGCCAGCGGGGTCACCGCGCTCGAGCTTCACGCGCGCCTCGCGCGGGCCCGGCCCGATGTCGAGGTCCTGGGGCTCGAGATCGATCCCGAACGGGTCGCCCGCGCGACCGCTCAGCTCGAGCAGGTGCGGGCGGGACGCACCGGATTCGCGGCGGACGCGCGCGTGTCGTTCGCGCGCGGCGGCTTCGAGGTGCCCACGCCCGCGCGGCGCCGACCGGTGATCATCCGGGCGATGAACGTGCTGCGGCAGTACGACGAGGACGAGGTGCCCGGCGCCTGGGGAACCATGGCGGCGCGACTGGCCCCCGGCGGACTGCTCGTCGAGGGGACGTGCGACGAGCTCGGCCGCGTCGCGACGTGGGTGGCGCTCGGATCGGACGCGCGACCGCGCACCCTTAGCATCTCGCTGCGGCTCGCCGGGCTCGAGCGGCCGTCGATCGCCGCCGAGAGGCTGCCGAAGGCGCTCATCCACCGCAACGTGCCGGGCGAGCGCGTCCATGCGCTCCTCGGTGCGCTGGATGCCGAGTGGGAGCGCGCGGCCGGCCTGGCGCCGTTCGGTCCGGTGCAGCGCTGGGAGGCGGCGCTGACCGCGTCGCGCGACGCCGGATGGCCGCTGCACGCGAGAGGCCGCTGGCGGCTCGGCGAGCTCACCGTGCCGTGGGCGACCGTCGCCCCCGCGTGAGCGCCGGAACCGGCCGAGACGGCATCCGTGCACCGAGGCAGCACCTCGTAGCTGCGGTCTCGGTGCGCCGATGCCGTCTCGCGCGACGACGCGCTGCTCAGCTGCGCGGCCTCATCCCGAGCGTCACGTCGCCGCGGCGCGCCGAGACAGCCGGGGCATTCGCGGGATGTTCGCGGTGGCGCCCGCCTCGGGCGGGACGATGACCTCCTGCGCGGCGGCGATCGGTCCGTCCGCGGTGTCGACGGTGAGAACCGCATCGACCGGCGTCGATCGGCGCACGACCGCCAGCGCGATCGGACCCTCCTCGAAGTGGAGCGCGACCGAGGTGACCGCGCCGACGACGTCGCCCACCACCCGCACGGCCGCGCCGTGCTCGGGCAGGACGCTGTCGCTGCCGTCGAGCTGGAGCGCGATCAGGCGACGCGGCGGGTGACCGAGGTTGTGGACCTTCGCGACAGTCTCCTGCCCGCGATAGCAGCCCTTCGTCAGGTGCACCGCGGTGCGCAGCCAGTCCAGCTCGTGCGGCAGGGCACGCTCGTCGACGTCGGACGACCAGCGCGGCCGCCACGCCGCGACCCGCAGCGCGTCCGCCGCGGCGAGCCCGGCGAGTGCGAGCTCCCCCGCCACGGCGGCATCCGCGATCCGCTGCTCCTCCGCCCGCGTGACGATCGCCTCCGCCCAGTCGCGTGCGGCCCCCGGATGGGGGTCGGGCGGCGCATAGCCGTACCCTCCGGCGGAGATGCCGGGCCAGGGGTCGGTCCACACCAGGGGCACGCCGGCCGGGGCCGCGGCCGTCAGCGCGGTGACGGCCGCAGCCGTGCCGCCGACCACCGCGTACTCCTCCGATGCGTCGCGAGGATCCACGCGGAGACGGAAGCGCATCTTCCGCAGCCACGACAGGAGTCCCTCGGCGTCGCCCGCGTCGATGACGAGCCACGTGGTCGCGCCGTCGTCGACGACGGATGCCGCATGCTCGATTCGGCCGTTGGGATCGAGCACGAGAAGCTCGGAGCTCTCACCCGGTGCGAGGTGTGCGAGCTCCTGCGAGGTCAGCGAGTCGAGCCACGACAGCCGGTCCTCGCCCGGGACCGCGAGGACCGCCCGGTCGCCGAGCGGGGCGACGGCGGCGCCCGATGCCAGCGCACGCTGCTCGCTCAGCGGATTGCCGACGTGCCGCAGGCCGCCGTCGTCGACGACGGCCCCGGGAACTGCGGCGAACAGCTGTGCCGGCATCCGTCACTCCACCCTGGCCAGGCGCGCCGACGCGTGCGCGCCGAGCTCGCGGCCGAGCGCGGCGATGTCCCACGCCCACAGCAGGTGGCCGTCGACGAGCCCGTACATGCGGGATGCCGCGGCATACGGCTTCGCGCCGGCCGGGCGCACGACGGCATCCGTCGCGATATCGATGCGCGGACCCTTGATCTGACCGAGATACAGCTCGCTGACCCCGTCGGCGTGAACGAGGGCCACCGCGAGGTCGAAGCCGCCGTCGGCGTTGCGGAGCGCTTCGACGTCGTCGGCCGTGCGCGGCGCGGCCGGAGCGACCGCCGGCAGCAGACCAGGGCCGGCGTCGGCATCCGTCGCGGGCCGCGAGAGACGCCAGTAGCCGACTTCTCCGACGAGGAGAGCGGATGCGCTCTCATCGGCATCCAGCCAGGCGCTCGCGGAGTAGTTCAGGTAGTCGCCGCCGTCATGGCTGAAGCTCACGCGATGGGTGAACTCCCCGGCGAACGCGTGATCGGCGTAGTCGATGACTCCGGTGCCCTCCCACACGCCGACGAGCCACGACAGCGGCGCGAGGTCGGCGGGGAGGTCGGTCGGCAGCTCTAGCACGGCGCGACCCGTCAGCGCTGGCCGCGGTACAGGTTCTTGAGGACGACGACGGACACGAAAGCGATCGCGAGCGTGGCAAGGCCCAGCAGCCCCACGAAGAACAGTTCGAGCGCGACGAGATCCATGCGGAAAGTCTAGCCCGGAACCATCGCGGCCAGGCCGAAGCCCAGGCTGAGAACGCCCAGCACCAGCAGCGCCCCGAGCACGCTCGCGGCGACGCGCTCGGTGAAGCCCTGCGAGCGACCCGACGCCAGCTGGACGGCGAAGGCCAGCGCGAGGCAGCCGCCCAGCCCCACTGCCAGCCACGCCGCGCGTGCCTCGGCGGTGACGAAGATGCCGACGGCGACGCCGATGAGGGCGGCGACCACCCACACGGCCACGATGCCGCCGAGCGTGCGACGCGGAGCGAGCTCAGGAACTGACACGGACCCATTGTCGCCTAACCGAGCCCCGGCGAGAAGTAGCGGACTCGCGCCACGCTCTACACTGGGGTGCACGGCGCGCCCCCGGCGCCGGGAGGGCGACGCATTTGGCACAGCTACTGGTACTGAGCTCCGCACACGGAGCCGGTCCCGTCCTGCCCTCGCTGGAGCTGCTGAGCCACCGCGTCCGTCAGATCCCCGCCGAGCCTGCCCAGCTCGTGAACGCACCGAGCGCCGACGTCATCTTCGTCGACGCGCGCATCGACCTCGTCGGCGCCAAGTCGCTGTGCAAGATCCTCAACACGACGGGGCTCGACGCGCCGCTGCTCCTCGTGGTCACCGAGGGCGGCCTCACCGCTGTGTCGACCGACTGGGGCGTCGATGATGTGATCCTCGTCACCGCGGGCCCGGCGGAGGTCGACGCGCGCGTCCGACTGGCGATCGGCCGCCAGAGCGCCGAACAGGTCTCCACCCGCATCCAGACCTCGGGCATCTCGATCGACGAGTCGTCGTATTCTGCGAAGGTCCACGGCAAGCCCCTCGACCTGACCTACAAGGAGTTCCAACTCCTCCACTTCTTCGCCACCCACCCCTCTCGCGTGTTCACGCGCGAGCAGCTGCTGAGCGAGGTGTGGGGCTATGACTACTTCGGTGGCACCCGCACCGTCGACGTGCACGTCCGTCGCCTGCGCGCCAAGCTCGGCGACCTCGAGCAGCTCATCGGCACGGTGCGCAATGTCGGCTACCGCTTCAACGTCTACGAGGACGACCAGCTGCCGACCCCGCGTGAGCGCACCGGCGCCTGAGCGAGCGCAGCGAGACGAAGGGTTCACACTCCCGTCACCTCGTCCTGCAATGATGAGGGGATGATCGAACACGACGTGCTCGACGCCGGTCTCGGCGATGCGGACGATGACGACTTCGACCTCGATGAGGCTGCGGACGCGCAACTGCCCGACCATCGCTACCTCGACCGCGAGCTGAGCTGGCTGGCGTTCAACCAGCGGGTGCTGGAGCTCGCCGAGGATCCTGCCCTTCCGGTGCTGGAGCGCGCCAACTTCCTCGCCATCTTCGCGAGCAACCTGGACGAGTTCTTCATGGTGCGCGTCGCCGGTCTCAAGCGCCGGATCGTCACGGGGCTGGCCGTGCCCACCAACGTCGGCCGCTCCCCCGCAGATGTGCTCGCCGACATCTCCGCCGAGGCGCACGCGCTGCAGCTGCGGCACGCCGACGCCTGGACCAGCATGGTGCGCCCCGCCCTCGCGGACGCCGGGATCGACGTCGTGTCGTGGGACGACCTGAGCGAGGACCACCGCGCGCAGCTGTACGACTACTTCCACGCGCAGGTCTTCCCGGTGCTGATGCCGCTCGCGGTCGATCCCGCTCACCCGTTCCCCTACATCTCCGGCCTGTCGCTGAACCTCGCGATCCGCATCCGCAACGCCCGCACCGGCCGCCAGGAGTTCGCGCGCCTGAAGGTCCCGCCGATGCTCCCCCGGTTCGTCGAAGTGCCGCGCGACGGCGAGTCGATGCGGTTCCTCCCCCTCGAGGAGCTGATCTCGAATCACCTCGAGGACCTGTTCCCGGGCATGGAGATCCTGGACCATCACACCTTCCGCCTCACCAGGAACGAAGACGTGGCCATCGAGGAGGACGAGACCGAGAACCTCATCCAGGCGCTCGAGGCCGAACTGCTGCGACGTCGGTTCGGCCCGCCGATCCGCCTCGAGGTCGGCAACGACATGGACGACCTCACGCTGAACCTGCTCATCAACGAGCTCGACATCACTGCCCAGGAGGTCTACCGCCTGCGGGGAGCGCTGGACCTGCGCGGCCTGTTCGACCTGGGAAGGATCGATCGGCCGGAACTGCGGTACCCGGCGCACGTGCCGACCACGGCGCTGCCGTTCCAGCCGGCCGAGCAGAACGGCCGCGCTGACATCTTCGCCGCGATCCGCAAGGCCGACGTGCTGGTCCACCATCCGTACGAGTCGTTCGCGACGAGCGTGCAGGCGTTCCTCGAGCAGGCCGCCCGCGACCCGCACGTGCTCGCCATCAAGCAGACGCTGTATCGCACCTCCGGCGACAGCCCGATCGTGCAGTCGCTGATCGATGCCGCCGAGGCGGGCAAGCAGGTGCTGGCGCTCGTCGAGGTGAAGGCGCGGTTCGACGAGGCTGCGAACATCGTGTGGGCGCGCAAGCTCGAGAAGGCGGGGGTCCACGTCGTCTACGGCCTGGTGGGCCTGAAGACGCACTGCAAGCTCGCGCTGGTGATCCGCGAGGAGGACGGGGTCCTCCGGCACTACAGTCACGTCGGCACCGGCAACTACAACCCCAAGACGAGCCGCATCTACGAGGACTTCGGCCTGTTCACCGTCGACGACCAGGTCGGTCGCGATCTCACCCGCCTGTTCAACGAGCTCAGCGGCTACGCGATCGAGAAGAAGTTCAAACGTCTCCTCGTCGCCCCGCTGCACCTGCGCAAGGGCCTGCTGCGCCTCATCGACAAGGAGCGGCGCAACGCCCTCGCGGGCCGGGCCGCCGGCATCCGGATCAAGGTCAACTCGATGGTGGATGAGCAGATCATCGACTCGCTCTATCGTGCGAGTCAGGCCGGCGTTCCGGTCGAAGTGTGGGTACGCGGGATCTGCTCGCTCAAGCCCGGCGTCGAGGGGATGAGCGAGAACATCCGCGTGCGCAGCATCCTCGGCCGCTATCTGGAGCACTCCCGCCTGTTCATGTTCCACAACGGCGGCGACCCGCAGGTGTACATCGGCAGCGCCGACATGATGCACCGCAACCTCGACCGCCGCGTCGAGTCGCTCGTGAGGGTCGTCGCACCGGCCCATCTGAAGGAGATGGTCGACCTGTTCGACCTTGCGATGAGCGACGAGACCAGCTCGTGGTGGCTGGGGCCTGAGGGCGAGTGGACCCGACACAGCGTCGGTGAGAACGGCAAGCCGCTCGTCGACATGCAGGACCGGACGATGACGAACGTGCAGCGGCGGCGGCGCGCACGAGCGGTGCGATGACCGACACGGCCGTCTACGCCGCGGGAGGCGTCGTCTGGCGCGTCGTCGACGACAAGCTGCACGTGCTGCTGATCCACCGGACGCGGTACCGCGACGTGACGCTGCCCAAGGGCAAGGTCGATCCCGGCGAGATGCTCGCCGAGACCGCAGCGCGCGAGATCTTCGAGGAGACCGGCATCCGCGTCTGTCTCGGCGTGCCGGTCGGCGTCTCGCGATACCACCTGGCCAGCAAGCGGCTGAAGATCGTCCATTACTGGGCGGCAGAGGCGACGGATGCCGCGATCCGCGCCTCTGCGTTCGTGCCGAACAAGGAGATCGCCGCGCTGGAATGGGTGACGCCGAAGAAGGCGATCGCCCGGCTCAGCTACCCCGTAGACGTCGAGATCCTCGAGTACTTCATGCGCCTTGTCGGCGAGGGGGTGCTGCGCACGTTCCCGCTGATCGCGCTCCGCCACGGCAAGGCACTCGCTCGCGAGGACTGGGAAGGCAAGGACACCGCCCGCCCACTGTCCCCGCGAGGCAGGAAGCAGGCCAATTCCATCGTCGGCCCCCTGCTCGCCTTCGGCGCGCGCAAGCTCATCTCCAGCCCCGCGGTGCGATGCGTGAAGACCCTCAGGCCGCTGTCGGCGGCGCTCGGGGTGCGGGTCGAGACCACGAAGCTCATCAGTCAGGACGCGTGGGAGGCGGGCACATCCGATGCGCGCGCGATCGTCGGCGAGCGGGTCCGCGCCCGCAAGGCGGCGGTGCTGTGCAGCCACGGACCCGTGCTGCCCGAGATCCTGACCGAGCTCGCGCTCGCCACCGGCACCCTGCGGGGGTCGTATCTCGGAAGCGCGTCAGCTCTGGAGCCCGGGGCCTTTTCGGTCGTCCACCTTTCCGCCGACAACCCCGGATCGGGCATCGTCGCGATCGAGACGCACTCGCCGAAGGTCTGAACCGCGGCTCCGTCGCGGCCGCGCTCGTTCACCTCCCGTTCACCCTCCGAGCGCACTCTCTTAAGAGTCCCCGCCTACGTTCAGTGCGGGCCCGCACCGGGCCCGCTACCCGAAGCCCGTCCCGCGGGCCTCATTCCCCTGACACGTGAAGGATTCACACAGTGAAGATCTCCCGCATCGCCCAGGTGGGCGCTGTCGCCGCTATCGCGGCTCTCGCCCTCGCGGGCTGCGCCTCCAACGAGAACGGCGGCGGTTCGCCCGAGCCGACCGACGACGCCCCCACCACGCTCGCCGGCAACCTCGTCGGCGTCGGCGCCTCCGCCCAGGAGGTCGCGATCCAGGCCTGGACCACCGGCTTCCAGGTCGCCAACCCCGATGTGACCGTGGACTACGATCCCGCCGGCTCGGGCACGGGCCGCGAAGCCTTCCAGGCCGGCGCGTCCGACTTCGCCGGCTCCGACCGCGCCTTCCGGACGAGCGAGATCGCTGACGGCGAGTTCGCCGGCTGCGTGGACGGCAGCAGCATCATCCAGCTGCCGACCTACATCTCGCCCATCGCGGTCGTCTTCAACCTCGAGGGCATCGACTCGCTCAACCTCGATGCCGCGACGATCGCGGGCATCTTCGCGGGCGAGATCACGACGTGGGACGACGCGGCCATCGCCGAGAGCAACGCCGACGTCGAGCTCCCCGCGACCGCGATCACACCCGTGCACCGCTCCGACAACTCGGGCACGACCGAGAACTTCACCGACTACCTGCACGCGACCTCGCCCGATGTGTGGACGTTCGACCCGCACGGCGACTGGCCCATCGACAGCGGCGAGGCCGCCCAGGGCACGTCCGGTGTCGTCTCGGCCGTCTCCGGCGGCCAGGGGACCATCGGCTATGTGGATGCGTCCCGCGCCGGCGAGCTCGGCACGGTCGCGGTCCAGGTCGGCGACGAGTTCGTCGAATTCACGCCCGAGGCCGCTGCGGCCGCTGTCGAGGCATCCCCGTTCGAGGAGGGCCGTGAAGCCGGCGACCTCGCCGTCGCTCTCGACCGCACCACGACGGCCGCCGGGGTCTACCCGATCGTCCTCATCAGCTACCTGATCGCGTGCGGCGAGTACGCCGACTCGGCCAAGGTCGACCTGCTGAAGGGCTTCCTCTCCCACGCCGCCAGCGCGGAGGGTCAGGCCGAGTCGGCCGCATCCGCCGGCAACGCCCCGATCTCGGACGGCCTGCGCCAGCAGGTCCAGGCCGCGATCGACAGCATCTCCTGATGACGCGTGCGCGGCCCGGCTTCGCCTCCGCGGTGGCGAAGCCGGGCCGCGCAGCGGCATGATCACTGTATCCACGTGAGGAACCACGAGACATGACGGCACCTCCCCTCGAGGCCGAGTCCGCCGCCCCGGCCACGACGAAGGGTCATCAGCGACCCGGCGACATCTGGTTCTCCGGTTCGGCGGTGTTCGCGGGATCGATGATCCTGGTGACGCTCGCCGCCGTCGCGATCTTCCTCGTCGTCCAGTCGCTGCCCGCGTTCACGGCGAACTCCGAGACCGCGTCGATCCTGCCCGGCAGCTTCTGGGAGTACGTCGGACCCTTGCTGTTCGGCACCATCTGGGCCGCCACGATCGCGCTCGTGATCGCCGTTCCGCTCTCGATCGGCGTGGCGCTGTTCATCTCGCACTACGCTCCCCGTCGCCTCGCCCACGCGCTCGGCTACATCGTGGACCTCCTCGCCGCCGTGCCGTCGGTCGTGTACGGCCTGTGGGGCATCTGGGTGCTCGCACCCGCTATCCAGCCGGTGTACGCGTGGCTCAACGAGAACATGGGCTGGTTTCCGCTCTTCGCGGGCACCGTCTCCAGCACGGGCCGCACGATCCTCACCGCCGCTGTCGTGCTCGCCGTCATGGTGCTGCCCATCATCACGGCCATCTGCCGGGAGATCTTCCTGCAGACGCCCGTCCTGCACGAGGAGGCGGCGCTCGCGCTCGGTGCCACGCGCTGGGAGATGATCCGCATGGCGGTGCTGCCGTTCGGCCGCAGCGGCATCGTGTCCGCAGCCATGCTGGGGCTCGGCCGCGCGCTCGGCGAGACGATGGCCGTCGCGATGGTGCTCTCTGCCGCCAACGTCATCACGTTCGAGCTGCTGACCTCGACCAACCCCAACACGATCGCCGCGAACATCGCACTGAGCTTCCCCGAGGCCTACGGCATCAATGTCAACGTGCTGATCGCCACGGGCCTCATCCTGTTCGTCGTCACGTTCGTGGTGAACTTCGTCGCACGGTGGATCGTCAGCCGCCGCAAGGAATTCTCGGGAGCGAACTGATCATGCTGCAAACGGCAACCTCGGCTCCCCCCTCCGCCCCGCAGCCCGTGCATCTCACGAGCGGCCACCTGCGCTCGTGGGTTCCCTGGGCGATCCTGGCGGGCTCCATCCTCACCGTGCTGGCCGTCTTCGGCATCATGGCGCTCGCCTCCGGGGAAGGCCTTGACTACGGCGGCTGGCTCATCCTCTCGGGCATCCTCTACCTCCTGCTGATCTACGTCATCTCATCCGTCGTGGAGGGGCGCCGCAAGGCCGCCGACCGCTTCGTGACGGGTCTCGTGACAGTCGCCTTCGTCATCGCGATGGTTCCGCTCGTCTCGGTCGCCATCACCGTCGTCGGCTACGGAGTCGCACGGATGGATGCCGAGTTCTTCACCTCGTCGATGCGCAACGTCACCGGCGAAGGCGGCGGCGCGCTGCACGCGATCGTCGGGACGCTCCTGATCACGGGCGCCGCTGCGATCATCTCGATCCCCATCGGACTCATGACGGCGATCTACCTCGTCGAGTACGGCAGAGGACAGCTCGCGCGCAGCATCACCTTCCTTGTCGATGTCATGACCGGCATCCCGTCGATCGTCGCGGGTCTGTTCGCGTACGCCGTGTTCGCCCTGATCTTCGGGCCGGGCGTGCGAATGGGCTTCATGGGGTCGGTCGCGCTGGCCGTCCTGATGATCCCGGTCGTCGTCCGGTCGAGCGAGGAGATGCTCCGACTCGTCCCGAACGAGCTGCGCGAGGCATCCTTCGCCCTGGGCGTGCCCAAGTGGCTCACGATCCTCAAGGTCGTCCTTCCCACCTCGATCGCGGGAATCGTCACCGGCATCATGCTCTCCATCGCCCGCGTGATCGGCGAGACGGCACCGCTGCTGATCACCGCGGGGTTCACCGCGAGCATGAACTACAACCTGTTCGAGGGCCGCATGAACACCCTCCCCGTGTTCACCTACAACCAGTACGCCAATCAGGGCATCCCTCCCGAGGCGTACCTCGATCGCGCCTGGGCCGCTGCCCTCACTCTTATCCTCATCGTCATGGTGCTGAACCTCGTCGGGCGCTTCGTCGCCAGATTCTTCGCACCCAAGACGAACCGCTGATCCCGCACCCATCAAGGAAACACGTGTCGAAAAGCATCGAAGTCAACGATCTCAACGTCTACTACGGCGACTTCCTCGCCGTCGAAGGCGTCTCTCTCCAGATCGAGCCGCGCAGTGTGACGGCCTTCATCGGACCGTCGGGCTGCGGCAAGTCGACCTTCATCCGCACGCTCAACCGCATGCACGAGGTCATCCCCGGCGCCTATGTCAAGGGTGAAGTACTCCTCGACGGGAGCGACCTGTACGGGCCCGGCGTCGACCCGGTGCTCGTACGGCGCCAGGTGGGCATGGTGTTCCAGCGCCCGAACCCGTTCCCGACGATGTCGATCCGCGACAACGTCCTCGCGGGAGTCAAGCTGAACAACCGCCGCATGTCCAAGAGCGACTCCGACGGCCTCGTCGAGACATCGCTCAAGGGTGCGAACCTGTGGAACGAGGTCAAGGACCGCCTCGAGCGCCCCGGCTCCTCGCTGTCGGGCGGCCAGCAGCAGCGCCTGTGCATCGCGCGCGCGATCGCCGTGTCGCCGCAGGTGCTGCTCATGGACGAGCCCTGCTCGGCGCTCGACCCGATATCGACCTACGCGATCGAGGAGCTCATCGGGGAGCTCAAGCAGGACTACACGATCGTCATCGTGACGCACAACATGCAGCAGGCGTCGCGCGTGAGCGACAAGACGGCGTTCTTCAACATCGCCGGCACGGGCAAGCCGGGCAAGCTCATCGAGTACGCCGACACCACGACGATCTTCACGACGCCGTCCGTGCAGTCGACCGAGGACTACGTCTCAGGCCGATTCGGATGACCGCCGCAGGCGGACATCCGAATCCGGTTGTCGAGTAGCGCGCCAGCGCGTATCGAGACACGGGTAGTCGAGCCGGGCGCGTAGGCGTCTCCCTGGTCACGATGGGCTGGGATTCGGGCGGACACGCCGGGCGACGGCATCCGGAACCGGCGTGTCTACGACACGGTCAGCCCACCGTGACGGGATCTCGGTGACGACGGGATCTCAGTCGCGGGGGCTCAGCAGGTAGCGGTTGAAGGATGCCGTGAGCTCGGCGTCGTGCGGGATCGGGGCGCCGTCGATCGCGACAATCGGCGCCGCGAGCCGCAGGCTCGAGAGGAGCCATGCGCCGTCGGCACCCGGCAGGGAGTCGGCGGGGATGGTCTCGTACGCGGTCTCCCATCCCTCCGCCTCGAGGTGCTCGAACAGGCTGAGCTGCGTCGTGCCGTGCAGGATCGCGCCGTTCGGGGCGGGTGTGATGAACCGGTCTCCGGTCCTCAGGACGAGGGATGCGGTCGGCGCTTCGAGGACGAACCCGTCGGAGGTCACGAAGATCGCGTCGTCCGCGCCGCGTCGCTTCGCCTCGCGAAGGGCGGCCATGTTCACGGCGTACGAGAGCGTCTTGGCACCCAGCAGGAGCCACGGCGCCCGCTCGGGGACGCCCAGGTCATAGCCGCGGTCGAGGGTCACGACACGGATGCCGCTCTCCCGCGCCGCGGTGAAGTCGGCGGCGGGCGACGCCGTGAGCCAGGCGGTCGGTGCCGGCCCGTGATCGATGCCCCGGCTGAGGATCAGCTTGATCACCCATGCGCCGCCCTCGGCGTGCGCCTCGGCGAGCGCGATGGCCTGCCGCCACTGTGCCAGGTTCGGCGTCGGCAGGTCGCAGATCTCGGCGGAGTGTGCGAGACGATCCAGGTGCGCCTGGACCTCTTGGCCGTGCCCGTCCAGGACGCCGATGGACTCGAAGATCCCGTCGCCGCGCTGGGTGCTCAGCTCCCCGACGCTGAGCGCCGGCGCGGTCGCGTCGATCACCGTGAACGTCTCGGCGAAGTCGGAGCGCGGGTCGTCGGGGGCCGCGGGGTCGATCACAAGGGCGAAGCGCCAGGTCATGGATCGAGCCTAGGCGGTCGGGAATGCCGCCGCCCCGACCTGGCGTTACACTGGATCAGCCGGGCCGCAGTAACCCCGGGCTCCATCTTCTGCCGCTATGAGCGGCCTTGCGCCGAGAGGCGTTCTGCGGCCCGGCATCTCCATGCCCGGGCTCAGAACGCCTCTCCCCGCGCAGCGGGCACAAGCACCGTGGCGTTCTGCGGCCCGGCATCTTTGTGCCGGCGCTCAGAACGCCTCTCCCCGCGCAGCGGGCACAAGCACCGTGGCGTTCTGCGGCCCGGCATCTCCATGCCCACTGCGATCACGTGAGGGTGTCGCGCCGCCAGAGCGCGGCGCACGCGGTCAGGTCGGAGGCATAGTCCGACAGGCGCAGCGCGCGGGTGGTGAGCGCGGACGCGCGCGCGGTCTCGGTGTGCTCGTAGTCGTCGGCGAGGTGGCTCGCCCCCGCCGCCTGCACGCGGCAGAACGCCGCCGCCCGATCCAGCGCGACGGCGAAGTCGCCCTCGAACAGTCCGCGGAGGATCGTGTCGACGAGCGCGACGAGCTCTTCCGGTCCGGCCGGCGAGGGTGCGCCGGCGACGACCTCGTCGACCGAGGAGAGTTCGGTGCGCCCGCGCTCGTACAGCAGCGCGGCCGTGCGCGGGTCGTCGTGGATCATGAGCTGCAGCAGATACAGCCGCCACAGTGCGCCCGGCAGCGATCTCGCCGGCGATCGCGACCACAGTTCGGCGATGTCGTCGATCCCGTGCTGGTCGCTGAAGGCTACGAGACGGTCGACGACCTCGCCGTCCGGATCGGCCCGCACTCGCGAGAGCAGCGCGTGCGCGGTGGAGTGGGCGACGCGCGAGACCTCCGCCGGGTCCTCGGCGGCGAACCGCCGGTCGAAGAGCTCGCCCGGCCGGCGGACGGGCTTGTGGAACTCTCTGGACGCGTCGCTCATCCGGTCCAGGCTACCTGCGCCGCGCGACGGGTGGACCGATCAGGCAGTCGGGATCACGACGATCGGGTCGCTGGTCGGCTCGCCCGCGGGAGACCCGCCCGCGGGCTCCACGGTGACCGCGATCGCGTCTCCCGGCTGCATGGCGCCGTCGAGGACGGCCGTCGCCGTGCCGTCCGTCACATCGAAGACGCCCGCCGAGATCGCGCTGTCGTCGCGCACGAACCACAGCTCGAAGCTCTCGTCGTCGGAGATCGCCGGCAGTCCGTCCGAGACGAGCACGGCCTTGCCGACGGACTCCGACCAGTGCGCCGTCGCCGTGCCCCCGTCGACGAGCTCCGCCGTAGCCGACTGCGCGTCGGGGGCGGCCTCGATCTCGTCGAGGGCGACCACGGCCGGTGGCCGGTCGAGGAGGTTGCCGATCGTCACGGCACCGAACCCGAGCGCCACGAGGAAGACGAGGGATGCCGCCAGCCCGACCATCGCACGGGTCCACCTGCGGCGTTCCACGGCCTGGATGACCGATGTCGTCGGTGCGGGCTCGGCGGGCGGGGGCTCCGCAGACTCGGCGGGCGACGCTTCGACAAGCTCAGCGACCGGAGGCTCAGCGACCGGAGGCTCAGCGACCGGAGGCTCAGCGACCGGAGGCTCGGCGACCGGAGGCTCAGCGGCCGGATGCTGCGGCGTCTGCGCGACGCGCGCCAGCAGCGAGTCGCGCAGCGCCGCCGGCGGCGAGACCGCGGTGACGGAATCGGCAAGGGATGCGGCGGTCTCGGCATCCGTCCTCACCCAGTGCTCCCACTCGGGGTGCGCCGCGCGCGCGGCCTCGAACGCGGCGAGGTCGTCGGGCGACAGCGCGTCGAGCGCGTACCCCGCCGCGAGCTCTGCGAACTCGTCCTCGTTCATGCCGTCACCCCCATCTCGGTTCTCAGGCGAGACAGTCCGTCCCGTATCCTCGTCTTGATCGTCCCCAGCGGCGCGCCCACGAGCGCCGCGATCTCGCTCTGACTGTAACCGCCGTAGTACGCGAGCGTGAGGGCTTCGCGCTGCGCCTCGGAGAGGGTCGCCAGCGCCGCCGCGACCTTCTCGCCCTCGATCTTCAGTTCCACCTGCTCGGCCACGCCGTCGTGCGCGACCTCGAGGTCGCGGAAACCCGCGCGCACATCGCGATCCGTGCTCGCCTGCGCCGAACGCACCCGGTCGACGGCCCGTCGATGCGCGATCGTGAGAATCCACGATCTCCCCTGACCTCTGTTCGGAGCGAACCGGTCGGCGGATTGCCACACCTCGAGGAAGACCTCCTGCAGCACCTCCTCGCTCTGCGAACGGTCGACGAGCACCCGCAGGATGAGGCCGAACGCGCGCGGCGAGAGGAGGTCGTAGACGCGGGCGAAGGCGCCCTGATCGCCCTGCGCGACCCGCAGCAGCAGCTCGCCGACATGGTCGACCGGGTCGGCACCGTCCTCCGGCACCTCCACCCCGTCGATGACCATGTCCAACAGCATGCCCTACTCCCTCGCCCGATCCGCGCCGTGGCTCATCCGAACGTGAACGAGTACACTTCGACGCCCGGCGAGACGTCGACCTCCAGCACACCTGCTCCGCCTTCGGCATCCGTCATCACCGCATATGACCGGGGTGTGCCCGAGACCTCGACCACCTCGGTCTCGTCCTTGCCCTCGAGACGCACCCGCACCTCACCGTCGCCGGCGAGCACCATCCGCACCTCCGTGGCGCGGAAGGTCAGACGGATGCCGCCGTCGGCGCCGGCCGCCGGCGTGGCGAACTGCGTCTCGACGCGCCAGCGACCGTCGAGCGCGAACGAGTCGGCGGGCTGCTCAACGGGGAGCGCGAAGTCGCCCTCGCCGGCACGATAGGCGTCGCCGCCGCCGTAGTTCACGTCCTTCGCGGAGCCGAGGAAGGTCTCGCGGGTGCGCGTGCCGCTCTCGGGGGTGGCGTCCTCGATGTCGGTCTCGGCGGGGAGCGCAGCGGCGGGATCGGCGTCCTGCAGCAGCTGCCGGATGAGCTTCTCGGTCGCCTCGTAGTTCCCCTCCCCGAAGGCGATGTGCCGCACGGTGCCGTCGGCGTCGATGAGGTAGTGGGCGGGCCAGTAGCGGTTCCGGTAGTTCGTCCAGGTCGACAGGCTGTTGTCGAGGGCGACCGGGTAGGTGATGCCGAAGTCCGCAGCTCCCGCGGCGACGTTGCCGGCATCCTTCTCGAACGCGTACTCGGGCGAGTGGATGCCGATGACCTGGAGTCCCGCGGCACGGTAGGCCTCGTCCCACGCGACCACGTGCGGGATGCTGCGCTGGCAGTTGATGCAGGAGTATGCCCAGAAGTCGATGAGCACGACCTGTCCGCGGAGGTCCGCGAGATCGATCCCCTCACCGCCGGGCGTGTTGAGCCACTGCTCGATGCCGGTGATGCTGGGCGCCGTGCCGCACGATTCGAGCTCGGCGGCGCCGTTCGTACACTGGTCGAGGTCGCGGTTCTCGTCGGTCACGAGCCCGCCGAGATCGAGCGCGCGCTGCGCGTCGGGGTTGTCGGTGAGCTCGCGCTGGATGCCGGCCGTGTAGTCGGGCACGAGCCGCTGCAGCGCCTGCGGGACGTTGAAGACGAGCCCGACCGCGAGCCCCAGCATCGCCACGCCCGCCGCGATGCGCAGACCGCGCTCGTGGGTGCGGAACGCGCGGATGCGCTCGACGAGGCCCCGCCCGGCCAGCGCGAAGGCGAGCAGCGGGATCGCGACGCCGATCGCGAAGGATGCCGTCAGCAGCACCGTGTCGATGCCGATGCGACCGGTCGATCCCGCCACGATGATCGCCGCGAGCACGGGACCCGCGCACGGCACGAACACCGCGCCGAGTGCGAGGCCGACCCCGAAGCCGCTGCCGGTGTTCTTCACCTCGGTGCGGCGGGCGAGCCTCTGAAAGGGCTTTTCGAGGAGCTGCTCGACGCGCGGGACCAGCAGGCCCACCCCGATGAGCACGAGCACCGCGATCCCGACCCAGCGGAAGACGTCCTGCGGGAGTCCCAGCGAGCCGAGGATCAGCGAGCCGACCAGGGTGACGAGGGTGAAGCTCGTCACGAGTCCGAGGATCACGAGGTAGGGCCGGCCGCGGGAGGCCGGGACCGCGGCATCCGTCCCTTCGTACCGCGCGGACTGCGCCCCTCCGGTCAGGAAGATGACCGGCAGAACCGGCAGGATGCACGGCGAGATCCCCGTGATGAGACCGCCGAGCAGTCCGATGATGACGAGCGACATTGAGACCCCCAGGTGTTGGCGGTTGTTCGCGTCGGCGGACGTTTCGGATTGCGACGGGTGGAGCGCAATCCGATCCGGGGACCGTGCCGAAGAGCCTGTGTACGCCGCGATCGTCGGCGACATCCAGCTCGAGTCCTCGCGGACTCCGACACCGGAGGCACGTCATGCTCAGCAAGAAGATGCACACCACCGCAGGGCTCTCGCTCGCCGTCGCAGCGGCGTTCGCCCTCTCCGCCTGCTCCATGGGCGGCACCGCGGCACCCACCGAGGAGCCGGCACCCCCGGCAGTGGAAGAGACCGAAGAGCCGATGGCCATGGACCCGGCGGCCAACCTCGTCGGTCCCGGCTGCGCCGGCTATGCCGAGGCCGTCCCTTCCGGCGACGGCTCGATCGAGGGCATGTCGGCCGACCCGGTCGCCGTCGCGGCCTCGAACAACCCGCTGCTGACCACGCTCGTGGCTGCGGTGAGTGGTCAGCTCAACCCCGACGTGAACCTCGTCGACACCCTGAACGGCGACGAGTTCACCGTGTTCGCGCCCGTCGATGACGCTTTCGCGAAGATCGACGCGGCCACGATCGAGTCGCTCAAGACCGACAGTGACACGCTGACCGCGATCCTCACGTACCACGTGGTCCCCGGCCAGATCGAGCCTGCCGACATCGCCGGCACCCACACCACGGTGCAGGGCGCGGACGTCGAGGTCACCGGCTCGGGCGACGAGTGGATGGTGAACGACGCCATGGTGATCTGCGGCGGCGTCCAGACCGCCAACGCGACCGTCTACCTCATCGACACGGTGCTGATGCCGCCGATGCAGTAACAGAGACCGCCCGGTCCTCGCGACCGGGTTCGGGGGGCGGTGCGGCCGCCGGTGCCGCGCGAGGTGGCACCGGCGGCCGTGCTGTGCGTAGCGGCGTGGCCTAGACTGCCACAGGTGTCACGTCCTCGATGCTGACCCGCGCCCCCGTAGCTCAGAGGCAGAGCAACCGGCTTTTAACCGGTGGGTCGAGATATCGTAATTCTCCGGGGGCACACCACAGGTCTATCCCTCCGTTCCGACATCGCGGGGGTCGTGATCAATTCAGCCGCCGGCGAGGTCGATCTCGTAGTGGACAAATCCGGTGTCGGCCGCGACGCGGTCGTAGAGGGCGCGAGCGGTCGCGTTGTGGGACTGGGTGAGCCAGTAGACCTTCGAGCAGCCGGCGTCGCGCGCCCAGTCGGTGACCGTCGCGATGAGTGCGCGACCGACTCCCCCGCCGCGCACGTCCGTCGCGACGAAGAGATCCTCGAGATAGCAGTAGGGCCTGTCGGCCCAGGTGCTCGTGTGGGTGAGCCAGTGGACGATCCCGATCGCACGACCCGACCCGTCGCGCACGATCGCGCCGTGCACGGGGGACGCGGGGTCGGTCAGCCGTTCGAACGTCAGGTCGGTCTGCTCAGTGCCGAGCTGCTCCTCGTAGAACTCGAGGTAGCCGTGCCAGAGGGGCAGCCAGTCGTCGCGGTCGGCCTGGGTGATGCGCTGGATCTCGGTCACTCCCCGAGGCTATCGGGCGATCGCCCGCACCATCTCGAGCTCGGTGCCGTTCGGACCTTCGGAGGTCTCACCCGTCGGCACGAATCCAAGTCGCCGGTACGCGGCCTGCGCGCGCGAGTTGTCGACGTGGACGTCGAGGGCGATCTCGGTGCGCCCTCGGGCGCCGGACCAGTCGGCCGCCGCCGAAACGAGGGCCTCGAGGAGTCCCTCGCCGCGATGACCAGCGGCGACGTAGACGGCCACGAGGAGCGCACGAGTGCCGGAGCGGGCGCGACCGAAGTAGTCGAGGGACCCCGGCTCGGGAAGGAGCACCGTCGCCGTGGCGACCCAGCGCGACCCGAGCTCGGCGACGAACTGCCCGGCCTCGTCGCTGAGCGCCGCCCCGATCGCGCGGTCGGTCCAGAAGCCAGGGGCGCGCCGTTCGGCATCCGCCCGCGTCTCGAGGAACGCGATCGACGCCGCAGGATCGCTCAGCGCCTCGAGACGGATTGCCCGCAGGCGATCACCCTCGCTCGCGTGCACGCGACGGACGTGCGCGACGGTGTCAGGCACCCGACTCGGCGAGCTCCGCGCCGGCGTGGGCGAGTTCGGCGAGCGCAGCCTCGCTCGATCCGGGGGCGACCCCCGCGATGAGGTCGGTGAGGATCCGGACGTGGCGGCCGTGCTCGATGGCATCCATGGCGGAGGCACGCACGCAGTAGTCGGTCGCGATGCCGGTGACGTCGATGTCGACCACGCCGTGGGCGTCGAGCAGCTGCGCGACCGTCTCGCCGTCGTCCGTGACGCCTTCGAAGAGCGAGTACGCCGGCTTGCCCTGGCCCTTCCTGACGTGGTGGGTCACGGCATCCGTCGAAAGCCCCGGGTCGTACTCGGCACCCTCGGTGCCGCTCACGCAGTGCACCGGCCACGAGTCGATGAAGTCGGGCTCCCCCGCCGCGAAGTGACCGCCGTTGTCGTTGTCGCCGTCGTGCCAGTCGCGTGAGGCGATGACGATCGCGTACTCCTCGGCGTGCGTCACGAGGTGTCGCGAGATTCCCTCGGCGACGGCGTCGCCGCCGTCCACCCCGAGTGCGCCGCCCTCAGTGAAGTCGTTCTGGACGTCGACGATGAACAGTGCCTTGCTCATGAGTCGAGCGTACGCCGGTACTCCGATCGCGTCATCGGGTGGCCGTCCTCCGCGACGATTTCGCTGGCCGTGGGGGACGCTTCGACGAGCTCAGCGACCGCGGGCAGCGCAGCGACCGGGGGCTGGCCGGCGACCGGAGGCGGGTTCCGCCACAGCTTCGACGGCCACCAGATCGCGCGGCCGATGTCGTACGACAGGGCAGGGACCAGGAGCGAGCGCACCACGAACGTGTCGAGCAGCACCCCGAACGCGACGATGAACGCGATCTGCACGAGGAACAGGATCGGGATGACCCCGAGCGCCGCGAACGTCGCTGCCAGGACGAGTCCCGCCGAGGTGATCACGCCGCCGGTCGCGACGAGCCCGCGCAGGATGCCGGATCTCGTGCCGCGCACGAGAGCCTCCTCCCGCACCCTCGACATGAGGAAGATGTTGTAGTCGACACCGAGCGCCACGAGGAACACGAACCCGTAGAGCGGCACCGCCGGGTCGGCGCCCGGGAAGCCGAAGACGCCGTTGAAGACGAGCGCGCTCACCCCGAGCGCCGTGGCGAAGGAGAGGATGACCGTGCCGACCAGCAGCACCGGCGCCAGCATCGACCGGAGCAGCAGCATCAGGATCAGCAGGATCACCACGAGGATGACCGGGATGATGATCGTCCGGTCCCGGATCGACGTGTCGTTCGAGTCGATGTCGGTCGCGGTCTCGCCGCCCACGAGTGCCGCACCTTCGCCGAGAGCCTCGTCGAGGTTCGTCCGCAGCTCGCGCACCGTATCCTCCGCGGCGACGGAGTCCGCGGCATCCGTCAGCGTGCCGACGACGAGCACGTCGCCCTCGGACACCGTCGGCTCGGGCGCGGGCGTGCCCGGAGGGCCGGGCGCCGTGAACACGGGCTCGCCGTCCTGCACCTCGACGCTCGCCTGTCCCGTGGGCGAGTCGCCCGAGGCGACGGCGACCGAGTCGATCCCCTCGCTGGCGGCCAGCACCTCCGCGGTCTCGGCGAGATCGTCCTCCGCGACGACGACGTAGACCGGGCTTCCCGACCCCGCCGGGAAATGCTCGGCGAGCACCTCCTGCCCGTCGCGGGCCTCGGAGGCGCCAAGGACGAGGTCGCTCGAGGGGACGCCGTCGGCCTGCAGCTGGGTGATGCCGACGGCGCCGGCGAGCAGGACCACGGTGCAGACGACCCACACCGCGCGGGCATGACGTGCCACGAAGCGGGCCTGGTGCGGCCACAGTCCCTTCGCCGGCCGGGTGAGGTCGTCGGGAATGGTCGCGAGCGCCTCCTTCGGGATGAACGGCCAGAATGCCGCGCGGCCGCACAGCGCCAGGAGCGCGGGGAGGAAGGTGAGCGCGGAGAGCACCGAGAAGGCGATGCCGATCGACGCGATCGGGCCGAGCGCCCGGTTGGTCGCGAGGTCGGAGAGGAGCAGGCAGAGCAGGCCCGCGATGACCGTCCCGCCCGAGGCGAGGATCGGCTCGAACGCACCCCGCCAGGCCCGGATCGTTCCCTCCCACCGCCCGGCGCCCATCGCGACGGCCTCGCGGAAGCGCGCCACGTAGAGGAGCGCATAGTCGGTCGCCGCGCCGATCACGAGGATGAACAGGATGCCCTGCACCTGTCCGTTCAGCACGACGATGCCCGCGTACGCGAGCCACCAGACCGTCAGCAGCGCCGCGCACAGCGCGAACACCGATGTCATCAGCACGAGGATCGGCAGGAGCGGCGAGCGGTAGACGATCACGAGGATGACGAACACGGCGATGAGGGCCACCGCGAGCAGCAGCCCGTCGATGCCGAGGAACCCCTCGACGAGGTCCGCGGTGAAGCCCGCGGGACCCGTGACCCAGCCCTCCAGCCCCCCGCCGAGGTCTTCGGCGATCAGCATCCGGATCTCGTCGACGACTTCGACGACCTCGCCGGAGGCGTCGATCGGGACGAAGATCTGCGCGGCCTCGCCGTCCTCGGAGAGGATCGGCGGAGACACTCCGTCCTGCACCCCGTCGACGGCGGCGATGTCATCGGCGAGGGACTGGATGGCGGCGAGGTCGTCCTCGCCGAGCTCGCCGTCTCCGGTCATGACCACCACGGCCGGGATGCTGTCGTCGCCGAGGAAGTCCGGCAGGCGCTCGCTCACCTGCGTCGCCTCGGCGCTCTGCGGCAGGAACGAGGACCGGTCGTTCGTGGAGACCTCGTCGACCTTTCCGAAGTACGGCCCGCCGATGGACGCCACCACGAGCCATCCCAGGACGAGAAGGGCCGGGATGCCGATCCGCAGCCATCGGGTCGGCTGGCGGCTCGCGTGATGAGGGTGTTGCATATCGCTAGCTTATCTAGCAACTGACGCGGATGCGATCACCCTAGGCTGAAGCCGATGCTCTCCGCCGTCCTCGCGCTCGCAGGCGCCCTCGTCTACGGGTCCGCCGACTTCTTCGGCGGACTCGCTGCCCGCCGACTGCGGTCGATCGTGGTGACGTCGGTTGCTGCGGCATCCGGTCTCGTCGTCTTCCTCCTCATGCTGCCGCTGGCCGGCGGCGTGTGGTCACCCGAGGATGCTTTCTGGGGCGTGCTGTCGGGCTTCGCCGGCTTCATCGCGATCGCGCTCCTGTACGCCTGTCTCGCGATCGGGCCGATGAGCATCCTCTCGCCGCTGACCGCCGTCGTCTCCGCGATCGCGCCGATGATCTGGGGACTCGTCGTCAACGGCGAGAGCCTGACGGCAATCGGATACGCCGGCCTCGGCGTCGCCCTCGTCGCGGTCGTTCTGGTGGGGTTCATCCCGGGTGAGAAGGTGGTGCGTCCGAGCGCGCGAGGACTCGTCATGGCGGTCGGGGCGGGGCTCGCGATCGGCGCGTTCCTCATCGTGATGGATCAGACGAGCCACGAGAGCGGCCTCGTGCCGATGGTGGTCAACCGCATGACCAGCACGACGGTCACGGCGGCGATCGTCGGCGTGCTCGTCGTCACGGCGCTCCGACGCGGACGGGCCGCCGGGTCGGTTTTCGACGCCCCGGCACCGGGACTTGGCGCCACCCCCACCGGGCACGCCGACCTCGAGCACGCCGTTCGGGCAGGGGACGCGACCGCCGTCACGACCGCCGCGCCCGTCGCAGCGGCGGTGGCGGCGATCCGGATGACGCGTGCGCGGGCGTGGCAGCTCGCGATCGTCTGCGGAGTGCTGGATGCCGCCGCCAACGCGCTCATGCTCTTCGCGCTGCGCGCGGGCGAGCTGTCGATCGTCTCGGCGCTGATCGCGCTGTATCCGGCCGGCACGATCCTGCTCGCCGCAGCCGTGCTGCGCGAGCGCGTCGCGGCCGTGCAGTGGATCGGACTCGCGCTCGCGCTCGTCGCCGGCGGCATGCTCGCCCTGGCGTGACCCCGCTCCTACGCTCACCTGTCGCATTCTGCGGGTCCGCTCGGCGTGTTGCGACAGGCGAGCGGGACGAGGACTCGCTCACCTGCCGCATTCCGCGGGTCCGCTCGGCGTGTTGCGACAGGCGAACGGGACGAGGACTCGCTCACCTGTCGCATTCTGCGGGTCCGCTCGGCGTGTTGCGACAGGCGAACGGGACGAGGACTCGCTCACCTGTCGCATTCCGCGCGTCCGCTCGGCGTGTTGCGACAGGCGAACGGGACGAGGACTCGCTCACCTGCCGCATTCCGCAGGCCCGCTCGGCGTGTTGCGACAGGCGAACGGGACGAGGACTCGCTCACCTGTCGCATTCCGCGGGTCCGCTCGGCGTGCTGCGACAGGCGAGCGAGACGTTCGCGCGCGAGCGGGACGTTCTCGCGCGCGCGGGACGTTCGCGGCGATCAGCCTCGGGCGAAGATCAGCACCCAGGACGCGATGAGCGCGACCGCGCCGACGCCGATGAGGCCGAGCCCGAGGCGCGCCACGGCGCGAACCGCCGGCGAGCCCTGCGTGAGCCGCATCCGATTCCGGGAGCCCCGCCGGTAGAAGATGTCGGCCATGTCCCTGCCGCCGAGTGCATGCTCCTGCTCGTGATGCAGGTGCGCCTCGTTCACGTTCCCGTCCTCGTCGAACCAGCGGACGAGCCGCCCGTGAGCGGAGTCCTCGACCACCGCGCGGGCGGGCATCCAGGCGCCGTCGAACAGGTGGAGCACGAGGGCGATCACCGCCAGCAGCGCGCCGAGACCGAAGCCGACCCACGCGAAGATCTCCGCGACGGCGTCGAGCGCTGCATCCATCTCGCCACCGCGCTCTCGACCTGTATCCAGACGTCTGAGGCCCGCCGGAAGCGGGCCTCAGACTGCGGAGCCACCTGTCAGGATTGAACTGACGGCCTTCCCATTACGAGTGGGATGCTCTACCACTGAGCTAAGGTGGCGCGCGTCGTTTGCACGATGCACGATCAACGATCTTACAGGGTGGGAAGAGCGCCCGCGAACGTGCAGGATCACGCCGGCAGGCGGCATCCGGCATCGATCATTCGCAGCGCAGCCCGTCCTCGGGAACCGTTCCATCGAGCAGGTAGCCCTCGACGGCCGCGTCCACGCACGCGTTGCCCTTGTTGTAGCCGGTATGGCCCTCGCCGACCCGTGTGACGAGCACGCCAGAGGACAGCTGCTCGGCGAGCGCCACCGCCCACTCGTAGGGTGTCGCCGGGTCGTTGGTGGTGCCGACGACCACGATCGGCGCCGCACCATCTGCGGTGATCCGGTCGCGGGTACCCGTCGGCGGGTACGGCCAGACGTCGCAGGTGCTGGGCCCCCACCAGTAGGGCGCGATGGTCGGCGCCTCCGCTGCGAGGAGCTCCTTGGCGGCGGCCTCCTCCTCGGGGGTGGTGTCGTCGGGGTAGTCCATGCAGTTGTACGCGCGGAAGCCCTCCATCAGGTTGTCGAGGTATACGCCGTCCTGGCGGTTGTAGTACGAGTCGGCCAGCAGGAAGGCGATCTCGGGATCGCCCTGCAGGACGTCCGTGAACGATCGGGTGAGAGCGGGCCAGCTGAACGGCGAGTACAGCGCCGACACGATCGACGTCGTGAGCGCGCTCGCCCCGAGCATCCGGCCGTCCGCGGCGGGCAGCGGGTCGCGGTCGACGGTCGCCAGCAGCGTCCCGAGATCGGCCATCGCCTGGTCGACCGAGCCCCGGAAGGGGCAGTCGTCGCCGGCGAGGCAGTCGGCCATGTAGGCGCGCAACGCCGAATCGAATCCGAGTGCCTGCGTCAGTCCCACCTCCATGAGGGGCACCGACGGATCGACCGCACCGTCGAGGACGAGCCTGCCGACGCGCTCCGGGAACAGCTTCGCGTACGTCGCGCCGAGGAACGTGCCGTACGAGAAGCCGAGGTAGTGCAGCTCGCGGTCGCCGAGCACGGCGCGAATGAGGTCCATGTCGCGCGCCGAGTTCTCGGTCGTGACGAAGGGCAGGATGCCATCGCTGTTGGCGTCGCAGGCCGCAGCGAACGATCGGTTGCGCTCCTCGAGCTCGGCGGTCCAGGCATCCGATCCCCGCGCACCCTCGGGGATGTCGAACAGGTAGGAGTCCATGTCGGCGGCGTCGAAGCAGACGACGGCGGTGGACTCGCCGACCCCGCGGGGATCGAACCCGATGACGTCGTATCGCTGTCGCACGGCGTCGCCGACCATGAACGCGAGCGAGTCGCGGATGCGCTGCACGCCGCTGGCCCCGGGGCCGCCCGGGTTCGTCACCAGCGACGCCATGGGCTCGCCGCCCTCGGCGCGGCTGCGGATGACCGAGAGCTCGATCGCACCGGCCCCCGGGTTCGACCAGTCGAGCGGGGCGCGCACCGTGGTGCAGTCGAAGACGTCGTCGCACGCCGCCCAATCGAGGGTCTGGTCGTAGAACGGCAGCAACTCGGCCGCGACGCCGCCGGTGTCGGGCGACGGGCTCGCCGTCGACACCGGCCGGGAGTCGGGGATGAGCGCGTAGAGGCAGCCGGTCAAGGCGACGGATGCCGCGGCGATGCCGGCCACGACGGCGAGCAGCCTCCGCGCCCGGCGGGGGCGCCGGGGAGATGGGGCGTTCACGGGGTCCTTCCGCTCGCGACGGTCACGAGCATGCTCTCGATGGCGAGGGTCGGCGCGGCATTCTGCTCGACGTTGCGGCGGGTCTCGGCGATGCGATCCACCACGGTGAGGGTGCGATCGGCCGGCCACGCGGCGGCCAGCGCCCGCAGCTCGGGTTCGAGCTCCTGGTTGATGAGGTCGCCGTCGCGGCCGAACTGCAGCATCAGGACATCGCGGAACATCGACTCGAGATCGGTGAGCACGCGGTCGATCCCGTCGCGCAGGCTCCGGGTCGCTCGACGCTTCTGGTCGTCCTCGAGCGCGGACAGCTGCGACCGCACCGCCGGAGGTACGGCTGCGCCCTCGGCCAGTCCCATGGTGCGCAGCAGACCGGTGCGCTCGGTCTCGTCGCGCTCCGCGGTGAGCGCCTTCGCGTCGTCGGTGGCCGCCTGCACGATGCGCCCGGCGACCTCGACGGCGTCGCCGACACCCCGCACACGCAGCACCGCGCGGAGGGTGTCGTCGCGGCGGGCGCGAGCCGCGGCATCCGTCGCAAGTCGCTGGGCCATGCCAATGTGGCGCTGCGCGTGCCGTGCCGACTGCTCCGCGACGGCGAGATCGGCGCCGGTGCGGTCGGCGATGAGGCGGGCGACATCGCCCACGTCGGGCTCGCGCAGCCGCAGGGTGCGCACGCGCGACCGGATGGTCGGGAGCAGATCCGCGTCGCTCGGGGCGCACAGCACCCAGACGGTCCGCTCCGGGGGCTCTTCGAGGGCCTTCAGGAGCACGTTGGAGGTGCGTTCGGCCATGCGGTCCGCATCCTCCATCACGATCACCCGGTAGCGCCCGAGCGAGGGTGCGAAGTACGAGCGCTCGACCAGGGCGCGGGCGTCCTTGATGGTGATGATGACGCCCTCGGTGCGCAGCGCGGTGAGGTCGGGATGCGTGCCGGCCAGCACCTGGCGCATCACGCGCTCGTCGCCCTCCTCGGCGATGAGCGCCGCCGCGAACGCGTACGCGAGCGTGGAGCGACCCGAGCCGGGCGGGCCGGTGATGAGCCACGCATGCGTCATCGCGGCAGGATCGGATGCCGCCTCGCGCAGCGCGCCGACGGCGGCATCCTGCCCCCAGACGTCGGTCCACGGAAGCCCTGCGACCTCGACTGCGGCATCCACATCCCCCAGCCTAAGCGCGGACACCGACGCGCCCGCCGCGCCCGTCACAGCAGCTCGGTCACACGCGCACGGACGTCCGCGGCGAGCGCCGCGGCCGGCCGGGACGCGTCGAGCACGAGGAAGCGGTCCGGCTCAGCAGCGGCGAGCGCGAGGAACTCCTCCCGCACGCGTGCGTGGAACGACTCCCGTTCCGCCTCGAGACGGTCGAAGGGCTTGTCGGCGGCGTCGAGCCGGCTGCGCGCCGCCGCGGGGTCGAGGTCGAGCAGCACCGTGAGCGCGGGCAGGAGCTGCTCCGTCGCCCACAGCGACAGGTCGCGGACCTCGTCGCGGCCGAGCACGCGCCCCGCGCCCTGGTACGCCACCGAGGAGTCGAGGTAGCGGTCCTGGATCACGACGTCGCCGCGCTCGAGCGCCGGCCGCACCACCGTCTCGACGTGGTGCGCCCGGTCGGCCGCGTAGAGCAGGGCCTCCGCGCGCGCGGCGACCTCTCCCCGGTGATGCAGCACGATGTCGCGGATGAGCACCCCGACCTCGGTGCCGCCGGGCTCGCGCGTGCGAACGACGGTGCGGCCGGCCCCGGTGAGCCACTCCTCGAGGAGCGCCGCCTGGGTGGTCTTGCCCGCCCCGTCGCCTCCCTCGAGAGTGATGAACAGCCCGCCGGTCACTTCTTGGCCGGCGCCTTCTTCGCGGTCGTGGTGCGTCGCGCCGGGCGCTTGACGGGACCCTTGGCGCGCTTGTCCGCCAGCAGCTGCACGGCGCGCTCGAAGGTGACCTCCATCGCGTCCTCTCCCCGCGGGATCGTCGCGTTGGTCTCGCCGTCGGTGACGTACGGTCCGAACCGGCCGTCCTTGAGCTTGATCGCCTTGCCGCTGGTGGGATCGGCCTCGAACTCCTTGAGGGCGCTGCTCGCACCGCGCGCGCCGTACTTCGGCTGCGCGTAGACGGCGAGCGCCTCCTCGAGCGTGATGTCGAACAGCTGCTGCTCGCTGGCGAGGGTGCGGGAGTCGGTGCCCTTCTTCAGATACGGTCCGTACCGGCCGTTCTGCGCCGTGATCGGCAGCTCGGTCTCGGGGTCGACGCCGACCGTGCGGGGCAGATCGAGCAGGCGCAGGGCCGTGTCGAGGTCGATCGTGTCGACCGACATCGAGGTGAACAGCGACGCAGTGCGGGGCTTGGGCGCGGCATCCTTCTTCGCCCCGCGCTTGGGCTTGGCTGCCGGCTCGGCCTCGACGACCTCACCGGTCACCTCGTCGACGACCTCTTCGGCGGGCGGGTCGATCTCCTGCACATAGGGACCGAACCGGCCGTCCTTGACGACGATCAGCTTGCCGTTCGCGGGGTTCTCGCCGAGCACCCGGTCGCCCGCGACCGGGGCGTCGATGAGCTCCTGCGCCTTGGCGGGCGTGAGCTCGTCGGGCGCGAGATCCTCGGGGATGTTGACCCGGCGGGGCTCGCCCTCGGGCTTGTCGGGATCGACGATCTCGAGGTACGGACCGTACTTGCCGAACCGGAGCGTGCCGACATCGCCGATCGGCGTCGAGTTGAGGGCCCGGGCGTCGATCTCGCCGAGGTTGTCGACGATGTTGCGCAGCCCCACCTGCTCCTCAGAGCCGAAGTAGAAATCCTTCAGCCAGTCCGTCCGCTTCTGCTCGCCGCGGGCGATCGCATCGAGGTCGTCCTCGAGCGCCGCGGTGAAGTCGTAGTCGACGAGATCGGCGAAGTGCTGCTCGAGCAGCCGCACCACGCTGAACGCAAGCCAGCTCGGGATGAGCGCCTGACCGCGCTTGGTGACGTACCCGCGGTTCAGGATCACGTCGATGATGCTCGCGAAGGTGCTCGGGCGCCCGATCCCCTTCTCCTCGAGCGCCTTCACGAGGCTCGCCTCGGTGTAGCGGGGCTTCGGGCTGGTCGCGTGGCCCTTCGGCTCGACGTCCTTGAGCCGAAGCACGTCGCCGACCGCGAGCTGCGGAAGCGCCTGATCCTCGGCCTTGTCGGCATCGCCTCGCTTCTCGTCGCGACCCTCCTCGTACGCCTCGAGGAATCCCTTGAAGGTGTACACGGTGCCGGATGCCGTGAACTCGACGCGGCGGCCATCGGCATCCGTCGCGAGGGTGACCGTGGTGGTCTCGTACTTGGCGTCCGACATCTGGCTGGCCATCGTGCGCTTCCAGATGAGGTCGTACAGCCGCTGCTCGTCGCGGTCGAGCTCGCCCTGCACCTCGGAGGGCGTCCGGAAGGTCTCGCCCGACGGCCGGATCGCCTCGTGCGCCTCCTGGGCGTTCTTGCTCTTGTTCGCGTACACCCGGGGGTTCAGCGGGACGGCCTTCTCGCCGTACATCGCGACAGCCTGCGCGCGCGCCGCCCGCACGGCCTGCGTGCTCAGCGCCGTGGAGTCGGTGCGCATATAGGTGATGAAGCCCTTCTCGTACAGGCGCTGCGCAACGCTCATGGCGTGCTTCGCGCTCATCGAGAGCTTGCGGCCGGCCTCCTGCTGCAGCGTGGAGGTCGTGAAGGGCGCCTTGGGACTGCGTGTGCCGGGCTTGGACTCGAGATTCGAGACGGATGCCTCACCTCGCGCCTCGATCGCGGCGGCGAGTGCGCGCGCCTCGGCCTCGTCGAGGATCAGCACCGCCTTCTTCAGCTCGCCGCGGTCGTCGAAGTCGGTGCCGCGGGCCAGCGGCGCGCCGTCGACCCGGGCGAGCCGGGCGGCGAAGGAGTCGGACGCCCTGACGGCGAGGGTCTCGATGTCCCAGTAGGACGCCGAGACGAATGCCATGCGCTCGCGCTCGCGGTCGACGACGAGCCGGGTCGCGGCGGACTGGACGCGGCCGGCCGACGTGCCCTGCTGCACCTTGAACCACAGCACGGGGCTGACGTCCCACCCGAAGAGACGGTCGAGGATGCGGCGGGTCTCCTGCGCGTCGACGAGCGCGAGGTCGAGCTCTCGCGTGTGGTCGACGGCGGCGCGGATCGCGTCCTGGGTGATCTCGTGGAAAACCATCCGCTTGACGGGCACCTTCGGCTTGAGCGTCTGGAGGAGGTGCCACGCGATCGCCTCGCCCTCGCGATCCTCATCGGTGGCGAGCAGGAGCTCGTCGGCCCCCTTCAGCGCGCGCTTGAGCTCGGCGACGGTCTTGCGGCCGCGCTCGCTCTCGACGTAGTAGGGGTCGAACCCGTTCTCGATGTCGATCGAGTACTTGCCGTAGGCCTGCTTCTTGTCGGCCGGGATGTCCTTCTTGTCCGCCAGATCGCGGATGTGCCCGACCGAGCTGAGCACCTCGTAGCCGTCGCCGAGGTAACCCTGGATCGACCGCATCTTCGTCGGAGACTCGACGATGACGAGCTTCTTGCCTTCTGCCAACGGGGGCGTCCTTTCTTCGACGCACACCATACACGCCGAATACCGGCGTAGTTGCTGGGAGCGGCAGAACCGGCCCTCCGGCTGGCCGGTCGATCACGGTGGCGGACCGGCCCTTGCGGAGGCCGCCGCGGGGAGATGCGCGAACGTCGACGAGACCGTGACGGTCGCGATCAGCCCGTCGACGGCGCACTCAGCGAGCTCGGCTCCCCCGGCATCCGCCATCATCTCGGCGACCTCGCACGGGACTCCCTGCACCGCGCCCGAGGCGGCATCAGCCGCGGCGAGCGCGGCGGCATCGGCGATGCCCGCGAGGCGCTGGCCGAACACGGCCGCGGAGCCGACGGTGACGAACCCGGCGGTCACCGCTGCGGCGCATGCGACGAGACCGACGGCGGCCACGGCGCCGGCCATCACCGGCCCCCGGCCAGTGCACAGCTGGTCGCGGTGATCCGCAGCGGCAGCGCCGCGGGCGCAGGCGCGGAGGCCTCCACGCACACGAGATCGCCCCGCGATTCGATGACGGCGATCCCGCCCGGCTGGGCCTGCGCGACCACCGCGCGCACCCGCGCGTCGGTCTCGCCGCGGGCCGCGAGCCGCGCGGCATCCGCCGCGGCATCCTGCAGCCGCACCTGACTGGCGCTCGCGCCGAGGGCGCCGACGCCGAGCAGGAGGACGAGGATCACGGCGGGCAGCGCCACGGCGAACTCGGCGACGACCGACCCACGATCGTCGCCGAGCCACCGTGAGCTCATGCGACCGTGAGGGCGCGGCGGATGAGATCGGTGAGGATGCCGCGCACCTCGTCGCTGCGCATGATGATCACCAGCAGGCCGGCGAACGCGACGGCGGCCATCGTCGCGATCGCGTACTCAGCGGTCGCGGCTCCGGTGTCGTCGGCGGCGAACAGCCGGGCTGCTGCGCGGCGGGTGAGGGGAGGAAGGGACATGTCGACTCCTGTTCTGTTGAGCGGGCGGGCACGGTCGGGGTCAGATCGGGACGGGCATCGTCGTCATGACGCTGAGCAGCATGGGCGCGACGCCGAGCAGGAGGAAGGCGGGCAGGGTGCACACGCCCAGCGGCAGCAGGAGGCGCGACGACAGCCGCGCCGCGCGGAGCCTCCCGTCGACGCGGGCGCGGTGTCGCGCCTGCGCCGCCGAGGCGCGCAGCAGCTCGACGGCCGGCACCCCGGCGGCGCGGGAGAGGGCGAGGACAGCGTCCGTCTCGGGCTCGATGCCCTCCCCCGTCGCCTGCCCGCTCGCCTGCTGTCCTGTCCCCTGCTGTGCTGTCGCCTGCTTTCCTGTCGCCTCGCGGACCACGCTCGTCGCCCGTTCGATCGACACCCCGCCGCTCAGCGCGATGGCGAGGATCTCAGCGCCGAGACCGGGCACCCCGCCGTCGGCAGACGCCCGGCGCACGAGCGCAGCGGTCCACCGCCGCGCGATGAGGATGAGCAGCGCGCCCGCGGCGAGACACGCGAGCCCCAGCGGACTCGACGAGAGCACGCCGAACGTGTCGAACCCCAGCGCGGCGCCGAGCGCGACGGCCACGAGCGGCAGCCAGGCCATGAGCCGCGCCGTTCCGGCCGGCTCGGCCAACGCGATCCGCACGTCGTCCGCGGCCTCCTGCGCATCGCGGAGCGCCGCGGCCAGTCCGCGAAGACTCTCGGCGAGCGGTGCGCCGACGGTGGTCGCCACCTGCCACGCGTCCGCGACGTCCCGCCACGGCTCGGTCGCTGCCGGCACAGCGGCCGGACGCGTGCGTCGACCCGGGCGCGACGGAGGCTCCCCGGCCGCGAGGATCGCGTCGGACAGTGGGATGCCGCGCGCACCCGCGGCCGCCACGCGCACCGCGCGCTCGTCCCCTGCCTCGGCGAGGTACGCCCACGCGCGTCCCGGCGCCACGCCGGCCTGCAGCAGCACGGCGAGCCGGAGGATCGTGTCGGCGGCCGTCGCGGCATCCGTCCTCTTCTTTCGCTCGTTCACCCGCCCGGCCACGAGACCTCCTCGACCCCGAGCCGGCCCGACGGGTCCACCACCGGCCGGCCGATCCCCGCGAGCCGTCGCGTGCCGTCGGCGCTCCGCTCGACGTGGAGCACGAGACCGATGGCGCTCGCCACCTGCCGGGCGACGGCGTGATCGTCGAGGTCTGCGAGCGCGCCGAGCGCCTCGAGCCGCGCGGGCAGGTCGGCGAGGCTGTTCGCGTGGACGGTGCCGGCGCCGCCGTCGTGGCCGGTGTTGAGGGCGGAAAGAAGTTCGCGCACCTCATCGCCGCGGCACTCGCCGACCACGAGGCGGTCCGGGCGCATCCGCAGTGCCTCGCGCACGAGCCTGGCCAGTCCGATCGCCCCGGCGCCTTCGAGGTTCGCCTGCCGCGCCTCCAGACGGACGTGATGGGGGTGGTCGATGCGCAGCTCGGCGACGTCCTCGATCGTGACGATCCGCTCGTGGGCGGGCGCGGCGGCCAGCAGCGCGGCGAGCAGCGTCGTCTTGCCGGCGCCGGCGGCACCCGTCACCAGCAGGTTCACGCGGCGCCGCACGGTGTCTTCGAGCCGCGCACGCACGCGTTCGTCGAACATTCCACCCTCGGCGAGCATGCCCAGCGTGGGCCGCTCCCGCTGCGGGACGCGGATGGAGATGGCGGTGCCGTCGGCCGATATCGGGGGCAGGACGGCGTGCACCCGCATCCCGCCGTCCAGACGCACGTCGACGCACGGCGACGCGTCATCGAGGTGCCGCCCGCCGAGCCCGATGAGCGCCACCGCGAGCTCACGCACCTCCGCCTCGGCCGCGCGCCACCCCGGCACCGGCACGGGTCCGCGACCGCGGTCCACGAACAGCCCCGACGCGCCGTTGACGAACAGGTCGGTGACGCCCGGCTCGTCCAGGTAGGCGGCCAGTGGTGCGAGTGCCGGGGAGTCGGCGCGCGTCGCGGTCGCCGTGCCCGTTGCCGCGACCGCGGTTGCGCCGGTCGCGGTCGCCGCCCGGGCGGCGGGTCGCTCGAGCCGCCACTCGGCTGCGCCCACGGTCGCCGGTGACGGCGGCGCAGCCGACTGCGGCCGCGGTGCGGAGTCGTGCTGCGCCGCGGCAGGAGACCGGCGCGGCTGGACGACGAACGGCTCGGTCATGCCCCGACGCTAGGGCTCGGCCGCGTCGCAGATCGGCGCTGTTCGAGGGTCGGTGGACAACTCGCGGCGAGCTCCGCCTGGGGAGGAGCCGTCGACGGCGTGGGAGCGCGACCAGAAAAAGGGGCGGCATCCCATGGGGGGAATGGGATGCCGCCACGCGCGACACCACTCTTCGGGGGGTGATTCGGGTGCCGCAATGCCAGAATCTAATGTTCGGCCGCTCAGAAGCTTATGCGACGACATGCAACCTGCCAAACAAATCCGCCCTGATGGCGACTGATATATCGGTCGAGTCCACAAACCCCACTCCCCACTATCGGAGGTAGTGTGCGGGGACGTGCCGCGATTACAGTGCCTGACATACTCGCCGGGTCCTCGCCCGCCGCAAGTTCGACCACATCATCGCCGCAAGGGAGCGCGCCACATGAGCACCCAGATCGACCACATGAGCAGTCAGATCGACCACCTCCTCAACGAGACGCGGCGGTTCGCGCCGTCGGATGACTTCGCGAGCAACGCCGTGGCCACGCGGGAGCTGTACGACGCAGCGCGGGAAGATCGTGACGCCTTCTGGGCAGAGCAGGCGCGTGCGCTGCACTGGCACACTCCGTTCACGCAGGTTCTCGACTGGTCGAACCCGCCGTTCGCGAAGTGGTTCGACGACGGCGAGCTGAACGTCGCCTACAACTGCCTCGACCGCCACGTGGAGGCCGGCAACGGCGACCGCGTCGCGCTGCTGTGGGAGGGCGAGCCGGGCGACGAGCGCCGTGTCACCTACGCGGAGCTCACCGACGAGGTCAAGCGGCTCGCGAACGTGCTCGAGGGTCTCGGCATCGGACACGGGGACCGCGTCGCGATCTACATGCCGATGATCCCCGAGGCGATCGCCGCGATGCTCGCCGTGGCGCGCATCGGGGCGATCCACTCCGTCGTGTTCGGCGGCTTCTCCGCCGACAGCCTCCGCGCCCGTATCGACGACGCCGGCGCCCGGCTCGTGATCACCGCCGACGGCGGCTACCGCAAGGGCAAGGTCTCGCCGCTCAAGCCCGCCGTCGACCTCGCGCTCGCCGACCGCAACGGCTCGGGCGTCCAGGAGACCGTCGAGCACGTGATCGTGGTGCGGCGCGGCGGCAACGACGTCGGCTGGACCGAGGGACGCGACCTGTGGTGGCACGAGGTCGTGCCCGCGGCATCCGCCGAGCACGAGGCGCAGGCCTTCCCGTCCGAGAACCCGCTGTTCATCCTCTATACGTCCGGCACAACGGGGAAGCCGAAGGGCATCCTGCACACGTCCGGCGGATATCTCACCCAGGCCGCGTTCACGAACAGGGTCGCGCACGACATCCATCCTGAGACGGATGTCTTCTGGTGCACCGCCGACATCGGGTGGGTGACCGGACACAGCTACGTCACCTACGGGCCTCTCGCCAACGGCGCGACCCAGGTGCTGTACGAGGGCACACCCGACACTCCGCACCCCGGCCGCTGGTGGGAGATCGTGGAGAAGTACGGCGTCACGATCTTCTACACCGCGCCGACCGCGATCCGCTCGTTCATGAAGATCGGCCGCGCGATCCCCAAGAAGTTCGACCTGTCGTCGCTGCGCCTCCTCGGGTCGGTGGGCGAGCCCATCAACCCCGAGGCATGGATGTGGTACCGCAAGATCATCGGCGGCAAGACCGCGCCGATCATCGACACGTGGTGGCAGACAGAGACCGGCGCGATGATGATCTCCGCCCTGCCGGGCGTCACCGAAACCAAGCCCGGGTCGGCGCAGGTTCCCCTCCCCGGCATCTCGGTCGACGTCGTCGATGAGGACGGCTCGCACGTGGGCAACGGCAACGGGGGCCTCCTCGTCATCACGGAGCCCTGGCCTTCGATGCTGCGCGGCATCTGGGGCGATCCGGAGCGCTACGTCGAGACGTACTGGGAGAAGTTCCAGAAGCAGGGCTACTACTTCGCCGGCGACGGCGCCCGCCTCGACGAGGACGGCGACGTGTGGCTGCTCGGCCGCGTCGACGACGTCATGAACGTGTCGGGGCACCGCCTGTCGACGACCGAGATCGAGTCGGCGCTGGTCGGCAACGAGGCGGTCGCCGAGGCTGCGGTTGTCGGCGCGTCGGACGAGACCACCGGTCAGGCGGTCGCCGCGTTCGTCATCATCAAGCGGAGCTACCTCGCCGCGCACTCCCCCGACGGGCTCGCCCAGGCGCTGCGACTGTGGGTCGGCGAGCAGATCGGCCCGATCGCCCGCCCCCGCGACGTCTACATCGTCGAGGAGCTGCCCAAGACCCGCTCCGGCAAGATCATGCGACGTCTGCTGCGCGACGTCGCCGAAGGCCGCGAGGTCGGCGACACGACGACCCTCGCCGACACCGCCGTCATGAGCGTGATCTCGGCGCAGGTGAGGTAGCCGCAGCCCGCCACCCGCACCTCCACGTTCGCGAAACAGCATCGGTGCACCGAGACAGCAACTACCGGTTGCAGTTTCGGTGCACCGATGCAGTCTCGCGAGAAGGGGGTGGGATGCCGTGGCTCAGGCCACCGAGAAGACGACCTCGACCTCGACGGGGCTGTCGAGGGGGAGCACGGGCACGCCCACGGCCGATCGGGCGTGGCGCCCGGCATCCCCGAAGATCTCGCCGAGCACTTCGCTCGCACCGTTGATCACGCCCGGCTGGCCGGTGAACTCGGGGACGGATGCCACGAACCCGGTGAGCTTGACGACGCCGGCGAGCCGGTCGACGCCGCCGGCGACCGCAGCGGCCGCGGCGATCGCGTTGAGCGCGCACTGGCGGGCGTAGCCGTTGGCGTCGGACGCCGGGACCAGGCCGGGTCCGTCGCCGACCTTTCCCGTCGCCGGCAGCGCGCCGGCCACCATCGGGAGCTGGCCGGAGGTGTAGACGAGGTCGCCGTGCGCCTTCGCCGGGATGTACGCGGCGACGGGAGGGACGACCGAGGGGAGCTCGATGCCGAGTTCGGCGAGGCGGGCCGAGACGCTCATCACTGGCCCTCGAACTGGCGGGCGGCCTGCGCCGCGGCACCCAGGCCCGCGTTCGCCGCAGCGCCCGCTCCGTCGCTCACCGGCCGCTTGAGGTAGGCGACGAGGCCGCCCTCGGGTCCCGGCACGACCTGCACGAGCTCCCAGCCCTGCTTGCCCCAGTTGTTGAGGATCGCGGCGGTGTTGTGGATGAGCAGGGGCGTGGTGAGGTACTCCCACGTGGTCATGAAGGCTCCCGAGGAAGTGGTGGGCGGATGCTGGGGAACAGCCGTCAGGGCGCGCTCCATCAAGGGTTCGCCCAGGGTTCTCCCCTACGATCAAGCCTATGCCTGATACGAAACGAACGGCTACGGGTGTGCTCGGCGGTCTCGCCGGCCTCGTGGCCCTGAGCGCTGCCGCGGGAATTCTCATCACCGCCACGGTGACCCCCGCGATCGCGGTTTCGGGGTATGCCGCATCGAGCGCGATCGGTCTGTTCGACAAGCTTCCGAGCGTCCTCGAGATCGACAAGCTCATGCTGCCGTCGACCTACTACGCGATGAACCACGACACCGGCGAGTACGTCGAGATGGCGACGTTCTACGACCAGAACCGCTCCCCGGTGGAGTTCGACGAGGTCGCACCGGTGATGTTCGACTCGATCCTCTCGAGCGAGGACCCGCGCTTCTATCAGCACGGCGGCGTCGACCTGATCGGCACCACTCGAGCGCTGCTGAGCAACGCGACGTCGAGCGGCGCGACCCAGGGCGGATCGTCGATCAGCCAGCAGTACGTCAAGAACGTGCTCATCCAGCGCTGCGAGCGCGACGCCGTCGCCACCGAGGAGCTCAGCGAGGGTGAGGTTCTGCAGAAGTGCTGGAGCGACGCCACCACCGCCGAGGGTGCCGACGGGTATCAGCGCAAGGTGCAGGAGATGCGCTACGCGATCACCCTGGAGCAGAAGTACTCGAAGAACGACATCCTGCTCGGGTACCTCAACATCGCGAACTTCGGCGGGCAGACGTACGGCGTCGACGCCGCCGCCCAGTACTACTTCGGGGTCTCCGCCGCAGACCTCTCGCTCAGCCAGGCGGCCACGCTCGCCGGCGTCGTGCAGAACCCGAACACCTACCGGATCGACAAGTCCGCCGGCTCCATCACCGATAAGGACGGCAACACCTACAACAAGGCGCCGGACGGATTGATCGACGACATCAACCCCGGCCAGCTCGCCGCGCTCGACACCCTGCTCAAGGCGGGGAAGATCACCGACGAGCAGTACGTGGCCGCGGCCGACGGGTACAGCGCGACCAAGGGTCGCCAGCTCTACGTGCTCAGCCGCCTTCTCGACGACGGCAAGATCACCCAGGAGCAGTACGAGGCGGCCGTGATCGAGCCGATCACCCCGAACGTCCATGAGGCCACACGAGGCTGCGCGGTGGCTCGCGGCTCCGCATACTTCTGCCAGTACGTGCGCGACATCGTGAAGAACGATGACGCGTTCGGCGCGACCGAAGCGGAGCGCGAGAAGGCGCTCAAGCGCGGCGGGCTCAGCATCTACACGACGATCGACTATCGCGTGCAGGCGGCCGCCGAGGAGACCATGAGGGCGAACGTCCCGGCATCCGTCGACTGGATGAAGCTCGGGTCCACGATCGTGAGCATCGAGGCCGATACCGGGCGGATTCTCGCCATCGCCCAGAACACGCAGTTCAGCGAGGCGGCCGACGCAGGATCCAATCCCGACCTCAGCTCCCTCGTGTTCGCGGGCGACAAGACCTACGGCTCGTCCGGCGGATTCAGCGCGGGGTCGACCTTCAAGCTCTTCACGCTCATCGACTGGCTCGAGAAGGGTCACTCGCTGAACGAGGCCGTCAACGGACGTGATCGTCCCATGACGCGCTTCCCGGCCGAATGCATCGGCGGCATGTGGACCGGCAGCTACCAGCCCGGCAACTTCGGACGCGTCGGTGGCCGCTTCGGCACGCCCATGCAGTTCACCGCATCATCGCTGAACACCGGCTACCTCGGCATGGCGGCCCAACTCGATCTGTGCGACATCATGGACGTGGCCACCAAGATGGGTGTGACGCGCGGCACGGGAGAGGTGATCCCCGTCGACGGGCCGGGCCAGGTCATCGGATCCGACAACGTCTCGCCCCTCGCTATGGCCGCCGCCTACGCCACGGTCGCCAATAACGGCATCTACTGCCAGCCGCGCGCCATCGACCGGATCCTCGATTCCGACGGCAACGAGCTCCCGCTGCCCGTGCGCACCTGCACTCCGGTTCTCGACCCAGCCGTAGCGGCCACCGCTGCGCACGCGTTCCAGGGAGTGATGAACGGGGGCGGCACCGGCGCCGCGGCCAACACGCGCGACGGCGTCCCGCTCATCGGCAAGACCGGAACACACCAGGAGCTGCAGACCTGGATGATCGAGTCGAGCACGAAGGTAGCCACGGCGGCATGGGTCGGCAACTACGACGAAGAGGTGAGCATGTTCCGCGCGTTCGGACAGCTCCGCTACACCCTGGCCAGGGAGACACAGCGCGCCGCGAACGCCATCTACGGCGGCAACGCCTTCCCCGCACCCGACCGCAACCTCATGCGCCAGGTGCTCATCGACCTGCCGGACGTCCTCGGCATGCCGCTGGACCAGGCCACCAAGACGCTCGAGGATGCCGGATTCGAGGTTGTCGTCGGCGCTCCTGTCGACTCCTCCGACGCAGAGGGCATCATCGCCGCGCAGAGCCCCGAAGCGGGCAAGGTCCCCGGCGGCACGCCGATCACGATCCACCCCAGCAACGGACAGGGGGTCACGATCCCTGATGTCGCGGGACGCAACCTCAATGCGGCGATCAGCTCGATCCGGGGTGCCGGGTTCGGGAACGTCCAGCCGGGCACCTGCACCGAGGATGAATCGGCGGGCGGCCAGCCCAAGGCGACGAGCACCACGCCCGGCGCCGGATCGATGGTCAATCGCAACACGGCGATCTCGGTGAACTACGTCGCGACGAGCTGCTCCAGCGGCGGGTCCGGCGGCGGCTCCGGCGGAGGCTCTGGCGGCGGCTCCGGCGGCAACGGGTAGTGCCGGCATCCGCTTCTCGTACCGCCCTCACCACGCTCGGCGTGGTGGGGGCGGTCGGCGCGGGTGCGGCGATCTGGGGCATCGGCATCGAGCGGTATCTGTTCACCGTCCGCGAGCACGTGGTGCCGATCCTGCCGCGGGGCGCGGCGCCCCTCCGCGTCCTGCACCTGTCGGACGCGCACATGGCGCCGTGGCAGCGCCGCAAGCAGGCGTGGATCGCCGCTCTCGCCGAGCTTCAGCCCGACCTGATCGTCAACACCGGCGACAACCTGGGCCACGTCGACGGACTCCGCGGGCTGCGATCGGCCCTCGGTCCGCTGCGCGGCATCCCGGGCGTCTTCGTGCACGGGTCGAACGACCACGTGGCTCCGTCGCCGCGCAACCCCTTCAAGTACTTCACTGGTCCGTCGGACATCCGCATGACGGCCGAGCCGCTCGACACGCAGGCCCTCGACGGGTACCTCAGCGAGGAACTCGGCTGGCTCGACCTCAACAACGCCGTCGGGTCGCTCGAGGTCGCCGGACGCCGCGTCGACTTCTTCGGCGTGAGTGACGCGCACCGCGGCTGGGATCGCCTGGACGCGCTCCCCGACCCGCTCGCGGAGCTCCGCGACGATGCCGACCCGGCCCTCACGATCGGCGTCACCCACGCCCCGTACCGGCGTGTGCTCGACACCTTCGCCGACCTCGGCGCTGATACGATCCTCGCCGGGCACACCCACGGCGGCCAGGTGCGCCTCCCCGGGTTCGGCGCGCTCGTGGCCAACTGCGACATTCCGTTGCGTCAGGCGCGGGGCTTGAGCACGTGGCATCACGGCGACCGCTCGGTGCCCCTCAACGTGAGCGCGGGACTCGGGCATTCGATCTACGCTCCGGTGCGCTTCGCGTGCCGTCCCGAGGCGTCGCTGCTCACGCTGGTGCCGCGCTCCTGACCGCACCGGCGGACCCTCCCGGTTCGAAGCACGCCCGCTCATCGGGTAGACTCGGAGGGTTGCCACGGGGTGTGGCGCAGCTTGGTAGCGCGCTTCGTTCGGGACGAAGAGGCCGCAGGTTCAAATCCTGTCACCCCGACCAAACAGTGCGGCGGCCGCCGAAGGTGGTCGCCGTGCTGGTTGATCAGGGTGACCGGACGCGGCCTGCACACGCAGGCGGGCCCACGCCGCCAGAGGCTCCGCCGAGCGCGCAGCGATCCGTGGAGGGGCGGTGGGGACAAATCCTGTCACCCCGACCATGAGAGGCCCTGCCGGAAGGTGGGGCCTTTCGTCTGAGCGAACCGGAGCACCATGACCAGCAGCATCCCCCCTCGACTCGTCGCCTTCGATCTCGACGACACGCTCGCACCGTCGAAGAGCGCGATCGACCCTCGCATCGGCGACCTGCTCGTCGCCCTGGCCGCGCGCGTCGAAGTGGCGATCATCTCGGGCGGGCAGCTCGCGCAGTTCATGTCGCAGGTTGTCGATCGGCTTCCGGATGCCGCAACCGCCGTCGCCGGCAGCATCCACCTGCTCCCCACGTGCGGCACGCAGTACTACCGCCTCGCCGAGGACGGCGTCACGACCGTCTACGCCCACACCCTGACCGACGACCAGAAGGCGCGCGCTCTCGCCGCCGTGGAGGACGAGGCGCGGCGGATGGGGCTGTGGGAGAGCGAGACGTGGGGTCCGATCCTCGAGGACCGCGGCTCGCAGATCACGTTTTCGGCACTCGGCCAGCGAGCGCCTGTCGCCGCGAAGACGGCGTGGGACCCGACCGGCGCCAAGAAGAACAGCCTTCGCGCGGCCGTCGCCGAGCGCCTCCCCGACCTCGAGGTGCGCTCGGGCGGATCGACTTCGGTCGACATCACCGAGCGTGGCATCGACAAGGCCTACGGGATGCGGCAGCTCGTCGAGCAGACCGGCATCCCGCTCGACGACATGCTGTTCGTCGGCGACCGGCTCGATCCCGACGGCAACGACTACCCGGTGCTCGCGATGGGCGTCGCCTGCCAGGCCGTCGAGGGCTGGGAGGACACCGCCGCGTTCCTCGAGGAGCTGATCCCCACGCTCCCGACCCGCTGACGCGGGCGCGTCCGTCCGCTCGCGCGGTCGGAACCGGCAATCGCGGTCGTTCTCGGCGGGGCGCCCGTCGGCTCGCGCTACCGAAAACCGGTAAACGCGGTCGGGCCGGTCGGCTCGCGCGGTCGAAACCGGTAATCGCGGTCGTCGCGTTCTGGCGCGAGTGGCGCTTTCGACCGCGCGAGCGTTTCGGGCCGCGGCGAGCGCGCCGGACCGCGCGAGCGGCGGTTTCGACCGCGCGAGCGGGTGCTGGGGTGGCCGCGAGGGGCGACTCAGCCGAGCACGTCGGTGCCCGCCGGGGCGGGGTTGGCTCCCTTCGCCCGCGCCTTGCTCGACGCGGCCGGGCGGCTCGTCGCCCTCGCGCTGCGGACGCTCGACCCGGAAAGTGCCGGCCCGCCCACCGGAACCAGCCGCTGCAGCTGAGTAACGTGGCCCGGCTCGAGCTCGGCGAGCGTCGAGACGCCCAGGAGGCGCATCGTCCGCTCGATCTCGGTGCGCAGGATCTCGATCGTCCGGTCGACGCCCTGGCGTCCGCCGGCCATCAGTCCATACAGGTAGGCGCGGCCGATGAGCGTGAACTTCGCGCCGAGCGCGATCGAGGCGACGACGTCGGCGCCGTTCATGATCCCGGTGTCGATCATCACGGTCGCGTCCGCGCCCACCTCGCGGACGACCTTCGGCAGCAGGTGGAACGGGATCGGCGCGCGATCCAGCTGCCGTCCGCCGTGGTTGGACAGGATGATGCCGTCGACGCCGGAGTCGACGAGCCGCACCGCGTCCTCGACGTTCTGCACGCCCTTGACGACGAGCTTCCCCGGCCACAGGTCGCGGATGATCGCGAGGTCGTCGAAGCTGATCGTGGGGTCCATCGCCGCGTTCAGGAGCTCGCCCACGGTGCCGCCGGTGGTCGACAGTGACGCGAACTCGAGCTTGGGCGTCGTGAGGAAGTCGTACCACCACCACGGGCGCGGGATCGCGTTGAGGATCGTGCCGATGGTCAGCTGCGGCGGGATGGAGAACCCGTTGCGCTTGTCGCGCAGGCGCGCGCCGGCGACGGGCGTGTCGACGGTGAACTGCAGCGTGTCGAACCCCGCTGCGGCGGCGCGCCGCGCGAGCTCGTACGAGATCTCCCGATCGCGCATGACGTAGAGCTGGAACCAGTTGCGTCCGTGCGGGTTCGCCGCCTTGACCCCCTCTATCGAGGTGGTTCCGAGGGTCGAGAGGGTGAACGGGATGCCGGCGGCGCCCGCCGCCGCTGCACCGGCCGACTCCCCCTCGGTCTGCATGAGACGCGTGAACCCGGTCGGCGCGATGCCGAAGGGCAGTGCCGACGGCCCGCCGAGGATCTCCACCGAGGTGTCGACGTCGGGAGCGGGACGCAGGATGCCGGGGTGGAACTCGATGTCCTCGAAGGCCTGGCGCGCCCGCGTCAGCGACAGCTCGCCCTCCGCCCCGCCGTCGGTGTAGTCGAACGCCGCCTTGGGCGTCCGCCGCTTGGCGATCGCGCGCAGGTCGTAGATGGTGAGGGCGGCATCGAGCCGGCGCTTCCTCCCGTCGAACTCGGGCTTCTTGAAGCTCATGAGCTCGAGGAGCTCGGCGGGCTTGGGGAGCTGGCGGGTGACCATGATGGTCCTTTCGTCAGTGTCGTCAGGGCGGGGATCGTCAGGTGACGTCGCGGGAGAGGCCGGCCTCGGCGTAGTACCCCGTGATGTGGTCGTGGATGAGGCTGCGCGCGAGCGCGCCGTCGCCGGCGTCCACGGCGGCGACGATGCCGCGGTGCTCCTGTCGGAGGCGACGTGCCGCGGCATCCCAATCCGTGATGCCGGCAACCCCCGCCTGCACATACGACTCGATCGCCGTGCGCAGTCCCGCCATCATCGCCGCGATGACGACGTTGCCGGAGGCGTCGGCCAGCGCGAGGTGCAGCTGTGCGTCGAGGGCGAGGAACTCCGCGGGAGTGAGGTCGGGGGCGTCCATCGCGTCGAGGACGGCGTGCGCATCGACGGTGCGCCGGTCGGAGTCGGCGGCGAGCGCGGAGACCACGGCGGACTCGAGCACGAGGCGGGTCTTGACGACATCGTCGAGCGGGAACCCGTTCGCGGCGACCTGCAGTCGAAGGAGAGCCGACATGCCCCCGCGTGGGGTCGCGACGATGATCGCCCCGGAGGTCGGTCCGGAGCCGGTGCCGGTGCGGATGAGCCCCATCACCTCGAGCACCCGCAGCGCTTCGCGCACGCTGGATCGCCCGACGCCGAGTGTCGTGGCGAGCTCGCGCTCGGGCGGCAGCCGGTCGCCGGGAGCGAGGCGCCCGTCCAGCAGGTCGGTCTCGATGCGCTCGAGGACCGTCTGCCACGCGCGCGTGCTCGAAGCGGTCTGCCTCGTCGTCGCGTCCATGCGCCTCCTTCGGCCTCTTCGCACCTGTGGCCTGACCACATCGACCTTGACCACAGTACCCAGTGTGGTCAGACCACGCAACACGACCCACGGAGCAAGGACGGCACGGCGTGACGCGCCACGAAGCGCGAAGCGGGCCGATGCGTCGTACGCTGATGCCATGGATCCCCTCCTCCTCGTCCTCGTCGTCGCGGGCGCGACGTGCGCCTTCTGCTGGATCGCATCTCTCATCACGAAGGACACCTCGTGGGTCGACCGGCTCTGGTCGATCGTTCCCGCGGTCTACGTGTGGATCTTTGCGATCGCGGCTCTGATCGAGGGGAAGGATGCCGCACGCCTCGTCGTCATGGCCGTGCTGGTCACCGCGTGGGCGGCGCGCCTGACGTTCAACTTCGCGCGCAAGGGCGGCTACACCGGGATGGAGGACTACCGCTGGGCGATCCTGCGCGGCCGAATGAGCCCGGCGCAGTTCCAGCTGTTCAACCTCTTCTTCATCGTGCTGTACCAGAACGCCCTGCTCGTGCTCATCACGCTCCCGGCATACATCGCGCTGCAGCATCCGATGCCCTTCTCGGGGTGGGATGCCGCCTTCGCCGTGTTGTTCGCCGCCTTCCTCGTGGGCGAGTTCATCGCCGACCAGCAGCAGTGGACGTTCCACCAGGCGAAACGCCGCGCCGGGGGGACGCTCGAACCCGGATTCGTGACGACGGGGCTCTTCCGCGTGAGCCGCCACCCGAACTTCTTCTTCGAGCAGGCGCAGTGGTGGGCGTTCTACGCGCTCGGCGCCAGCGCCGCCGTCGCGGCAGGCCTCGGGCTCTGGGGCGGGGCGGTGAACTGGACCATCGCCGGTGCGGCGCTGCTGACCCTCCTGTTCATCGGCTCGACGATCTTCACCGAGTCGATCACCGCGTCGAAGTATCCCGCCTACGCCGAATACCAGCGGACGACCTCGATGCTCGTGCCGCTCCCCCCACGTCGGCGCGCCGCAGAAGCGACTGCGTGAGACGGCGCCGGCTCAGCTCAGCCGGCCGCCCGACTCGCGCAGGTAGCACTCCGCGCACATCGACTCGTAGGTCACCCGGTCGGCCGTCAGTTCGTCGATGGCGACCTGGTCGCCCTCGAACACGAACCGGCCGCCCACCAGGCGCGCGTTGAAGAGCGCCTTCCGCCCGCACCGGCAGATGGTCTTCAGCTCCTCGAGGCTGTGCGCGAGTTCGAGGAGCCGCAGTGAGCCCGGGAACGCCTGGGTCTGGAAGTCGGTGCGGATGCCGTATGCCAGCACCGGAATGCCATCGAGCACGACGATCCGCAGCAGGTCGTCGACCTGCGCCGGGGTGAGGAACTGCGCCTCGTCGATGAGGAAGCACGCGACGTCGATGGGGCGACCGGTCGGCTGCGGCTCGGGGATGAGCGCGTCGACGGCGTCGCGCTGCACGCGCGCGCGATGCTCGGCGAACAGGGCGCGCAGATCGTCGTCGGGACGGATCAGGAAGTCGACCGCACGCGTGACGCCGAGGCGGCTCGAGATCTCCCCGGCACCCTTGGTGTCGATCTCGGGCTTGGCCAGCAGCACGTGCTGACCGCGCTCCTCGTAGTTGTAGGCCGCCTGCAGGAGCGATGTCGACTTGCCCGAGTTCATCGCGCCGTAGCGGAAGTACAGTTTGGCCACGTGCCGAGCGTAGTCGAGGGGGCGCAGCGATCGGTCGGCCGGCCGGCTCATCGGCCGCCGAAGCCGCCGCCTCCCCCTCCGCCGCCCGAGAAACCGCCGCCGGACGAGCCGCCGGACGACGACCAGCTCGAGCTCGACGATGAGCTCGACGACGAGCCGCCGCTGGACACGGGGGTCGCGGCGAGCCGCCCGATCGACCATGACGCGTCCGTGAGCGAGCGCGAGGTGACCGCGTCGAAGAGAGTCGAGTGGGCGGCGGTCTCGGCATCCGTCCCCGCAGCGCTGCGGATCACCTTCACCCAGTCGCGCTCCATCCCGAACAGCACCGCATACGGCAGGAGCCGCTCGTAGAGGTTGACGATGTCAGCACCGGGCGCGTTCGGCTCGTCTCCGTACCGCCGCCGCGAGGACGACACGAGATCGGCGGTCGCCGGCGACTGAGCCGCTCGGAGCCGGTCCTCCTCCGCCAGCCGCAGATACCGCCGGATGCCCTCGAGGTACGTCTTGTGCATCCCGCCGGCCAGGGTGAGGGTCGATTTCGGCATCCGCACCACCGGGAGCCCGAAGAAGCCGAAGAGGGCGCTGCCGATGGCCACGAGGTAGATGACGTTCCCGATCGGCCCGAGGTCGTCGAGCACCGAGATCGCCCCGTCCGAGAAGAAGATGAGGGCGAAGCCGACGAACATCCCGATGAAGATGCACGCGCCGCGGACGGCGCCGATCCAGGCCGGAGGCAGCGCTCGGTAGCCGCGCTGCACCGTGAAGTCGTCGATGCGACGCACGTAGGTGACCGCCCGAACCGGCGGCGATTTCGCGAAGGCGCCGAGATCGACTTCGGCACCGGGTGAGGCGCTCTTCCCGAACAGCGTCGTCACGATCCGGCGCTCGTCGTGCTGAAGCCCCTTCGGGTCGCGCAGCACGATGTCGAAGTCCTCCGGATCGTCGCGGTCCCCGCTCGCGCGCAACTCCACCACGTCGCGCACCGCGAGGTCGACCACGTGCGCGGCGAGCGCGCGCTCCGGCTTGTCCAGCACACCCGCCGACAGTGTCAGCGACTCGTCCTCCGGGGGCGTGTACTGCACGATCACCGGCGAGCGGTCGGGGTTCCGGCGCAGCACACGTCTCATCACGAACAGGAAGATCCACCCGCCGATGCCCGACAGGAGCCCGAGAGCCGGCAGGATCCACTCCCACCACGGATAGGGCGGTGGCGGTGGCGGGCTGGGCGCCGCGAAGGTCCCCTGCGCGAATCCGATCGCGACGGTGACGTTCTCGTACGGCCCGATGTCGGCATCCCCCGCCCGAAACGACACGCTGCTGCCGACATCCGTCGCGCCGACCGAGGCTGCCCAGGCGACGACCTCGTCGGGCCAGGGGTCCGCCGTCCACGGCGTGATCGAGCACTGATCGGTCGACCCCTGCCGGCCGGTGTAGCAGAAGGCGCGGTCGGGCAGGATGCCGGAGACCACCGTCTCTCCCCCGATGTGCACGTCCGCGGTCACCGAGCCGAACGGCTGCGAGTGGTCGGTGCCGACGGTGTCCCAATAGAACTCGTCGGCGTCGGTGTCGGTGTAGCGGAGCACGACATCGCGCATCGTGTACGTGATGACGTACGTCTGCGCGCCGCGGACGTAGGAGTCGTCGCCGGTGAGGACGTAGATCCAGTCGCCGTCGGATTCGGTCCACCACGGAGTGGGGGCTCCGCCCGCGCCGGTGACGGAGACCACCGAGGTGCCGAGGGAGATGCCGCTGTCGGTCGCCGGCAGGGCACGGACGATGCCGCGGTTCTGGTCGAAGTCGGGGAATCGCGCGACGATCGTCTCCGTCGTGAGGAGGTGGCTCGCCCCGCCGATCCCGCGCACGAGCCAGTAGTCGGCATCGAACGAGTCGAACGTGAAGTCGTCGACGGATGCCGGGATCACCGCGGCCGACGCGGGGATGGCGGCGGCCGACGCGGGCGCGGCGGGCGCCGGCGCGGGCGCGCCAGCACCAGGGTCGGCCGCCAGTGCCGAGGGCGTCAGCACGAGCATCCCCGCGACCACCGCCGCGAGCACCACCGGTGCCACCGAGCCACGCCTCAGCCGTCCCCAGACCCGCATGCCCCCACTTTAGGGGGCACGGACGGCGCGGGCTATGCGATCAGAGCGAGGGTGTCCGCCGTCTCGGTGAGCACGTCCTCTGCCGCCTCGGGCCGGGCGTTGAGGGTCTCGCCGTAGCTCGGGATGAGCTCCCGCAGGCGCGGCTCCCACTCGCCGATGCGGTCCGGGAAGCAGGTCTTCAGCAGACCCAGCATGATCGACACGGCGGTCGATGCCCCCGGCGATGCGCCGAGCAGGCCCGCGATCGTGCCGTCGGCGCCGGTGACGACCTCGGTGCCGAATTGAAGGATGCCGCCCTTGTCGGCATCCTTCTTCATGACCTGCGCGCGCTGGCCTGCCTGGATGAGCTCCCAGTCCTCGTCCTTCGCGGTGGGCACGAAGATGCGGAGGCTGTCGACCTTCTTCGTGTGATTCTTCAGCAGCTCGCCGACGAGATAGGTGATGAGCGACGGGTTGTCGATCGCGACCTTGATCATCGGCCACAGGTTGGCGGGGCGCACCTGCGCGACGATGTCGAAGACGGAGCCGGTCTTGAGGAACTTCGGGCTGAAGGTCGCGAAGGGGCCGAACAGCAGGGATGCCTCACCGTCGACCACCCGCGTGTCGAGATGCGGAACCGACATCGGCGGCGCGCCGACCGACGCCTGCGAGTAGACCTTGGCCTGGTGCTGCGCGACGACTGCCGGGTTGGTGGTCTTGAGGAACTGCCCGCCGATCGGGAAGACGCCATAGCCGGCGATCTCCGGGATGCCGGAGCGCTGCAGGAGCTTGAGTGCCCAGCCGCCGGCGCCGACGAACACGAACCGCGCACGCACCTCGCCGGGGGTGCGACCGATCGAACGGCGATACCTGACTCGCCACGTGCCGTCGCCCTGGCGCTGCAGGCGCCGGACCTCGGTGTTGGTGCGCACCTCGGCTCCGCGCTCGGCGAGGCTCTCGAAAAGCTGACGGGTGAGCGCGCCGAAGTCGACGTCGGTGCCCGCCGGTACGCGCGTCGCCGCGAACGGCTCGCCCTTGCGGCGCTTCTGCATCAGCAGCGGCGCCCACGTGTTGATGACCCGCGAGTCCTCGCTGTACTGGATGCCGGCGAAAAGCGGCTCCTCCCTCAGCGCCTCATAGCGCTTCTTGAGGTAGGCGACGTCCTTCTCGCCCCGTACGAACGTCATGTGCGGCGCGGAGTTGATGAACGTGGACGGGGCGTCGAGCGTCCCGCGCTCCACGAGCGTGGACCAGAACTGGCGGCTCTGCTGGAACTGCTCGTTGATCGAGATCGCTTTCGCCGGGTCGACCGAGCCGTCCGCGCCCTCGGGCATGTAGTTCAGCTCGCACAGCGCGGCATGGCCGGTGCCGGCGTTGTTCCAGGCGTTCGAGCTCTCCAGCGCGACGTCGTGGAGGCGCTCGAAGACGCCGATCTTCCAGGTCGGCTGCAGCTCGGCGATGAGCGTGCCGAGCGTCGCGCTCATGATCCCGCCGCCGATCAGCAGGACGTCGAAGTCGCCGGTGGGCAGCTCGCTGTCGTCGGGATGGGGGATGCTCGCGTCGGGCGTCTCGGTCACCCGACAATTCTAGGCGCGCCCGAAACCACGCTCGCACGAGGGCGCTGATCCGCGACGGATGCCGTGGCACCCGGCATCCGTCTTCGATCAGGCGTTCACACCGAGCTTCGACCCGCTCAGGGACCGGGCGGCGACGAGTTCCGCGATCTGCACGGCGTTGAGCGCGGCGCCCTTGCGGAGGTTGTCGTTGCTGATGAACAGCACGAGGCCGCGGCCTTCCGGGGCCGACTGGTCGGCGCGGATGCGGCCCACGAAGCTCGGATCCTTGCCCGCCGCCTGCAGCGGAGTCGGAACCTCCTCGAGGGCGACGCCCGGGGCGTCGGCGAGGACCTCGCGCGCGCGGTCGGGAGTGATGTCGCGGGCGAACTCGGCATGGATGCTGAGCGAGTGGCCGGTGAAGACCGGGACTCGCACGCACGTGCCGGCGACCCGGAGGCCCGGCAGCTCGAGGATCTTCCGACTCTCGTTGCGGAGCTTCTTCTCCTCGTCGGTCTCGTTGTCGCCGTCGTCGACGAGGTTCCCGGCGAGCGGGATGACGTCGAACGCGATCGGGGCGACGTATTTCTCCGGCTGCGGGAAGTCGATCGCGGAACCGTCGCGCACGAGACGCAGCGTGTCGCCCTGCGCGAGCACGCCCTCGACCTGGCCGAGCAGCTCCTGTGCGCCGGCGAGACCCGATCCGCTGACGGCCTGATAAGTGCTCACGATGAGGCGCTCGAGCCCCGCTTCGGCATCGAGCACCTTGAGCACCGGCATCGCGGCCATGGTCGTGCAGTTCGGGTTGGCGATGATGCCCTTGACGGCTTCGTCGATCGCGTGCGGGTTGACCTCGCTGACGACGAGGGGCACCTCGGGATCCATGCGCCAGGCGCTGGAGTTGTCGATGACCGTGGCACCGGCCTCGGCGAAGCGCGGGGCGTGCGCGCGGCTGCCGGTGGCGCCGGCGCTGAAGAGCGCGATGTCGATGCCGGCGGGATCGGCGGTCGCGACATCCTCGATGATCACGGTCGCACCGCCGAACTCGACCGCGGCGCCCGCACTGCGGGCCGTCGCGAACAGCCGCAGCTCCCGGATCGGAAGAGCGCGCTCGGCCAGGATCTCGAGCATGACGGTCCCGACCTGGCCGGTGGCGCCGACGACGGCGACGGAGAGTCCTGAATCGGAGATGCGGGTCATGGATGGATCCTAGCTTCGTGGGGACGGGTCAGCGCCCGGTGCCGGCGTGGATGACGGCATCCGAATCGCCGTCGAGGCCGTAGGCGGTGTGCACGACGCGCGCCGCCTCGACGAGGTCATCGCCGCGCACTACGACCGAGATGCGGATCTCGGAGGTCGAGATCATCTCGATGTTGATGCCCGAGACGCTCAGCGCCTCGAACAGCGTCGCCGAAACGCCCGAGTGGGTGCGCATACCCGCGCCGACGACCGACAGCTTGCCGATCTGGTCGTCGTGGACGAGGCTCTCGAAGCCGATCTCGTCTTGATCGCCGGCGAGCGCGCGCAGCGCCACCGCAGCGTCGGTCTTGGGGAGCGTGAACGAGATGTCGGTGCGTCCGGTGGCCGCCGCCGACACGTTCTGGACGATCATGTCGACGTTCGCGCCGGACTTCGCGACGACCTTGAAGATCTCGGCGGCCTTGCCGGGGACGTCCGGAACGCCGATGACCGTGATCTTGGCCTGGCCGAGATCGGTCGCGACTCCGGCGACGACGGGCTCTTCCATGGGGCCTCCCTCTTCGAGGTGGTGGGAACGCTGCTGCTTCTCGTTGAGGACGTACGTGCCCTCGGCGGAGCTGAAAGTGGAGCGCGCGTGGATCAGCACGCCGTGGCGGCGCGCATACTCGACCGCGCGGATGTACAGCACCTTGGCGCCGTTGGCGGCGAGCTCGAGCATCTCCTCGCTCGAGACGGAGCCGAGCTTGCGGGCCTTCGGCACCACGCGCGGGTCCGCGGTGAAGATGCCGTCGACGTCGCTGTAGATCTCGCAGACGTCGGCGTCGAGCGCGGCGGCGAGCGCGACGGCCGTGGTGTCGGAGCCGCCGCGGCCGAGTGTGGTGATGTCGCGGGTGTCGCGGTTGAAACCCTGGAACCCGGCGACGATGACGATCGCGCCCTCGTCGAGCGCCTCCTTGAGCCGGACCGGGGTGACATCGACGATCCGGGCCGCGCCGTGCACGGCATCCGTGATCATGCCCGCCTGGCTGCCGGTGAAGGACCGCGCCTCGAAGCCCATCGAGTGGATCGACATCGCCACCAGCGCCATCGCGATGCGCTCCCCGCTGGAGAGCAGCATGTCGAGCTCACGCGGCGCCGGGATGGGCGCGACCTGGCTCGCCAGATCGAGCAGCTCGTCGGTCGTGTCGCCCATCGCGCTCACGGCCACGACCACGTCGTGCCCCGCGCGGCGCGCGTCGACGATCCGCTTCGCGACGCGCTTGATGCTCTCCGCGTCGGCGACGGACGACCCGCCGTACTTCTGGACGATCAGCGCCACGTTGGAACTCCCGGGGCGCGCACCACGGGCGGCGCGCAGTCTGGTGACGGGTGAGCGAACGGATGCCGCACCCAACGCACCATCTTACGGACGCACCGATTCCGTCCCGGCCATGTGACAGCGGGCGGTCGGCGCGCGAGAGGGGGTGAGCGGCGTTCGGTTCGCAGGACACTCGCGCCAGCCGCGGGCCGACACGCGGAGCGACACACCCGAGATCGCACTTCCATCCTGCGAGCCGAACACGATGCGGGCGCGCGATGCGGTCGCGAGGCTCGGAGAAAAGCCGCGGGCGTCAGATCGACCGACGGCCCTCGAAGGCGCGGCCGAGCGTGACCTCGTCGGCGTATTCGAGGTCGCCGCCGACCGGGAGTCCGGAGGCCAGGCGGGTGACGCTGATCTCGAGGGTGTGCAGCAGCCGGCTGAGGTAGGTGGCGGTCGCCTCGCCCTCGAGATTCGGGTTGGTGGCGAGGATCACCTCCTGCACCGTGCCGTCGGCCAGCCGCTGCATCAGCTGGGTGATGCGCAGGTCATCGGGCCCGATGCCGGCGATCGGGCTGATCGCACCGCCGAGCACATGGTAGAGCCCGCGGAATTCGCGCGTGCGCTCGATCGCGGCGACGTCCTTCGCGTCCTCGACGACGCAGATGAGCGTCGCGTTGCGTCGGGGGTCGCGGCAGATCGAGCAGCGGTCCTGCTCGGAGACGTTGCCGCACACCTCGCAGAAGCGCACCTTCTCGCGCACCTCGGCGAGCAGCTCCGCCAGTCGCGAGACGTCGAACGACGGCGACTGGAGGATGTGGAACGTGATGCGCTGCGCCGACTTCGGACCGATGCCGGGAAGGCGCCCGAACTCGTCGATCAGTTCCTGGACGATGCCGTCGTACATGGCCTAGTTGAACCTCGTCGGCGCCTCGTACGGCTCCTCGCGCACGAAGGTCGCCCCGAGCACCTGCCGCACCACGGCCTCGCCGTAGCGCTGCACGCCGTCGCCGCGCGTATCCGCCACGGGCGGCAGCGGCGGTGCGACCACCGGCGGGACGGGGCCGTCGGCCGCGGCATCCGTCCCCAGGTCGTCCGCGGCGTCGTCATCGCGCTCGATGGATCGCTCGATGTCGGCGTCGGGCAGGATCTCGCCCTCGCGGGCGGGTGCGAGCGTCGCGGTGCGCACCCGCGCGGCCGCGTTCGCGGCATCCTCGGGCTCGTCGTCGACCGCGAGCGAGGATGCCGCACTCGACGACGGCTCTGCGGGAAGGCCGGCGGGGCCGGGGTCGGCGGGTGGGGCATCGGCGTCGGACGGGATCGCGGCGACCGCCCACTCGGTGACCGGACCGGCGGCCGCGGGGGCGGCGACGCGGGCGGACGGTCCACCGGGCTCGCCTCGCGCCGGGCGCGTGGACTCGGGTGCGGCCGCGCCGGCCGCGCCGGGGGGGTCGGCGGGTCCGGCATCCTGCTTGGCGATGTACTTCACGCGGATGCCGAGCACGGCCCGGATCGCCTGCCGCAGGTCTTCGCTGGGGCCGGCTCCGTCGGCGAGGTGCTTGAACTTCGCGACGTCGGAGGCGCTGTGGAAGGTGAGCGTGAGCACATCCTCCCGCAGCGCGACGACATTCGCCGCCGAGGCGAGGAGCCACGAGGGACGGCTGATGCCCTCGATGTGGCCGAGGACCTCGGGCCACGCATCGCGCATCTGCTGCACGGTGACGGGACCGGCGTTCGGCGGAGGGTCCGCGGGTGCCGACTCGACGGATGCCGCCGGAGGCGGCTCCGGGATCGCACCCCGCTTCGTCTCGCTCGCTTCGCTCTCTCGCTCAGCGACCACGGGGGCGGGCGGCGCCGGCGCGGCACCGCGCTTCGCCTCGCTCGCTTCGCTCACACGCTCAGTGACCGGAGATGCGGGCACTGCGCCGGGGGACGCCGGCGCCGAGGCGAGGACGCGCGCCACCATCAGCTCGAGCTGCAGCCGAGGCGAGGTGGCGCCGGTCATGTCGTCGAGCGTCGCGATGACGAGATCGGCTGTGTGCGACAGGCGCGTGGCGCCGTAGGCATCGGCCTGGTTCGACATGCGGGCGAGGTCTTCGGCCGAGACCCCGCGCAGCACGCTCGCCGCGCCCTGCCCAGTGGCCGCGACGACGATGAGGTCGCGCAGGCGCTCGAGCAGATCGTCGACGAACCGGCGCGGATCCTGGCCGGTCTGCACGACGCGGTCGATCGCGGCGAACGCCGCTGCGGCATCGCGTGCCGCGAAGGCGTCGACGACCTCGTCCAGCAGTTCAGCATGGGTGTACCCGAGGAGAGAGACCGCGCGCTCGTACCTCACGAGCGCGTGCCCTGAGCCGGCCGGCCCCTCGCCCGGCTCGGGGATCGCCTCGGAGCCGGCGATGAGCTGGTCGAGCAGCGACAGCGTGTCGCGCGGCGAGCCCCCGCCGGCGCGCACGACGAGCGGGAGCACCCCGGCCTCGACGGCGACGCCCTCGGCCTCGGACAGCTGCTGGACGTACTCGAGCATCGCCACGGGCGGCACGAGCCGGAACGGGTAGTGGTGCGTGCGCGAGCGGATGGTGCCGATGACCTTCTCGGGCTCGGTCGTGGCGAAGATGAATTTGACGTGGTCGGGAGGCTCTTCGACCAGCTTCAGGAGGGCGTTGAAGCCCTGCGGCGTCACCATGTGCGCCTCATCGAGGATGAAGATCTTGAATCGGTCTCTGGCCGGGGCGAACACCGCGCGCTCTCGCAGGTCGCGGGCGTCGTCGACGCCGTTGTGCGAGGCCGCGTCGATCTCGACGACGTCGAGCGATCCGCCGCCGCCGCGACCGAGCTCGACGCAGCTGTCGCACGTGCCGCACGGAGTGTCGGTGGGGCCCGACGCGCAGTTCAGACACCGGGCGAGGATGCGCGCCGACGTCGTCTTCCCGCATCCGCGCGGTCCCGAGAAGAGGTATGCGTGGCCGACGCGATCGCCCCGCAGCGCCGTCATGAGGGGCTCGGTGACCTGCGACTGACCGATCATCTCGCCGAACGACTCGGGTCGGTAGCGGCGGTAGAGGGCGGTGGTCACCACCACAGCCTACGGCGTGGCCGCGACATCGGATCGAGGACCATCGGACCGGGTGACAACGGACCGCGCGACAACGGACCCGGTCGTCGCGGCCCTCCCCCGCCCGCCGGACTCACGCGTCGGCGCCGTGCTCGATGTCGGCTTCGACTCCCACGATCGGAATCGACGAGGTGAGCGTCGGCACCGAGGCCGACAGCAGCGTGCCGTCCTCGCGTCGCACATCCGCGAACTGCCGCAGCGACGGCTTGCCCGAGATGACCGGACCCTGTCCGCGCAGCGGCACCACGACCTCCTCGCCGGCGCCGAGGGCGAACGCCTCGCCGCGCACGCTGAAGACGAGGGGCTCGTCGTGGCCGCCGTCAGCGCTTTCGAGCGCCGCCACGCGCAGCTCACCGGCTGTCAGCGTGATGTTCAGCCGGGTGCCGTGCCAGTGCAGGACGTACTCGAGCGAGGGCCAGTCCGCAGGCAGCCGTGGGTCGAACGACAGTTCGCCGAAGTGGTCGCGCAACCCGCCGAACCCGGCCACCAGCGCGGTCCACACTCCCCCCGCCGATGCGACGTGCACGCCGTCGGCGGCGTTGTGGTGCAGATCGGCGAGGTCGACGAAGATCGACTGCCGGAAGTACTCGAGCGCGAGGTCCTGGTAGCCGACCTCGGCGGCCAGGATGGCCTGCACGACCGCCGACAGGGTGGAGTCGCCGGTGGTCAGCGGGTCGTAGTACTCGAAGTCGGCGAGCTTGTCCTCGGCCGAGAAGTGGTTGCCCTGAAGATAGAGGGCGAGCACGACATCCGCCTGCTTGAGCACCTGGTAGCGGTAGATCACGAGCGGATGGAAGTGCAGCAGCAGCGGCCGCTGCTCGCGAGGCGTGTGCTCCAGATCCCACAGCTCTCGCTCCAGGAACACCTCGTCCTGGGGGTGGATGCCGAGGGCGGGGCTGAACGGGATGTGCATCGCCTCCGCGGCGCGGTCCCACGCCTCCGGCTCGCCGGGGTCGAGCTGCAGCCGCTCGGCCATCGCACGGTAGACCTCGGGCTCGTCCTCGGCGAGCTCGCGGACGGTGCGGGCCGCGAAGCGCAGGTTGAAGCGCGCCATCACGTTCGTGAACAGGTTGTCGTTCACGACGGTGGTGTACTCGTCGGGGCCGGTCACCCCGTGGATGTGGAACGTCTCGCCCTCGCCGTCGATCTGCCCGTCGCTGGAGCGCCAGAAGCCGAGGGTGTTCCACAGCCGCGCGGTCTCGACGGCGATGTCGATGCCCTCGCGGTGCAGGAACTCGATGTCTCCGGTGGCCCGCACGTACTTCGCGAGCGCGAAGCTCACATCGGCGTTGATGTGGTACTGGGCGGTCCCGGCGGCGTAGTAGGCCGACGCCTCCTCGCCGTTGATCGTCCGCCACGGGAAGAGCACGCCGGCTTCGTTGAGCTGGTGGGCGCGCTTGCGCGCCGCCGGAAGCATGAGATACCGCATCCGCAGCGCATTGCGCGCCCACAGCGGGGTCGTGTACGCGAGGAACGGCAGCACGTAGATCTCGGTGTCCCAGAAGTAGTGCCCGCTGTAGCCCGAGCCGGTCACTCCCTTGGCGGGAACGCCCTGGCCGTCGGCGCGCGCAGCCGCCTGCGCGAGCTGGAACAGGCACCAGCGCGTCGCCTGCTGCAGGTCGTCGCGACCTCCGATGCGGATGTCGGAGCGTTCCCAGAACCCGTCGAGCCACGCCCGCTGCTGCGTGTACTGGAAGTCGACGCCCTCGACCTCGGCGCGATCGAGGGTGCGACGGCACCGGTCCACGAGCTCCCGCGCGGGGACCCCGCGAGAGGTGTGGTAGCTCACCAGCTTCGTCACGGTGATCGGCACGCCGGCCTTGGCCTGTACGCGGAAGACGTTCTTGGCGATGTCGGGCTCGATGAGCCGGCGCGCGGTGTAGTCGTTCTCGGTCTCGATGAGGTGGTCGGCGACCACCGCGACCGTCATCGCCGACTCGGTGACGCGGTACGACAGTGCCGAGCGCACGCCGTCCTGCCAGAACTCCTGAGGCTGCAGCACCCGCTCGTGGATGCGCTCCGCCTTGCGCGGGTCGAATCCCGCCTTCTTGGGGCCGGCCGGCGCGCCGCCGTAGACGTCCTCGCCGTCCTGGCGGTTGATCATCTGGCAGCTGATCGTGACGGGGGCGTCGGCGTTGAGCACCGTCACCTCGAGGCGCAGGATCGCGAGGTGCTTCTCCTCGAACGAGACGAGCCGGTCGTCCTCGATGAGCACCTCCTTGCCCGACGGCGTGCACCAGCGGATGCGGCGACGCAGCACCCCGTCGCGCATGTCGAGCGAGCGCTCGTACTCCCGCACGTCGGCCACGTCGAGCGACAGCGGCTCGTCGTCCACGTACACGCGAATCACCTTCGCGTCCGGCGCGTTGATGATCGTCTGGCCGACCTCGGCGAAGCCGTACGCCTGCTCGGCGTGGCGGATCGGGAAGGTCTCGTGGAACCCGTTGACGAACGTGCCGTGCTCGTGCGCGAAGCGGCCTTCCGGATGGTTGCCGCGCAGGCCCAGGTAGCCGTTGCCCACGGCGAACAGCGTCTCTGTGACGCCGACGTCGTCGAGCGAGAAGGTCGTCTCCACCAGACGCCACGGGTCGACGGGGAACCGGTCGCGATCCATCATGCGGTGAGCTCCTTCAGATCCTTCACAACCAGGTGGGCGCCGGCGTCCAGGAGCACTTGGGCGCCGACTCCGCGATCCACGCCGACCACGAGCGCGAACCCCCCTGCGGCGGCCGACGCGACTCCGCTCAGCGCGTCCTCGACGGCGGCGCTGCGCGCGGGATCGACCCCCATCATGCGGGCCGCCTCGACGAAGACGTCGGGTGCGGGTTTGGAGGCGAGGTGATCGCGTTCGGCGATGACGCCGTCCATGACGACCGGGAACCGGTCGCGGATGCCGGCGACCCGCAGCACCTCCTCGGCGTTCTTGGAGCTCGAGACGACGGCGATCGGCGTGCCGGCCGCGGCCAGCCGGTCCAGGAGCGCGAGCGATCCGGGGTAGGGCACGATCCCGTCCGCACGCAGCACGCGCTCGAAGAACGCGTTCTTGCGGTTGCCGATGCCGCAGACGGTGTCCTCCGCGGGGTCGTCCGACGGCTCTCCCCACGGAACCTCGATGTCACGGCTGCGCAGCAGGCTCGCGACGCCGTCGTAGCGCTTCTTGCCGTCGAGGTACTCGAAGTAGTCGCGCTCGGTGTACGGCGGGGTGATGTCCCACGCCTCGAACAGCTCCTCGAACATCGTCTGCCACGCGTGCATGTGCACTTCGGCGGTGGGCGTCAGAACGCCGTCAAGATCGAACAGCACGGCGTCGTAGTCGGTCAGATCGGGCAGGGCGTTCGCGATCACAGACCCTCCAGGCGAGGTGCGGATTGACGGAGTCCGGCTCTTCGTCGCGCCGTGGGGCCAGCCTAGCCGGATGCCGCCACGAGCGTCTGCCTCGCAATCTCGAGTTCCTCGTCTGTTGGCACGACCAGCACCGTGACGCGCGAGGAGTCCGTGGAGATGACTCGGGTGCCGCGCTCGCGCGCCTCGTTGCGCTCGGGATCGAGCTCGACCCCCGCGAAGCCGAGGGTCGCGAGTGCACCCGCGCGCACGACGGTCGAGTTCTCCCCCACCCCGGCCGTGAACGAGATGACGTCCGCGCCGCCCAGCGCCGCGAGGTACGCGCCGGCGTAGGCGCGAAGCCGGTGGATGTACACGTCGAAGGCGAGGGATGCCGCGGCATCCCCGCCCTCGACACGGGAGACGAGGTCGCGCATGTCCGACACCCCGGAGAGCCCGAGCAGCCCCGACTTCTTGTTGAGGAGATCGTCGAGGTCGTCGATCGTCAGCCCGGCGCGCCGCGCCAGGTGCAGCAGCACGGCCGGGTCGATGTCGCCCGAGCGCGTGCCCATGACGAGTCCCTCCAGCGGGGTCATGCCCATCGACGTGTCCACCGAGCGGCCGCCGTCGATCGCGGTGACCGACGCGCCGTTGCCGAGGTGGAAGACGATCTGCTTCAGCTCGCCGAGGGGCCGGCCGACGAAGGCCGCTGCGGCCTCGGACACGAACTTGTGACTGGTGCCGTGGAATCCGTAACGACGAACGCGATGGGATGCCGCCAGCTCGGCGTCGATCGCGTAGGTGAACGCCGCCGGCGCGAGCGTCTGGTGGAAGGCGGTGTCGAAGACCGCGACGTGCGGCACATCGGGGAACGCGGTCCGCGCGGCGACGATCCCGGCGAGGTTGGCGGGGTTGTGCAGCGGCGCGAGCACCGACAGCTCGTCGATGTTGATCTCCACCAGCGGTGTGATGAGCGTGGGCTCGAAGAAGCGGGCGCCGCCGTGCACGACGCGGTGACCTACGGCGATGGGCGGATGCTGCTCGAGCGACGGTCCGTTCGCGGCGAACGCCTCGAGCATGACCCGGAAGCCGGCGGTGTGGTCGGGGATCGGGAGTTCGCGCGTGAAGGTGGCGTCGAGGTAGGTCGGCGCGGGCCCGTCGGTCGGCTGAGCGTAGACGGTGTGCGTCGCCCTCCCGCCGGTCCCTGAGCCTGT